>Ga0210062_1000014_pt1 | contig 45524 bp, 43 predicted proteins | sample Muzzi_CordA_D2_FD_185528 | JGI IMG/M metagenome (GOLD analysis project Ga0210062, IMG submission 185528) | Wetland microbial communities from San Francisco Bay, California, USA, that impact long-term carbon sequestration - Muzzi_CordA_D2 (SPAdes) | ecosystem: Environmental > Aquatic > Marine >...
TCATGGTGTCCCACAGGTCGAAGGTGACCGCTTTGATCATGGCGCTCCTCGGGATTCTGCTCGGGCAGAGGCCGGCGTCGCGGCCGACCGCCCGGTGGCGGCGAGGCCGGCCGGAACCTAGCGCCGGGACCCTGTCCCGGGCAAGGGCGGCGCGTGCGATTCGGCAGCCGATCCGTCACCCGCTGGCGCTTTGTGCGCCGCTCTTCAACCGTCGGTAAATGGTCGAGGGGCTGACCTGCAGCAACTCGGCCGCACGGCGCACGTTGCCACGGCAGCGCGCCAGGGCGACCTCGATGAGGTCGCGCTCCGCCTCGCGCAGGGGGCGCATCCGCATCTGCTCGAAACAGCCAGATTTCCCGGCGGCACGGTCTTCCGCGGGCGCCCGATCGGCCGGGCAAAGTACGCCGCGCAGCATCTCGGCTTGGACCGTCTCGCCGGCATTGAGAATGACGGCGGTACGAATCGCGTTCTGCAGTTGCCGCACGTTGCCCGGCCAGGGACAGCCCGACAAAAGCGCCGCCGCCTGCGGCGAGAAACCGCCGAAGTCCTTGCGTTCCTCGCGGTTAGCGACCGCGAGAAAGTGTCGCGCGATCGGCAGGATATCGTCGGGCCTCTCGCGCAGCGGCGGCATGTGGATGGGAATGACGCGCAGGCGGTAGTAGATGTCTTCGCGCAATTGGCCGCGGGCCACCGCGTCCAAAGGGTCGCGGTTGGTGGCGCAGACCAGGCGGACATCGACCTTCTCGTGGCGCTCGCCGCCGACCTTGCGCAGCGTCCCGCTCTGCACGAAACGCAAAAGCTTGGCCTGCGCTGCCGGTTCCATCTCGCAGAGCTCGTCGAGAAACAGGGTTCCGCCATTGGCTTGCTCAAAAATGCCCGGTCTCTCTATTGCCCCGGTAAATGCGCCTTTTGTTGTACCGAAGAGAATCCCTTCCAACAAATTTTCGGGTATGGCTGCACAGTTTATGGCGATAAATTTTGATCGTCTTCTTTTGCTTTCATTATGAATCGATTGAGCGAATAACTCCGTATGGATCAGGGCTGCAAGCCGACTTTCTCAAGAGCCGCCCGGGCTGCTTCGGCGCTGAGTTCTTCGACGTGGGGTCTTACCTGCCGGATCACCTCCGGACTGAGAAACCGAAGATCGCTCTTCCAGGGAAAATCCGGCAAGGAGGATTGGCTGCAGGGTGCCTGCGCGAAGCCTGCCAGATTTAACGGCCGAGTCTGGAAAATCGCGACAACGATGTTGGCATAAGGAGTTGCCGTGTTTTGCAAGGGCGAAAAAAGTTTGGAGATCCCTGACAGAACCCTGGACCGGGTGTAGATCCCATAGCCTTTCGTGACCACTGGATTTTTGCCGAGCTCAAAGCAGGCAACCTGCGGCCACCGGTCGGAGTCGTAGCTGCTCACGGAGATGATCAGATCCAGGCGGTTCTCTTCGGCGGTTTGGTTCATAAAAGTCTTGAGATCATCCCGCATCCACCCGGTAACTGCGTTGAGGATACTGTTCGACATGGACTGCTTCCAGTCTGCCAGGGCGTTGCCCGCGACGGGGACAAACGTGTAGCTCCCGCCGGCTCTCAAGTCTTTTTCGATTGTCCGGGTGAGGTATCCCGGAATGTTCCAATCCACATTGTAGTCTTTGGTATAGCTGTCGAAGCGCAATGTTCCAACATCCGCGTGGGTCATCTGAGGCTGCAACAAGTTGAGAATACCGATGCGGGCCTCCGGCGGCAGCTGCAGCCGAACCGGTGGTGAACCCGCGCAACCCAGGATGCTGATTATCATCAGAAACAAAGTGGGACGAAATAGGCGCATGTTATTTCTCTTAAAAAATCCAAATCTCAAATTCCAAAAAAATCTTAGCTGCACTGATTCGTTTCCATGCGGCTGTTTTTGATAAGCTTCCTTTGGCCTGGGTTCCAACCGAAGGCACCGATTTGCCGCGCGTCAATCCGGTTTGGGTCCTTGGAGCTTTGAATTTGGATATTGTTTGATATTTGTTTTTTGGTGCTTGGAATTTTTTATATTCAAAAACGAAATTATCGTCTATCTATCCGGTGCCATTTTTTAATGTATTTGTGAGACATGACATTAGCTTTTCAATTCGTCTGCTAATTTCACGATGCCGTCCAGGTCAAAATCTTCAGACAGTTGAATAATTTTGTCGCAAAAAGGTATCAGGTCATTGTTTTCAGACTTCAACTCGTTTGCGATCGTTGCGGCTTGTATAACATCCCCCAATTCAGCCGCCGCTTTGATGCGGTCGGCAGCCTTTTGAGCCATTTCGGAGGAAACCGACGGCATCTCGTCTGCGTGGCTATCAAGGGCTTTCTTTTCAGCCATGGGCCCCAGGGTTTGAACCGCATTCAGGGCCGCCTTTAGCGCACTTTCGAGGGCTGTTAATTGCCGGTTCAATTCTTTATCGGAGGCAGTCTTTGCAGATTGCCCTTTCACGAGTTGTTCCATTGCCACCGCCGCCGCCTGAAGATCGGCGGCGGCCAGATTCCCGGCCAGCCCTTTCAAATTATGAATAAGGCTGTGGGCCTGATTAAAATCATCGGCCGCCAGGGCCTCACGGATTTCAGCGGCGGCCCTGCCGTATTTGGCGCCAAAATCAAGCAGCAGCTTGCGGTAAAGTCGTTTGTTGCCCATCAGACGCGCCAGACCGGCCGTCAAATCAAAGCCCGGCAACGATTGCGGCAGCTCATTTTCATTCGGCCGTGATAGATCCGGTTCTACCGCAATATCAGGTGGTTGCGGTTTCCGAGCATCGGACCCCGCTGCCGCCGGCTGGATCCACTTCTGCAGGGTGGCAAACAGCTGGTCAGGGTCAATGGGTTTGGTGACATGGCCGTTCATTCCGGCGTCAAGGCTCTTTTGTTCATCACCGGCCATGGCATGGGCCGTCATGGCAATAATGGGTACTTGCTTCGCTTGTGCTGAAGGCTGAAAGCTGAAAGCTGAAAGCTCCTCGGAATCCTTCCCTTTAAGCTTTGAGCCTTGAGCTTCCAGCTTCTTTTCTGCTTTCAGCTTTGCCTGCCCCGTGAAATCCGAAGGCAATTTCTCTGGGGAGCCTTGAGCCTTGAGCTGCAACTCGCGTATTTTGCGAGTGGCTGTGTATCCATCCATTAGCGGCATCTGCACATCCATGAGCACCGCGTCATAATGGTTTGCCATGACCGCGTCGACGGCCTCCCGGCCGTTATTGACCACGGTGACGATCAGACCCGCACCTTCAAGTATCTCTCTGGCCACCTGCTGGTTGATTTCATTATCCTCTGCCAACAGTACGCGGGCCCCCTGGATATTTGCCAAAGCCTTGGCTTCCTGTTTTTTCCCCTGCGCGGCCCGCGAGATCTCGGGCGCCGCTTTACCAAAGGTTTGCATGATCGCGTCAAACAGTGTCGAGGGACTGACCGGCTTGAGGAGGAAACCCTCCAGCCCGATCTCTTGCGTATGGCGCATGACCTCTTCGCGGCCGTATGCAGTCACCATGATGATGGCTGGAATTTTGCTCAAACCCTTGTGGTTTTTTATGCGCCGGGAGGCCTCGATTCCGTCCATACCCGGCATCTGCCAATCCATAATGACCAGATCAATGGGTCGGCTCGCGGACGCTTTTTCCAGCTCTGTTAACCCCTCCGGGCCGGAAGCCGCCTGGATGACCTCAAATGAAAAAGACTGCAGCATTTCCTGCAAAATGCCTCTTGAGGTGGCATTATCGTCCACCACCAAAACCTTCATTCCCCGCAGATCCGCTGAGGGCTTAAAACGGGTTTTGGCCATCTCTTTACCCAGACCGAAGTTGGCTGTGAAGCTGAAAGTGCTGCCCCGGCCCGGCTGACTTTCGACCCAGATTTCTCCGCCCATCATCTCGGCCAGCCGCTTGCTGATCGTCAGTCCCAATCCGGTGCCGCCGTATTTTCGGGTTGTCGAGGAATCTGCCTGCATAAACGGTTGGAACAGATTGGCAGCTTGCTCGGCAGTCATGCCGATGCCGGTATCCCGAACCGAAAATTTCAGCGTGACCTGGGAGTCGTCTTTTTTGATCAAGTCGGTCGAGACGACAATTTCTCCTGAATCCGTAAATTTGACGGCGTTGTTGGATAAATTGATGAGAATCTGTCCCAGGCGCAGGGGATCGCCGATCAGGGCCGTGGGAACGGATGGATCGGTATTAAAAAGCAGTTCCAGCTCCTTTTCCTGGGTTTTAATGCCGACCAGCGTGGAAATGTTGTCGAGGGTCTCCTCCAGGTGGAAATCCACGGATTCCATGGTCAATTTGCCGGCTTCGATTTTTGAAAAATCCAGGATGTCGTTGATGATGCCTAAAAGGGCCTTGGCGGAAATATCGATCTTTTTGAGGTAGTCGTACTGCTTGAGAGAAAGATCGGTTTTCAGGGCCAAATGCGCCATACCGATGACGGCATTCATCGGCGTGCGGATTTCATGGCTCATATTCGCCAGAAAATCACTCTTGGCTTTGGTGGCATCTTCGGCCTGGTTTCTGGCCTCATCGAGATCTTCCATCATGTTCAGCATGGCCAGGCGGGCATCATTGAGTTCATTGACGCGGTTCTGAAGGGCTTCATTCGCTTGTTTGCGTTCCGTGAAGGAATCTTTTAATTGCTGCGTCATGCTGTTAAAAGCAGTTGAAAACTGCCCCATAAAATCGATTTCATGGCTGAAGTCGCCCATGGCGATTTGTTGGGTCACCCAGGTCAAATGTCTTAAGCTCGCCTGCAGGTTCTTCAGCGATTGCAGAATCATCAATTTGCCTTTCGGCGCCTCAAAACTCAAATCCCCCCGGGATAAGGTATATACCAAATCGGTGGTGCTGTTATATTCGTTTATGAATTCGTTGATATAGCCTACCGCCTGCTTGATTTCATTGTCCGGGTAATCTTCGGGCAGCTGGATAAGGGTCGGCTTCTTACCTTTGAGAATCAGATAAAACGCTTCCGTTATCTTGTCTATTTCTGTTTCATTTACAGTCAGCATTTTCTTATCGCTCAGCGACGGACTTGGCTTCAAACCGGCAGACCCTGTCCCCGGAACACCAGCAGTCAACTTCCCGGGTGCTGAAGTTTTTGCCGGTGTACTCCGAAAGCAATCCACTGATAAATCCCTCGTCGTAGGTGCAGATCGTTTCATCACTGGCCGGCAATCCGGAGCAATCCAGATCTTCAGCGACGGTCAGGGTGAAGTTCATATTTGCCAGGTCGGCTTTTTCGATTCTTAAAATGCCGATTTTAAGCTTTTTGAGCAATTCCTGGAGCTCGCCGACAAATCCATTAAAATCATCTTTTTGGGTGATCAACTCTTTGCAAAACTCTTGACCGGCATGCCTGCCGGCCTCATAAAATATTCTATCCGCGGTTTCGGCATCGAATTTTTTTATGAGCACATCCCTGAGTGTAAACTGCATCAGCCTGTAAACACTCACATCCATGGTATGCCCGAGGTTGGGACGACCTTCGCCGATATTTCCAATCATGTTCCAATCGAATTTTAGCTCAGATCTTTCTTCTTTAAACATCTTTTGTCCTCCGCTTTATTGGACAATCTTATACTTTTTATCCTGATCTAATTGACCAAGCAGTTCGTTAATCTCTTCTTTCAATTGGATCATCTTTATTTCCCGTCCAATCGCTATCTTATTAAACCGCTCCAGTTCTTCAACATTGCGCCTCAACTCCGCTTCCATACGCTTGCTCTCGGTGGTATCCCGCAGCGACTCGATGGCGCCGGCCACCTGACCGGCGGCGTCGTATATCAGGCTGGCGTTTCCCGACAGGTGCAGGCCTCCATCGCCCAGATCCGGGTGATACGATTCAGAAACCAATTTGTCGCCGACTTTTTTGATCGACAGATATTTTTTCTCATATTCGGGGTTCCATTCTCGAACCAGGTCGATTAAGATGGGGCGTCTTTCACCGTAGAACGGCAGGGCATATTCATAATTACCCTTGCCCACAATGTCCGCTGCAGCAACACCGGTCAGATTTTCCATGGCCTGATTCCAGGTGACCACCCTGCCTTCGCGGTCAATGACCCAGGTGGGATCCGGCAGGAAGTTGATGATCTGGGCCAGACGCTGTTCAGAATTTTTGACGATCTCCTCAGCTTTTTTCTGCTCGCTCCTGTCGATGCCGATGCAGAGGATCTCAGAAAGCCGATTTTCATCATCGTAGATCGCCCGGTTGGTCCAGGCCACCCAGACCGATTCCCCATTGCGACGTATATTTTCATTTTCATTATCCGTATATTTTTCGGGATGCTTTACCAGATCCTGAATCATGATCTCGATATTTCTTCCGGTCGAGTCGGTTGCCGGGGTAATGGTGCCCACCACGTTGCGGCCCAATATCTCTGCTTCGCTGTATCCAAAGAAATCCTGGGCAAACCGATTGAAGAACGTAATGTTGCCCCGGGTATCCATCTGAAAGATAATACAGTTGGCGTTTTCCACTAAATCACGGTATTTGGCTCGACTTTCCATGATGGCCTGCTCGGTTTGTTTCTGATCGGTGATGTCTTGCTTAGCCGCAACAAAATGGGTAATCTCACCTTCGTCATTTTTGATGGCTGAAATAGAGGTACTCTCCCAAAATTCTTCACCGTTTTTTTTGCGGTTGAGAAATTCACCCCGCCAGGTTCTGCCGGCAAGTATGGTAACCCAGAGATCTTTGTAAAATGAATTGGGATGATGCCCTGATTTTAAGATGCGTGGATTTTGTCCAATTGTCTCTTTTGTGGAATAACCGGTCAATTCACTAAACCTCGGATTGACATATTCAATGGTTCCATATTTATCGGTAATCATCACCGTGACCGGGCTTTGCTCAACAGCTTCCGACAGTTTCCTCAACTCCGCGGTGCGTTCCTCCACCCGCCTTTCTAAATCTTCGTTTAATTTCCTGATTGATTTTATCTGGGATGCGATCTTTTCCCCCATCTGATCGAGCACATTGACGAGGGCACCAAACTCACTGTAGGGGCTGCCGTGTTTGAACGCATCCAAGTCACCGGCGGCATACGCGTCGACCATCTTGCTAAACCGTGACATCGGCTTTTTTAAGAACTGCCGTAATAGGACACCCGTCATCACCAGCAGGGATCCGATCATGATAATGATGGTCAGGCTGAAGGAACGGAATAGCTGTCGATTAACGGCAGTGTAATAGCCGGAAGCCAACGCAATATGGACCCGGCCAATCAGGTTGCCTTCATAGAAAATATCCCCTGATTTCGAGACAACCAGCGGTTGATCAACTTTTTCTTTTTTAAACAATATAGCGCCTTTTTGATCCGCTAACAGCAATTGGGCGACAAACTCGTTTTGGGCATAGGAGGCACAGATCGCCGCAATCGTCTCTTCAGAATAGTTCCAAAGCGGAACTTTCAAAGCGTCGGTTAAAGCAGAAATATATTCTGCCGCTCTGGTTTCCAATTCGGCTTTGGCTTTGCGGGAGGAGAGAATGAAATTCACACCCAGACTCAATCCGGCTACCAAAACAAGCGTAAGGATTAAGCCAACTGAAAGCGTTCTGGAAATCGAGCGTGGTTTATAGGATTCTAAATTTTGCATACTTTCATCTCGCTGCATCGCAGCCGCAATTTTTGACAAGCGCTCTGTTGGCCGGCAATCTTTTTACGGGCTGTAATTACCTGCTAATAAATCAACGACAAACTGATCGTATAACCCCTCTTGCTTCAGTTCAGCAAGCCCTTGATTAAAAATCTGCCGGAGATTTTCGGAATTTTTTCTATTCCTTGTAAACGCCAGGTGTCCCGTTGTTTGCGATAATGGCTTTGGATGATATGATAGTAGATGTGATTTGCTGACGTCAAACTCCTTGTGAAGGAGGCTATATCCATTTGCTAAACCAGATGGAAAAATATCAATTCTTCCAACGAAAAGTTTTTGAAAATTTTGTTTGTCGGAGTCTGTTATACCAACATCTATTCGTTTTGATTCTGCCGCCTGCCAGAATTCTTTAGTATAGGTATAACCTCTTGTTGCGCCGAATTTATAATTTTTCAGATCATCCAAAGTTTCCCAATCTTTGACTGGATTTGATTTCAAATGGAAAAATACAATTTTCTCCTCACTGATTGGATCGCTTAAATAAAATTCTTTTTCCCGATCTTTACTCATATAAACATAGGAAAGCGCTGAATAATTCCCGTTTTCTGTTTCGATAACAGCCCTTTTCCATGGCAGATAGGTAAACTTGACTGGATAGCCTTTGCGCCGAAATGCTTCAGTAATCACGTGATTGACAAATCCATTAAATTTCAAATTCTTCCCCGTCCAGGGATGATACTCCAGCGTTGCAATCGTAATTATTTCCTCTGCTGAAGCGCTGCCAACAAGAAGGCTGCTTCCAACAAATCCCATAATTACCAAGACGACTATTAACGCAATTGTGCAAGAATATTTGAATGTTTTCATGGCATATCGCCCTATTCAAAAATTATAAAAATTGGGGTCGGTATTTGTTTCATGGTCAAGCTTGCCGCAAGCGTCAAGAAAACCGATAGGGATTTATTTTTTAAAAAGCAGAATGTCAAAAAGCGGCCGGTAAGTCAAGATTTGAGCTAAGGACTCACTCGAACATAACTTTACCTGGACGCAACGGCGAACCGCAGAATAATGAATCCACCGAAGGCGGACAAGTATCGAATCACGCTAACGATGTGATCTTTGACCCGAAACCACCTGAGGCGGTCAGGTTTCGAAGACCGGGTGGGAGTGGTTTTCAACCACGATGATCGATGAAGATGTTGTCCCGACCGATTTAATCGCGGTTAAAAACCGCTCCCACAACATCTTTAAACTGTTTTCAGGTTCCAAAAAAACGGCTAAGGCCTATTTTCCAATACCATGAACGCTGCACGGATGGGCTTTATGGGCGCCGAGATTGACAAAGGGTGCCAGGAGTCCGAGAGGGCCGATCACCAGCGCACTGAGGGCCTTGGCGCCTTTCGATAAGAGGGAAAGCGTGTCCGGCCGCACCTTGGGGTCCATGATCGGGCCGCTGACCCGCAGTTTGGTCCAAAAGTCCGTGAAACTCGGATATCGGGGCTCCGGTACCAGCAAAAAATTAACCTGTTCCGTGGCCAGGTTGATATCGCCCTCACCGGTCAGCACACCGGCCTCAGTGTCGAACACAAACGCCTTGCTGGTTGCTATGCCTTTGCTGAAACCGAACTGAACGACGGCGCACTTGATTTCTCCGCCTTTCTTGTGCTCACCCCAGAAATGAAGAACCTTTCGGGTAAGGTCCACCGAAAGCAGGTCCAGGTAGCGGGTCAGGTAGCCTTCGCCCATGACGGCACCAGCGTTGCCGTCCAGACCGGCCATCAGATCATGAGGGGAACTGCCGCTGCTGTTGACATCGACGGCGATATCCAGGTGGGAGCGAACCTCCTCGCTGAGCCGCATTTCCCGCAGAAGCCCGCCGAGGTCAAAATCCTGGACCAGGAATTTGGCGGCTGCCCGGGGCGGCTGCACGGGATAGAGATGGAAATTACCGGAAATTCGGGTTTGCTTGTAGGTCGCTTGAAGGGTATCGACATTGAGATCGCCGTTTACAAGGGTCAGTATCAGGCGGGCGAATTCAAAGTTCGCATCGCGCGCGCGGACATTTTTGGCCTTCAGGCTGACGTCGGCGTCCACCTGCTTGAGCACATCGAAGGGCAGCGGATTCTTGCTGAACAGCCGGCCTTCCGGGTGGCCTGGCGCCGGGCTTGGCTCTTTTTCGTCCGTCTCCAGATTTTTCAGCAGCGCCGTCGTATCCAGCAGCGACGAGTTCAGTACCAGGGTAATCTTCGGGCGCTTACGAACCTCCACTTTGGCCTGGCCGTGAAAGTCGCTTTGGTCGACGACCGCCGTCAAATCGCCCAGGGAAAAAGATTTTGCCGACCCGCTGAGATGCCCGTTGAAATCAAAGGGCCCCAGTTCGGGAAAGGTGGTACCGATCAGCGGACCGATCTCGGCCAATTCCCTGCCGCCGGCTTTCAGCCTCAGGTCCATGCCCGCAAGCGCCGACAGCTCTTTGATGGCCCCGGTCACATCCAGGCTCAGGCTGCCGCGGCGGGCCTGGCCCCGGATGTCATGCAGGGCCAGCGCCCCGGCTGAGCCGGTCAGCCGACTCTGCAAGAAAAACTCATCGGTCGGCGGCAGCTTCTGCCCGAAGATCGACGCCGCCTGGGTCAGGTCTTTGCCGGTTCCCTTCAGCTGCAAATCCACATGCCGGAAGGCCGGCAGATCCCCAATCGCACCCTCGGCCGTCAGGTTCAGGCTGCCGCGGCGCGCCCGACCCCGGATATCCCCCAGGGACAGGGTCTTGACGGAGCCCGCCAGACGGCCTTCAATTTCGAATTGGTCGGTTGCGGGAAGCTTTGCTTCGATGATTTCACCAAACTCGGCCAGATCTGTTCCAGTCAGCTTGGATCGCAGATCCATGCCCCTGAGGGCGAGCAGATCTTTGACTGCCCCGTTTAAGTTTAGGTGCAATCGGCCGCGGCGGGCGGTTGCCTGTGCATTCATCAGGGTCAGGGCTTTAGTGGAACCGGTCAACCGGCCCTCAAGCGCAAATTCATCCGTGGGTGGCAGTTTCTGATCAAAAATCGCACCGACTTCGGCCAGATCCCGACCCGAGGCCTTGACATTCAGATCCACATCCCTGAAGGCAATCAAATCCTTGACCTCACCGTTTACGGCAACATTTAAACGGCCTCGCTTGGCAACGGCCTGGGCAGCCAGCAGCGATAAAGCCTGGGTGGAGCCCGTCAATCGCCCCTCGACTGAAAATTCGTCCGTCTTCGGCAGTTTCTGGTCGATAACCTCTGCCAGCTCGGCTAGATTATTGCCGGAAGCCTTCACGTTCAGATCGGCACCGCTGAAGTTCAGCAAATCCTTGATCCCGCCGCTGACAACAATACTTATAGCGCCCCGCCTGGCGCTGCCGGTTGCCGCCTGCAGCGATAGGGCATCGGCCGAGCCGGTCAGCCGGCCCTGGACGGCAAATTCATCCGTTGCCGGCAGTTTCCGGTCGAGTATCACGCCTATTGCTGCGAGATTTTTGCCCGACCCCTTCAGTTGCAGATCGATGCCGTTAAATGCCCTCAGGTCGCCGACGTTGCCGCTGAAAGCCAAATCGACGTCGCTTGCCGCAAGATTGCCGCTGATGTCGTTCAGGGCGAAAGCATCCCCGGAACCCCGCAGGTCTCCCGTCAGATCGAATGCGGTTGTCTTGGGAAGTTTGATATTTCTGGCAAATTCGAGCGTGGCGAGATTCTTACCGGAGGCTTGGACCTTAAGATCGACGCCCTTGAGTTTTAGAACATTATCAACGGCGCCTTTAACCTTGATGGCGGCACCCGCAAATGCGCCGGACAACTCCAGCGCAAAACGTTCGGATCCCAATAGCTCTCGAACCAGTCCGGTCCGGCCGGCCAGGGTGAGCGGCTGACCGTTATAATCAGCTCTCAGATCAACGGCCAGCCTGTTGCCGGCTGCGTCTTTGGCCACCTTGAGATCGGCCAGGTTATAGTGCGTTGCCGCGCCGGTCCTGCCATCGCGATAGGTCAGATCAATATTTTCAAAGCGGATATTGTCCGCATTTATTTCGGCGGCCTTAGAAGCCCCGGTACTCTTGGCCGGGGTTTCTGCAGCCGGAAATTGCCAATTGCCCTGCCCGTCCGGTCCGGTTTCGAGCAGCACCGCAACCCCCGTCAATGCGATTTTTTTCAGATCCACGTCTCCGGTCAACAACGGGAGCAGCCGTACCTGGGCCTGGAGCCTGTCCATCCTGATCATGTCCGGCTGTGAGCCCCAGGAGGCGTTGGCAAAAGTGATATCGGTAACCACCAGGGACGGCGCAAGGCCGATCACGAGATCTATTTCGCCGCCGATGTTCAATTCGCGACCCGTGGCGTCCTTGACCATCCGGGCAATGCGCGGTTTGAGTTTGTTATAGTCGAAGGTATACAGAAATACGTAGACCGCAGCCATAAATGCGATGACTAGAAATAAAACGGTCCCTGCAAGCCATTTCCAACGCATTGGGATTTATCCTTTTTTGGCCTATTCCATCTCGATCGTTATACCGCTGACTCCCACCGACAAGGCCACGCCTTCCGCGTGGGTTCTCAATTCGATTACCACGCCTTTGTCATTGCGGATGTATAACGCACCCATGCCTTTCGCCACCGTAAGCCCGGCTCTGGCCTCACTATAGCTTCCGGGAAAGTCGAAAATATTGTTTAGATGGTAGACGTGCCCGACACCGGATAATTTCTGCACACCATAACCGAGGGCGCCCATTCCTTTTAATTTGAATTTATATATTTTGTTGTTGTAGGCCAGGGTCCCGTGGCCGAAGTCACCTTCTAAAATCGCCATAAATTCCCATTCTTCCAAATGAATCGTACCGGATGGTTGCATTTCCGCTTTTTTTTGTGTTTTGCCGCCGGATGCACACCCCATGATTAAGGCAAGGATCACTAACAGGTAAAAAATTTTTCGGTAGTTACTCATTTTACACCTCCTGATTTAAGTATACGATGATGGTTATCCAGCTATTTGAACCACACACCCGGTATGAGGTTGGGGATCACAGGTGTCACCTGCAGTTGGAAGTTCCAACGCTGACCGTAGTCATCCGGGTGGATGACACTAAACTGCCCCTGCAGTTGGATCTTCACCGGAAGCTTCCCCAGCTTGACCAGTTTGCCCACACCGAGACCGACCGGCACCGTGAAACGGTTGTCATCCTTTTCGGCCTTCCAATTCATCGTGATGTTGGGCGACATGCCGATTTGCCATTCACCGGGCAGCATGCGCCATATGAAGTACTGGATGTTGGTGAAGTTGGTGCTTTTGCGGTCACTGTTTCCGGCAAAAGACCACCATTGTTGCGGAAATACTCCCAAGATCCAATCTTTGCCCATCCAGAGCCCGACAGCGGAAGGTCCGGCCTGCCACTGTTCCTGGCCAAGCTCGTCTTTGGATGCAGTCGGAAAGATAAACGTCGGCCCGATGCCCCACAAAAAACGGCTATTCAACTTGGCCGGCGATAACAGGGCGATCAATGAGATGTCCCCGAATCCGCTTTCATCCTCGAAATCGGCATAGATTTCATCGGTGTTCGGGTCGATCCGGGGTGTCAGAACCGGGTGTTTGAAGATAAACGGAAATACGGGGCGAACAATCAAATTCCAGTTTTCGGTCATGTGAAGGGGCAGTGCGGGCTGAAAGTTCAACAAATCCTGTTCCTCGGTGCCATCCGCGGGGTCGCCTTTCAACAGGCTGTGGTTGTATTGAAACGTGAGGCTCCATATGTTCGAAACCGGATTATTCAGCTGTCGCGCAAGTTCCTGCGCCGATGGCTGAGCGGAATTTTCCTTTGTCCCGCCTTCGGGTTCACCGGCCTCTGCCGCTGTCGCCGGTTGTCGAGTCATCAAAACAACCATAAGCCCGGCAGCGATGATAAAGGAGATCTGTCTCATCCGATGTTTCATGACTCTCCTTTCCTATGTCTTATGAAGATGGCTTCTTTCGACGGTTTTAAGAAGTCAGGGTCGCCACTGGCCTGAAAAACGGCCAGACTTATTGAAAAAGAAACTTCAGAATGATAAATGTCCAATGTCGAATTAAGGAATTTTTTCTATTTTATTTGTTAAAAGAGCAGAGCGAAGCGATATCCACAATTCGTTCCGCCTCCGGCGCATCAATTATCATTCGCCATTCCATTTAGTCTCACACGAGGTTCGCCGGCGCCTTGCTGCTTCGGCGGCTGTGCAGGAAAATCAACAAGCCGCCGACAACAGCGATGCCGGCAAGGATCGGAACTTCCAAATCCTTGATCTCGCCCAGTATCAATTCCAGAACATGGCCGCACAAATAACCCAATACTCCGATGACAACCGCCCACAGCGCCGCACCGATCAGGTTCAAAACGACATATCGACCGGTTGTCACGTCGGACATGCCGATGGCCACGCCGCCAATCGTACGAAAACCGGGGACAAAACGCAGTCCGACGATCAACGAAGACCGGTAACGCGCCAGCCAGCTGCGCACCTGTTGCAGACGGGGTCTCCAATCGGGATGCTTTTCCACCGTCCGGTTGCCGTAGCGGCGGCCCATGAAAAAAAACGCCTGGTTTTGAATAAAGTTACCGGCAAATCCGGCCAGAACCACCCAGGGCAGCAGTTTAAGGTATCCGCGGTGGGCTGAAAACCCACCCATTATCATAATGGTTTCGCCTTCGAAAACCGTTCCCACTAAAATCGCGATATAGCCGTAGTGGGCTAAAAAACTTTCCAGCACCTTGGCTCTCCTTTATATCTTGATTAAAGCAGCGGACTGGACAACCGGGCCAGGTTCTCGCTGAAGCGCTCTGTTGCCGGTCGTCTGCGCCAGGCAGCCGGATCGACCGCCACTGAATCCTCGATGTATTTGTGCTGAAGCGCGAGCAGCCGCTCTGCGAACTGCGGATCGTAGACGCAAAGCGTCACCTCAAAGTCCAGCCAGAAGCTGCGGACATCCAAATTGACGGTGCCGAACAGGCTGATTTCACCATCGATTACGGCGCTTTTGGTGTGGAGCAATCCGCCGTTGAACCCGAAAATCCGCACGCCGGCATCCAGCAGTTCATCGAAGTGCGACCGGCAGGTGTAGTGCACGAGTCTGGAATCGTTCTTGGCCGGCAGGATGAGTGTCACGGCAATTCCGCGCCGGGCGGCTGAGAGCAGGGCCGAGGTGATCGCTTCGTCCGGAACAAAATACGGCGTGGTCATGGACAGTTCTTCGCGCGCCGCGTAAATGGACATCAACAGCAGCTGATGAACGCTGTCACCCTCCCTGCCCGGACCCGAGGGAACCACCTGAACACAGGCAGCCGGACCTTGCTTGGCGTCGATCGCCATTTTGGCCGGATCCGGCAACGCCTTCAGGTCGCGTCCGGTCTCGACTTCCCAGTCCCACATAAATACGGCATTCAGGGTGAGAACCGCCGGCCCTTCGATCCGCGCCATGGCATCAACCCACTGCCCCACACCGGCGTCCTGTTTGAAAAAACGGGGGTCAACCAGGTTGAAGCTGCCGGTGTAAGCGATCTCATCATCGATCACCACAATTTTGCGGTGCAGGCGCAGATCAAACCGTACAAATATCATTCGAACGGGACTGACTGACAGTGCCACGGCAATTTCCACTCCGTTGTCCTTGAGCCGCTGAATCCACCGGCTTTTCAGGAAGCGGCTGCTGCCCATGGCATCCAGCAACACCCGGCATGTCACGCCGCGGGTTGCTGCGCGTATGAGTGCCTCACAGACTTCGTCCGCCGTTCCACCCGCGTTCCAGATGTAAAATTCCAGGTGGCAGAAATGCCGGGCCCGGTCAATGTCGGCGATGATAGCGCGCAATATCGGTTCGGCCGCATCCATGATCTGCAGCCGGTTGCCGGACAGTACCGGGATGCCCAAGGCTCCTTGCGGCAGACGGCTGACTGCAACGGCTTCAGGACTCAGGCCGGATCGGTCGGTCGGCGCCTGTTGTGACACTTCCCGCAACCACCGGCTATATCGTCCCCAGAGTGACGCCGCCCGTTGGGTACGTCTTCGGCCCAGACGTTTTTCCCCGAGCACCAGGTACATCACGGCCCCCGCAAACGGCAGGAAAAAGATCAGGATTATCCAGGCCAGGGCCGTTCCCACCACCAGTCGCATCATGATGACACGAACGGTCACACCGAGAATGATCAGGGCATGCACAATCAGGATCAAGCTGGTCCAGGAAAACAGATTATCCATCTTTTACTCAAGCGCCGCATCTTCGACGGCAAAATAGTTTTCTTGCAATAATTTAGCCCATTAAGTCTTGTCGTCGGCCGTCCACCGGTCTTCCATTTACGGCAGCGGTTAACCGGCCGGATCGTCTAACTTCCCCACTCGTCTTCCAGGATTTTCATTAATTGACCGTCCTTGAATATCAGGGTGTAGACGGGTTGAGACGGACCAAAATTATACACCCATTGATTCAGTTCATAGTTTATGCTGTTGGGCTGGCCGCAGGTCGCCTCAACCGTTGTGTCCGTGTCCCCGATGTTCACAACTCCGTTGTCGCACATGATCGAAGATGCCTCTTCAGCAGCAAAAGCAGAATCAATATGCCACGTAAAAATCAAAGGTATTGCCAGAACTAAGAAATAAACACTGCATTTTTTCATATTAGCCTCCTTGTTGCTCCGATGCGGTTGCCGGCATCGTTCTGACATTTTTAAATTAGTTTGCGTTCACCCCCCCTTCGGTGCCGCCCGCCGGCGACTCAGCGAATGCCGTTAAATCCCGGCTCCTCTTTCTATTCGCCATAACTCCCCATTTGGATACGTTCCACAATTCCGTTTGTAAAGGTTACATAAGATACAAACTCAGAGGGACCGAAATTGTAAAACCAGACAATGGGGGAGTCTGCATCTTCCCGGGTCACCTTCTGGGGGTTGCCGCATTTATCCCGCACGCTGTCTTCAGAATCGCCCTGTAAAACGATTCCGCCGTCGCATTCAAGTGATGATGCGTCATCCAGAGCAGACAAATCGGTCTGAATAACAAACAAGCCCAAAAATGCTGTGGCAAGTATCTGTAGTTTCAATTTTTTACACATATTGACCATCCCGTGTGGTCTTTATATCCATGATTTAAAGAAGCGTTTCAAGCTTAATTTTTAGGATTACGATTATTTAGGGTAGCAATAAACCTGCCGTGATACCAACCGCGTGGCTGTATGCCTTCGTTATTCTTGGGACATTTGATTCTTTTTAACCATTGTCTCAAGGGCTTGCCAATCCTCAGGATCAATTGCACTAATCGTCTTTTTAATTGTCCGGTACTTTCTAATTCCGACGAATAGGATTACGGTCGAGGTTACGATAAAAAGAATACCCACAATCTCATACACCGGATGACCAAAGAATTTAAATAAACCGGCGCCACCTAAAAAACAACCCAGTGCAGTTCGAATATTAGCCAGCAGCGTTCTTTGATTTGCTAAAACCGTGCGCGCAATGGCCAACTCGGATACGGGTTGAAGCCGACCTTCCATATGATTTTTTCCATTCATCAGCCATCCTGACTGCCGACAAAGTGCTTCAATAAGAAAACAACGACCAAAACCGCAAGCCCGATGATGAGCAATACCCAGACATACTCTTCCAGGTAAGTTGCCGCCACGAGGGCTGCGGCCAGAAACCCTCCCACCAGACACAACCGCCAGCCCAGGTGGATGCCCGCAATGAAGGTGCTCAGTGCCAGCAAAAGCAGAACCACCAGCCCGGTATTTTCGTTGTCCAGACGCCCTTTGTGCAGCATCTCAAATACCAGCCGGACGGCCACCAGAAGGCCGACCCAGTGCAACAACTGGGTCCGTAAAAGTGTCGTCCACTTGAATCCCCTGCCGCGCACACGCGACCATTCAAGGATCAAACAGGCCCCGCAAAAGATGGGCACCATGGCCACCCAGTATTTATAGCTGTCGGCCGGCGAAAAATCGGTAATGCCGATGCCGATTATCGAAAGTGCGATCAGCACAATAATAACAATCTCATAGATGCCTAAAAATTGATGCGGCCGGTCTTTTTCGATGGCAGCATCCTTGAAAACAGGTGTTGAATTTTCTTCGGACATCATTTCTCCTTTATTTCTTAGTGGTTGACCTGTATTGAGAAGCGAAAAATGTGCCAGGCGTTTGATGACAGGCCGATGGCCCGATAACTTCCTTAAAGCAAAAGGTTTCTTTAGAAAGACGCTTCGAACGGGTTGCCGAAAACAGAATGTTTCTTGCCGAAATATCGGCAGCAGACCAGGATTTCGTCACCCGGCGGTAGGCCGTTTGATGCCCAGTTTTTTCATCTTCGACTGCAGCGTGGTGCGTTTGAGCCCCAGCATCTGCGCGGCACCGCCTCGGCCCGTAAGGCGCCAGCCGCTTTTTTGCAGGACGCCCAGGATGTGCCGGCGTTCGGCATCCGCCAGGCTCAGATTCGCAGGGATTTCGGAAGATGACCGTTGAGGTGGGTGCAGGTCAAGGGTTTTGCCGCTGCTGACAATCATGGCGTGCTCGACGACATTTCGCAACTCCCGGGCGTTGCCCGGCCAGGCGAAATGCTGCAGATCTTCCATGCTTTTGCTTGGAATGTGGTCGATGCGCTTGCCCATCTTCTTTTCATACTGCCTGACAAAGGCCCAGACCAGCAGGGGAATGTCCTCCAAGCGTTCCCGCAGGGGTGCTACGGCAATGGGGAACACATTCAGCCGGTAATACAGGTCTTTTCTGAATTTGCCCTGCTCGACATCCCGGGCGAGATTCCGGTTGGTGGCCGCGATGATGCGCACGTCCACCTTCAGCGGGCAGGTGGATCCCAGGCGCTCGAACCGGCCTTCTTCCAGAACCCGCAGCAGCTTGGCCTGCACTTCCTGCGGCAGTTCGCCGATCTCGTCCAAAAACAAAGTCGCCCCGTCGGCCATCTCGAAGCGGCCCGTCATGCGGGTCAGGGCGCCGGTATAGGCCCCCTTTTCCCGGCCGAAAAGCTCACTTTCGACCAGGGTGGGCGGCAGCGACGCGCAGTTGACCGTCACCAGCGGCCGGTCCTTGCGAGCGCTCAGTCGATGCACGGCCCGGGCCAGAAGCTCCTTGCCGGTGCCCGTTTCCCCCTCGATCAGGACGGTGGCATCGGTGCGGGCCACCTGCTCAATCTGGGCCAGGACCTGCTTCATGACCGGACTGCGGCCGACGATCTCCTCGTGCACGTTCTGCAGCTCGATTTCCTCCCGCAGGTAGAGGTTCTCCTTTTCCAGCTGCTGCCTGAGACCCTCGATCTCCTCGAGTTTCCCCTGCAGTTGATCTTCCATCAGCTTGCGCTCGGAGATATCAAGGGACACACCCATCAGGCGTTCCGGCTCCCCTGATGGATTGAAATACGGGCGGCCGCGGGCGGCCATCCACCTGATAGTTCCGTTCGAATGTAAGATGCGGTATTCCTCCAGAAAATCCCCTCGCGTCTGCGTCGCCTGTTCCACGCTCCGGCGAATCCGAGCGCGGTCCTCGGGGTCGACGATCCGGATGAAACCCTCGAAGTCCAGCGCCTGCCCCGGGGCAAAGCCGTATAATTCCCGGGTTTTTTCCGTGGCCCAGATATGTCCGGTGGCAATCTCCAAATTCCAGAGGCCCGCCTCCGCCGAGGTAGCGGCCAGGTTCAGGCGCGCCTCGCTTTCGCGCAGCGATTCCTCCGAGCGCTTGCGTTCCAGCGCACCGGCAAATACTGCCGCAATCAGCCGCATCCGCTGAACCAGATCTTCCGGCCAGATCCGCTCCGCACGCACCGCCACCAGCACACAGGACCCCAGCGTCTTTCCCCCGATTGCCATAGGAATTGAAAGAATCGATTTCATACGCTTGGCCAAACAAAGGCGCTGCTCCGCCTCGGCGTCAGCCGGCAGGTCATCCAGCCGGTTGATCACCACCAATTCAGCCTGCATCAATTGTGACACGTACCACGGCAATTGATTCCTGGAAAGGGAATCGGGCGCCGGTTCAACCCCTTCCAGATGGTATTCAAAGGCGGACTGTAACAGAGCACCGTCCTCCGAAAATATCCCTATGGTACATCGGTCCACATCGAAAAATTCCGTGATGCGCTGAAGCCACTTATTGATTTCGTCTTCGACTTCATCGGGTGAAATGTTTACAAAACTAGCCGAAAGATCGGAAATCAGGCCCTCAAACCGCAGGCGGTCCCCCAGTTGCTGGCGTGTCTGCGCAAGCTGCAGGCTATTTACAAGAATTTCTCCCAGCAGACGCAGCCGTGGAATATATTCCTCAGGAAAGGCACATTCTTTATGGACCGCATTGATGGAAATGATGTAATCCAATGCGTCACCCAGGGGTATCGGAATGTTCAGAGCGGATCGAATTTTCAGGTCCTCGTATGTTTGCTTGTCGACCGCTGCCTCGCGCGGCAGTTCATCGCGTGTGGCGAAGGAGACGACTTCATGCTGCTTAATGATTTTTTCGTAAACCCAGGGGAACAATTGGATGGAAAGGTCGGTATTTTCCGGTACGTGGGGAATATCAGAAGCATAGCCGACATGGGTGATTCGAAACGAATTATCGTTCGGTGAAACTCGAATCAGGCCGCAACGGTCCACATTGAAAAATTCGAGTACCTGATTCAGGGCGCTTTGAATCTCCAAATCGACCTGATCCGGGGCGATGTTGACAAACCGGGCCGAGAGGTCGAACAACAACCGCTCAAACTGCAGGCGTTCTTTCAGGCCCTCATCGGCCCGCCGGTCTTCCGACTTTACCTGCTCAAGTTGTCGGCTGTGAGTCCTTGCGTATTCCGTTTGGCCGTGGGCCATCAAAAGCCTCCTTGAGCGTTGCCACCGTTGCTGCCCTCAGCTTGTCAATTTCCTGGCTAAGGACATGCGTGTATCAATTAGGTAACGAAAAATCTACTGAAACCCTGCCGATGTTTTGAGCTCACTGCAAACGAATAATTTTAAATTTCACCGCAAAGACGCAGCCTCCGGCCCATAGGGCCTGCGTTCCGGTGGAAGCGTGCAATCAATCCGCGTATTTCATTGGCCTTTGAGAGCACCGCTGGAGCGGGGAGCAGGAATCCGGAAATATCGGCACCGAGTGGGCTGGATGCCCGCCTGCGCGGGCATGATGAAAAAACAACCCAAAAAGATTGCTACTTATACCGAAAGCAGATTGGTTGTCAAAGCTAATCTGCGATCAAACCAGTTTCTAACATAAATACGGTAACGTATAATCTTTTGATAGCCCAACGACAATTTGATCTCATCATAGATAAATAAATTTTAATTTCACCGCAGAGGCGCGGAGGACCCAGAGAGCGATTATATTTTAATTGCCGTTGATCCGCCAAACAAGCCGGCGGACTCTTTGCGCGCTCCGCGCCTGCGGTGAAAAAAATACTACTGCCAATATGTTACCGTATTTAAGAATTGGAGCACTAGGTCTTACTGCATGATGGAAGCTGCCTACTGCCGACGATAGTTGGCCACGTAAAAATCATCGATGATGCCGTCTGCTTTCAGCTTCTCCCCGTAATCCCGGGCCGCCTGTTTAGTGGCAAAGTGGGATACCCTGACCTGGTACCATCGCTTTTCGCCGCTGACGGCTTCAGACCAGTATGCATCCAGCCCCCGCTTTTTGAGCTGCTGCACAAACTGTTTGGCATATTCCGGCTTTAAATATGCCGCCACCTGCAGGGTAAAGGGATCGGGGATAACCTCAACCACAGGTGCCGCCGCCTGGTCGATGGGTGCTTCCTTGACGGTCAGATGGCTGACCGTATTGATTACCAGAGCCCCGATTCCGATCGCCAATCCGAATAACAGGATGCCGGTTAAGACACGCCTGGCTTTTCTGGAGTGTTGGATTATTTTTGCGGCCGCTTTGATCCGGTAAAAAATCCATCGAACTATTGCCCTGGGGTAGCGGTACAAGGCCCGGGCGGTACCGGCCAGTATCGCAATCGGTTCGATTTTTTTCCGGGTCTTGCGCGGTGGCTTGATCGGGACCGGGGGATGGAAACCGGACCGCATCTGTTCTAAAGCATCGGCGTCGAAGTCCTTCAGGTATTGACGGGCGGATTGCAGCAAATGCCGGTTGCGCTCGGTGGCCGGCGTCCAGCGCACGCACGCCGCCAGTCCGCTCAGGCACCCGGATCGATCAGCATTGTCGGCCAGGGCCTGCAGATATATTTCAAGGGCCCATTCATCAGCGCGTTTCTCTTTGACAAAAAGCCGCGCCAGATCATCGATGAATCCGGCAGCCGTCGATTGATCGCTTTCCCAAACCCGCCGGTAAGTCTGCAGGGCTGGAAAATCGGTCCTTTCCAGCAGGAGAAAAAAGCGGGCCAGGGTGCTCTGGATAAATTTATTTTGCGGTTGTGCGTCCCCGATGCGGGCGGCCAGCTCCTGGTGTTCTTCTTTGAGACCACCGCCGCCTGAAATTTGATTCAGCCAGTGCTCGGCGACTGCGCCATCCTGCGGGTTGGATTTAAGGTAGGTAACCAGAAAATCTTCCGAGGAATGATCCCGTCGGCTGCGGGCCAGATAAAAGCGGGCCAGTCGAGCACCGAGGTTGCCGGCCTTTTTGCGTCTGACAGGCGGTGAAACCATAAAACTGTCAAAAATTGATACGGCCTTTTGAAATGAGCGCTCAGCCTCATGATACATGCCGTCCCGCTCAAATGAACCGGCTTCCGCCATCAGGTAATTGGCGTTACTCAGGGCCCAGCGGTTCAGCACCCAGCCGGTCGCCCAAAAAAAGAAAAGCAAAATGAACGCCGCCACCCAAAAATTATTCTCAAGACCCAACCGCAACTGCAGCATCGGCAAAACCAGCAAACTCACCACACCGCCCAGCAGCACTGCGATCCAGATTCGGATGGAGATATGTCTTAGAAATGATAGCATAGTGATTATTCCATTCATCTTTCCGGCGCCAGGTCTTCTTCCACAATGGTGGATTGCTTGTTGGTTCTAGTCGAATATGCCGGTGTTCCGGTGGTGTATTCCGGAGTCTTCGGGGAGTTTTCCGGTTTTTTGGTGAATATTTCGGACGCCTGAATCGTATCCTGCCCGGTGCGCAATGCCACCTGCATCGGATCCTGGGTCCCGGCTCCGGCGACGGAACCCGAAACCGGATTGACTTTTTCCAGCCGGATATCGGACGGAACCGAAAACTCCCGCGGCGGTTCACCGGCCGTGGCCCGGGCCATAAAATCGGCCCAGATGGGTGCCGCCCCTTTTCCGCCGGTGATGCCGTTATTGTTGTTGTCGCGCATACCCGTTCCGCGGTCAAATCCGACCCAGACCGCCACGCTCAAATTGGGCGTAAAACCGGTAAACCAGGCATCGCGATAATCGTCGGTCGTACCGGTCTTGCCGGCGGCCGGAAGATTAAACCCCAGACGGCGCACCACGGCACCCGTGCCCTCGTCAATGACACCGCGCATCATATCGACAACCTGGTAAGTGACAGCAGCGTCCAAAACGCGCTGACCGCCGACGATGTGTTCTTCAAGGATTCGGCCGAGGGAATCTTCCACCCGGCGGATTAAAAACGGCTGATGGCGAATTCCGCCCGTGGCAAATGTGGCAAAGGCGGACGCCATTTCCAGAGGACTGACCCCGGAAGTTCCAAGGGCCACTGAATAGACGGGATTCAAAGGGCTTTCGACCCCGCAGCGCCGGGCGGTTTCAATGACGGCTTGCGGGCCGGCGCGTTCGACCAGCTGGGCCGCGATCGAGTTGACGCTTTTTAGCAAGGCCCGTTTTAAGATCATCGGGCCTTCATAGGTCCGGCTGAAATTACGCGGCTTCCAGTCCGGCGCGCCGTTTACCGCAATGGTTACTTTTTTATCCACAACCACCGTCGCCGGACTCAATCCCAGCTTTTCAAAGGCCGTGTAATAAACAAACGGCTTAAATCCGGAGCCCGGCAGGCGGTTATTTTGAACGGCGCGGTTGTACTCGGTTTCCGAATAGTCCCTGCCGCCCACCAGAGCGCTGACGGCACCGGAGTTGGTCTGAATTGCGACCAGGGCCCCCTGGGGATGGAGGCCCGGGTTGATACTGCTGTTTTCTGTGTCGTCGGCGATGCCGAGGGTTTGATCGAGCTTTGCCAGTCCGGATTGCACGGAATCCACCGCCAGGGATTGCTGCTGAGAATCCAGGGTGGTCATCACTTTCAGTCCGCCGTGATAAACAACGTCCGGACCGTAGCGCTCTTCCAGGTGATTCAGGACCACATCCAGAAAATAGCTGCCGCTGCGGGATTCAACGCTGCGCGGTTGAAGATTCAATTCGGCCTGGAATGCTTCCTGAGCCTGCTGGGGCGTAATAAATCCCGCCGCCGCCATTCGTGCCAGGACGATTTTTTGACGCACTTTGGCACGCTCGAAATAGCGATAGGGATTGTAGCGGGTCGGCGATTTCGGCAATCCGGCCAGCAGGGCGGCTTCGGCCAGGTTCAGTTCCAGGGCCGGCTTTCCCAGAAAAAACCGCGCGGCCTGTTCAATTCCATGGGCACCGATCCCGAAAGGAATTTGATTCAGATAAGCCTCCAGGATATTTTGTTTGCTGAAACGGGCCTCGATTTGCAGGGCGACCAGCAATTCACGAATTTTGCGCATATAGGTTCGCCGAAAGCTGAAAAATAGATTTTTGGCCAGCTGTTGCGTGATGGTGGATGCGCCCTGAATCCTGCCCGGTTCAAATAACGTTATCCATAGCGCCTTTAAGGTACGCAGTTTATCCACGCCATGGTGTTCCCAGAACCGGTGGTCTTCGGTTGCGGTCACCGCCTCGATAAAAAAAGGGGATATGCGGTTTAAGGGAACGGCCTCACGTCCCCCAAGCAGCAAAACCCTTTCCCCGGTGGCGGCAAAAATTTCGGTGGGAGGTGTTTCAATGATTCGGTTTAGGGGTTCGGGCACACGGGGCAGATCACTGACGACCATAAAAAATATACCCATCGCTGAAACTGCAGCCAGCCCGGCAACCAGCAACCCCAGATAAATTAAACTACTCAGCCGTCGCATGAAGGTAATGGCAGGGGTCATCGTGGCTTTTGATCCTTCAGGTAATCGGTGATCGGACTCGCAGCAGTGTCCTTGCCCTCTATATAAGACCGTAATCGCCAGACTGCCCAATCCTGTCCCTGGGCCAAAACAACCTGACGTCGGGTGCCGTTGGCAAATTCAAAACCCAGGTCGATGTAGCCTGACACGGCTTCATCAGAAATTCCGACCCGCATGATCTGGCCGGATGGTATCAAAAGTGCTGCCGGATTCAATATCATATTGCGGCGAATTTCATCCGGAAATGCGGCCAGCGCCTCAAAAAAGCGCGCGGCCGGATATATGCGGTTTTTAAAGATTGGTAAATCTTCCAGTGTTTCCGCCGCTGCGCTGTCTTGACGACCCAACTGGGGTAAAACATTTGAAGGGATATCAATCTCCCGCAGCACCCGGTTTTCCCCATCCAGCAGATAGGCAATCAGATCGTCACCGTTTTTTTCGAAATAAGTCCGTCGCCAGTTTCCCTGGCCGGCAATTTTAAGCAAATCAAAGGTCGATATAATTTCCTGGGAGACAGTCGGGAGCATTTCGAGGTATAGCTGACGGAAACGCTCGGCTGACAGCATCGCGCCCTGGCCCGCGGATAGACCGGCGGCAATTTGGGCAAAACTTTGAGCGCTGCGTGCCTCGCGCTGGGAAGTTTGACGATCGGTGATTATTTTCTCAAGATTTATTTGGGCCGTCCGCGCCCGGTGGCCTTTTTCCCAGACAGCTCCGGATTCCGGCCTGGCGGCATTGGTGGTCACCAGGTAAGCGCCTAAAATGCGCTCCACCCAGTCAAACCGCATTTCCAGAATGAGAATGCCGGTGACCAGTAAAATCAGCAGGATCGGTCGCAGGGCAAATACCCGCTGCGACCATTCCTTTATAGTTTTCGGCTCAGCCCAATCGGTCACAATTGTCATGCTGAAATATTACCAATTAAAGTCCGGTTATGGCAAGGGAATATCTGCCGCATCAGCAATGATTAATTTATCTCAAATTCCAGTCTATAAAATCTGGACATAAACCGGATAAAAGATTAGTTTTAGAACATAGCAAAATCGGATGAACCACGATGAGCCTCACTTTCAACAGATTAATTTTATCGATCTTTATCACCGGCGCATTAATGTTGACCTGCGTTGCGGTTGGCCGCAGTGAAGTTGTGGTTTTTGACGGCGTAACAACCGTTCAAACTCCAATTCGCATCAAGGTGCTGACCAAAGGGCGCATCTTTTCACAGGGCGGCCGTCTGGTGGACATTTTCCTGGACAGCAGCCATTTAAAAAAAATTTTAACCGGCGCTGACGGCTACGGCTATTTAAAATACATTCCGCAAAATCCGGGATTTATGGAAATCAATGTACGCTCAGACGCAGACACCTCATCAGGACTGATCCTTGTCATGGACAAAAGCGAGAAGGCGGTCATCATCGATGTCGCAGGGGCTTTTAAAGATGCAATATTTTCGAAAGCGATCCGTGACGACAGCCGCAAAGCCGTCAAGGCCCTGAGCCGGGATTATAAGGTCATCTACCTGAGCCGTTATGTCGGCCAAGCCGTCAGCAGAAGCTGGCTTGAACAGGAAGACTTTCCAAAGTCGGTCATTTTGCCCTGGCAAGGTCCTGACTCCCTTAAAACTTTGGAGAAAAAAGGGGTGCAACTGTACGCAGTGATTGGATCAGCCACCGTGATTTCGGCGGCAAAAAAGCATGTTGCGCATCGATACACATTTGAAGAAAGTAAAGACGGCAAGGTCGTCAAAGACTGGGATGAAGTCTTAAAATTGTTGCAGCCGGCGGCCCCCACGGGTTCACCGGAAAGGGATCCAAAATGAAAAAAATCATCGCTCTCATAATTGTCGGTGTTGTGTTGCTTGGAAGTTGTGCGCACCAGCAAGATTTATCCGAAGATGATAAATCAAAATACCGCAAAGCCAGACAAAGATATGATGCGGGACAAAAAGGCGGACCGTAATTTGTTCTGAACCAGAATCCAGCATCAAGTATCCAGCATCCAGATTATTGCGTGCCCGCATATTTTCGAATGGTTCCATCGGCAGTCACACCATAAACGGCCCCATCACGGCCGACGGCAATCGATGATAATCCGTTGCCGTGAAAATGGGTATCGGATGCCCGTGTTTTGAGATCATAGGTGGTGGTTAACATTTCAAAGGCTGTGACATATACATGGTTGGCGGTGACGGCCGGAGATGAATGCGTGGAACCCAATAAGGGTAATTTTCCTGAAAAATTGGCGTCATGAATCAAAGCGCCGTCGGCAGCATTGAGCGCCTGGAGGCTATCTTTGGAAACGACAAATACAAGCTGTTTGGGGGATCCGGCCGGGGTTGCCAAAACAGCGTGCCCGGCGTCATACTCCCACATTCTTACGCCGGTTTGCACATCATAGGCCAGCACTTTTCCGTCCCGGCGCCCGAACACCATCAAACCGCTGGCCAAAACCGCAGCAGAGGAATGTTTTTCAAAGCCGTGCTCCTCGCGCCACAGCACCGACAACTCGGCCCCGTTCCATTCAAAAACCCCAGTGCTGCACAGATTGTCCGCCATGGCAATCAAAAGCTTTTCCTTGACCGTTGCAACCGCTACGGTGGGATCCACAAACAGGTCCGGCAGGTCGCCGTCGCCCGCATCAAGGTTGACGGGAAATTCGCCTGTCAGATCCCAGGTTGCGTTTAATACGCCCATAACATCATCAGGTTTCATCCGACTGCCCGGGGCATTAAAGTCACATGTTCCAAGCGCTTTTTGGTCGAGCAGAATCGCCCGATTGCCCTCATCACGCAGAACGAACAGATTGCCCTGGATGTTATCAACCAGGCCGACCGACACATAGATGAAGATCAGGGTGCCGCTTGATGATGTGACAACCTTGGGGGATCCGGTGGTGTAACCGTTGTCCGGAAATGAATATGACCATTTCGGATTACTGAATTGATCGACTTTGTGGAGTGTGCTCTTTGCCTTTCCGTCATCGGTCTTGCGATTGGTGATAATATAGATATCACCTCGATCTGAAACCGAAGCGGCTGAAACGATCCGGGAATTCGAACCGGCAGCATCCAGCGACCGCTTCCATTTTGCGCTTCCATCCTCTGACCTGATCGCAATCAGTTTAGCGTTCGTGGTACCAACGTATAGAACTTCCCGCTGCTGGAAATCCAGCCCGATAACGGGTGATGAACTGGTGATTCGGTAAGGATTGGAGATCCAACTCGAGGATAGTGCGAAACCGCTGTCAATCGCCTGAAAGCCCCGGCTCGATGGATCACCGTGAAAGTGGCCCCATCTTAATTGGTTGCCGCCGGCACAACCGATATAAGTCACCGCCAGTAAAATCAGAATCGCACTTCGCAAATAACTGCCCATGTTGCTGTCCCCAAATCGCCACGAATATTTGACGCCGATCACCCGACTCTCTGCCGGATCGGCCGTAAATTCTGCTGCCCGTTAACTCAGGATTGCAGGTTAGCTTAATATATTCCAATTTTGGAAAAAAAATCAAGCCTATATGTTGTTTTTTAATCGAGGGAGTAAAGAATTCTGACCCGGAGGAACAGGTTTTTAATGTTAGAATAAATTAATTGAGGTGGTGGAGCATGAGAGCATAGGAGGCAGCCTTACCACCAGCGATATTGCCAGTTGCCGCAATGAAGTACATGCATGACCTCTATCGAAAACAGCAGGGCCATCGAAGAATAGAAAATCCACATCAAGACCAGAATAACCGAGGAAAGCGAACCATAGAGCAAATTAACTTCCGTGATGTTATGAACGTAAAAACCGAAAAAATTGCGGGCAAGTATCCATAACAGACAAAAAATAAGTCCCGCTAAAGCCTGATAGCGCAGTTTTATTTTGACGTTTAAAAAAAGTTTGACGGTCGCCAGAAAAAATCCGATCATAACCAGCACCGAGGCGCCGTTGATCTGCAAAGAATTGGCCGAACTTACCGCCAACTGATAAAGATTATCGAGGTATGGCGTTTTGTTGATCGTGTTTAAAAATTGGGTGATCGAAGTGGACATGATAATCCAGGTAAAGTTGGATATAAAGAACAACAACACGGCAAAGATGCTCATGATGACGTAAACTGCCTGTCCAAACAGCAGATGGCGGGCCGGCAGCTGGAAAATTTTGCGGTAGGATGTCTCAAGGGTTTTAAAAATCAGTCCGCTGATGATCGGCAGCATCAAAAAATTGATAACTCTGAATGATCCATGGGCGTCCGAATTGATCACATGGGATTTCATCCACTCCCTGGATACAAAGGGAATAACCTGGTTCATTTCATCCGCAAGCATTTCCGTCACCTGTCCGGTCCAATTGGTCTGGGCGAAAAACAGTTTCTGAATGAAATCGACAATCAGGATGCTGAGCGTGGCAAACGGAATAATGGACAGTAGGAATACAAAAGACACCGATAAGGACAGCGTAAAACAGTCATCCTGCAGGAACTTTCGAAAAGATATGACGAATAACTTGTGACCGACAAAATTATATCGCAAAGCCAGAATCTTAGCGACCATGTTGGATGCCTGCCTGTTTTGGTTTGCGGATCGTCCCGGTATCGCCGCCGCTGATTACTGTATCCTGAAAAATAGCGATACCGTCCGGGTGCAAAACCTATTTGTTCCTTGACCTCTGAGTGTTGAAATTTTCAGGGCGAATTATTTAGCACATGTCCGCAAACTCTGCCTCCAGATCTTCGCGCACATCCTCGTTTAATGATTTGATACTCGGAAAAAGATCCGTTAAGATTTTCTTTGCTTTTTCGATGCTGACGATGGCTTGCACAATCTTATGATTCTCAGACTTTGTCAGGTTAACTCGCTCTTTAATTTCGTCAATATCATCACAAATAAATTCAACCTCGCTGATGACCCTGAAAAAATCTTCTGCATGCATGATTCCTCTCCTTTTTTATAATGTTTCGCCCCCGAAACTAAAACTAACATAAATTCAATAAACTACATGAATTTACCCCTGTTTTTTCGTCATGAAAATTATCGGCCAATACGTTCATTAGCTTGAGTCTTTTTTTGTTAGTTAGGGTGTAAGAAGCAAATTATATACATAATATCGTCGCTCGAAATCCCCAGCGACAGCCTTCGACTGTTCGCGGCGTAAGACGGGCTCGGAGATTGATTGAATGAATTCAATTTATTTTTTGGACTTGACAATAATTTGTAAGATTGCAACAAAACGTAACTGATGCTCTGGTCCAGTGATTCGATTATAGAAACGAGCCTAAACAAATTACCCCGCCGCCCCGAATGGCGGGATCGCCGCTTCGCTAGGACAGGCAGCGGGGGTATCAGGCGGAAATTTTTATCGTCCCAAGGGGCGGTGAATTAAACCCTCGTCCGCCGCAGGCGGATTAACTTAATTAAGAAGGAGGTAGTTATGAATTTCAAACTTATCAGAACTTTAGTATTCACAGTAGTTGCGGTTTTTATGATCGGGCAGTCCGTGCAGGCGGATGTTGTCGATGACATTAAAAAACGGGGGAAACTGATTGTCGGTGTCAAAGCAGACTACAAACCTTATGGCTTTCGTGACACCAGCGGAAAAATCGTGGGCATCGAACCCGAATTGGCTCAGGATGTCGCCGACATGCTCGGGGTTAAACTGGAGCTGGTCCCGGTGGTGGCTTCCAACCGCATGGAATTTCTCAAACAGGGCAAAATTGATTTGATGATTGCCACGATGACCGATCGACCCGATCGGGCCAAGATGGTTTTCATCCTGCAACCGAATTATTATTCATCAGGCACCAACGTTCTGGCAACCAAAAAAGCCGGGCTGAAAAATTGGGAAGATCTTCGCGGCAAACCGGTTTGCGGCATTCAAGGGGCATTTTACAATAAACGGACCGCCCAGGAGTTTGGAGCCGATATCCTCGCTTTCAAGGGAACTGCAGAAGTTCTCAATGCGCTGCAACAGGGGCGATGCATCGGTTTTGTATATGACGATTCATTCATCATCGCCAAATTGCAGGATCCCCAATGGGCTGATTACGAAATGCCGCTGCCCACAATGGATGATGCGCCCTGGGGCCTGGCCGTCAAACATGGTGAATATCGCTTTTACGGCATGATGTCTGAAATGATCATGAAATGGCACGCCGACGGCCGGATTATTGAACTGGAAAAAAAATTCGGCATCACGCCGACGCCGTTTGCCGTTATGATGAACAAAAAATATTCAGATAAAAAGTAGTTCGTAGGTTCAGTATTGAAATTGGCCGCAGTTTATCTGTGGCCAGATTATTTTAATGCGAAACGGTGTATTTTTGCGGTTGACGGTTCAAGGTTCAAAGGTTCAGGGTTGATGGCTTTACGCCAAAATATAGCATTTGATTAGCAGATTCTTTCTTGCTGAAACATCAAATTGCCAGACACCAGTGGCAAAATCATATCACTTTAACGATATAGGTGGATCAAACCATGGTTTTCCTGCCTATAACCGGAAGGCAATGCCCAACCTTGAACGCTGAACCCTGAACCTAGGAACCTTACACATGGAAGCTTTTTTTGACTGGTTTCGATGGCTTTATAATGAAACCGGCATAAACCTGACATTTATTTACGATGCTTTCGATCGGACCCGATTGTTAAAGGGGTTTTTGACCACCGTCTGGCTTTCGGCGGTGTGTCTGGTGTTTTCAGTCATCATCGGCATTGTGGGTGCCTGGTTGCAGGGCTCGCGGCTGAAATGGACCCGCCGCATTGTGCAGGGCTACATCCAATTTTTCCGAAACACCCCGCCCCTGGTCCAGCTTTATTTTTTTTACTTCGCCCTGGGAAGTCTGATGCCCAAAGTTCAGAATGATTGGGGGGGCTACGAGCCGATGCTGGGCAATTTCGCCTGGGCGGTGATATCGCTTTCCTTTTTTGCCGGCTCCTTCAATGTCGAAATATTTCGTTCGGGCATCGAGGCCGTTCCCACATCTACCATTGAGGCCGCCGAATCGCTGGGCTACACCCGCCTCAAGGCTTACATTCATATTGTTTTACCACTGGCGTTCCGGGTTTGTCTGCCGGCCTTGAACAATAACCTGGTCAATCTGGTCAAAGCAACCACCCTGGCATTCGCCATCGCCGTGCCTGAGATGCTTTATGTCAGCAGTCAAATCTGGAGCGACAATGTCAATGTCAGAGAGATGATGACCTTTTTGCTGGTAGCCTACGTCGGTCTGGTGGGGATTCTGGTATGGGCCATGAACCGCTGGGAACGCGCCATAAAAATACCGGGCTACGGGAGTCAATAGATGTTCAGACGCAACCCAAAAAGGCGACCGCGCCAGGTGAACCCCAGGCACAGGCTGGCAGTATTGCTGCCGACTCGGCCTGGGGTGACCGGAGCTTCGAATGCAGATCAAAAATTCAGCCAATTGTCCAGCGGTCGTTTACGCGCAATTCACCTGCTGTGGCTGTTTCTAATTTTCGGTGCCAGCGCCTTTGGTGCCGGCGCCCAAAATGGAACAGACCAGCCTTCCATCGTTATGACCATACTGGCTTGGACACCATTGCTTTTGAAAGGCTTTGGTTTCAATATCCTGATCAGTTTCATGTCTATGGCATTCGGCACCGCAATCGGGTCGGTTTTAGGGGTCCTGCAAATTTCCCTGCTGCCGCCGGTTCGGTTTTCCTCGAGGATTCTGACCCAATTTTTTAGGAATTCTCCCTGGCTGGTATTGCTGTTTTACTGTATGTTTATGCTCCCATTTGAAATCACGGTCGGGGGACTGCGTATTCCGTTCCCGGACTGGATTAAAGCCGTCATCGGCCTCTCATTGCCGGTCATGGCCAATGTGGCTGAAATTGTCCGCGGTGCCATTAATTCTATTCCATCCGGCCAGTGGGAGGCCTCTGAATCCCTGGCATTCACCCGCCGCCAGCAAATATGGTTGATCATCATGCCCCAGTGTTACAAACGCATGCTGCCGCCCTGGATGAACCTTTATGCCATTTTGACCATGGCCACCGTACTGGCCTCGATCGTGGGTGTGGAAGAGGTGATGACGTTGGCGGGACAGGTGCTGGCGGCCGATGGTCGCCCCGAGTTGCTCGTGCCCATTTACAGTTTTGTACTGTTGTGGTTTTTTGCTTACTGTTATCCGATCGCCAGATGGACCATCCGGCTTGAAAGGAAATTCGTGCTCAATACTTGAAAGGATGTATTGGATGCCTGAGCATACCGACAACTTTAAAGAAACTCCCTTTGTCAGTATCACTGATGTTTATCAGTCGTTTGGTGATAACCAGGTTATCAAAGGCATCTCTTTTAATGTGGCCAAGGGCGAAGTAATTTGTATCATCGGCCCCTCCGGTTCCGGCAAATCCACCCTCTTGCGCTGCATCAACGGGCTGGTCAAAATCGATGCCGGCTCCATCAAAGTCAAAAACCTGGAAGTACACGATCCGCACCTGAACAAGCTCGAACTTAGAAAGATTGTCGGCATGGTTTTTCAGCAATACAATTTATTCCCTCACAAAACCGCCCTGCAAAATATCATGATGGCTCCCATCCACGTCTTGAGACAGGACGCCGGGGAAGTTAAAGATCGCGCCTATGGTTTGATGAGAAAGGTTCGCCTGGAGGGCAAAGAAGAATTCTATCCGGGTGAATTGTCTGGCGGTCAGCAGCAGAGGGTGGCCATTGCCCGCTCCCTGGCAATGAATCCGGAAGTCATGCTGTTTGACGAGGTAACGGCAGCTCTTGATCCTGAGACGGTGAAGGAAGTCCTGGTAACCATCCGCGATCTTGCCGAAGAGGGCATGACCTGTCTGCTGGTGACACATGAAATGGGCTTTGCCAGGGAATTGGCCGATCACATGTACTTTACGGAAAACGGCGTCATCGTCGAGCATGGACCGCCCGAGGTGTTCTTTAATGCTCCGGAAGACCCCCGCACGAAGGAGTTTTTGAGTCAAATTCTATAGACCCGTGTCACACATTTTTATTAAAAAAATCTTTTTGGATATCGCAGCGGCGTTGATTTCATATATTGAAAAAATTCCAAAAAACAAATCACAAATAGCAAACAATATTCAAATTCCAACCTCCAATGATCGAAACGTTGGACTCGAATTTTTGGATTATAAAATTTATCCCGGTTTTTCATTTGAGACATATAAACCGTTCGTAAGAAAGCCGGAGCGAAGCGACATCCACAAATATTCAATCTTCATTCTTCAATTTTCAATTCCGGCTTGTCCGGATTAGGATTAATAGGATGCAAACTGTAGCTCGGCCCGAAGAAGGCAACAGAGTCATAGCGGTCCCCAACGGCAAAATCATCTACCTGGATCCCCAAAATTCGGAGGATCTGCAATTTGCCAGAGAAGCATACGGTTATGCCGCCGCCGAAAAGGGCTGGTTCCGCGAACGGGATCGGCTCTTTGTTTTTTCAAAAGCGCTCACGCTCAATTCAGCAAAATCCAAATTGAGAGGCGAGACCCCACCCGGTATTCTGGATGTTCCGATGCCGGCCAGGCCGGCTGGACCGGTATCTCAACATTTCTTAACCATGGATGACGGGACGGTCATGCGCTGGATTCGCCATCCAAGTGTGTTACCCAAATCAAGTCAACCTCACTGGCGCGGCCATACGGCACTTTTTGAGCTGAAAGGCCGGAATCCGGATTTTGTTTGCTACACCTCGATTCCCGCTTTTGCTGTCGTGGACGGGGCCGACGGTAAATTTCGCTTTTTGGGACCGGGCGGTATCCGCTGGATTGATTATCCGAATATGTAAACTAATTCTATGGAGGTTTAACGATGTCCAAAGAATACAACGCCATCATCATCGGTGCCGGTATAATCGGCTGCTGCATTGCTTATGAACTGAATAAAAAAGGGTATCGCACGTTAAATATCGATTTTCAGCCGGCGGCGGGCGCCGGATCGACCTCAAATTCCTGTGGCAACGTGCGCTTTTATTACTCCACCCTCGATGGCGTCGCCATTGCTTACGAAAGCGCCTGGTACTGGCACAACTGGCGCGAATACATCGGGGTCGAAGATGCTCGTGGTTTGGCCGGGTATCACAATACCGGTTCGGTTTTTATCAAAAACCGGGTGATTGATTGGCCCAGAGTCAAGGCTAACTTTGACAGCATCGGTGTCAAATACGAGGAATGGGATCTGCCCACGCTTCAGCAAAAGATCCCGGTTGCCGATTTTCATTCATTCTATCCTCCCAGACGGCCGGATGACCCTAGCTTTTATGGCGAATCCAAAGAGTGGCTGAAGGGCGCCTGTTACACACCCGAGTCGGGATATGTGGGAGATCCGCAGCTGGCCACCCAGAACGTTGAATGCGCGGCCCGGGCCAAAGGGGCGGAATTCAGATACAACCAACGGGTGATCGACATTCGACGCGATGATCTGAAAGTCCTGGGGGTTACCCTGGAAACCGGGGAGCAGATCGATGCCCCCGTCATCGTCAACGTCAGCGGTCCCCATTCTTTTAAAATCACCGCGATGGCCGGATTAAGCGAAAGCAATAACATCAAGACCCGCGCCCTGCGGCACGAGGTCCACGTCGTGCCGCCGCCCGACAATTACCGGCCGGAAGCAGAAGGCTATCACACCAATGATGCGGATATCGGGGCTTACTATCGGCCCGAGGCCGGGAATATGATTTTGACTGGCAGTGTCGACCCGGCCTGCGATCCCCAGGAGTGGGTGGATCCGGATAATTTCGACAAACAGGTGTCGGAGAGCCAGTGGAAAGCCCAGGTTTACCGACTGGCCCGAAGAATTCCGGGCTTGCCGATTCCCAACCGGCCGTCGGGCATCGTCGATCTGTACGATGTCAGCGACGACTGGATTCCGATTTACGATAAATCAGATCTAAAAGGCTACTACCAGGCCATCGGCACCAGCGGCAACCAGTTCAAAACCGCACCGGTCGCAGGCGGCATGATGGCCGAACTGATCGATAGAGTAGAGCACGGCTATGATCATGACGCAACCCCATTGAAGTTCAAGCTGCCCCAGTTAGGCCTCACCATTGATATGGGTGCCTTTCATCGCAACCGCCGGATTAACCGCGACAGCAGTTTTTCGGTGATCGGATAGGAGACTGGCTGATTGGGTATACTGAAATCCCTGTTGTTAGCTGCACAACATTTGATAAGTAATTTTATCAAACAATTCCCATATTCGCTTTATTAAGCCGAGTACAAAATTGAAACTTTTCATTTTTACCCTTGACCTGTACCAAGGTGCAGGTCTTATTATATTTAGGAGGCGTAAAATGAATAGATTATCAATCGGAGAACTGGCTCGGCAAGCCAATGTCAATATTGAAACTATTCGCTACTACGAGCGCAGAGGCCTGCTAAGCGAACCACCTCGGAATAAAAGTGGACATCGGCAGTATTCACAAGAAGCGGTGAAACGGACAGACTTCATCAAGCGTTGTCAGGCTCTTGGATTTTCTCTTAATGAGATAACGGAGATCCTTGAGTTAAAGATCACACCTAAATCGACTTGTGCAGATATGAAGTTACGCGTAGGTGAAAAGCTGACAGATGTTGACAAGAAAATTCACGAGTTAGTCAATATTCGCGATGCCCTTAAGCGTTTGTTGAAAAAATGCACAGGAAAAGGCCCGATTGGTAGTTGCCCAATATTGGAAGAGCTTAATCAATAAGCTATAAAGGAGCTTTTAGGGTGAACAACAAACGCAAAATCGAAATATTCAGTGCAGGATGCCCCGTTTGCCGGGAGGCAATCACTATGATTCAGGACAATGCATGCGCATCTTGTGAAGTGACCATCCTCGATATGAATAATCCTGCGGTGTCAAACCGTGCCAAAAGTCTTGGCATCAAATCGGTACCTGCCGTTGTAATCAATGGTAAACTTGCTGACTGCTGTGAAGCACGCGGTCCTGATATTGAAGTCCTTAAGGCTGCTGGACTCGGTGTGCCCCTGTCGTAAACATCCTGTTCTATTATTTGCTCGAATAATCAGGAGACCACAAATGAATTGGATATCAGCTCGGACTTCGAAAAAGGGCATGTTTGCAACGTTGGCCGGGACTGTGCTGGTGGCTTTATGCTGTTTTACACCAATTCTTGTGATTTTGCTTGGAGCAGTCGGATTGAGTGCATTTACGCCATATCTGGATTTCGTGTTGTTACCGGCATTGTGTATTATGATTGCACTGTCCGTAGTTTCCTTTCTGCGATGGCGTAAATCCGTTGTAAATAATTCATTACATAAGGACTGAGGGCACATTAAAAATTGCCCTTTTTCTGATGCCCTTGAATCTAAGAACGAAATTGATGCCGTGTCAAGAGCGGGACCATTTAAAGGTAAGGTAATTGATAGAAAGTCCCTCAGATAAAACTTAATTGGAACAAAAAGTGGCATCCTGAAAGGAAGAATTTTGATATGTCAGAACAACTGTATGATAAATTTCGTAGATTGAGTCCGAATGTAACCGGAGGGCTTATAAGAATGCGCTCAGATACATTCAAGGATTCAGTAGTTCCAGCTAAGTATAAAATACTATCCGCTTTGGCTATTGTTGTAGCAACGAAATGTGAGCCCTGTATTAGAGGATACACCAAAATGGCTTACGAAGCTGGAACTACTGAATCAGAGCTTGTTGAAATTTTAAATGTAGCAATCACGGAGTCTGGTTGCCCTGGAGAACAATGGGCCATGATCGCGCTGAAAAACTATAGCGAATTAGAGGATGGCAAAAAGCTTGAAGCGGCAGATATTTGTTGCCATGATAAAGATTCAAACTGAATGGGAAAGCATTGTGAAGGATTTAATCTGCTACTGTTTCGAGTATTCAGTCGATAATTTTAAGCAGAAAGAAAATTCAAGATCGAGTAATATCGCGCGATAAAGCAAATTGCTTTCAAAATGTTTTTATGATTAACTTGAGGTGGACAGTGGACAACAGGAAATTATACGATTCAACAGCTTATAAAACATATTCAAGCCCTGAGGTGGAACACAATTACACGTCACCAGATGTCACCGGAAACCAGTCAGCAAATTGAATTGATCTGCTCCTGGGTTGAATCGGAGTGAAGCGAAAACACAAATTATGAAAAAAGATCTCACCGCGTTCGCGTCCAGGATAGCCGAGGTTGCCGAAGGTGAGGTGCATACCGACAAGCCGCTTGCCCCTTACACCTCCTACAATATTGGCGGACCTACGGCGATCTGGGTTGCTCCGACGACGGAGTCCGGAGTCGGCAGGGTCCTTAAATTCATTCATGACAACAAACTGCCTGTTTTTATCCTTGGCCGGGGGTCTAATCTTCTGATTTCAGATAGCGGGTGGAATGGCGTCACCCTTTACCTGGCTGAAAACCTCAGCGGTTTTTCCTTCAATGAAAATCAGGCCAGAGTGATGGCCGGAACCCTTTTAATGGATTTGATCCGGGCCGCCACAGAAAACGGTTTGAGCGGCATGGAGTTGCTGGCCGGAATTCCGGGCGGGGTTGGTGGGGCGCTGCGCATGAACGCCGGTGCCTTCGGCCAGGAAATCGAAGGGATCACCGAATCGGTCGGCGGATTTCGCTATGACGGAACTCCGTTTGAAGCCGATCGGGATAAGATCAGTTTCAGCTACCGCCGGGTTCCGGAACTGGATGAGGTGGTGATTACGTCCGCACGCCTGCGCTTTGAGGCGGCGGCCGCACCCGTATTAAGCGCGCGGGTGGAAGACATCCTGGCGTTGCGCAACAAGAAGCAGCCGTTGATGCATCCTTCATGCGGCAGCGTCTTCAAGCGGCCGGTGGGTTATTATGCGGGTGTCCTGATTGAAGAGGCCGGCCTGAAGGGCAAAAGGATCGGGGGGGCCATGATCAGCACCCAGCACGCCGGATTTATTCTAAATACCGATAACGCCAAAGCAGCTGATGTTTATGCCTTGATTCGCCTGGTTGAGCAAAGCGTGCATACGCGTTTCGGCGTCCGGCTCGAAAGGGAGGTCAAGCTGATTGGACAATTTTAATCCGAAGCGATGATCAATTTCCAAAAACGAATAACAAATAACAATTACCGCCTAATTGGGCGTTTTTTGCTCAATTAGGGACTGTATGAGTTCCTCATCTTCTCCGACGTACCGGACGCTGATCGGTTTGCCGCCTTCCATTGAAGCACCGGCTCATATCACCCTGCTGGCCTGCATGCCGCTTCAGTTTCTTTTCTTTTTCCGGATACCCTATTTTGTGGTCATGTACGTCGGCAAAGCCACCGGCAAGGCCAGCATGGCAACCATTGCCCGCATCATTCTGACGGCCCTGCTGTCGCCGTTTTTTTGCTGGGCGGGACTGGTCGGTCCGATCTGGGCCGTGGTGTGTTTGACAATACCGGTGGCCGTTGAAGCCTCGGTGTCAGGCATCCTCGCGGCCCCGTTTATAAAAGCGCTCAAACCATGCCGAACGAGCCCGCCGGGTGTGAAGGAAATCTTTATATTCAACCTGCCGCTGTCGGTCGGGGGCTATTTCCTATCGGCTTCCGCGGTCATCCTGGCCGGCTTTATTGCCCGCGCACCCGAACCGGACCGCATCCTGCCGATCTATTACCTGCCCCTGGGTCTGGTGAATCCCGTGGCCTTTGCGGCAACACGGATTCAGACCATCGTCATCGCATTTCCACCCCGATCGCAACAGGACCGCCTGACATTGTGCTTCAGCCTGGCCGCCGGCGCCATCCTGGGCATGCTGCCGCTGGTCTTTATTTTACCCGGGTTGGCAGAGCCCCGCCACAAAACGGCGGGACTTCACGTCTGTTTTAAAAAGCAGTTGGTGTTCAGCAAGCGCTGTCGACAAATTCTCTTAAAATATGATTTAGGCACTCAACCGGCTCCCATTAAAAATGCAAAACTTGTTTCAGAACCTTAGATCATGGTTGCAGACAAGGCGCAAGCCGAGGCAAAAGCGGAGCGTACACGCCGTACGCGAGCATTTTGCCTCGGATTGCAACGCAGTATTCGACCATTAGATGAGGTTTTGAAACAAGTTTTTATTCTTCCCAGTGAATACACTCCACCGGGCAGGTATCAATCGCTTCTTCAATGCAGTCCTCGGGTCCGCCTTCGGGCATGATGACTTCTGCCTTTTCTTCGGCTTCGTTAAATGAAAAGACCTCTGAACACAGTTCCACACAGCTTTCACACCCAATACATTCCTCGGTATCGATAACTACTCTTTTAGCCATTCCACGCACTCCTTTTCTCAAGATTTATGTTAGAAGGCACAACATCCAGGCACAACCGGATGACCATACCACCCAATCTAAGTGCATTTTTCAAATAATCAAGACTCTGAACCCTGAACCCTGAACGATGATATATTTTTCAGTTGACAGAGTCCCTCCAAAATCTTAGTTGCTGTATTTTTTGCCGAAAATTTGACGATGATTTGAGGAACCATTAGTGAGATCTGAGCACGTTATAACAATCGAAGGAAGTCCCGCAGTCAGAGAGGGCACATTTCAAACAGGAAAAATCCTGGCGCTGTCCGTCGCCCATTTTGTCCACGATGTCTATTCGAGTTTTCTGGCCCCACTGCTGCCGCTCCTGATTGAAAAGCTGTCCATGTCCCTGACCCAGGCCGGATTTCTCTCAACGGTCATGCAAATTCCGGCCTTGCTCAACCCTTATATCGGCGTGCTGGCCGATCGCATCAGCGTGCGTTATTTTGTAATTTTGGCCCCCGCCGTGACGGCGGTTCCAATGAGCCTGATCGGGATGGCGCCCGGCTACGGTGTGCTGCTGATTCTTTTATTTATAACCGGAATCAGCGTTTCCGTGTTTCATGTGCCCGCTCCGGTGATGGTCGCGGATCTTTCGGCTGCCAGGAAGGGCCGTGGAATGAGTTATTTTATGACCGGCGGAGAGCTGGCAAGGACCATCGGCCCGTTGGTGGCAGTGGCTGCGGTTTCACTTTTCGGTCTGGAAGATTTTTATCCGGTCATGATCTTTGGGTTATTGTCGTCGGTTTGGTTGTATTTAAAAATTCGGCGGGTCCCGGTCAAGCAGGAAAGATCAAACCGCAAATTATCGATCATGGAAACATGGCGCAGCCTGCGCCATGTGCTTTTGCCCCTGACAGCAATCCTGGTCTCGCGCGGTTTCATGCACGCCTCAATGACCGCCTTTTTGCCGACCTTTATCAAAATGGAAACCGGCAATCTGTGGCTGGCCGGCATCGCCCTGACCTTGTTTGAAGCCGCCGGGGTCGCGGGCGTTTTGACAGCAGGTTCAATCAGCGATTGGGTTGGTCGCCGCAAAACGCTGCTGACTTCCCTGCTCGGAGCGCCCCTTTTTTTGTTTCTTTTCTCCTTGTCCGGCGGATGGCTGCGGGTGGCTGCCCTGCTTGTTGTCGGTTTCACCCTGTTGTCAACCACCCCCGTAATGTTGGCCCTGGTCCAGGAAAATGCCGGGCACAGTCCGGCGGCCGCCAACGGGCTTTTTATGATGATCTCTTTTATGGCCCGATCGGCGGTGGTCGTCCTGGTGGGATTCATCGCCGACCGCATCGGTTTGAATGCCACCTATCTGATCAGTGCCGCCATGGGGTTGATCGGCATTCCATTTGTTTTGATGTTACCCCGTTTTTAATCGAAGCGTTCTTCCTTCCACGGGTCCGCACTATTACTATACCCGCTGTTTTCATAATAACCCGGCTCATCATCAACGACAAATCGGATCTTTTCAACCCATTTAACACTTTTATAAAAATAACGATCCGGCACCAGCCCGCGCAGGGGAGCGCCATGTTCACGGGGAAGATCCTGATCCAGAAAATGGTGGGCCAGGATCACATTATCTTTATGGGCATCGCTGATCGGAATGCTGCTGGAGTAGCCCGCCGGAGCCTCAAAGACAATGAAACCGGCACGTTGCTTGACTTGAACCAGATCCATAATAGTTTGCATCCGAACTCCCCGCCAGCGGGAGTCCAGCAGGGTCCAGCCGGTGACACAATGGACATCACATGCCAGGTCCGTTTGTTTTAGATTCATGAGGTCGTCAAATTTTAAGGTTACCGGATTTTGCACTTCACCGTCGATTACCAGGCGCCAATCCGGCACTTTACCGGGTCCCGGCTCCCCGCCCATTTTGGCGAGTGTTTTGACGGCATGCTGCCCGGGGGGGATACGAGATCGACCGTCCGCTCTGAGTTGGGCCGCCAGCGCCCTGTTTTCTGAATCCAGCACCTTAACAAACAGACCCGGCAAACCGATCGATACCAAGGTTCCACCGGCAGCCGCCATAAAATTTCGACGGGTGATCTTTGGGTTTCGGTTCATATTAGCCTCCAGCTGCAGAATTGGTCATAAAGAAAGCTAAGACGCCGGCCATACCGCGTCAACTACTTAGGGTCGGTCTGAAAGATGAACTTCGCCCCCCCCTGCGGATTGTGCGAATCAAACGGCTTACTTTGAACTTAGATTAATGATGTCTCTCCGCTGCGCATCTCCGCTGCGCAATTTGTATAGCAAAAATCAACCCCTTTACACACTGTTTATTGACCTTAGGTTATAAACGGTTGTGTATAGGTTTTATCTCCCCGGTTAACTGAGCGCGAATTTATTTTGAAAACCAATGACACAGTTGCCTTCTTGAAATTGATCTGTTAAGTTGCAGCAGCAGATAAAATTCACCTATCCCGGACCATTCAAAGGAGATCATGTACCATGACAGATGAACAGCAAAACGACCTTGACTTTAAAATCGACCGATCCAATCTTTACCGCGAGGAATCATTCAGCGACCTGAAAACCGGCACCGTCAAACGCCTCACACCGGTCAAGGCGGACGGCACGGAAGACAAAAGCCGTAAGACCATCTTCGTCGGGCACACCAGTATCCTGACCCCCAATGGTCCGCTGCCGATCCAAAATAACATTCCGGCCAAGGAATTGTCCCAGGCCCTTAAAAAATTTCCCGAAGTCATGCAACAGGCCATGGACCAGTTAATTGAGGAGGTCAAAAGATACCAGGAACAGGAACAGGGTCGGATACAAAAACCGGCCTCCGGCCTTATTATCCCGGGACGATAGTCATACATTTCACAACCGATATATTTGGCCAATAAAATTATGTATAATTAAAGTAAGAGTTGATTGGGCTAACAACAAATATCAAACAAAACTTTAAGATGTAATACAATGGGTATACTAAATTTTTTTTCAAGCAAAGATCCTGAGGATTTTGAAAGAAAAGGGGATGCGCTGTTCGAAATCGGGGCCTGCGGTAAAGCCATTGTTGAATACGAGCGCGCGCTGGAAAAACTGGAAAAATCAGCACCCTGGGATGACGGTTATCGGCATAGCCTGCGGAATAAGATTAGCAGCTGCAAAGAAAAATTGGCCCAGGCGCATGACTCAACGGCCAGGGAGCTGATGGAGGCCGGCCATCATGCTGACGCCCGCCAGTATGTCGAGCTGGCACTGGAATTGACCCGGGATGACCAGCTGAAATCCAAACTCAAACAGCATCTGCAACAGCTGGATACGCCGTATAAAAAAGCCACGCAAATTACCCTGCCCGATTTTGATGTGCCGGATCAAGAAGAGGAACCTGATGACGAGCCGGTCCGTCCGGAGCAGGATGAAGACCATTTCACGGCATTGATCGGTACCCTGCCCGAAGAGATCCAGAGTTTCTATCGCAGCTACCCGCCGGCTTTTAAAACCGGTTATCTGGCATTGAACCGGGGTGAGTTTGAACAGGCGGCAGACAATCTTACACGGGCCATGCAGGAATGCGACGACCCGCAAAGCTACATTCCGCTTGAGCTGGCAACGGCCTGCCTCAACCTGGAAAAATATGACGAGGCCGGCCGCCTGGCGGAAGGGTTTTTAAAACACCATCCGGACGCCCTGCCGGCCTACCAGTTGTTGTGTGAAATTTTCTGGGAAACCAAAAGTTTCGATAAAGCCGAAGCACTGCTGGCTTCCATCCCCGGAGATCTGGCCGAGTCTATGGCCGGTTATTTGCTGCGCGGAGAAACCCTGTATCAGGCCGAAAAATATGCTGAAGCGAAAGTATTTTATCGCGATTTCTTAAAAAATTATGATTGGCATGAAAACATCGCCCGGGCCCTGGCCAAAACCCATGAGGCTTTAGGTGAGACCACCAATGCCCGTTATATATACCGGGACATCATTGACCAGTGCCGCAGCTGTCACTCCCGCATCGACCCGTCCATCAAGCAGAAATTTGCCGACCTCAGTTTTAAGTCCGGCCTGAAGACAACCGAAATCCTGGAGCTGTATCTTTCGCTGGCCCAGGAAGATCCGCAAAATGCGGCCGATTATTATCAAAAAATCAGCCGAATATACTCTGCCCAAGGCAATCAGGAAGAATCTCAAAGATTTCAGCTTATTTCTGAAAAGTATGCCAATAAAAAATGATATGAACTCAGCGGGTTATGCTTTATGGCAAATGATTACGCCGTAGCGATTCATAATTTTCTAAGCGATAAAATCGCCGCAACCGAAAAATATTTAACGGATGCCGAACAGAAAAATGATTCAGCATCCGCGAGATATTATGCGGGACAGCTTAAGGAACTAAATAACATCAGACAGTACATGGTTGCAAAAATAGATCTTAAGACTCAGAAGTACTACTGACAGAATTTTGGTAAGATCCATTGCTCCAAAACTCGACCACTCCGGATAGATAACCACCGTGATTATAAATGCCTTTAGGGCATAAGCCGGCAGTAGATGTAATGGGGGAATTTATAAGTCTATGGCCTACGTTTATTTGCTGGATTTGTATAAATACCTCGAAGAACGACTCGAAAAAGCGACCGATGGGCTGGACAAAGCCGATGGGGATGTGCCGGCCGAAAAGTTTGAACAGGGCCGCATCGATGCCCTGACTGAATTTCAGGATTTTCTCAAGGAAAATTTCAACCCCAAACTGCCACGCCGCATCCGGGAATCTTTAATTCGAAAAAAGGTGCCCTGAACTGGAGTTACAAAATACCCCATTAAAATTAATACCTATTTGGAAGTTATCTGTTATTCGTTATCGGTTAATGGGTTAAAGGGAATGAAATCTGTTTTATATGTCACTGGTGATAGAATTATAAAAACAGGTTGTCAGCCAATTCTAATAACAAAGTAGAACTAATAACGCTTAATTATTACCATGCACTTTGAACCTGCTTTCCAATTCCCATCAACTGTATCGGCCCGGGCATTGTGGTTTGTTTTCCATCATGACCGGCTGCTGCTCAAAGCCGGCGAAAATGGCTGTTGCATTCCCAGCAACGGCGACCTGACACAGATCAAACTGGTCCCGACTCACCCCCAGTACCTGGGCGCGCTGGATGGCCGGCAATGCTTTGCGGCCGAATTGCCGGATGCGGATCAAATCGCGAATGGATTTGATCTGATCGGATTGCGGAATACGTTCGGTCAGCTCGATGAAGATTTAATCTGGGTTGCCGGCCGCGCCAATCAACTGGTGGACTGGAGCCGAAATCATCGGTTTTGCGGCCAATGCGGTCACCGCACGGAGGACAGGTCCAAAGAGCGGGCGAAAATCTGCCCCGCATGCGGGCTGGTCAACTACCCACGCCTGTCGCCGGCGGTCATCGTGGCGGTCGTCAGGGGCGACCGGCTGCTGCTTGCCAGCAACAAGCGGTTTAAATCCGGCTTCTACAGTGTGCTGGCGGGATTTGTGGAGCCGGGCGAAAACCTTGAAGAATGTGTCGCCAGGGAAATCAAGGAAGAGGTCGGGATCAGCGTAAAAAATGTCCGCTATTTCGGCAGCCAGCCCTGGCCGTTTCCGAACTCGCTGATGGTGGGTTTTTTA
>Ga0210062_1000015_pt1 | contig 44673 bp, 39 predicted proteins | sample Muzzi_CordA_D2_FD_185528 | JGI IMG/M metagenome (GOLD analysis project Ga0210062, IMG submission 185528) | Wetland microbial communities from San Francisco Bay, California, USA, that impact long-term carbon sequestration - Muzzi_CordA_D2 (SPAdes) | ecosystem: Environmental > Aquatic > Marine >...
CCTGTTCAATGTATTTCTGGCAAAAGGATTTGAGTCGATTTGTGCGCCTGGAAGCCCGGGACAGGGAAATAAATGTTGATCTGCGCCGCAAAGCCCAGCGCAAAATGCTCGATCTGCCGTTTATGTCCGCGGTATTGAGTTTATTTAACTGGTTTATTGCCGCCATTACCATGACAACATACAGCATGATTGCGGATTCCGGCGCGCAGGGGTCATGGCCGGGTGCACTGCTTGAAGGCTTAAGGGTATTCGTCGGCTGCATCATCGGCGGCATTGTTGTGACGGCCATTATTTTTTTTATCACCGAGGCGACATGCCGCCGGGTATGGCCCGGCTTTTTCCCCCGGGGCGGTCTGGCCAAAATGCCGGGTGTATTTCGCCTCAAGCTGCACACGCGGATGCTGGTAACATTTATTTTGGCCAGCATCCTGCCGCTGATCTTAATGGGCGTGCTGTCATATAACAAGGCCAGCATGATGCTCATTATGGATCCGGAGCAAGTCATCCAGAGCCTGCTGTACTTAACCGCATTTTTACTGACGGTCACCCTGGCCGTTGCACTCATTTTATCCCGCCTGTTCAGCACCGGCATCATCGATCCGGTCAGACGGATGCAGGCGGCTATGGCCAGAGTTGAAAAAGGGGATCTTACGGCAACCGTTACGGTGAACAGCAATGACGAGCTGGGGGCCCTGGCCGAGAACTTCAACCAGATGACCGACGGCCTTAAAGACCGCTACCGTTTGCGCCAATCACTGGATCTGGCCAAAGAAGTCCAGCAAAACCTCCTGCCAAGGGGCAATCCGCAGTTTGCCGAACTGGATATCGCCGGCACCAGCATCTACTGTGATGAAACCGGCGGTGATTATTTTGACTTTTTTGACAGCCCGGCGCCCGGCACTAAAAAGTACGGTGTTGTCATCGGCGATGTGTCCGAACACGGCATTCCATCTGCCCTGCTGATGGCTTCAGCCCGTGCTTTTTTACGCCAGCGCTCCGCTTTGTCCGGTGGTATCGCCAGGCTGGTGACCGACGTCAATCGTCAGCTGACCCGGGACGTGGAGGACAGCGGCCGTTTCATCACCTTGCTTTACCTTCAAATTGATATGGACCACCGGATCTTGCGCTGGGTGCGGGCCGGTCATGATCCCGCCGTGCTTTACGATCCGGCAACCGATCACTTTGAAGAGCTCAGCGGCAAGGGTATTGCCCTGGGCATCGATACCGGCTGGCAGTATGAAGCAGAAAGTCATGCTGGTCTGAAAACCGGTCAGATCATTGTGATGAGCACCGACGGCATCTGGGAGGCACGTAATCCCCAGGATGAAATGTTCGGCAAGCAGGCCTTGTATGAAATCATTCGCCGGAATTCCCGGTTCCGGGCGGCGGAAATTCAGGATGCCATCCTGGCAGAATTAAGGCAATTTCAACAGGATGTCGAGCCTGCCGATGACATTACCCTGGTCATCATAAAAATTACCGCTGACACGTGATGCGTTGACACTGCAAAATAGAAAACCGCCCCGGGGGGTTCCATCATGTATTCGTTATCAGGGTGCAGGCCGTTGCAGGCATTGTATGAATACGGGCAGCCCGCCGCATGGAACCGCAGGGCATGACCGGAAAAAATTGATAGGGCACGGATAACCCTTAAAACGCACGGTATAACTCGGAGATTGGGAGGTAATTTTATGGCTACAACGACAGTTCGCTGGCTGAATGAACAGCACTTTGTGGGGACAGATTCCGGGGGGCACTCGGTTGTGTTGTCCGGGCAAAAGAACGGCATCGGCGTCAGCCCCTCGCAGATGCTCCTGGTAGCGCTGGCAGCGTGCTCATCGGTGGATGTAGTTGAAATATTAAAAAAGAAACGCAAGAAACTGACCATGCTGGAAGTCACGGCCAGCGGTGAACAGGATCCGGAGCCGCCCTGGGCCTATCGAAAAATCCATGTCCGGTATCGTGTCGGCGGTAAGGGGTTGACGGATAAAGCAGTTTCCCAGGCCATCAGCCTTTCGCAGGAAAAATATTGCTCGGTGGCCGCGACTGTCAGGGGTGTCGCGCAGATCACCACCGAATATGAAATCGTGGCCCCGGGTGTCGACTAGCCATGTTTGAAATTCGACTTTCTGGCCTCAATTACAATATCACTTGTTCTACAGTGGACTACAAACAACCAAAACTGACAAAGAGCGTACCAGGAGCGATACTTTTTCTGCCTAAAGGAAAACGGTAGAAATTGGAATAAATTCGGCAACGCAAGCAAAAGGATAACCCTATGGAACAAGGCAAAATCACATGTCCAAATTGTGGCCAGGAATTTGAACTGTCGGATGCATTGACCGGGCGCATTCGGGAGCATCTGAGAGGTGAGTTGCTCAGGGAGGTGTCCCTGCGTGAGGCAAAGCTCAAAGAAAAGAGCGAGGACCTCAAAGCGCAGGCAGCTCAGATCTCCAGAAGCCGCGAGGAAATTGATGAGGAAATCGAAATCCGGCTGAAACAACGGCTGGCGGATGCCGAGATCAAAGCTGCCCGTAAGATCGAAGAAAAGTATGCCGACCGGCTAAAGGATATGAAAGGCACCATTGCGGAAAAGGATCAGGCCATCAAGAACTTCAGGGAGCAGGAGCTGGCGCTGCGCAGGGAACAGCGGCAGCTCAAAGAGGCAACGGAGTCATTGGAGCTGGAGGTAGCCCGCAAACTGGACGAGGAACGGCAGAAAATCCGCGCGGAGGCTGAAAGAAAATTGGCCGAGGAACACCGGCTCAAGGATCTGGAAAAAGACAAGATGGTCAATGACCTCAAGGCCTCCCTGGAGGAAATGAAACGCAAGGCCGAACAGGGGTCCATGGAGACCCAGGGCGAGGTTCTGGAACAGGACTTCGAAACCCGATTAAAAACCTTTTTTGTCCACGACGACATCCAGCCCGTGCCCAAGGGCATCCGGGGGGCCGATTTGGTTCAGACCGTGCGCACGGTCATGGGAGCTGAATCCGGCGTCCTGCTGTGGGAAACCAAAAATACCAAGGCCTGGAGCGCGGCCTGGATCCCAAAATTAAAAGACGACATGATCGAGGTTCGCGCCGCGATCGCGATCCTGGTATCGGTCGTATTGCCGGACGACATCAACCGCTTCGGACAGGTCGACGGCGTCTGGGTCAGCGATCCCCTGTCGGCCATCCCGCTGGCCGCTGCCCTGCGGGAACAATTAATGGCGGTCAGCCGCGAACGCAACGCATCCGTCGGAAAAAACGAAAAAATGGAGGCACTCTACCAGTACCTGGCCGGCGTCGAGTTCAAACAGAAAATCGAAGGCATCGTCGAAGCCTTTACCTCGCTGCAGGATCAGCTCAACCGGGAACGCCGCGCCATGGAGCGCCACTGGAAACAGCGTGAAAAGGAAATCGAGCGCGTCGTCAAAAACACCGTCGGCCTCTACGGAGACATGCAGGGTATCATCGGCGGCCAGATTCCATCCATCCCGGCCCTGGAACTCGATGAAGAGCCCGGCGGGCAGATGCTGGATGAGCCGGATGCTGAAGTGCTGCCGGATAAGGACTAATGGCGACTTAACTAACTTCAGGGCTTGATGACAACCTTGATGGCGGAAGAATCTGTGCGCGCCGCTTCAAATGCCTCAACAATTTGATTTAATTCGAATCGATGGGTTATCAGCGGTTGGACCTTTATTTGATCCTGAATGACAGGCCTCAGGGCAGAAGGCGTCCAGAGTCTTCTCTCCTCCATGGAATGGTGAACCAGACCGGTGTTGACGATGTTGAGGCTGTTGTTATGCCAGCGCGAAATATTGAGGGTCACATCCCGGGTGATCCAGCTATAGAAGACCAGGGTGCCGTTATGCCGCACCGAAGCGGTGCACTGATTGACCGCCTCCTGGGTGCCGGCCATTTCCACGGCAACATCAACACCGCTGCCGCCGGTAAAATCTAGGATTGCCTCGATCGGATCCTGCTTTTGGCTGTTGACGATCAAATCAGCACCCAGTTGCCGAGCAATTTTTAACTTGGCCTCCACCACATCGACCGCAATCACCTTGAAGGCCCCTTTTTGCCTGGCAACCTGGGCCATGATCTGGCCGGCAAATCCCATGCCGAATATCGCGACGGTATCCCCCAGTTGAACCCGGGACTGCATTCCCGCATAAACGGCACAGCCGATCGGTTCTCCCAGGCAAGACAGGTTCAGGTCCATTCCCTCGGGAACCGGCTCCAGATCGTTTTCTCCGGCGATAAAATAATCGGCAAAGGTGTCAACCCACCCAAAGGCGATCACCGGGTCGCCTACCCCAAACCGGGTGACCCTCTCACCGGTCTCCACAACGGTTCCGCCGCCTTCGTGACCAAAAAAGAAGGGCTTGCTGAGATCTTTGCGGGTTTCCGTATCCAGCCCTTTTGTTTTCGGGAATATCCCTTCGTAAAAGTTTTTGTCCGTACCGCAGATCCCGGCCAGATGCGTTTTAACCAGGATTTCGTCTTTGCCGGGTTGGAGTTCCCGCTCGCGCAATTCAATTTTTTGAACACCTGCAAGATAGGCGCCTGTAGAATTCATCGTAAGATACCTCGGGTCATTTTTATTTGAAGTGGTTTCAAAATCTTATTTTCTTCTCAGCATTTGTCCATAATTCTCTAACATAAAAACCGGTAATTTGAAACAATTCCCCCGCTATTGCAGTCAACCGCAGGGACGGGTCGCAGACGGTTGTACCGTTGCCCTTACTTTTGTTTGAGATAATTGTTTACAAATGCTCGATATATTGAGTAGATTTACTCACTGCATCGAAGAATTTATTTGACTTCATTTTCATTAGGCTTAAAACCGATACTACCCCCAAAAGTTACAAACATTGGGGTGCATTTAAAACAGAGGTAATCCGTGGAACAAAATAATCAGGTTTATGTCGAACTACAAAAGCATTTGGACAACCAGGCTGTCGGGTTTCCTGCCACCCGGTCGGGAGTTGAACTAAAAATTCTAAAATACATTTTCACACCTCAAGAGGCCGAGATCGCCTGTTTTTTGAGTTATAAATTCGAGCCGCTTGAAACGATTTTCAGTCGAGTCGAGCATCTGGTCGATTCACCTGAAGCGCTGAGAAGAAGTCTTAACGCTATTCTGAAAAAAGGGGGAATCGAATCCAAAATCAAGAATGGCAGAGTCCATTATTGCAATGCCCCGCTCATTGTAGGGATGTACGAATATCAACAGAACCGCCTGACACCCGAATTTGTCAGGGATTTCAACCAATACACTTCCAATAAAAATTTCGGCCTTTCCTTTTTAAGCTCGAAGCTTCCGCAGATGCGCACCATTCCGGTATCCAGGAGCATTCACCCCCAGCATAATGTCAGCACGTTCGATGAAGTGAAGACCCTGCTGCAACAGGCTGAAGAACCCTTTGTGATCATTGACTGCATTTGCCGCAAAAAAAAGACGCTGGAAGGAAACTCCTGCAAGAAAACGGAACGTAGAGAAACCTGTCTGGCCATCGGCAGCATGGCCCGGATGGCTTTGTTGAGCAACATCGGCAGAGAAATAGCCCGAGATGAAGCCATAGCGATCATTGACCACAACCAGCAAGAGGGACTGGTGCTGCAACCGTCCAACACTGAAGCAGCCGAGTTCATCTGTTCATGCTGCGGATGCTGCTGCGGGATGTTGCGTATGCTACAAGACCTCCCCAAACCGATAGATTTTTGGTCGTCTAACTTTTATGCGGCCGTGGAGCGGGACACGTGTGAAGGATGCGGCATCTGTGTGAAACGCTGCCAGGTCGGTGCGCTGAGCGTTTCTTCCAAAAAACAGCCGGCAGTGGTGAACCGTGACCGCTGTATCGGGTGTGGTGTCTGTGTCCCCGCCTGCCCGACACAATCCATCACCCTTGTCAAAAAGCCTGCCGAAGTAAGGCCGCCGCAGACACGCGAAGACCTCCATGAAATCATCGCGGCCGGCAAAAAAGGTCGCCTGGGAAAATTGAAATTGACCGGCAAACTGTTAGTTGACTCGATTCGAACGGGGCATTTGAATCTGCTGAAGTAAAGAATCCGAATAACCACACCAGGGAGAAAAAATGATGGAAATCAAAGAATTTGCAGGACTTTATTATGCTGACGGCGCAATGGACGAAAAAACCCGACAGCTGGTGGCTCTGGCTGCCATGCTGGCGTCAGGGTGCACCACCTGAGCGCCTGCGCGCTTCGCGGCCGCGAAGCAATCCGGTGCCAGCCGGGAAGAAATATCCGAGACGCTCTACCTTGCCATGCGAGCCGGGTCTCGGGCGGTTTGGACAACCATCAAAAACAGCATCGACGGCATCGAAGACGAGCTAAATGCCTTCAAGCAGAGCTTCCAGGCGGAGAAGTAAAGAATCCTGGCCCGGAGGACCGGGTTTTTAATGTTGGAATCAATCCGGTACCTGGACCGGTGGTCGCCCGCCGGCCATGTTTTTCTTAACGGATTTTAAGATTTACTGAATACCCGACATTTGATATACTATCCGTGTAGTCGGTGATTCAGCGCCTTTCTGCGATAATCTCCACCCTTAAGTTGGATGTGTTTAAAATAAAAAAATGAATCGCCTTAACCAATATTTAAAGGGCAAAGGAGCCGCCAAATAGGTCCCCGGCCTTCCATACCTGAGTGAGAGCGAAAATGCAGAGCGATGAAATGCTTGGCCTTCTCCTATTAACCTGTCCATTTTAGTTTTATAAACCTCATTTTAAGCTTAAAGGAAATAATCATGCGCGGAGCATTGCTCATCGGCCTTGCCGTGGTATTACTGATCATCGGATTGCTGGTCATAAAAAATACGGGTGTCGACACCACGAGCGGCGTCCAGGAAACCCAGGCGAAACAGTACATGGAAAAAGCGACAAACGCGGTAGATGATGTGGATAAAAGAATTAAAGACATCAAGAAGCAGACCCATGAGACTGATTAAAATTTAGGCAAAACCGGCATTCCCTGCAAACCAAGAGCGATTTATAAGGATACATGGCGGGAAAAACAGGTCATAACTCAGGCTTTGGCCCATAATTTCTATTTGGCCTTAGAACGGCGTTGCTTCCTAGCGGGACGGCGCGGCCGAGAGGGTTTTCTTTTCGTTATATTTTTTTCCGGCAATTCGGATTGATAGGCGTTGCTGCACAGGTCGTAGAGTTGGGGACTCACGGCTTTGTGATCATAAATAAGCGAATGCCAGATCTGTGCCTCGCGACGGCCGGCGACCCGCGACATCCGGTCGATATCAAAGCGCATCGGCCGAAAAGATGATGTTTGGAGCCTGGTCAACCGGCGAGCAGTGCCGGCAAAGCGCCTGAAAATGTCCGACCCATACCGGGCGTACCACAGCAGCGTATGGGCGGTTGACAGCGCGCCGGCCCAGGGATAGTCGTGAAGCCACCACCCGGCTGAAAGCGTATCAATCGTCTGCTCAAGCCTTTTCCGTTCGGAATCGCTTTTCGATGGGAAGCGCTCCTTATAAAATAGACCCGTCTCCATTTCATCACCTTCCAGGCGCCAGATCTCCTGAATCTCATAGTCGTCAGGGGACTGTGCGACACGGGAGCCGCGGCACAAACCAAAGCGTCCGCAAATAAATAGCGCAATGTGGTCGCGCCTATCTCCAATAAAATCAATGGTGGAATTAGCTTCCGCATAAGTTTCGGTGGGAAACCCGGTGAAACACATAGCTTCCACCGCGATGCCGGCGACCGAAAGGTTCTTGACGGCTGTTTGCATTTCTTGGAGGGAAACCCCTTTGTCGATCAGCTTAAGCAGCCGGGGTGAGGCGCTTTCGATTCCCAGTGCCATTGACAGGGCGCCGCCGTCTTTGAGGTCACGGCAGCATTCCGGCGTCAGCTCGGGCTCGGGCCGCATATCGGTGGCCCACTTCAGGGCTGTTCCAGCCGCTCGCAGTTTCCGTGAGAGTTTTCTGGCGGTGCGTGGGGTGAAGGCATCCTGGGAGAAGTAAAAGGTGCGGCAGCGCCAGCGGTCTTTTATCTGTGATAGGTGGGCGACGATCTTATCGATGGGTCGCTGCCGGTAGACGGCCGTTCCCCGAGGGCACAGTCCATAATGACAGAAGGCGCATTTTCCCCAGTAACACCCGCGTGTCGGATCATAGGGCAGCACGAGCTCGGGTGAAAAATATTTGTCCAGGGGCATTCCTTCAAAATCCGGGGGCGGAAGCCGGCCCAGATCCGTTCTGCGGCTGCCGTAGAGCACCCGGGGCGGGTTTTGGCCGTCGGCCAGCATGCGGACGAGAGCAAGCAGCATCTCTTCGCCTTCATACATCACTGCCGAATGAAAAGGGCCGAGCAGCTGCGGAATCTTTTCAGCGGTGAGGCCGACCAGCAACTGGGTGATAGCTGGCCCGCCCACGGTAATATGCACTGCGGGCAGCGCCTGCCCCAGTGTGTATGCCAGAGCGTAACCGGGCTGGATCTGTCCGGGAAAGGCCAGGGAGATGCCGATCACATCGGGGGATTGGGAAGACAGCAGATCGCTGAGTTCGCCGGCAAAGTAATCGTGAAAGGGATTTTTGTCGGGTCTGGCATCCGCCAGTATTTGTTCCGGCGTGAGCAGTGAAAAGGGCGTCCGGTAAACGCTGAAATCCATCGTCAAAGGACTGTAGGCAGCGCTGATGACGCGCAGGCCGGCCTGAATGGTTTGTACCGCCTGTTCGTATTGATTCGAATCAAAAAAGCGAACGCCCGTGCGGTCTCTCAGCACAGCGACCGCATCTTCAACCGCTTCCGGGACCCAGGCAAGATCCGGCAGCACTTCCCACAAACGTATATAGAGCAGCTGATCAGTATGACTCAGCGACGCTTTACGATCCAAACGCCCCAGGCGATCGGCAACCCTCCCGGCCATTTCTTTCAAGACGACACGGTGCAAAAGCCGGTCATAGGCCTCCACATTGGCATCGATGGGGAGCACCCGGACCCCATGGCTTCGCAGATACCCGGTGAGCATGGGAACGGAGAGGTACGGGCCGGTTGGATCGCACGTGGGCGGATAAATCAGGGCAACTTTCATGGCAATTTTCGCTGGCGGCCGGTTCGCATGAATAATGGGGCGTTCTCAAGTTTTAAAGTTTAGGCGAGAACCTGTCTGATTCAGATTCTCCGCCGATTTGCCCCGGATTGAAAATCGAAAGCCATGATATTTAGCGTGCTGATTTGGAGAACATTCCCGGTTTCCGTCCGGCGCCGGGCAAACCGGCATATGTCTGGGCGATCGACAGCCACTGGCGGGCGATTGCGCCCTTAATAACGAGCCGGGTATCGGCAAGATTGCGTCTTTGAACGACAACCAGGCAGAAATCTTCAGCCGGACCCCTGACGATGTCTTTTGCTTCTTCGGCGCCCCATGTCCAGAGTTCACCCGAGGGACTGGTGATTTCGACCCTGACCGGTGAATCGGGGACTTTCATCTCACGAAGGGTATAACTCCAGCCAAAGGTCACCACCCCCAGATGGGCGATATGACGCAGCCGATCGGTGGGAATCCGCTCAATACCCAGGGCGTCCGCAACGTCCTGACCATGAGCCCAGGTCTCCATGATTCTGGCAGTAGCAAAAGACCGCGCGCTCATGGGCGGTCCATACCACCTCAGCCTGGCCTTGGGGTCCAGAAGTATCAGCGCATCAAGAAGTGTCCGGCGTTCCTGGCGCCACCAGTTTAATAATTCGGCAACAGCCAGTTCTTTGCCTGCTTTTTCAAGGGTCTCAAGGTGGCCGTCAGGGTCCATGCTGATATCAGCCAGATGTTGACCAAACGCCTCCGGCTCGGTAAGGGCCAACCTGGCCTTCTCATCATAATAGGCAAGATGTCGAATCTGGTCTTTAACAGTCCAGCCCTTTGCCGGTGTCATGACATTCCAGCCGGATTCATCTAAAGCGGCTACGATAGTATCCAACTCCTCATATTCTTTTGCCAGGTCGTTACAAATTTCTTTCATTGTTCCGTATCCTTTACGTGTGTGAAACCCGGAGACGCGGGTGGCCGAGTTGATCAACAGGCTTTCATTTTTTTGTAACATACGTTTTAGAAAAAGGCACGTCCGGATTTTTCAGGCGCCTTGACGGCAATTACAATTCGGCACAAATTGCACAGCAGGCAGCGCTTACTACGTTGTGTCTCGACAAGAACAATAGCTATAATTTGAATTTGCAGAAAATTAAGGAAGCGGGTATGGCCGGTTTTGCAGATCAAAACCTCGTTATCGGTCAAGCATGAAGACTATGATTTACCAGCTAATGTCTTGTATTTATTTTCAATTTTATGATATTCGTTGTCTAGCTCGTCTAAAACCTGAGGGGTGATTTTATCCGCCATCTGCATTTTCATGGCCGACCACTTGTGTTCGTAGGAATTTAATTTCCCCTCTATTTCAGCTTTTTTAGCCGCATCTGCCTCGGTAACGGCATCAGAGTATTCATCGAGGGTTTTACTGAATTCCTGCAATAAACCTGTCATCTTAAGCTTATCCTCCGATCCGCCGCATCCAATGACAAAAACCAGTCCAATCATAGCCAACAGCAAGATAAACCAATTTAAATTTGATTTGATTCTTAACACAGGCCACCTCCAATTGTAAATTTAGCAAATAAACGATATTCATCAAAACGAGTCTGCTTGAATGATTCAAAGCTTATACAATATCTATTTGAAAAATGCAAAAGAAATTTAGTTTGAATTAACATTGGATGAAAAAAAATATGCGCCCGCTCGCGGGTGGTTTTGGATTCGGCAGGATATTGATATCGCTGTTAGGCGTCCGCCTGGGCTTTGATCATTTCAAGCTCTTCCCAGCGACGGTAGGCAGACTCGATTTCACGTTCGACGCGAGCGAGATCCGATTTGAGCCGGGCAATCTCGTCTTTTTCTCTTTTGTAAAACAACGGATCGGACAGAATCGCAAACAGCTCTTTTTGCTCTGATTCAAGGTCTTCGATCTTATGGGGCAGATCCTGTATTTCCCGCTTTTGCATATACCCCAGCTTTCTTGATAGGCGCGTTTTGGGTTCAGGCCGGACTTTTTGGCGCCCGCTTTTTTCCGGCATCCGCTCTGTCGTGCCTTGGGGCCGCTGGCTCAGCCAGTCATCGTACCCGCCGGCGTATTCAACCACCTGTCCGTTGCCTTCAAAGACGATGGTGCTGGTGACCACATTGTTGATGAAGGCCCGGTCGTGGCTGACCAGCAGCAGGGTTCCCCGGTACTCAAAAATCAGTTCCTCCAAAAGCTCCAGGGTTTCGGCATCGAGATCATTGGTCGGCTCGTCCAGCACCAGAACATTGGCCGGTTTCGTGAACAGCCGGGCCAGCAACAGCCGGTTCTTTTCTCCGCCGGATAGGATACCGACCGGCATGCGGCATCTTTGGGGCGAGAAAAGAAAATCCTGAAGATAGCTGATAACGTGGCGTTTTTGGCCATTGAAGATAATAAAGTCGTTGCCGGCGGCGATGTTTTCCCGCACGGTCTTTTGCTCATCGAGCTGTGCCCGCAGTTGATCAAAATAAACCACCTGAAGGTTGGTGCCGTGACGGACACTGCCTGTTTCCGGCTGCGCTGATTTTAAAAGGATATTCAGCAGGGTGGTTTTGCCCGCACCGTTGGGGCCGATGATGCCCACCTTGTCCCCGCGCATGATGACCGTGGAAAAATCCCGCACAATCGGAACCTGTCCATAGGAAAAGTTTACCGCCCGGGCTTCGATGACAAGCTTGCCGGTCCGATCCGCCTCCTGAACCTGCAGTTTGACATTTCCGATTTTGTTGCGGCGGGCCCGGTAGGCGGCACGCATCTTCTGGAGGCTCTTGACACGCCCTTCGTTTCGCGTCCGGCGGGCTTTAATTCCCTTTCTGATCCACGCTTCCTCCCGGGATAGCTTTTTGTCGAACACCGCGTTTTGATTTTCTTCGATCTCCAGGGCGGCCTGTCTCCGGTTTAAATAGGTGGTGTAATCGCAGTCATAGGAAACCAGGCGTCCCCGATCCAGTTCCATGATTCGGCCGGCGATCTGCTTGAGAAATGTGCGGTCGTGGGTGATAAACAGCAGGGTTTTTACGTGGCGCAGGATAAATTCTTCCAGCCAGATGATCGTGTCGATGTCAAGATGGTTGGTGGGTTCGTCCAGCAGGAGAATGTCCGGTTTGCGGGCCATGGCCCGCGCGAATAGCGCGCGCCGTTTCAACCCGGCCGAAAGGTCGGCGAACCGGCGATCGGGATCCAGGCGGGTTCGTGAAAGTATGTTTTCGACGCGGGTTAACAGTTCCCAACCGCCGTCGGCGTCCAGGATATGCTGCAGTTCGTCGCGCCTTTTTGCCAGTTGGGGGTTGTCCCCGTTCCCGGCACTCCTGCAGATCCGGCTGTGCTCGGCCAGCACCCGGCCCGTTTGACCGAGGCCTTCGGCAACTACATCAAGGATCGTGCCGTCTAATTCCGCCGGCACATCCTGCTCCAGGGCAGCGACGCCGATGCCCTGCCGGCGCCAGATCTCACCGCTGTCCGGCAGCATTTCGCCGCCCAGGAGCTTCAAAAGGGTGGACTTGCCCACACCGTTGCGGCCCATCAGACCCACCCGCTCCCCCTTGGCAATCTGGAATGTGACGTTTTCCAGCAGCGGGGTCTCACCGAATCCCCAGGATACATTCCGCATACCGATCATCGCCATAGGACAACCTTCTTGAATCGAAAATATTTTCAGACTATACATAAAATCCCGCTGAAAGCGGGACTAATCCCGCTTCCGGCGAGACTGCTAATTTTATAAGAAAAAATAGAGCGCAGCGATTCCATAATTTTAGGCATTTTAGGCAATTTAGGCATTCGCCTAATCTACTATATTAGCCTGTTATAACAAGGGGTTGAATTATAATAATTATGACAATCGATAACTAATTGATATCCCGCGTCTTATAGAACTCCACTTCCGGCCATTCTTCCATGCAGTAGTTGAGCTGGAATTCACTGGTAGTCAGAAAAGACAGGCAGCCTTGAGAATCCCGGGCCAGGTGGGCCGTATTTTTTTTCTCAAATTCGGCCAGCGTTTTGCGGTCTGCGCACTCAATCCAGCGTGCCACTGACAGGTCCACCGGTTCATAGATTGCGTCCACGCCATATTCGGCCTTGAGCCTGGCCATGGTGACGTCAAACTGAAGGACACCGACCGCCCCCAGAATATAGTCCCTGCCCGTAATCGGCTTAAAAACCTGGACGGTGCCTTCTTCCGAGAGCTGGGTCAGGCCCTTTTGAAGGTGTTTGGTTTTAAGCGGGTTTTTCAAGCGAACGCGCCTGAAATGTTCCGGAGCAAAGTTCGGAATGCCGGTGAATTTCAAAAATTCCTTCTCGCTGAACGTGTCACCGATCTTGATGGTTCCATGATTATGAATGCCGATAATGTCCCCGGGAAAGGCCTCCGTCACATTGTCCCGGCCCTGGGCCATGAAAATCGTCGCATTGGCCAGGGCAACTTCCTTGCCGATGCGGTGGTGAACAACCTTCATCCCCCGCCTGAATTTACCGGAGCAAATCCGGACGAAGGCGATCCGGTCGCGATGGGCCGGGTTCATGTTGGCCTGGATCTTAAACGCAAAACCCGAAAAGGACGTCTCGTAAGGCGACACTTCGCGGGAAACGGCCGCGCGCGAACCCGGGGAGGGTGCCATTTCGACAAATGCATCCAGCATCTCTTTGACGCCGAAATTATTGATAGCGCTGCCGAAAAAAACCGGCGTCTGGCTGCCTTTTAAAAAGTGCTTCATCTCAAAGGGATTTACCGCACCCTGGATCAGTTCGATGTCCTGCCGCAGTTCTTCTGCCTGGCGGCCCAGCAGTTCATCCAGGACCGGATCCGACAAATCATTGATCACGACCCCGTCCTGCTCGCGGGTGTCGCTGCCGGGGCTGAATAAATGCAGCTGTTTGTGAAAAAGGTTGTAAACCCCTTGAAAGCGCTTGCCCATCCCGATCGGCCAGGACAGCGGGGTGCATTCGATCTGCAGCTTGTCCTCGATGTCATCCAGGATATCCAGCGGGGCCATCCCCTCACGGTCGAGCTTGTTGATAAAGGTAATGATAGGGGTGTTGCGCATCCGGCAGACCTCCATGAGCTTTTCGGTCTGGGATTCGACCCCCTTGGCGTTGTCGATCACCATCAGGGTGCTGTCGACGGCGGTCAATACCCGGTAAGTGTCCTCGGAAAAATCCTCGTGCCCCGGTGTGTCGAGAAGATTGATCTCGAAATCCCGGTAATTGAATTTCATCACCGAAGTCGACACGGATATTCCTCTTTCCTTTTCTATTGACATCCAGTCACTGGTCGCATGGCGGGTGGCATTCTTGGCCTTGACCGCCCCGGCCTGCTGGATGGCTCCGCCGAAAAGAAGCAGCTTTTCGGTCAACGTGGTCTTGCCGGCATCCGGATGGCTGATGATTCCAAAAGTCCGGCGGCGGCTGATTTCTTTTTGAGTATGATGGTCCATTAATTTATTATCACCTGAACTGAGTGTTTCAAATGTTCGCAAAGCGGCGTTTGGCATCCACCCCACCACCACCGCACGGCGTATTGAAAATATTTTGATCCAAAAATCCGCCCCTAAAAAAAATCCCCGGCTGCCTTCATAGGCCACAGGGACTCGGTGCGATAACGAATCAAGCGATTGCTGCTATTATAATTTCTCCGGCAGCTTTTGTCAATTGCGGCCATCATAAAGGATATATATGAAATCCAACATATGGAATCATGCTTTGAGGCCACAATGGGACTGAAATACTTCGTTGATTGCCGGCTGACCACCAAGGGCGAGGACCTCACACACGTGGTGCTAAGAATCGGAACCGAAAGGGGGCAAGAGTTGGCATTGGAAGTCGTGGCAATGCGATGGCAGAACACGCGGGAATCGTTAGCGCGCTTTAAAGTGTTTTGTGGATCCGGCGCAAAATGAGAAAGGTTTTCTCGTGATTAAGCTATTTTTCGGATCGCAATGATAATGGCTGCCGCTCCGTTTTCAATTTAAGATTTCAGCTATCTTTATTGATAGCGTATTCATCGTGTATGGTTTATTGAGATATCCGTCAAAGCCCCTGAGAATGATGTCTTCTTCCTCGGCAGCACCCATCCCACCGCTTGAGAGCAGTACTTTAACACCGGGATCCATTATCCGTATCGTATTAGCGACTTCCTGCCCGTTCATGCCGGGCATATTAAAATCAGAAATGATCAGCTCGATCCGGTTTTTATAGACCTCAAATATTTTGATTCCTTCTGAGCCGCTGTGAGCCTTTAGGACTTGATGCCCCAATTTTTTGAGCATCATTTCGCAGATGTCTGTAACCATCGGCTCATCATCGATGAGCAAAATTGTTTTGCCGTTTTTGGACGATTCACCAGTTTCTTTTTCAAATTTTTCTATAATCGGTCCTTCAATATTGTCTTTAAATTTGGATAATTGCATTTGACTGATCCTTTCGAATTTCAATATTCCAGTTTGCTATTGCCGGTTTACAATAGATTGATTGTGATCAGCAATATCTAACCGGTTAAAATCATTCAAAAACCATGCCAACAAATTAATGGAAAATAAATAAACAACTATATCAGTTAGTTAAATTATACATAATTATACCTAATTAACCATATTGATATAAAAAAGCATGTAATTATGTCAATTGATTGACAAACTTTGGCCCGAACAAAAGTCGATAAAACCGGGAAAATCAGGCCCGCTGAACCGTGACGGCCTTGTTGCCGATGCGGTAATTGGCGCCGTTGCCCAGTACTCTTCCCACAAGGGTTTCAGGCACATCCACCAGGGTGTGCTGCTGCTGAATGCTGATTTTGCCCAGCGATCCACCGGGGATGTCGGCATAGTTGGATAAGGAGCCCACGACATGACTGACGCGAACGCCGTCGGCCCGGCCGGAGCTCAGCAAGAGGCGCACCATTCCTTTTTCATGGGAAGCATTTCGTCCAGGGCGGCCTTTGGGGCGACCGTAACGCTTGAGCACCTGCCCGGTATCATGGGCGCTGAAATCCGCCACTTCTTTGAGGGACGCAATCGGGCGCTGCTTTTCCTCGGCGCGCGCCAGTTTCAGAGAAGCAGCGGCAACCGCTGCCAGGTCGTGACCATCTTCAAGCAGCTGTGCCACCAGTTCTCGCTCCCGGTTGCAGCGCCCGCGCCGCAACCAGACCATCACCTTCTCCATCAGCTGCGCTTCGCGGTGCTGTTTGATATCTTCCGCCCGCGGCAGCATCATGCGGGTGATTTTTTGTCTGGTAAACCCTTCAATCCGGCGTAATCCCCAGCGTTCCTTCGGTGTCAGAAACGTGATGGCAATGCCCGTTTTCCCGGCCCTTCCGGTGCGGCCGACACGGTGCACGTAAATTTCCGGATCCTGCGGAAGATCATAGTTGAAGACATGCGATATATCGTCGATGTCAAGCCCGCGGGCGGCGACATCGGTCGCCACCAGCACTTTGAGCTTGTTGTCACGAAAGCGGTTGAGCACCTGCACCCGGGCCTCCTGGCTCATATCCCCGTTCAGGGCCTCGGCCGGAAATCCCCGCAGCGCAAGTTCGTTGCCCAGTTCGGTGGTTCCAAGACGGGTGCGGGCAAAGATCAGCGCGCTGGTGATGGGTTCGATTTCAAACAGACGCGTGAGGGCTGCCAGTTTGTCGGCTTCATTCACCAGGTAATAGCGCTGTTCGACGGTATCCACGGTAAGTTGTCGGCACCCGATTTTAAAAGATTGGGGCGCATTCATATATTGATCGGCCAACCGGAGGATACGCTGAGGCAAGGTGGCCGAAAAAAGGGCAGTCTGGCGGCCGGTTTGGGTTTGATCCAAAATGGCCTCAATGTCCGCGATAAAGCCCATGCTCAACATTTCGTCGGCCTCGTCGAGTACGACGGTCGCCACCCGGTCGAGTTTGAGCACGTTTTTGCGGATCAGGTCCAGCAGGCGTCCGGGGGTTCCGACCACAACGTCCACTTTCTTTTTAAGACGACTGATCTGGCGCTCATAAGGCTGGCCGCCGTAAACAGCCAGAACCTGCACGCCGGTCTGCCGGCCGTAGGTCGAGATAGCATCCGCCACCTGGATCGCCAGCTCCCGGGTAGGGGTTACCACCAGGCTTTGCACGTAACGCCGCCCGGTTTGAAGGTTATTTAGGATGGGCAGGGAAAACGCCGCGGTTTTACCGGACCCGGTCTGGGATTGGCCAATCACATCCTGCCCGGCAAGCATGGCCGGAATGACGATGGTCTGGATCGGTGTCGGTGCGGTGTAGCCGATATCGGCGATGGTCTGCACCAGCTGCGGCAGCAAGTCAAAATCGTTAAATTCGTGGGTCATCATAAAGCTCCTGTTTGCGTTTTGAAAAATACTCGGGGTGCATACCCCTCGCGGGTCATATGCCTGTTGCCTGCCAACAGTCGACCCACCCGGCAAATAAGAGCCTTTCTGTTGCAACAAAAATGCCCGACCAAAACCGGCCGGGCGACCATCCGTAATCGTCAAAACAAAATTATGTTGATATTTGCGATCCAAAGCGAATCGGCGCAGAATATAAGGCAGATGGGATCAAATTGCAAGGACAAATTAGTATGCGGCTATCTCGATTGGCAAAATCCATAATCTTCCGACTTGATAGATCGGAACTAATCCTGAACTATACTTCAGGATGCTCTTCATCGCCATCAATCGGGATGGGCAGCAACCCAAACGGCATTTATTTAATACCTCACGGCGGCCCGACCACACATATCGTCTTGGATTTTTGATCTTCTGCTAAATAGATGATATGTGTAGATTAGTTAAAGATTTAATAGGGAGGCTGCTAGTTCGGCTGACTGAAAAAGACCTGAATCCCGGTGACCATATATTCGATAGACGAAAAAGGAGGGTTAAATTGAGATCAAAATTTGCAAAATCGGGAGAAACGGAATGGCACTAACTAAGGATGAAACCAATGATCTCAGGTATGCAAAAACTTTACTTGAAAATCCCAGCCTGGCAGCCAGAATTTCCAACCTGCTGGGTACTCCAATAGAGAAAGGTTTTGAGCACCTGCCGGCGACATGGAAGCATGTTGTCCAGCGGGCCACAGAAAAATCCCTCGAAAAAGCGCTTAATTTCGCCGTTCGAACAATGAATGATCGCACAAGACCGGCTTCTTCGGACAAAACTCATAAAATTCTTGCAATAGCGACGGGCGCCGGGGGCGGAACTTTTGGACTTCCGGCATTGACAATCGAGCTTCCCGTCACCACAAGCATTATGCTCCGCTCTATAGCGGACATTGCACGGAGTGAAGGCGAACAGATCAGCTCATTGGAAACAAAAATAGCCTGTTTAGAGGTATTCGCACTGGGCGGTCGGTCCAAGAGCGATGACGGAACAGAAACCGGCTATTTTGTTGTCCGGGCGGCATTAGCTCGCACAATTTCGGAGGCAACGAATTATATTGCGGAACTCGGCCTGGCAAGGGAAGGCGCGCCGGCTCTTGTCAAACTCATTGCCACTCTGGCTTCCCGATTTGGGATAATTGTTTCCGAGAAAGCGGCTGCCCAGGCTGTCCCCCTGATCGGTGCTGCAGGCGGGGCCTTGATCAACACGATTTTTATCGATCATTTTCAAAATATGGCCAGGGGGCATTTCATTATACGTAGACTTGAGAGACGCTATGGCGAAGATTTAATCAGGCAGGAATATGATAAGTTAGGTTTTTGAAAATAATCCCTTGAGGCAAAGCCAACTACCACCCGTGCCAGTGAATCATTCAGCCCGATTCATCACCGTATGCATGTCATCCTCAAGCATCAAGTCTATAACCCGGGATATCGCCAACGCCGTCCAGCACCTGGTGGGGGTGATAGGCAAAATGTTTCAAATCTTCAGTGCCTGTCACACCGCTTAACACCAGAACCGTCGCAATTTCAGCATGGATGCCGGCAATTATGTCCGTATCCATGCGATCACCGACAATGACGGTTTCCTCCCTTTTGCAGTCGATGATTTTCATGGCGTGCTGCATCATCAACGGATTGGGTTTGCCCACGAAGTATGCCTTGATGCCGGTGGCCAACTCGATGGGGGCGATCAACGAGCCGGTGGCCGGGGCAATCCCCTTTTCAATCGGATCCGTCAGGTCCGGATTGGTGCCGATGAGCTTGGCGCCCGCGAGGACCAGATTGACGGCCCGTTCGATCTTCTCAAACGAATAGGCCCGGGTTTCACCCACAACCACATAATCCGGATTCATTTCATTCATGGAAAAACCTTTTTCGTAAAGCGCATTGATCAGCCCCGCCTCTCCAATCACATAAGCACTGCCGCCGGACCGCTGAGACGCCAGAAAACTGGCCGTCGCCAGGGCGCTGGTGTAGAAATGCCGGGCTGCTACCTGAATTCCCAGCCGCTGAAGCTTCTCCTGTAGTTCACGCGGTGATCTTTCGCTGCCGTTAGTCAAAAATAAAAACTGTTTGTTTTCCTTTTGAAGCCAGCCAACGAACTCCTGAACACCGGGCAACAGGCGGTTGCCATGGTAAATCACGCCGTCCATGTCGCAAATAAAACCACGCTTTGCCTGAATTTCAGCCAATTTCATCAGAGTCTCCTTCTGCATCCGGTTGATTGATTTGGAATACCAGCTTAAAAGTATGAAAATTAAGTGCCGCTGTCAAACTTAAACCAATAATTAAGCCGCCCGGAAAATGGCATATTCAGGACCTAAGCTTGATATTTATAAACTGAAGAAGCCTGGCAAACCTGAGCGCCGGCGTCTTAATTTCTTTATGCTGCCTGATGACAATGCTCGTAAGCTGTGGTATCTGGATACAGGACAGGCAATATCGCCAGACACTTTTAGATTGCGAGTAGGGAGGTTCCAATGGCATTCATTCAGACGATTCCACCCGGCAAAGCTACCGGAGAGACCCGGGAAGTTTACAACTATATGGCGGCGGTTGCGGGTCATGACATGGTCGCCAAGATTGTTCAAATCTTCAGCCTGCGCCCCGCATCAATGCAGCGTATGATCCGGCAGTGGGAGCTTACCATGTGGAAGGGAAGCGTGCCGCGCCAATCACGAGAGCTGGTTGCCGCAGCCGTTTCGCGATTTAACAACTGCCACTACTGAATTGACGGTCATGAAGCATTCCTGCAGGCTGCAGGAGGTCAAGCGGACCGGGTTGCGAAATTAATCAGCGGCCTGGCCGCCAGCGTCACGCCCCTGGAGCGTGAGCTGATCACGCTGATCAAAAAAAACTTTGAAATACCGGCCAGGCTTAAGCCTTCCGACCTCGATCCAATGCGCAAGATTGCCGGAGACGATACCCTTGACTATTTGCTCGTTATCGCCGGTTTCCATTTCGTCAATCGCATTGCAGATTTACTCGATGTACCGATGGATGGTCTTCCGAAACCGTTGCGTCGATTTGAGTTTCTGCGGCGCCTGACACTTCGGGTAGCGGGGGGCGTGCTCGCCAAAATGGACCTGGCCAATCGGGAATACCGCCTGACGTATGAGAATGCATTGACCAACCTGGAATCCAGTTTACCGGCAACATCGGAAATGGAGTTGGAAAGCGCACTGGCAGCGTTCAAACCAAGGCCCAGGCTGGTTGAAGTATTCCACCTGTTACTGGAAGAAAGGGACAGCCGATCCAGCATTGATCATAAGATTCTGGCAAAAATCCACGCGGCCGTGGAAAAAGCACTGCCGGCAACTGTCATCGATGCCCAGGGTCTCCATCCCCTTCCCGATGACCCAATTGAAGCCTTTGCATTCGTGGGAACCCGCTACGCGTACCGGACGTCGAAGCGCATGATCCATGAACTCCGCCAATTAGGCTATGACGATCTGGGTATCCTCGATCTGGCAATTGCCGTGGCCGACGCCAACCTGTGGGCCCGCATGTATCGTCTGGCAGGCCTGAAGCCGGAGTTGTTTTACCTGGCTAGCAAAAAGCAATAGATTGAGATAATTAAATTCCTATACCAATCGCGTAATATCCCGGGCAATTTCCGGGTAATTCTCGGTTAGCAGAAGGTCATGCCCCGGAAACAAAAGATCCGGTGAAGATACCCTTTCACGCAATTTATCATATGTTTGCATCCAACCCACCAGATCGACAATCAGGGCACTGGGCCAATCCTCCTGGTAGTTGCGAAAGACATGGGCGCAGTCGGAGCCGATGATGGCCGTTCCGCGGGTGGTATTCACGGCAACAGTTTGCAGGGCGACCGTGTGCCCCGGGGACAGAAAGCATTGGATACCCGGCAGAATCTGCTGGTCGCCGTTAAGAAGGGTCAGTCGATCCGTACCCTCGAGCGAAGCCAGGTACGTGGTAGAGGCTGCATCGGAAACATGTTTGAATGGCGGCCGGGCGGCGATGGGGTTCTCCAGCCAGAACCGGTATTCATCTTCCTGAATGTAAAATGTAGCGCGGGGAAAAAGGCTGACGCCGCCGGCATGATCAAAATGCATGTGAGTGATGATGACGTGACGGACTTCATCGGCCTTGACGTTGATTCGGTCAAGAACTTCAACGGGGTTTACGTACCCGTCAAGCTCCCTGACCGCGGCCATTTGCGGCGTGACACCGGCATCCACAACCACGGTTTCGCCCGCCCCCTTGATGCACCAGATGTAATAATTTATTTTTTCAATCTTATCCCAGTCCCGGTACCACATCAGATGGGCACCGGTTCTGACAAACGGACCGGCGTACTTCAACGCATAAATTTCGTATTCCGACATGACATCCTCCCCTTGCCCCCAAATCAATATTGGTGCAAAACTGATAAATCTTTACGCACCCGAATCAGACCCATTTCAATGTTGTCAGAATTTTCTGGATCCCGTATAACTGTTTCCCATTATGATTTGCGCTACAATCCCTATTCTGCGGTTGGTGTTCCTGGAGAGCGTTTAGCGGAATAAAGTTCCGCTCGCGGTAGTTTTTAAGCCTTTTTGGGATGATCAACTACGTCTAATATGGCTTGATCCAAACGCTCTAACCGGTTTGATTTTACACTGTGACGCAAAAATTGTTTTTTTTCAACCGTGCGCTCAACAATATTGATATGAACATTCGAAAATATTTACTCATGGCTCTGACCAGCGGCCTGCTTTTGGGAATGCCCTGGTCTGTTTCTCCGTTGTTCTTTCTGGTGTTTATCGGCTGGGTACCCCTGTTGCAGCTGGAAGATGAAATCCGGCGTCACCCGAATCCCTATGCTATTTTCAATTACGCTTTGGTCAGCTTCCTGCTGTGGAATATACTGGGGACCTGGTGGGTTGCCCGGGCTCAATTCGTGGGCGCCATTTTCATCATATTTGCCAATTCAATGATCCAGGCCCTCATTTTCTGGCTGGCAAGCCGAATTCGAACGGCGCTGAAGATTCCCCTGTTGCTCCCCTTTCTGCTGATCTGGATGGGATATGAGCATTTCCATCTGTACTGGGACCTGGCCTGGCCCTGGCTCAATCTGGGCAATGCGCTGGCCACCAGAGTGGAGATTATCCAATGGTATGAGTTTACCGGGGTGCGGGGCGGGACGCTTTGGATCATACTGACCAACTTTGCGCTCTGGAGGGTTTATATTACGTATCGGGAAAAAGGCCCGGGTTCGATTGTCCCGATTGGCGCAACGACGCTGATGCTCGTTCTGATCCCCATTATGGGATCTTATCTTATTTTGCAAAATTTTAAAGAGCCGGGCGAAACCGTAAATATCGCCCTGATTCAGCCCAACCTGGATCCGTACACCGAAAAATTTGACCCGCAAAATTATGCCCAACACGTAGAAGCGTTTTTCAAAACGGCTGATGCGATTGTCGACGATAAAACCCGCTATCTGTTTGGTCCGGAAACCCTCATTGTTGAGCAGATTGACGAGAAAGATCCCACGGCATCGAAATACTACCGGAAGCTGCTGGAATTCAGGAAAAAACATCCCAAGCTGAACATCCTGCTGGGAGTGCACAGCTTTCAGAAGCTCGGCAATGAAGACATTCCGGCCGGAAGTCGTTTCAACCGTGAAGGAAACTTTTACTACGAGGCGTTTAACACGGCGCTTTTTCTACCCCAAGGTCCTTCAGCGGCACCCCAGTTTTATCACAAAACCAAGTTGGTTCCCCTGTTCGAGCGAGTACCCTTCGTGCAATATCTGGGCTTTTTAGGCAAATACTCCCTGGAGCTCGGCGGATACACCGGCACTTACAGCAATCGCCAGGCAAGCACGAATTTCGTATCGCCGGATGCGTCGATCGGCATATTGCCGATTGTCTGCTATGAATCGATCTTCGGCCCCTACTGCGCCCGCAACCTGCCGCCGGGAAAAAGTTTTATCTGCATGATCACCAACGACGGATGGTGGAAAAATACGCCGGGCTACCGTCACCACTTCAATTTCAGCCCGGTCCGTGCCATCGAAAACCGGCGCGATTTTGTCCGGGTCGCCAATACTGGGATTTCCGCCCTGATTGATGCCAGAGGCATGGTGGTCACAAAAACGCCCTGGTGGCAAAAGGCGACCCTCAAAGGAAGAATTCACCTGCGCTCGGGGCGAACTTTTTTCGCGCGACATGGAGATTATCTGGGCCGCCTATCTCTGATATTCGGCGGATTCCTGGTTTTGTACGTCAGTATACGAAAACTGTTGCCTTTGATTTTTTTTCCCGGGCGCTAAAATCCAGTCTGCTGATATCATATCGTTTTCTATTCATTCATTACGAACCCTTATGATCGAGTTCATCCGGTTTGGGGGGTGATTGGCCACGCAGCGGGTCGGCTTCGGTTTCAGGCCGCTTTCAATCAATCCCAAGATAGCGGCGCAATTCGCGCGCCGTCAGCGCCTGTCCATAGACCATGGTGCCGACGTCGAATTCTTTGGCGCGGATCAAAGGCCCCACCAGGACCGGCTCGAAGCCGGCGTCTTCCACCAGCTGCGAAGCGACCGCGAGTGCTTCTCGGTCATCGCCTGCCAGGGGAATGGCGACACGCTCTCCCGGGCGGTGAGCTTCGCTGCGCAGAGCCAGGTGGCTGACTGAATTGAAGGCGCGCACGAGGCGCACACCGGGCAAGAACTCGGCTGAGGCCAGACCCGTCCCTCGGGTCCGCGCCTGCACCGCCATGTCACCGTCTCGCGACGGATAAGGGTTGCCGGTCTCGAGCACCACCTTGCCGGCGAGTTCGTTTGCGAAATCCCGTCCGATCTGCGGGACCGCGTGGTAAGGGACCGAAATCAGAACGACTTCACCAAAAGCGGCCGCTTCCCGGGGCATTCCGGCCCGCGCCGCGGGTCCGAGGCTCGCGGCAAGTTCCTCCAGTTGCTCCGGATGGCGCGAAGAAAACAATACTTCATGCCCTGCTTTCACCCACAGCGTACCGAGTGTGCCGCCGATGCGCCCGGATCCGATGATGCCGATCTTCATTCGCTTTTGACCGGCTGCAACTGCGATTGCGGCCGGCAGCGGCAGCCCCCCCAAAGAGAGGAATGCCATGGCGCCGACGGCAGTTCTGAGAAACGCACGGCGGTTTTTATCTATTTTGCTATTCTGATTCATTTTCTTCCCTCAGTGGATTATTGGGATGGGTGGTCCAGTCTGCCGGTTCAGGATTCACCTCCAGGCCGGTACGTGGATCTGTGCCTTCGGCGAGTTGTCTCATGGTAATACATCCTTCGATAGGGCAAACACCGACACACAGGTTACACCCGACGCATTCTTCGTCCTTAACGACAAACTTGCGCTCACCGTCCACGGTGTTTGTAATTGCCTGGTGGGAGGTATCTTCACAGACAATATGGCACTTGCCGCATTTAATACATAAATCCTGGTCAATGTAGGCTTTTTCGATGTAGTTTAAATTCAGATATTTCCAGTCCGTCACCGACGGTACCGCCCGGCCCACCAGATCATGCACGGATGCCATCCCCTTTTCATCCAAAAAATTGTTCAACCCGTCAACCAGGCCCTCCACAATCTTGAATCCATAGACCATGGCGGCGGTACAAACCTGAACGTTGGTAGCCCCCAGGGCGATAAAATCCACCGCATCGCGCCAGGTGGTGACACCGCCGATACCGGATATCGGGATATCACAGGTATCTGCCGTGCGGGCAATCTCAGCCACCATATTCAGGGCGATGGGCCTTACGGCCTCGCCACAATACCCACCGTGGGTCCCCATGCCGTCAGTGGTGGGATACATCGTCAGCGTATCGTAGTCGACCCGCATAATCGAATTAATGGTATTGATCAAAGAGACGGCATCAGCACCGCCCGCTTTGGCTGCCCGGGCCGGATGGAGAATGTCGGTAATATTGGGGGTTAATTTAACGACCACCGGAATCGATGCATACTTCTTGCACCATTCGGTAGTCATCTGCACATACTCCGGTACCTGCCCCACAGCGGACCCCATACCCCTTTCGGACATGCCGTGAGGGCAGCCGAAGTTAAGCTCAAAGCCATCCGCCCCGGTGTCTTCTATCATCGGGACGTATCTGGCCCAGGACGCCTCGTTCATCGGCAGCATCACCGAGGCAATTATCGGCCGATCCGGCCAATCCCGTTTGATCTGCCGCATTTCCTTCAAATTGGTCTGTAACGGCCGATCGGTGATCAGCTCGATATTATTAAAGCCGATCACCTGACGGTCATAGCCGTGCAGCACGGCATATCTGGGGCCGCTCACATTGACGATATGGGGATCTTCACCCAGTGTTTTCCAGACAACCCCGCCCCACCCCGCCTCGAAAGCGCGATTGACGTTGTAATCTTTATCTGTCGGCGGGCCGGATGCGAGCCAAAACGGATTGGGGGATGTGATGCCGATAAAATTTGTCTGTAGATTAGCCATTATTTTTCCTCTGGTGTTTATTTTTAGCCGTTGCCGGATTCAGGCAGACTGGAGGTAGGCGTGGATCGACTGGGCCGCCAGTTTGCCGTCCTGGACGGCCGAGACGGTTAAGTCTTCCCCGCCGAAGACGCAATCGCCGCCCGCCCACACCTTGTCCAGCGAGGTCTTGCGATCGCTGTTGACGGCAATCCGTCCGTTTTCTATGGCAAGGCCATTTGCCGAATCCCCCCACTGGTCAGACGGCAGGGTCTGGCCGATCGCCTTAAAGACGACATCGGCTTCCAGTTGATAGGTTTTGCCGGGATTCGAAAAGTTGCCTTCCGAATCCGCCTCGCTGACGTCAAATTCGATACCCGTTACATGGCCGTTCCGGCTTATTATTCTTTTGGGGCTGGAACAGAACCTGAGCTTGACGTCATTAATCTGGGCATAGTGCTGTTCGTGCTCACTGGCTTTCATGTGCGCCTTGTCGCGCCGGTAGGCGATGGTGACCTCCGACGCTCCCAGTTTTTTTGACTGGACCGCGATATCGATGGCCGTCATTCCCCCGCCGATGACGACAACTTTATCGCTCACCGGCAGCTGCGACATCCGCTCGGCCTGGCGCAGGTCGTAGATATAATTCACGGCGTCCATCACGCCGGCCACATTCTCACCCGGAATTTTAAAGCGGTTGACACCGGGCAGCCCAATTGCAATAAATACCGCGTCATATTCATCGCGCAGGGAATCAAGCGTGAAATCAATTCCTATATGAACTTCTGCTTTGATCTCGATTCCGCCGATTTCGAGAATATATTCGACCTCTTTGCGGGCAATATCATCCAGAACCTTATATGCGGCGATGCCGTATTCATTGAGCCCGCCGGCCTTCTTGTTCTTGTCGAAAACCGTCACGTTGTGGCCAAAAGACGCCAGCCAGTGCGCGCATGACAGCCCGGCGGGTCCGGCACCGATAACGGCAATCTTTTTATCGGTCTGGGCGATTCGCTCAAACAGCGGCACCTTGTTTTCGATGATCCCGTCGGTGGCATGCCGCTGCAGCAGGCCGATTGCCACCGGTTTGTGTTCATGGGTATTGCGAACGCAGGCCGCTTCACACAACACTTCAGTCGGACAAACACGGGCGCACATCCCGCCCATAATATTTTGCTCCAGAATTTTATGCGCCGACCCCCTTAAATTGCCGGTCTGTATCCGTTTGATAAATTCCGGGATATCGATACCGGTCGGACAGGCCGCGGTGCAGGGTGCATCGTAACAAAAATAGCAGCGGCAGGCCTCAATGTAGGCCTGTGAAGGAGTCAGCGGGGGATGCATGTCCGTGAAATTTTCTTTGATCTGGTCCTCTGATAATTTGCCGGAACGCCGGTTGGCAGAACTGTTTTTGAATGCCTTCTTAGAATTTGACATACTCAGGTCCTTAAAGGCCAAATTGAGCGAAGATCGCTCAATTTGGAGTTAGATGTTATAGTAACAAATAACCAATAACGAATAACTGTCATTTTTTAGCGCTTTACAGCCACCGGCGCTTTTGCCCGAAACTGTTTTTTAACCGCATCGTAGTATGGTGCATACGCCGGGCGCTTGACATAGTTGCCGGCGCCTTTTTCGACTTTCAACTCCCCGTCGGCATAGACCAGGTTTCCGTTGCTGATGGTATGCGAAGCACAGCCTTTGACGGTCATACCTTCAAAAATGTTGAAGTCGACATTCTGATGATGGGTTTTAGCGGATATCGTTTTGGTGGCTTCCGGATCCCACACGACCAGGTCGGCATCCGCGCCGACACTGATGCTGCCCTTGCGGGGATAGACATTAAAAATTCGTGCGGCATTGGTCGATGTCACCCGCACAAATTCATTCATGGTCAATCGCCCTGTGTTGACCCCGTGGTGCCATATTACCTCCATCCGGTTTTCCACCCCGCCCGTGCCGTTGGGAATTTTGCGAAAATCTTCAAGTCCCATGGCTTTCTGGTCATGACAAAAGCAGCAGTGGTCTGTGGCGGTTGTCTGCAGATTACCCGCTTGCAGTCCCTTCCACAGCGCCGCCTGATGCTCTTTGGGCCGAAAAGGAGGGCTCATGACATGCGCGGCAGCCCGGCCCCAGTCGGTATCGCGATAGACGGAATCATCGATCAACAGGTGTCCGGCCAACACTTCGCCAAAGACGCGCTGGCCTTCATTACGGGCCCGGGTGACCGCTTCCAGTGCCTGTCTGGCGGAAACGTGAACGATGTAGATCGGCACCCCGAGCACTTCGGCGATTCGAATGGCGCGATTGGCTGCTTCGCCTTCGACTTCCGGCGGACGGGAAAGGGGATGCCCTTCCGGCCCGGTGATGCCCCGGGAGAACAATCTATTTTGCAGGCTATAGACCAGTTCGCCATTTTCCGCGTGGACTGTCGGTATCGCGCCCAGCTCCAGTGCTCGCGTGAAGCTGTTGATCAGGGTCTCATCATCGGCCATGAGCGCCCCTTTGTAGGCCATGAAATGTTTGAAACTGTTGACACCGTATTCGCGCACCAGGATTTCCATATCGCGATGGACCGTGTCGTCCCACCAGGTGATCGCCACGTGAAAACTATAGTCCGACACTGATTTTTGGGCCCATTCGCGCCACTGGCGATAGGCCTCAAGGATATTTTGCTGGCGGCTGGGGATCACAAAATCGATAATCATCGTTGTCCCACCGGCCAGCCCGGCGGCGGTGCCGCTGAAAAAATCTTCGCTGGCTACGGTTCCCATAAAGGGCAGCTGCATGTGCGTGTGGGGATCGATGCCCCCCGGCATGACATACTGGCCACCGGCATCGATCTCCTTGACTCCGCCCGGATTGGCGATACTATCGGCGATTTCTCGAATCTTCCCGTTGTCGCACAATATGTCTGCCCGGCGGGTTTGATCGGCGGTGACCAATGTTCCCCCTTTAATCAAAACACTCATTGTTTTCTCCTTAATTTTGGCACAAGTTCAATTTTTGTATTTGCCCGAGCAACAGGTGCGGGAATTGTCGAAGCCGGAATTTGAACAACAGCGGCGGTAACATCTGACCAAAGATAATGTAGATTTGGTTAATCAACGAACAGCACCGAACTGTTCCGGGACCCACTATCAATTGCCAGGCGTGTAAGAGACAGGTGGCTGGCTTGAAATTGAATGCATGGTTACCCTGGACGCATACATTTATACCCACAATGTATCATACCTAACAGGAATAGTATTAGACTGGCATACTGAAAAGTCAATGCTTGCTGAAATATGTCATCTGAATCAAAAGCATCCGGGTTGTAAAATCAGATTTAGGTATTAATGTTTTCGCTGATGGGACATTCTATAAGAATCGAGAAAAAGGATCAAATGCATCAATTCAATCCAAGTAACAATCACCTGACTTTGCTGATCGTTCATGCCCATCCCGACGATGAATCTATCAGCACCGGCGGGATACTCGCAAAATATTCCGCGGACGGCGTCCGGACCGCTCTAACATACTGTACCCGGGGTGAGGCCGGCGACATACTGAATCCGGAGTTTGTTTGGCCTGAACCCGAAATGAGCATTACGGACATCCGGGCCCTTGAACTGGAAAAGGCCCTCGGCGTACTTAGCGTGAAATCAGTCTTTTTTTTAGGCTATCGTGATTCCGGGATGGCCGGCACGCCGGAAAATAATCACCCGGAGGCCTTTGCCCGGGCTGAAGAACAGGAAGCATCGGCCAGACTGGTTAAGATCATCCGGCAGGTTCGGCCGCATGTTTTGGTGACCTACAATGAAAAGGGAACCTATCTGCACCCGGATCACATCATGGCCAACCGGGTCACCCGGCGTGCCTTTAAAGCTTCCGGAGACCACGGCTATCATGGCAGTGACGGACTAGAGCCCTGGCAGCCATCCAAACTCTATTACACGGCCATACCGCTGGAAAGGATACGCCGGATGTACGATACAATTGTCGAACGTGGTGAGGAGCCCGGCTTCGATCCGGAAGTTCTGGGCACCCCGGAAGAAAAAATATCGGCAGTTATCGATGTCAGAAAATTTTTATCCCACAAGCTGGCGGCGCTCAACTGCCACCAGAGCCAGATGAACCCCAACAGCATTTTCAGACGCATGCCCGATAAGATGAGAGACGAGGCCATGGGATACGAAAACTTTGAATGTGTCTACGGCTGCACATCTTTAAATGGTAAAGAAGAAGATCTTTTCGAAGGAATAGATCATTAGACAGGTCAAGCGGTTAGTTCACAGTGCCGGCGCGGTGCAGCCAAAGCCGCCGCCTGTCTTAACTGCAGCCTTTGCTCAATGTCATCTGACCTGCCTGCCGGTCTTGTGATCCCGCTGCAATCACTTCCTTGTTTTGCTTATTTTGGATTTGACTCTGCGATGTTTAAAATTGGAACATCCGGACAACATCGTGCGCGAACTTTGTTAATCACTAATTCATTTTTTGTTCGGTGCTAGTGAATCCGCGACGGTTGCTTTTTAAGCTTATCGATCCTTGCGAGGATCTCAGCCACGCTTTCGTGGTCGCCAATATGTGCAATAAATCGTTTCCAGTCTTCTACGGCCCTGGCGGCCATTCGATCCAGGCGTTCAAGGTAGATGGGCTCTTCCAGGTCGGGATAGGCAGCTTTGGCGATCAAAAGAGCGCCATGCGCCAAATCGATCCGGTCATCCGGCAAAGACGCTATTTGAGAAAATTCCCGATCAATTTGTTCGGTTAAGTCCAATCCCTGTGGCCTTTCTCATCAGAACCGCTGCAGAAAAAGGCAGCCGCGAGAAATTGCTGTTTTTGAAAACTCTGCCATTTTGTCGCAACACCCTGCAGCGAAATCGTATGTTTGAAAGTAAGGCAGAAATTTCTCCAATTCAATCCCAATGGAAAAGACCCGGGCAGCTTGCCGCCTCAGAGACGATCCGGCAACCGTGCCGGTTGTCTGCAGTTGCGCTCTGCGACCGCAAGCTTATATTGTTTATAGGCTATCACGGATTTGGAATGGAGGATTCAATGAATCTTGCAGATAATAAATGCGTGCCGTGTCGTGGCGGCATCCCGCCCATGGGCAAAGCAAAGGCTCATGAAATGCTGAATCAACTCGACAGCGGGTGGATGCTTAATGATGGCGGCCATCTCGAGAGGTTATACAAATTCAGAGATTTTGCCCAGGCGCTGGCTTTCGTAAATAAAATCGGCTCGGTCGCCGAGGAAGAAGGCCATCATCCAGACATATATCTCGCCTGGGGCAAGTGCAAAGTCGAGATCTGGACCCATAAAATCGATGGGCTCACGGAAAGCGATTTTTACATAGCTGCTAAGTCAGACCGGGAGTTTAACCTTCTCCAGACCTCCGGCGCCTGAACGGCTTGGGGTTTATAAAAAAGGATATACTTCAGCGGTCGCCGTACTCGGTTGCCAGTCGAACCCATTCCTGGGGCGGTATGCGCGCTATATAGTTTGAGGTCCCGTTGTCTGCGGGACGAAACACAATAGCCTCGGCTTCCTGGGGATACACATCGGTTGCGGTTACCAGAACGTTGCCGTGAGCCACCAGAACCGTGTTTGTACCTGCTTGCGGGATCACCGCAAGGCGCCGGCGAGCGCTTTCGGCAATGGCGGATGTGCCCCCGAAGTACTCCGCGACACGCAGATTCATAATATCAGTGGTTGTTTCCACGGGCCCCAGGTTCATTTTGCGGGCCGTCTCGACCGTGCGGCAATATGGACTTGCAAAAACCTGCCCGATTGGAATTTGCAGGCTGCGCATGGATTCGCCGACGGCGGTTGCGGTCTGCCGGCCGGCTTCTGAAAGCTGGCGCATCTTGCTCGGATCACAGCTCGTCCAGTCGCCCTCCTTGGAGACCTGATCGTTTCGAGACCAGTCGGTAGCCGCATGGCGAAAGTAAATGTTGTATCCGCCCTTGCGCAATGCTTCAACCAGAGCCGCACCCTCAAGCCCGGTGGCTGTTTGGGCCACGGCGACATCAAACCAGGCGATTATGCCCAGAAGAAGCACCACGGTCCAGGCTGCAATGTTCAGCCTGATTCCGGATGCTGCCCGCGGCTTCCGCTGAGTCACTGCAGTTGGTGATGTTTGGTCGGCAACCGGCGGAAACCCACACAATTTAGTTATCGCGTGTTTTAAATTATAGATTAATGCGTAACCCATTGGTTCACCCCCGACCTCGATATCAAATCAAACACCCGTCAATTGTGCAATGCGTTTCACGGCAAGTTCGGCCGACCGGACCGCACCCTCCATCCATCCGGACAGGAAACTAAGGTAATCACCGGCTAAAATCAAGCGCCCCTGATGCTTATTGATGGATAAATACGCGGGATTCTCAGCCTGGTCTTTATAATAAGCCCAGCCACCGGCCTGGTTGGGCATATTCTGCCAGGCAATTGATATGCCTTTTTCAACATTTCGTTCAAACAGACCCGGATGCAGTTTCTCGCCGCCCTCCAGCGCGGCAGCCATCCGTTCTGCATGGGGCATCAGACCAAATATCCGGGCGGCCTCACCGTAGTTATAAGCTCCGGTCAGTATGCCTTTCTGCGAGAGGAAGCCATGGGAAGGATACCAGATCTGCTTAATTGCATGATCTGTCCAGCTGATTCCACCATAGATTTCATTTTCTTCCTCCCAGAACCGCCGACCGGCCTGCCAGCCGACTTTACAGGTTGGAACCATGTAGACCTTGTCCAGGGAGGTCTTAAAACTTTGGGAAAAAGAGACGTCCAGAATCCGGCTCAACAGGGGCGGCGCCATCGTCGAAATGCAATAATCGGCCTTAATCGGCGCTCCAGATTTTGCGCGTTGGATGATTATCCCGTCGGCCGTCTGGCTGATCCCGGTCGCTTTCTCGTTCAACAGAACTCGTGCTTGGGGGCCGAGACTATCCTGGAATGCTTTGGGAATATGGTCCATCCCCCCTTCGGCCTGCATCAGACTCGTCTGCCAATAAAGGTACATATCATTGAAGAGTCCGGTTTGCCAGATTCCGGATTCCAGCAAGTCATTCAAATCAAACTGCGGGCGCAAAGCACCCGCATCCAGCCCGGCACCGGGCTTTTGGCTGTATCCCCCTCGATTTGTGCCGGTATATTTAAGGGACTGATTGGATTCCTTAAGATTACCAAATTGCTGCAACATTCTAAGGAATGCCTCCCGGTTACCGGGTTTGACAAATTGATTTATCTGGTCAGACCGGGTAACATGCGCCAATAGTTCGGCGATATGTCCGCGCAGATCGTGTTTGATCCACCGCAGAGGAACGGGTTTACCCTGGTTGAAGCTGTCGCTTTGCAGCAGATTGGATCGGCAGGCGAAAATGTAGGGCTGCAGTTTGACCTTCAGTTTTTTGCAGTAGTGCAGAATGGCCGTGTGGCCTTGCGGAATTCTGCCGGGCCCGGCATTAAAATAGAAGTCAGGACCCTGATCAAAATCACAATTTTGCGGTTGAAAGGGGTTGCCCCGACGATCCGTGCCGTCTTCCCGGACCGTATCGCCCCTTCTTAAGGTGAGGCAGCGGCCGCCCACATAAGGGTTCGGTTCGATAATCGTAACTTTGAATTTGGTGTTCTGCAACAGATGGGCCGCACACAGTCCGCCGATACCGGCACCGAGAATGACGATATGCTGTCCCTCGCCGATGCGATGATCGAATTGTGGTGGCCCGGCATAAGCCCGTGCCAGCGGCAGCAACCCGAATTTAGCCATCCCCAAGTATGCCGCTCCAAGCCCCCCCAGCTTTCCGATGCGTTCAAGAAATTTTCTGCGGGATATAACCTTCATATTCATTAAACTCTCCACCCGGAACATATTTCAATATTCTGAAACCCTAACCCGGACAAGCCGGAACCAAACAGATTGAAATAGCCATTTTGCTTCGAATTAGCTGCTCGGGTTTTCCAACAAATGACTAAAATGACTAAAACTAAGGTGTTCCGTCTATTAAATAAAAAATTTTTGCATTAAATGCAAAGAATGCACAATTAAGACTCTAATTGAGCGAAAGTCGAGGCTGCTTCAGCTTCAAGGCGTCCAAGGGCGAGGGTGTCCGGCGGTCTCGCGGGACCCAAAGCCCTTGGTAACCCTCCAGAAACGGACAAGAATCGCGGCGGGGCCGAATTTTAAACCGCAGGAATACGTCAGTATTTCGAGGATTTAAAACGAGGCGCCAACAAAGAGTTTGGGCCAAAAGACTTTTTTGAGATAGCTTCTAAACACGCAACCGGCCTTTATTCCAGAGCGCAACCGCACTATAGGTTCTCGCCCAGAAATTGGCTTTTTCTTCGGCCGGATACTTAAAAAAATCCTGGGTCCAGTTGAATGAAGGATTTTGATAGATGTCCCGCAAAATGTTGGCAATATGTTTGGGTCTCCAATTAGCGTGGATCAGAAAATCATAAACCAACCCCTTTAATTTTTGAGGTTGAAGGGCCGAAGGATTGGGATCGTTGAGGATATTTCTCGTCCAGCCGGGAATGTTTTCCTCTTTGCGGGCGCACGCCAAGGCATTTCCCCGAGCCATATCTGCCACGTTTTCAAAATCCTGATGAAACCGGAAAAGATCGGATGATTTGTATTCCCTGACAAAATCGATTAATGTTTCATTGGAGCAGGGAATGAATCCGGAAAACTGCTGAGCGTGGTCGGCGGCCCTCTCCAGATCCCACATGCAATCCAGAATATGCGCCAGATCGGCTGTTTCGCTGGCAGCCCTGCCGTCAAAGTAGGTACCCACCACATCGACCAGGGGCGATTGATTGTATTGACCGTGTTTTTCTTGATTTTTTTTGTGCAGGCTGAAAGGACTTCGAATGCAACGCATAAACGGAGAGCCTTCACTCCAGGAATTGTCGAAATTGATACAGCGATCGTAACTGTCGGCTATCGCAACGGGGAATAGTCCCCTGGATTCATTATCCTGAAATCTTTTCATGGTAAGCAGGGAAATATACTCCGCAATCTTCGTGAGCCCGCTGAACACAGCGGCAGCTTCCAGTGAAATTCCGTACCACCGCCTGATGTCATGGGAATCAACATATCTGCAGGCCTTAATCAGATCTTCTTCCAGAAAGCCGATTTGCCTTAAACTGTCTGTTGCGCGATATCCTAAAAGGTTTTGGAAAAGGATATGACCTCCGGAGGGCGTGTAGTCCAACAGATACGGGATTCCCCTCGAGCGTAATAAGTCTTCTATAAAATGGATGACAGGCAAGACCTGCTCAAAATATTTCCGTTGGGTTTCCTTGTCCTGATAAAGTTTGTGGTTTTCTCCGATCATGAAGATTTCGAAATCCAGCGGCATCAGCACCGACCGGGATCGTTCTCCAATAACCGGTATATGAACCTGCAGACCCCTTTGAACGGTATTTTTTTCAAGCTGGTCCAGCGGCTCCGCAATGGCGGGAAAACTTGGATCCGGCGCCTCGCCGATCAGTTCATTTCCCGCTGCAATGTGAAAATGGCTGAACTGGTAGCAGTTTGTTAAGCGACCGATGACCCGCTGATAATATTGTTGAGCATTCATAGATTCCTGCCGATAACAGAATATTTATTGCAAAAGTCTACCATAATCATCGTATTTCTCCATCGCAATCATCCCGCTGGGTGAAATCAATGGCGAAACGTCGGGATTAAGAGTATATCATAAATTATTTTTTGCACAAAAAGCATCGGAATATCCATTAAGACGCTGCCAGCCAGTTGACAATGAATGCCAAAAAATCAATCTTATGATGAATTGCATTTCGCCCGATCCCGGGAACCCTGTCGGAGCGATCAAAAATTATGTGGCCTTCCATAGAGAAGTTGAGGAATCGCAATGCGTCTAAAAGATGAATTTAAAATGATGGTAACCAACTTAACGGCAAATTACAAAATTCCACCAATTGCCAGGATTTTCTTCCCGCCTTTCCATCGGGGCGGTCAGCCCCAGGAAGCTGAATTTATGGCGCTAAGCCTGGCAGGCGGCGCAACGGGAATCAGCTACGTGCTTTTGCCTGATGCGAAAGAGGAAGCATACACCGCTTTGCTGCCGTCTGATTTTGTCGGGCAGAACCCGCGGGGATTTGCCCTGGAATTCGGCAGTGGTGATCCTGTCAGAGAAATGATCAGTCTGGCGGCCATAAACGCAATTTGCCAGCATGTTATGAGGGATACCGATTTTCCGATAGATTCTGCTACCGACTCACTCGGCCTGTTGTCGGTTTCCGCCGGCGACAAACTCGGCATGGTGGGATTATTTTTCCCTTTGATTCCGTCTGTTAAAAGAGCCGGCGCGGACCTGGTGGTCATTGAAAAAAAAGAGAGTTTAATTCAAAAATATCCCGAACTACCGATCACCCTGGACGCAACCCAATTAAACTCCTGCAATAAAGTGCTGTGCACCAGTACCACCATATTAAACAATTCACTGGATGAGATCCTTGGCCAGTGCGCACCGGATGCACTGGTCTCCATCATTGGTCCGACGGCAGGATATTTTCCGGACCCGCTTTTTAACCGCGGTGTTGATGTGGTGGGCGGCCGGGTGGTAAAAGACGGCGATTTGTTTTTACAACTGCTTGCGGAGCAAAAACGCTGGGGGGATGCCACCCAAAAAACCTGTTTCCAGAAAAAGACATACCGCGGTCTGAGAAATTAGCTTGCCGGCCCCATCCCCCGAAGCCGGAAAATCATGGAACAATGGTTTATATAATTATTCTTGCAATGGTCTTCCTGTTCGGACCTCACCTGTGGGCCAAACACGTATTAAACCGCTACAACCGGCATGAATATTTCTCGGGCAGCGGAATCGAACTGGCCCGGCTGCTTATCGCACGTCTGAATTTACAAGATGTTACCGTGGAGCTGACCGATACCGGGGACCACTATGACCCGGCGGCGAAAACCATTCGCCTGACGCAAGGCGTATGCGGACGCAAAACGCTCACAGCCGTGGTGGTGGCCGCCCATGAGGTGGGACACGCCATCCAGGACCACAGCGGTTACAAACCGCTTAAGACCCGGACCCGGATGATCGGCACGGCTCAAAAGCTGGAACGGGTCGGAGCCATCATGATGATGGCGGTGCCGATACTGGCCGGTGTTACCCGTGCGCCGTCCGTCGGTATCCTGATGTTAGCCGGCGGTTTTGCCACGCTGTGTATTCCGGTACTGGTTCACCTTCTGACGCTGCCCACCGAGTTTGATGCCAGCTTCAAGCGCGCGCTGCCGATGCTGACTTCCGGCTGCTATATCCCTGCGGAGGATATTTCGAACGCCAGAAAAATTCTGTTTGCCTGTGCGCTGACTTATGTGGCAAATTCCCTGATCGGACTTTTAAATGTCTGGCGCTGGATACGAGTTTTGAGACGGTAGCCCGGATTAATTAGGGTTCAAAAGTATGAACCAGAGTAATTGGTGAAATTTTAGATAGTTATCTTCATTTAGATGGAGGGGCAAAGTCAGGATTCAAAATTATGAACCTCACCCCCAAATTAATAATTAAATATGATATCAACAGGTTAATTGTAATTTAATTCGAAAGGTTAAAAATTATAAACCGGCATACCGGTGGCCGCGGTTCCCGGGCCGGGATGATCTCGATTTTCTTTTTGATCATAAATAATTATAACCTTATGAAAACTATCGCAAAACCATCTGACTTGATCATGATTTAAAATTTTATTTCTCATTTGGCAAAGGTCTTGCAGTATAGAAAGTAAGCCTAATAATTTCTTCATCTGTTCTCCTCCAAAAACGGTAACCAGCAAAATCTGGTGGCCGTTTTTTTTTGCCCGTATAAATTTCTTGATGTTTTACGGCCTGCAGGGTAAACTATTCATATAGCGAGTATAAATACCTGAATTCTGACCCAAAGCACCGGTAGGTGAAGTTCGAGATCATGTTGCCGCAATAGGCTTGAGGCGATGATTTTCGCTCTAATATTCAGGTAATAAGCGGATATATTATGCGTCGCCTACTGCCCCTCACTTGAGTTCAAGCCGGTCGGATGAATATCCATGAGATACCTTATTCCAAAAAGATGGATCAGATAGATCAATGGAAGCAACTTGCCCCGAATGTCAGAAAGTCTTTGAAATACCCGACGATCGCTTGAAAAAATATGACCGGCAAATCAAGTTTGAATGCCCGGCTTGCAAGCAGGGTAATATCACAATCGACCTGGATTTAAAGTCAGGCCAGAATGGTTCAGCGCCATCCTTTAGTAATCAACGCCAGGCTTCCTCAAGCATGTCTGCGGCGGCTTACGAGCAGCCCCCCAGCGGCACAGCCCTGAAGAGGAAAATATTGCGCAAGCTGGAAGACTTACCACCGATGCCGCAGATTGTAATCAAGGCCCGCGAAGTTATGGCGGATCCGAACGCGGGGATCAACGATCTGGTCAAACTGTTTGAAAAAGATCAGTCCATTGTCACCAAGGTGCTGCGGCTCGGGAATTCGGCATACTATGGGGTAAGCGGTAAAATCGCAACCGTCCGGCATGCCGCGGTATTACTCGGCCAGAAAACACTCGGTGAGGTTATCACAATGGCCGGCATTTCAAATCTAATGGGCAAAGAATTAAAAGGATATGGCTTGGATTCCGGTGATCTGTGGCGGCATTCCCTGGCTGTTGGGTTTGGCGCCCAATTTTTAGCTGACCGGATTAAACCGCACCTGTCCAATGACGCATTTGTTGCCGGACTTATCCATGATGCCGGTAAAATTGTGCTGGATGAATACGTTCTTGAACGCAAAGATGAGATCGACACATTTATGGCGGTTGGAGAGCATACATTTCTGGCTGCGGAAAGAAACCTGCTGGGCCTCGACCACTCTGAAATAGCCGGCAATTTCTGTAAAAAGTGGATCATCCCCGATTCAATCACCCAGGCCATTTGCTGGCATCACCGACCGTCCCGCTCAAATGGGAGCGCTATGGCCCTGTTCCTGCACGTTGCAGACTATTTTGCCATGATGAGCGGAATGGGGACCGGTCCGGACGATTTAAACTATCAGATGGAAGAAGGCACTCTTGAATCCCTTGGCTTCCAGGAAGAAGAGCTGGACTATCTGCTGGTTGAGGTCATGGAATCAGTTGAAACAATCGCCGCAGAATTCCAGGATATCTGATGTGGCGCCGCGAATTCAGCAGTGCCGTACGTCAAAATAATCGAACCACTTAGCTCCAAACTGTCGGTGGAAAGAATAAATACCAGGCTGAATTTCGATCACTGCGGATGGTACCTAAATAGACCTGCCGTCAATTCTTGATCAGCTCAGAAAGCTCCTTGACCTGCCCTTCCAGAATCCCAATAAATGAAATACCCCAACCGGGGAGATACAGGCTGCCGGAAGTCCACGGCTTGGTCCATTTTACCTCACATTGGATCGGCGTTTGGTCTTTCATTTCTGTGAACACAAGCCAAACTTTGGATCCTTTGGAGCACTTCTCGTTCGTCACCAAATAGCAGCTTTTGATCGTCAGATTTTCGACGACCGATTTTTCGGGTTCTCTCAGGAAATTATCCGAATGATACAAATAAACACTGCGGAATATTCCTTTCTGCCGCCCGGAAGGTATGTCGCGCGGCGGATTCTGGCGGCAGAAGTCATTGATAAAGGCATCGAGCAGAGCCTGGCCTTTTAAGCGGCCTAAACTTTTGCTTTCCAAAAGGCCTGAGAAGGTATCGGATCCCGGCTTTCTGGTCACTCGCATCACCGGAAAGTGCTGCAGCAGGTGCGAAAATAAAAGCTTTTCACCACTGGAGGATTTAATGAGCGTTCGTATATCCACCAGAAATCCTGAGTACAGCTTCCCATGGCTTTGATTTCTGAACTCAATGAAATCCGGGAAAACTTCCAGCGCAACGTCATCATAGGCAGATAGATGGTCTTGATAGAAGGCCTGGTTTTTTTTATCATTTACGATCAGGACCAGTTTAAGCTCAGGTTCAGCCATAGGCATACCATGGTTTTATCGCTTTGATACACGTCGTCAAATAAATCGCTTATGCGACCTGTGGATCGTTGAATTTAAAGCCGCCGCATAAGATCAGACATGTAAAACATTGTGTCTGTAAGCGCAATAATTTTTGTTATTATCGATTGTATCCAGAATAACGCTAGCCGGGCATTAAGTCAAGTTGAACCGGAGTGGCGAAGTCCGCGTATATCTCGAACACGAGCAGCTAATGCGGCTTTAGCACAATCCCTGCTCGACAAATCCGGCGTTTTTGACTTTTGACAAACACGCTAACGGGTCAACTGGCGATACTTGATGCGGTGCGGCCGGTCGGCTGCAGCACCCAAACGCTTTCTGCGGTCGGCCTCGTACTCCGACCAGCTGCCCTGAAAAAAAATCACCCGGCTGTCGCCTTCAAAGGCCAGAATGTGCGTAGCGATCCGGTCCAGAAACCAGCGGTCATGACTGATCACCACCGCACATCCGCCGAAGTTCTCCAAAGCCTCCTCCAGCGAACGCAATGTGTTGACATCCAGATCATTGGTCGGTTCGTCCAACAAGATAACGTTGGCGCCGTCTTTGAGAATTTTGGCCAGATGCACCCGGTTGCGCTGGCCGCCGGAGATGGTTCCCACTTTTTTCTGCTGATCGGATCCCGAAAAATTGAAGCGTGCGACATAGGCCCGAGAATTGATCAGCCGGTTGCCCAGTTCAAGCTGTTCGTTGCCACCGCTGATCTCCTCCCAGATCGACTTGTCGGCATCCAGCTCCCGATCCTGATCAACGTATGCGAGCTTGACCGTGTCACCTAATCGGATCGTGCCGGAGTCGGGTTTTTCCCGACCGGTGATCATATTGAAGAGGGTCGTTTTACCGGCGCCATTGGGGCCGATAACTCCGATAATACCTCCGGGCGGCAGTCGAAAACTCATGTCCTCGAGCAACAGCCGTTTATCAAAAACCTTGCGGACGTGCTCTGCCTCAATCACCACATCACCCAGTCGCGGTCCCGGTGGAATAAAAAGTTCAAGCTCGGCCTCCCCCTTCTGTGTGTCCTGGGAGAGCAGCTTTTCATAAGCGTTGATCCGTGCCTGACCCTTGGCATGCCTTCCTTTGGGCGACATGCGGATCCACTCAAGCTCCCGTTCCAGGGTCTTTTGCCGTGCACTTTCGGATTTTTCCTGGCGTCGCAGACGCTCCTTCTTCTGCTCCAGCCAGCTGGAATAGTTCCCCTTCCAGGGGATCCCCTCACCCCGATCGAGTTCGAGAATCCAGCCGGCCACGTTGTCGAGAAAATAGCGATCGTGGGTAACGGCGATAACGGTTCCCGGATACTGCTGCAGGTGCTGCTCGAGCCAGGCCACACTTTCTGCATCAAGGTGGTTGGTCGGCTCGTCCAGCAGCAAGATGTCCGGTTTTTTTAACAGCAGGCGGCAGAGGGCAACGCGGCGTTTCTCGCCGCCTGAAAGGACCTTGACCGGTGTGGCTCCCGCCGGACAGCGCAAGGCATCCATGGCCATTTCCAGACGTGCATCAAGATCCCAGGCATCCATCGCATCGAGCTTTTCCTGCACCCGGGCCTGCTCTTGAATGAGCTTGTCCATCTCATCGTCGCTCATGGGCTCGGCAAATTTCATGTTGATCTCTTCAAACGCCTTGAGGAGGTCAACCGCTTGCTGCACGCCCTGCTCAACGACCTGCCGCACGGTATGGTCGACATCCACCAGCGGCTCCTGTTCCAGGTAGTCGACCGTGTAACCCGGTGAAAGGACCGTCTCACCGTTGAAGCGACTATCTTCTCCGGCAAGGATGCGCAGCAGTGAACTCTTGCCGGCACCGTTCAGACCGAGTACGCCGATTTTAGCCCCGTAAAAGTAGGACAGCGAGATGTCTTTTAAGACCGGTTTGTTATCGTAGAACTTGCTGACCTTAATCATGGAGTAAATTATTTTATTAGGCTCGGTGCTCACAGTTAATAACCTCCCGTATAGGGTGAAGGGGCTGGTGTTAGAAAACCTGATTCAATAATTGCAATGAACCACCCCGCCGCCCCGAATGGCGGGATCGCCGCTTCGCTAGGACAAGCGACGGGGAATTAAACCCTTGTCCGCCTGGAGGATTTATCCGCCGCAGGCGGATTAAATCCGTAATGTCATCGCCGGGTGGTTGCGAGAATTGTCTTCACCCGGCCGACCTGTCCATCGGCCAGCCGGACCTTGATTCCATGGGGATGATTGGCAGAATTGGTCAGGATCTCCTTGACAACACCGCGGGTCAGTCTGCCGGTGCGCTGGTCCTTTTTCAGCACGATATCAACTTCTATTCCGGGTCTAATATTTCCCCGGTTTCTTCCATCCATCATCTACGCTCCTTGTCAATTAAGGCAACTTGATTTCAAATTTTGCGGCAGCATTTTTGGGTGCAAAATGCAGGAATTAATTAGGCTCTTGCAACCTGAACTCAAAGGCAAGTCTATTTATGGAGTTAATCTTAACAGTTATACGCCCGCTGTTTCCTCTCAGGGTCAAATCAACGCTTCTGCTCGCCTCTCTTTGCGCCTTGGGCGGTATGCTGGCCCATTCAAACGCTGCAGCCTCATCCAGGTAGTCATCTGAAGACTTTACCGGGAATACATTTAACCCGGAGAGTTTTTTTAATTCCTGGAATATCGCATCTCCTGATTCGACAAATTCCCTGCTGGAAAAAGTGATCATGCAATAAACATTTCGAGCAGGGAAATCGGAGTTATTTTTAATTTTAAGATACAGGTGAATTTTCTTGCCCGGCACCGGTAAAATATTAAGCTTGACGTACTCCTTCACAGGCGTTGGCGCATACCACTCACCATCTTCCAACAATTTAAAGAAAAAATCATTGGGATTAATTGCGTTCAACGTTTGCCTGATTATATCTTCGTTCACCTTTGTGGCCTGCCGGGCTGCCGCATCAATTCTCTCAACTGATTTTACACCGGTAAAATACAATATAAGTATGCCTGAAGATGTCACAAGCACGGTTATAAGAATCGCTGCGACCGCCCAGGCTCTTACAACCTTTGATAGACGCTGTATCTCATCTGCGATGCAATTCTGCTGTCGGGGTTCGCGCAGCCAACTGCCCCAATTTATCGAGGTTCTCGTTTTCATAACCTGTTCTGACTTTTTGATGCTGCCAGCGCGATGATGGCCATTTCTACCTGGGCTTTCCACTCCAGCGCGGTAAGCCCCCAACGTTCGCAATCATCCGACTCGGCATCCCGTTCGAAAGCTGATCGTGCCTCTTTTAATGATAAGTTGTCATAGCACCAGGCAGCAAAAGAGTCATCCGCCAGATGAGTGGAGGGACTTGTTTGAGGATCGGCTGCAATGCAGGCCCTGAGTTCTTTGGGTGTTAGGGCGGACAATTCAATACCTGAATTTTGTATGAAAATTAATGAGAAGTTGAATGTATTATAATGAGAACTAGATATGGTCGATAAAAAGGGCCCCGTTCAAGTGGTCGATTTCGTGTGCCAGCAATGCCGCATATTCCTTGGCTGCTGACATTTCATTTTGGGTTTTGTCAAGGCCCCTGTACTTCACTTTTATAAATCCGGGACGGTTGATTATCGCACGCTCATGGTCCGGAACAGACAGGCAGCTTTCGTAGCCGGAATATGTCCCTTGCTTTTCAACGACCTGCGGGTTGATGAGCACCTTGATCTCTCCATAAATTGCGCAGACGATCAATCGTTTGGCGATTCCCACCTGAGGCGCTGCCAGTCCCCGGCCCACAAATGCTTTGGAAAAAAATCCGATCAGAGAATGATACCTCAAGGTGGCGATCATCTGCCGGCTCAATGCAACAATTTTGTCATCGATGGCATTTAGCGGCGCACAAACCTGACGCAGAATCGAATCCGGATATTCGACGATCTTACCGACTCCGGTCGTGTGCTTATAAATCTTTAAAAAGCCGCTGCCTCCTGCTGCTGCCAGAACACTGCATAAACCGAATTTCAGGAGATCTCTGCGTTTCATAAACAAATCCACCGGTCCTGAGATTGAGAATCATATTTTGTGCTGCGTTCGGCGCTGCCATGCGCATAACGCCCGGCAGGTTCTTCAGACCAAGTGCCGGTCGCCCGCATGAAGCTGAGATGCCACTTATTGAAATAGTAGGACCTTGTCAAGGTTAAAGACGGCTACTTTGTCAGGAAGGATGAAAACAGATAACGTATATCTTCCAGAGATTTCTCAATGGCAAAAGGCATGGATTTCGCATAGTTGTCCAGAATAACGATCGCATTTATGGATGAGTCGGTTGTGGTTGCGGCTCGCAAGCGTTCGACGGTAGCACGGTTGATGATCTGCATATTATCATAAATTCTGCGCAACCCTTTAAGTTCAAGGTCTGCGAAATGTCCGTCTTTCTTTAGAAAATATTGTGCCAGCAGGTACATGGACGTTGCCCGAAATATCGTTTCCTCTTTACTTGCCAGGGGCAGATGAAAACGCGCCATGGGTTTGAAAAACGCGGTGCGGGGGCACCCACTGGCTGCGATGACCAGCCCCATCATTGAACTGATTCCCAACTGGGCCGTGGTGTGCTGGGAGATACGCCTTTCTTCCGTGATCACGTTGACCTGGATTTCGTCGTATGAAATCAGGTCCTCAAATCGACTCACGATGTTGACCAGGTTGACGGCCAGAGGGCAGTGCGGTTGGTCGAGGATGTCCAGCTGACAGTTCGGGCATTGATAAAAATTCAGTGCCGTCCAGGCCGGTAAGCGATCCGGAATATTGCCGATCAGTTCAAGACTCATGCCGTC
>Ga0210062_1000016_pt1 | contig 44065 bp, 53 predicted proteins | sample Muzzi_CordA_D2_FD_185528 | JGI IMG/M metagenome (GOLD analysis project Ga0210062, IMG submission 185528) | Wetland microbial communities from San Francisco Bay, California, USA, that impact long-term carbon sequestration - Muzzi_CordA_D2 (SPAdes) | ecosystem: Environmental > Aquatic > Marine >...
GTCCGCTTCGGCTTGCGCAAGGTGACCTTGACCGTATTGCCGGTGCGCTCGGCGCGGCCGTCGACCACCTCGCTGGTGCGCTCGTTGAGGCGGTTTTCCGAGTTGAAGGTGAACGTTTTGGCCCGCCCGTCCTCCCAGCTGGTGGCGCTCAGGTCGCTCAGCACGCTGCCGCCACTGCCGGAATTGAGCTGGGAAACCTGACGAAACTGGAGCCGGTAGCCCTCGCAGGCGTTGCCCCCGAAGTCATAGAGGATGCGCCCGCGCACCGCCTCCATGCCGCGGGTGCCGCGCGACGTCTTCAGCTTGAGATCGTAGACCGCACGATGCGGCGCGAAGATCACCTTGCCGTCTGCGGGCGCCGCCGCGGCCGGTTGCAGGACCGCGGCGAGGCCGAGCGCCGCAAGCGCCGGCAACAGCCAATTTCTGGGAACGGGCAATGGCATCGGTGGCGGGCCTTTCCGCGGGCTTCCGGACATGGAGTGCAGGAAGAAGCAGGATGACGGCAAGATAGAGGCCGGCGCGCCGACCGGCAACCGTCACCTCCACGGCTTGCCGTCCGCCCGCCGATCGGTCAAGACACGGCTGACTGCGTCAAGGAGGATGTCATGGCCGAAACGGTCGAAAAGAAGCTCGCCGCACTCGGGATCACGCTGCCACCCGCGCCAGGTCCCAGCGCCAATTACGTGCCTTTCGTGCGCAGCGGTAACCTGCTGATGGTCTCCGGCCAGATTTGCTACGACAACGACGGCAAGCTCGTCGCCAAAGGCCGCCTCGGCGACGGGGTGTCGATGGAAGACGGGCACAAGGCCGCGCGCGCCTGCGCCCTCAATCTGCTGGCACAGGTGAAGGCGGCGCTGGGCGACCTCGACAACGTCAAGCGTGTCGTCCGCCTCGGCGGCTTCATCAATTCGGCGCCCGGCTTTACTGATGGACCGAAAGTGATGAACGGCGCCTCCGACCTGATGGTGGAAGTGTTCGGAGACAAGGGCCGCCACGCCCGCTCCACCGTCGGCGTTGCCGCCCTGCCCGCCAACGCCGCGGCCGAAGTCGAGGGGCTGTTCGAGGTCGCGTGACTGATCATGCCCGGGCTCGGCTGGCTCACCGCACGACCGCTGGCCCATCGCGGCCTGCATGACGCGTCCGCCGGGGTGATCGAGAACACCGCCAGCGCCTTCAGCGCCGCAATTGCCGCCGGCTACGGCATCGAGTGCGACCTGCAGATCAGCGCCGATGGCGAAGTCATGGTGCATCACGACGATGCGCTCGGCCGCCTCACCGAGGGCAGCGGCCGGCTCGCGGCGTTGAGCGCCGCCGAGATCAAGGCGGCCCGCTTCAAGGCGACCAGCGACCGCATCCTTACCCTTTCCGAACTGTGCGATCTGGTGGCCGGCCGTGCATCCCTGCTGATCGAATTGAAGAGCCACTTCGACGGCGACCGCAGGCTGGTGCAGCGCACCGCGGACGTGCTGGCGAGCTATGCCGGGCCGGTGGCGGTGATGTCGTTCGACCCGGCGGCGGTGGCACTGGCGCGCGCCGTCGCGCCTGAACTCGCGCGCGGCATCGTCGCCGAGCGGCGTTACGATCATCCGGAATGGGCGGCGCTGCCGCGTCCGGCCAGACGCCGGATGGCCCATCTGCTCCACGTCGCCAGCACGCGGCCGCACTTTGTCGCCTACGCGGTGCGCGACCTGCCGGCGCCGGCGCCGCTGATCGCGCGCTGGCTGTTCGGCCTGCCATTGTTGACCTGGACCGTGCGCAGCGCCGACGAGCGGCGGCGAGCCGCGCGCTGGGCCAACCAAATCATCTTCGAGAGCTGGCGGCCTTAGGCCGGTCATTTTTCTGGAACACGATGCGGTCGCGGCTGGTTTCCAGGGCTGACCCGAAGGAGCGAAGGATCGCCATGAAACGCTTCGTATTCGCCTCCGCCGCCGCTGCCGCGGTTGCGCTCGTTGCCACAGCATGGATCAATCCCGCCGCCGCCCGCGCCGGCACGCTCACGCTCTCGGCCGCCAAAAAGTCCACCGCAGGGCGCGCGGCCCAGCCCTCCGGCCAAATCGCCTGCACCTTCACGGGCTGCCACCCAATCCCGCCGAATTGCACCATCGAAACCGAATTCGATTTGTGGGGCAATCCCACCGGCTACGACAGGGTCGTCTGCCCGCGCCGGTGAAATGGGATGAACTTCGAACGATTTCCGGCATAAAGTCGGGATAACAGATCCCCGATGACCGAAATCGAACTGCGCGTCCGCATCGTCCCATCGCTCGCCGAGGTGTCCGCCGCGGCCTGGGACGCATGCGCAGGCGTCGGCAGGGCCGCGACCGTCGCAGCCGAGGTTCAAGTAAAAGGTGAGGAAGACGGGGATAATTCAATCCCAGAATTATCCACAAGAGGACAATCCGACAACCCATTCGTTTCTCACGCTTTTCTTTCGGCCCTTGAACAGTCCGGCTCGGTCGGCCCCCGCACTGGCTGGCAGCCGCGCCACCTGCTCGGCGAGGACGCCGGCGGCGCCTTGCTCGGCGCCGCGCCCTGCTATGTGAAGAGCCATTCGCGCGGCGAATACGTATTTGATTACGGCTGGGCCGACGCCTTCGAGCGTGCCGGCGGCGACTATTACCCCAAGCTGCAGGTGGCGGTGCCATTCACGCCGGTGACCGGCCCGCGTCTGCTGGCCGCGCCGGGTCCGCTGGCGCAGGCCGTGCGCGGCGGGCTCGCCGACGCGCTGGTCGAGATCACCAGCGCCAGCGACCTCTCCTCCGCCCACGTCACCTTTCTGCCCGAGGCGGACTGGCGTGCGCTGGGCTCACGCGGCTTCCTCCAGCGCACCGACCAGCAGTTCCATTGGGAGAACCACGGCTACGCCACGTTCGACGATTTTCTTGGTCGCCTGGCCTCGCGCAAACGCAAGACCATCCGCCGCGAGCGCAAGGAGGCGCTGGCCGCCGGCATCGAGGTGTGCTGGCTCACCGGATCGGAGCTGACTGAAGCGGTGTGGGACGCCTTCTTCGCCTTCTACATGGACACCGGCTCGCGCAAATGGGGGCGGCCTTACCTGACGCGGGAATTCTTCTCCCGCGTCGGCGAAACCATGCGCGACCGCATCCTTCTGGTGATGGCGAAGCGCGCCGGCCGCTGGATTGCCGGCGCCATCAATTTCATCGGCGGCGGCGCGCTCTACGGCCGCAACTGGGGCGCCATCGAGCACCACCAGTTCCTGCATTTCGAGCTGTGCTATTACCAGGCCATGGACTTCGCCATTGCCCACAAGCTCGCCCGCGTCGAGGCCGGCGCGCAAGGCGAGCACAAGCTGGCGCGCGGCTACATGCCGGCCACCACCTATTCCGCCCATTTCATCGGCAATCCGGCGCTGCGTCGGGCGGTGGCCGATTATCTGTCGCGCGAGCGCGCCTATGTCGAAGCGGCCGGCGAGGAGCTTGCGGGCTACGCGCCGTTCCGCAAGGATCTGGTCGAGCAAGAATAGCCGGGGGACGCCGATGCCGAGCTACGATCCCAACAACATCTTCGCCAAGATCCTGAGCGGCGAACTGCCCTGCCACAAGGTCTATGAGGACGACAAGGCGCTGGCTTTCCTCGACATCATGCCGCGCGCACCCGGCCACACGCTGGTGCTGCCCAAGGCACAGGCACGCAACATCCTCGACATCGCGCCCGACGATCTCGCCCACGTGATGGCGGTGGCGCAGAAGATTGCCAAGGCCGCGATGACGGCCTTCGAGGCCGACGGCATCACCGTGCAGCAGTTTAACGAGGGCGCCGGCGGACAGGTGGTGTTCCACCTGCACGTTCACGTCATCCCGCGCAAGGCAGGCGTGCCGATGAAACCGCCGGCGGCCGAGAAGGAAAAGCCGGACGTTTTGGCTGACTGCGCCAAAAAGCTCGCGGCTGCGATCGCCGCAGGTTAGTGCGCGAACAGAAAGCCGCCGAGCAGCAGCGCGGCCTCCCCCACAGCAACGCCGACGAAGACCGAGCGCTTCACCGTCAGGAACGCGAGGAAGCCGCAGACCGCCGCCCCCACCCGCACCGGCAGCGGGATGGCGGCGAGCGAACCGCTGGAAAACAAAATCAGCTTGGCAATGACGCCGGCGAGGATGGCGGTGGCCACGGCGCGCGACCAGACCACGACCTCGGAATCTTCGTTGAGGCCGCGCGCCAGCACCAGGCCGAGGGCGCGCCACATTTCGTTGGGCAGGAAGCCGACCAGCAGCAGCACCAGATAGGGCCACAGCTCGGCGACGACTGTGTTCATGCGGCCACCTGGCGCAAGCGGTGGACGGCATAGGCGAGCGTGCCGGCGCCCAGCCCGGTCCACACCAGGTCGAGGCCGACGTGGTAATAGGTCAGGACCGGCTCAAAGCCGAGCCCCAGCACCAGCGCCAGCCGGTCGAGCATCTGCCGCGCGCCGCGCGCGGCCGTGCACAGGAACGCCAGCGGCGTCACGAACAGCAGCCCGCCCGCGAGCAGCGGCGGCAGGCTGGCGGCGAGGTAGAAACCGATGGAACCGGCCACCAGTCCGGTCGCCATGTAGCCGCACGAAAGCCCGTTGAAGAAAGCGATGCGCAGCTCGTGCGGCAGCTGCGGCAGGAGCCGCTGCGACTCCACCCAGGTGGTGACGGAGGTGAAATGGCTCGGCAGCAGCAGATCGCGGGCGCGGGTGCCCCTGCCGCGGAACAGCGGCAGCAGCGCCACCACCATGGGGAACAGGCGGACCCCGCTCAGGCTGACGGCGACCGCGGCATCGATCATCCCGCCGCCGCTGCCAAGGGCCGACATGAGGATGACCTGCGCCGGCCCCGCCCACACCACCACGGTCGAGGTCGCCAGCCACCAGAACGAGAAGCCGAAGCCATGCGCGAGCGCGCCGATACCGACAAAGGTGCCGATCATGACCGGGAAGAACACCGAGGTCAGCGACGATGCCATGCCGCCGAAAAAGGCGGCCGAGGAACTCGCGTATGCGTCGGGCGCACTTGTGCTCATCGCGTGGCCTCCCGCACGCGATGTAGCACATAGGCGAGCGTGCCGCCGGCAATGCCGGTCCACATCAGGTCGAGACCGACGTGCCACCAGGCGAGCACCGGGCCGATAATGAGGCCGAGCACCAGCGCCAGCCGGTCAACCATCGCCCGCGCATTGCGCGCGGTGGAAACGAGGAACGACATCGGCGTGAGGAACAGCAGGGTGCCGGCGAGCAGCGGCGGTAATTCGGCGGCAAGATAATAGCCGACGAAGCCGAACGTCCACGCCGTGCCCATGTAGCCGGTCGACAGGCCGTTGCAGAAGGCGACGCGCCGGTCGTGCGCCATCCCCGGCAGCAGGCGCAGCGACTCCACCCACATGCTGACCGAGGTGAAATGCGTCGGCAACAGCAGGTCGCGCAGGCGCGTACCCTTGCCGCGCAACAGCGGCAGCAGCGCCACCACCATGGGAAACAGGCGGATGCCACTGAGCGACACCGCGATCGCCGCCTCGAAAAGCGCGGCGCCGCCGCCCAGCGTCGAGATCAGGATGACCTGCGCCGGCGCCGCCCACACCAGCATGGTCGACAGCGCCAGCCACCAGGAGGCGAAGCCGAAGTCGTGGGCGAGCGCGCCGATGCCGATATAGGTGCCGGCCAGCACCAGGACGAACACCGAGGTGAGCGCCGATTTTGCGCCGGCGAAAAAGGCAGCGGCGGAGGTGTCGAAGGTGGCGGGGACCGGCATGCAGCATGACCTGTCTCACAGCACTCCCGGGCACGCAACCGATGCGCGGTGCAGGCGCGTTATGCGGTCGCGGCAAGAAAACAGGGCCGGGCAAATGCCCCGGCCCTTGTCACCTGACGGTCGATACGGTCAGGCCTTGATCAGCGGCACCTTCGGGACCGAGCCGCGCCTGCCGTCGCCCTTGCCGTCGCTTTTGGGCTTGGACCGCGGCGAGCGGCGCTTGGCCTTGGGCCGCGGAGTCGGCAGCTTCTCCGGTTTGGGCGTGACCGGACCCTCGAGATATTCGAAGCCGAGCTTGTCGCGGCCCTGCTCGTCCTTGGTCACGACCACGCGCACGTGGCCACCGTTCTTCAGGTTGCCGAACAACACCTCGTCGGCGAGCGGCTTCTTGATATGCTCCTGGATCACGCGTGCCATCGGCCGTGCGCCCATCAGTTCGTCGTAGCCGTTGGCGATCAGCCAGCGGCTCGCCTCGTCCGACAGCTCGATGGTGACGTTGCGGTCGCCGAGCTGCGCCTCGAGTTGCAGCACGAACTTGCCCACCACCTGCGCGATGATCTCCTGCGACAGATGCGCGAAGGTGATGGTGGAGTCGAGCCGGTTGCGGAACTCCGGCGTAAACATCCTGGTAATGGCTTCCTGATCGTCACCCTCGCGCTTGGTGCGGGTGAAGCCATAGGCGGACCTGGCCATGTCGGCGGCGCCGGCATTGGTGGTCATGATCAGGATGACATTGCGGAAGTCGACCTGCTTGCCGTTGTGGTCGGTCAGCTTGCCGTGGTCCATCACCTGCAGCAGCACGTTGAACAGATCGGGATGCGCCTTCTCGATTTCGTCAAGCAGCAGCACGCAATGCGGATGCTGGTCGACGCCATCGGTGAGCAGGCCGCCCTGGTCGAAGCCGACATAGCCCGGAGGCGCGCCGATCAGGCGCGACACTGTGTGCCGCTCCATGTATTCCGACATGTCGAAGCGGATCAGCTCGACGCCCAGCGAGGCGGCGAGCTGCTTGGCGACCTCCGTCTTGCCGACGCCGGTCGGGCCGGAGAAAAGGTAGCAGCCGATCGGCTTTTCCGGCTCGCGCAGGCCGGCGCGGGCCAGCTTGATCGACGCCGACAGCGCGTCAATCGCCTTGTCCTGGCCGTAGACCACGGTTTTCAGCGTCTGCTCGAGATGCTGCAGCACCTCGGCGTCGTCCTTCGACACGGTCTTGGGCGGAATCCGCGCCATGGTCGAGATCGTGGTCTCGATTTCCTTGACACCGATGGTTTTCTTGCGACGGCTCTCCGGCAGCAGCATCTGCGCCGCGCCCGACTCGTCGATTACGTCGATCGCCTTGTCCGGCAGCTTGCGGTCGTGGATGTAGCGCGACGACAGGTCAACCGCCGCCTTGATGGCGTCGTTGGTGTATTTGAGCTTGTGGTACTCCTCGAAATAGGGCTTCAGCCCCTTGAGGATGTTGATGGCGTCCGCCACCGACGGCTCGTTGACGTCGATCTTCTGGAACCGGCGCACCAGCGCGCGGTCCTTCTCGAAATACTGCCGGTACTCCTTGTAGGTCGTGGAGCCGATGCAGCGGATGGTACCGGAGGCAAGCGCCGGCTTGAGCAGGTTGGAGGCGTCCATCGCGCCGCCGGACGTGGCGCCGGCACCGATCACGGTGTGGATTTCATCGATGAACATGATCGCGCCCGGATAGGCTTCGATCTCCTTGATCACCTGCTTGAGGCGTTCCTCAAAATCGCCGCGGTAGCGCGTGCCGGCCAGCAGCGTGCCCATGTCGAGCGCGAACACGGTCGCGCCCTTGAGCACGTCCGGCACCTCACCGTGCACGATGCGCCGCGCGAGACCCTCGGCGATCGCGGTCTTGCCGACGCCGGCGTCGCCGACCAGCAGCGGGTTGTTCTTCTGCCGGCGGCAGAGCACCTGGATGGTGCGGCTGATCTCGGCGTCCCGGCCGATCAGCGGATCGATGCGGCCTTCTTTCGCCTTCTTGTTGAGATTGATGCAATAGGCCTCAAGCGCGTCGCCCTTCTTCTTCGGCTCATCGCCGTTCTTGGTATCGGCCTCTTCCTCGACGCCGCGCGCCGGGCGCGCCTCGGACAGCCCCGGCCGCTTGGCGATGCCGTGGCTGATGTAATTGACCGCATCGTAGCGGGTCATGTCCTGCTCCTGCAGGAAATAGGCGGCGTGGCTCTCGCGCTCGGCAAAGATCGCGACCAGCACATTGGCGCCGGTCACCTCCTCGCGTCCGGACGACTGCACGTGGATGACCGCGCGCTGGATCACGCGCTGGAAACCGGCCGTCGGCTTGGAATCCTCGGCGCCATCAGTGATCAGATTCTCCAGTTCCGATTCCAGATAAGCGACCAGGCTGCGGCGCAGCTTGTCGAGATCGACATTGCACGCGCGCATTACCGCCGAGGCGTCCTGATCGTCGATCAGCGCCAGCAACAGGTGCTCAAGGGTCGCATATTCGTGGTGCCGCTCATTGGCGAGGGCCAGGGCCCGATGAAGAGACTGCTCCAGGCTGCGCGAGAAGGTCGGCATTTAGAGTTCCATTGTTGTCATTTGTATTGGACGCACTCGGTCTTTCACTTTTTTTCCATCACGCATTGCAGAGGATGCTGATGTTTGCGCGCGAAGTCCATCACCTGCGTCACTTTCGTCTCCGCCACCTCATAAGTATAGATGCCGCATTCGCCGATTCCATGATGATGCACATGCAACATAATTCTTGTGGCGGCTTCGTGGTCTTTGCCAAAAAAACGCTCCAGCACGTGCACGACGAATTCCATCGGCGTGTAATCGTCGTTCAGAATGAGCACCCGGTACATGCTTGGCCGCTTGGTTTGCGGCTTGGTCTTGGTAATGACCGCCGTGCCGGGGGCGCCCGGCGCATTGCGGCGCTTGCGGTCATCCTCGGCCATATGCGGCACGCTACGCACCCCGCCCTCGCCAGGCGCCCGGCGGGCTGAGCCGACGACGACCGCCGGATTATTGTCGGAAGTGAACGTCATGGCGGCGACGTCAGTTGTATCCTCAGAAGTTGCACCCATGGCCACCACGGCGCGCGGCCATGCACCATCATAAAGACCCCGAACCCTTCATTCCAAGCCGACATTGTGCCCCGTTCCGGCACAGAACGCGTCGGCGCCAAATTACGCCGAAAAGTGCGGTGCAGACGCCCAGATAGCCATTGGTTAACCGATCACAAGCCGCCTCCAGCCAGCCTGCGGCAAATTTTCCCCAAATTCGACCACCGTTCCTGACCTTTTCTCAATAGGCGGCGGAACATGGTCATCCCCCGACCGAGCGTGAATTTCCCGCACCCAGTGACGAGTAGACCGCATGCTGGCCCGATTCTGGAATAACCGCGAGGGGGGCGTCGCCCCCCTGCTGGCGATCGCGATCCTCCCGCTGATGGGCGCCGTCGGCGCCGCCGTGGATTATGGAAGGGCGTCGGCCTTGCGAACGGCAATGCAGGGAGCGATCGATTCCACAGCTTTGCAGATCGTGGAACGATATTCCTCGGATGGGACAATCACTGCTCAGGCACCAAACATATTCTCGGCACTGTTCGAGCGTCCGGAGGTTCTCAGCCTGGACGTGACCGCGGACGTAACGGTAAGTACCGGAGAAACGATCGCGAGTTTAAGCGCGTCCGGCTACGTCAACACCACATTCATGCGCCTGATGGGATTTTCAACGCTTAAACTCAAGGTGCAAGCCAAGGCTGCCAAGAATACCGATAATTCCGGTTGCGTGCTTGCACTCAATCCGACCGCCAGCGGTGCTGTATCCGCCGGCGGCAGCACAAATATCGCGCTCAACAACTGCAGTGTCTATTCCAACTCGAGTGACGCTGCAGCATTCAGCGCCGGCGGATCGGCTACCGTCTCGGCCCTATCAATCGGCACGGTCGGCAAGGTATCGATCTCAGGCGCCAATATCACGACGTCAGAAGGGATCAATACGGACCTTTCGCCCATTGCCGACCCATACAACGACGTTGCCTTTCCTTCCTTCAGCGGATGCACAAAAACCAATTTGATTGTCACGAAACCGGCCACGATTGATCCGGGAGTCTACTGCAAGGGCATATCCGTCAATGCCGGTGCCATACTCACTCTGAACCCGGGAGTTTATTACCTGGATCGCGGCAGCATGACCGTCAACGGCGGCGCAACGATTACGGGAAATGGTGTAACGCTGGTTTTCACCTCGAGCACGGGCGACAATTGGGCGACCGCTACCATAAATGGCAATGCAACGGTCAACCTCACGGCGCCAATTGCCGGCCCGACTGCAGGCATTGTGGTTTTCGGCGATCGGGGGATACCGGCCGGGACGTCATACAAGTTCAATGGCAGTTCCACCCAATACCTCGGCGGTGCGGTCTACGTGCCGACCGGCGCAGTGAGCTACTCCGGCGGCGCCGGCACCAGCACAGCTTGCACCCAGATTATTGGCGGCACCGTCGATTTCACCGGCAATGCGGCCGTCGCCATCAATTGCAGCGGCTACCACACCAGGCCGTTTGGCCGGACAAGTATCCGATTGATCATGTAGCAGTTGCCCCATTACGAACCGACGTCGCCGCTGCTGCGGAGTTGCGCCGGCAGCGCCAGCACCTGTTACGATGTGCGCGCGGCCTCGCAACTCAACGCGGTGTTCAGCACGATCACCGACAACCTGGCCAATCTGCGCCTCGTGCAATAATGCCCCGCGACCGATTAAAATTGCTGCTCGCCCGTTGCGGGTTCATTAAGTATTGCGTCAGCAGCGGCGGGTAATGCCTGCTTTTTGATTCGTATTTTACCACGTCTTTACATTGCCTCAGGCATCATGATCGCAGCGCAAAATCACCGATCAGTGGTGGTCATGAACAAATCGCTGCGAACTGACCTGTACCGCCTGCTTCGCCGCTTCGGCCGCGAGCGCAAGGCCAATGTGGCGGTCATCTTCGCGCTGGCGGCGATGCCGATCATCGGCTGTGTCGGCGCCGCCATCGACTACAGCCACGCCAATTCGGTCAAGACGGCGCTGCAGGCCGCACTCGATTCCACCGCGCTCATGCTGGCAAAGGATGCATCCAGCCTGAGCACCGACGAGCTCGACGTCAAGGCGCTCGACTATTTCACGGCGCTGTTCAACCGCCCCGAAGGCACCAACATCACGATCAAGGCGAGCTACACGACCGATGCCGGCGCCAAGGTGCTGGTGAACGGTGCGGCCGACGTGCCCACCACCTTCATGGATGTGCTCGGCCTCGACAAGATTACCGTCGCCGGCTCGTCCACCGCCAAATGGGGGTCAACTCGGCTGCGGGTCGCGCTGGTGCTCGACAATACCGGATCGATGGCGTGGGACGGCAAAATGACGGCGCTGAAGGCCGCAACCAAAGACCTGGTGTCACAACTTCAGTCGGCCGCGACAACCAATGGCGACGTCTATTTGTCGATCATTCCGTTCAGCAAGGACGTCAACGTCGGTTCCTCCAATTACAACAGCAACTGGATCGACTGGACCGATTGGGACGACAACAACGGTTCCGATACGGACGTGACGACGTGCACCGTCACGTCAAAAGGCAAGAACGGCAAGACCAAGAAGAAGTGCTCGAAGTCGAAGACCTGGGTGGCCGCCAATCACGATACCTGGAACGGCTGCATCACCGACCGCGACAAGGACTACGATCAGGACGTCACCCCGCCCAACCCGGCGGATGCCGGCCTGCCGCCGGGTAAGGCCTCAACGCTCTATCCTGCAGATCAGTACGAAAACTGCCCGGTGCCAATGATGGGGCTGAGCTACGACTGGAGCGCGATCAACAGCCTGGTCGACGCCATGAAACCCAGCGGCAGTACCAATCAGCCGATCGGGCTGGTGTGGGGCTGGCTGTCGCTCGTCGGCGGCGGGCCGCTGACCGCGCCACCCAAGGATTCCAACTACACCTACCAGGATGTCATCGTGTTGATGTCGGACGGTTTGAACACCGAGGACCGCTGGTACACCCAGCAAACCCCCGTCGACAATCGCATGTTCCAGACCGGCAGCGGCGCCGGCACCTGCGCCAATATCAAGAATGCCGGCGTCACGATCTACACCGTACAGGTCAACACCGGCAGCGACCCGACCTCGACCCTGCTGCAGAACTGCGCCGGTACGCCGGACAAGTTCATAGACCCGTCCAAATTCTACATGGTGACAAGCGCGAACGGGCTTGCATCGGTGTTCAGCGCGATCGGTACCAACCTGACCAAACTGCGGGTGGCCAAGTAGCCGAAAGGCGGCCGGACACCCCGGCGTACCATCGTGTTTAATAAAGTTTTGCCGGCCACGGCGACCCCGCGCTAACTGCCCGACATGATGCGGGGCATTCGCGGCGTTCGCCCCGCAATCGCATTAACGAGCTAAGTGGCGCTGCCGGCTGGCAATCTCCGCCGCCGGCACAGCCGTAATTGATCCGCGCGGCCGAATTGTCGGCACTCCCGATAGATCTCGTTTAAGCGCCCGGCCTAAGGACGACGTCGGTCTAACCGAACGGCGTGAGTCCCATGTTCCGCATCGCCAAGATCTCTCTTCGCCAGGTGGCGCGAAAACTGCGCGGCCTGTGGCACCAAAACGACGGCAACGTCGCCGTCACCTTCGCCATTGCGCTGATCCCGATCCTTTCGGCTGTCGGTGCCGCCGTAGACTATTCGCGCGCCAATGGTTTCAAAACATCTCTCCAGGCAGCGCTCGACGCCAGCCTGCTCGCGGGTGCAAAAAACGGTGACTCGAATTGGGTTACGCTTGCGACCGACACATTCAAGGCAAACGTCGATAAACTTGCGGGATCCGCATCAAATCCGGCGTTCAAGCGCACCTCTTCGGAAACCTACAGCGCAAGCGTATCGGGTTCGCTTGCCTCCACTGTCATGGGACTGTTCAACATTCCCAACATCAAGGTCTCAGTCAGTGCTACCGCCATAGCGGCGGCCTCGGACGACTCCTGTATTTTGACCCTCGATCATGGACAACCCGCGTCCCATGTATCGCTGTCGCTTAATGGCGCTCCTATCGTAAACGTCTCGGGGTGCTCGATACGTTCGAACACCTCGATCGACTGCCAGGGACATGACGGCGGCGCGACAAATTCGATTGCTGCCGGATCCGCCGCCGATTGCTCGCGGCCGCATTCAAACGCTCCGGCAGTGCCCGACATCTATTCCTCGCTCGCGACCAATATTACGACCGCGTGTTCCGGCGCCCGCCCCGGCGTAACCTGGAACGTCGGAACATTGCCGTCGGGGTCCGCGATAAAGACCGTGAACCGAGGCAGCTACACCGAGTACCACATATGCGGCGATCTCACGCTGTCCGGTTCAGGAACGCTACTGGCGACCTCGGTGACCCCCGACAATGTGATCGTCATCGAGAACGGGACCCTGACGGTTACCAGCGGCTCATCCGTTTCTACGTCACGGACAGCGATCGTCATGACGGGAGACAACAACCACGCGAGCTTCATCAAGTTTCCGACCGGACAGGGACAGGCCGCCACACTCTCGCTGTCCGCGCCGCGCGACTCATCCAATCCCTGGCAAGGCGTCGCCCTGTATCAGGATCCCGCATTGACCTACAAAGTCGATAATAACTGGGGACCGGGCGCGACACTTAACGCCGATGGTCTGGTTTATCTTGGCAACTCGAACGTCACGACCGACGGCAGCACCGGCAGCGCCAATTCAAAATGCTCAAAATTCGTCATGAACGGCTTCGTGACGAACGGGCAGGTTGACCTCAACCTAAGCCAGAATATCGGCGGCTGTACCGCCGTCGGCCTCAAGCAATGGCGCGGAATCGTTGTCCGGCTCACAAACTAGCGGCCACGATCCTGGATCTCAGGGAAGGACATTCAAATGAATGAGGAAGTTGACCACATCAAAACGCTCATGACCGCAAGAAGCACCCTGGTGAAAGAGCGTCGTGCGCTGTCTGTGGCCATCGCGCTCGGATACAGACGGCGCCGTACAGACGAAAATCACACCGGCGAGATGCGCGATGCCTTCATGGGCGCGCAAAATATGATTGAAGCGATCGAGCGCGCAATTGCTCATGAGCAGCTTATTACAGACCAGCCGGAGTTATACAGGGAGCTATCTTCGGAATCCGCAACCCTGAACGCTGCTTGACCCGATGAAGGCCGGATTTCTGCCGCGCCAACTGCGGTTCGTCATCTCCCTGACGGGATTGCAGTCCGGGCAGCCCGCTCATCGTTGCTGATGCGAACCTCTCCTATTTCCGGCGCCGTGACCGAAACGCCGCCAATGATCGGCCCTCATTGAGCAGCCCGGCGGCGGTGTGCGTTCAGCGCTGACGGTGACGCCGGCCCGGCCGGCGGAGACCATCCGCGCAGCGCAGCCGGCCAGGCGGAGCATCCGGGCACGAAGACCTGCCGTTGGGGCCAGACAGCCCACGCAGACCGGACAAGAGGCCGATCACACCGGTGGCCCCATTAGACCGTGACCGCATTTAACACAATCGCCAAGCGGAGTACGCTGCGCGCGGCGCCGACGAAGCGGGTCGTGCCGACGGAACAAAAAAGCCCGACCTCGACCGGCCGGGCTTTGTCTTGAATACGCGACGCAACTGTTACGCGACAGGAACGCGGACGCTACAAGCGCTTACTTCGCCTTCGCCACCATGGTTTCGAACGGCTTGTAGGTCTCCTTGGCGAGATCGGCATAGAGTTCGCCGATCTTGGAGGCCTTGGCCACGAAACCTTCGTAGGCGGTCTTGGCAAATTCGGTCTGCACCTCGATCGCTTTGTCGAAGGACTTGACCCCGAACAGCTTCTCCATGGCGGCGGAGGAGTCCTCGAACGCCTTCTTGGAATAATCGGCCACCTCGACCGCGATCGCCTGGCTGCCCTTGCTCAACGCGCCCATCGATTTCATGGCCACGTCGACGTTTTCCTTGCCGACCTGCTGGAGGTCCTCAAAAGTTTTAATCATTGTTAAGTTCCTTCCGGCCCGCTCAGCGGTGCCCTTTGGCTGATTCTCGGGTTCCAGCCCCGCCGGAACACCAATAATCTATATACTGCACTGCACAATAATGTCAAGGGCAAGGTTGCAGCGCAAAAACTCCTGTAAAATCCGGGGTATTAGCTTAAGAAATTGTAAACCGTGTTCCCATAGGGTCATCAATTGTCGCATTGCGGGGACGCTATAAATCGGCCTGAATTGCGCCCTAAGGCCGACTCAAACAGACAGGGGTTGGGGAGAGCTGATGTTGCGTGCAGGAGCCCGAGTCCACTGCGGTCTCCGCTGGGGCGCCTTGGGCGTGGCGGCCCTCATCGCCGCTGCCGCCGTCAGCAGCGACGCCGAAGCCCGGCGGCGCCGGTCCAGCTACCATCCGCCCACCGCCTCCATTGTCGTCGACGCCAATTCCGGCCGGGTGATGGCGGCGAGTCACGCCGACAGCCCGCGCCACCCGGCCTCGCTCACCAAGATCATGACCCTCTACCTGCTGTTCGAGCAGCTGGAAGCGGGCAAACTCAAATTGTCCAGCGGATTGCCGGTTTCCGCTCACGCGGCGGCGCAGGCGCCCTCCAGGCTGGGGCTGAAGCCGGGCGATACCATCGACGTAGAAAGCGCCATCAAGGCGATTGTTACCAAATCGGCGAACGACATCGCCGTCGTGGTGGCGGAAGCGATCGGCGGCAGCGAGCCGGGCTTCGCCCGCATGATGACCGCCAAGGCGCGCGAACTGGGCATGACGCGCACCAGCTATCGAAACGCTTCCGGCCTGCCCGACGACCGCCAGCTCACCACCGCGCGCGACCAGGCCCTGCTCGGGCGCGCCATCCAGGACCGCTACCCGAAATACTATCACTACTTTGCCACGCGTTATTTCACCTACAACGGCAAGCGGATGCGCAATCACAACCATCTGCTCGGCCGCGTCGACGGTGTCGACGGTATCAAGACCGGCTATATCCGCGATTCCGGATTCAACATCGTGACATCAGTCCGCCGCGGCAAACGGCGCATCGTCACCGTGGTGTTCGGCGGCCGCAGCGGACGTGAGCGCGACGGACGCGCGCGCACCCTGATCGCCAAATACATCGACGATGCCGCCTCGCATCGCTCGGCGCCGCTGGTGGTGGAAGGGTGGAAGGCCCGGATCGCCGGGCGGCCGCCGATCCCGGAACGCGACCCGCGTGACGAGACTACCGGCAAGGCGGAGCCGAAGGCGGAGATAAAGGTCGCCTCGGCGGGTAACGCCGCGGTCGTAACGGTGGCCAAGTCTGCGCCGGCGGACGCTCCAGAGCCCGGCTCCACCGCGCCGATCAAGCCGCGGCTGGTTAAAACGGTCACCGTTGAACCGGCCTCCCGGCAAACCGCCGCGCTGTCGCCGCTGCCGGCGAATCCCCGCAAACTGACGCCGGAAAGCGTGACCGGGCGCTTCGCCAGCGTGACCACGGTGGCGACCGTGAAGCGTGCCCAGCCGCTCCCGCCGGCCAAGGCGCCCGACAAGGCCGGCATCACAACCGCCTCGGCCAAGACGATAGCGTCGGCCGGCGACCGTGCACCGGCGGCCAAGCCGCGCGGCGGCTACATGATCCAGGTCGGCGCCTTCGATGACGTCAGGGAAGCCAAGGAGCGCCTGGTCAAGGCGCAGACCAAGGCCAAGAGCCAGCTCGGCAGGGCCGACCCCTATACCGAACGGATCTCCAAGGGCGACAAGTCGCTCTACCGCGCCCGCTTTGCCGGGCTGGAGCGCAGCACGGCGGAAGCCGCCTGCAAGCACCTCAAGCGCAGCGACATCCCCTGTCTGCTGCTCAAGAATTGAGGGCCTAAAAAAGACCGATAACGGGATGCGCCGAACCGGGAGCCGCTGATGGTGTTGCGTTCAGGAGTACCTCAGCGATGGCGGCGAAGAAGGATTTCCTTGGCTTCGTTGATGCGGGCCGCAAGATACGTCGTCCCCCCCTGGTCGGGATGGAATTTCTTCATCAGCGTGCGGTGCGCGCCGGCGATGGCGTCGGCGCTCGCGCCGGGCTCCAGGCCAAGGATCTGATAGGCCTCCTTTTCCGTCATTTTGCCGGTCGCAGCCGCCCGCCCCGCGCCCGTGTTACCCTGCGCGTATTCACTCCAGCGGGGATCCCGGCGGTCAAGATAAGCCATCAGTAGCGCGCGGCTTTCCTCATCATAGTCGGCGAGCAAGCCGGCCAGGGTTTTGACGTCGAGCCGTTCCAGCGCGACGCCCTGATGGCGGCCGGCGACGATGCGCCCGCGCATCGCGCCGGAATCATGGTCGAGCTCCATTTCCAGATAGGCCGAGCGCACACGCGAGACCTGGCTGCGGCTCTTGCCGGCGCGGCTGGAAAAGCCGGCCGGCCCGAACGGCATCCAGCCCAGCAGGCCGAGGCCGAAGACGCCGAGCGGGATAGCGATACCGATCTGGCCGCGGATGCCGAGATAGACGGCCAGCCCCAGGGCCAGTAACCCGCCGGCCAGCTTCATCGCCCGCGCACCGACCCGCGGGTCAACCTTGGAAATGACGTGCAGCGCCCACAGGGCGGCCACCAGCACGACCAGACCGAACAGCAGCGGCATGCGACTACTTCAACTGCGCCAAAAGGGCCCGGGCGCCGGCGGACTGCCGCGCCGACAATTCGGCCAGCGCCTTGCGGCCGCCGGCGGCATAGGCGGCGACCGCGCGCAGCAATTCGCCAAGCTGGTTGGCGGCGCCGGTATCGAAGCGGCAATAGGCGCCGCGCGAGAGCCGGGCAATCTCGCGATAGGCGTTCTCGGCCAGCGCGTCATGGCCCTCCTGGAACATGAACACCGGCACGCCGAGCAGGCCGAGTTCACCCGCCACGGCGCAGAGGTCGTCGACGTTCTCTTCCATGGCATCGCCGACAAAGACCAGCGCCTGCACCCGCTGCTCGCCGTGCTCCTTGCGGGCGTTAGCGAGCACCTTGCCGATCTGGGTGTGGCCGCCGCGGCAGTCGATGCGCGCCATCAATTCGGCCAGCCGATCGCTTTCCCTCAGCCAGCCGGAGGCGCGGCATTCGTTGAAGCCGCGGAAGTAGACGAGCTGGATGTCGAGGCCGCCGACGCTGGCCGCCTCGCGGAACATGTCGGCCTGCAGGGCGCAGGCGGAATCCCAAGTCGGCTGCCGGCTCATGGTGGCATCGAGGGCGAAGACCAGCCGGCCGCGCTGGCCGGCAGTGGCAGCCGGCCCGAGCGCGCGCACCCGCTCGAGAAAGGCGTCGATCTCCGGCCGTGACGAGGCCGCCGCCTCGTGCGAGGACCCCTTGGTCAGCTTGCTCATGGGGCGACTCTACACCGATTTAGGTCCGATCGGTGGCAGCTTCATCCGCTCATCCCGGCGAAGGCCGGATCCCGACGGTCGATGTCCTGCCAAGAGATCTGTTGCGGCTCTGAGTCCTCGCTTGCGCGGGGGCCGCAGGCATCCGCTCAGCCGATGACGTCGTGGACCTGTAACGGCTGGTCCATGACCGAATACCATTCGGCGCGGGCGGCGGCGCGGCGTTTGCCGTTTTCCGACAGCGGCAAGTGCAGCGTGTTGAGCAGCGCGATGACCTCCTCGCGCGCGGTCACGTGCGACATGCTGGGCCGGGTGCCCAGCACCGTCTCCTCGAGATCGTCGAGTGCCGTGAGCCCGCGCGGGAAGAATTCCCGGTAGACCACGCGTTCGGCGAAGCCTTCGACGCAGCGGAATCCCATGCGCTTGGACAGTTCAGCCAGTCCCTCGCCGACCAGACGTTTGTTGCGCGAGCCGAGCGCCGACAGGCGATTGCGCACCACGATCCAGTCGGTCATGCGGCCGTCGACGAGGCGGCGCTGGCGGCGCGCTTCGCGCACCATCTCGGCATAATGGCTCTCGCCCACGACGGCGAAATTGGCAGGGTCGAGCGTGGCCAGCACGTCGAAATCAAGGAATGAGTCGTTGAGTGGCGTGACCAGCGTGTCCGCCATCGAATGGGCCAGCCGCATCAGATAAGTGTCATTACCGGGCGTATCGACCACCACCACGTCGTGGCTGTGCTCGATGGCGCTGATGGCGGCGGAGAAATTGGCGAACTCCTGTGCTTCGTTGGCTTCCACCGAGGAGCCCTCGCCGCGTTGCACGCGGTAATGGGTCGGCAGTTCGAGCTTGAGGCGCGCACGCTCGGCCCACTTGCGGCGGTTTTCGATGTAGTGGGTAAAGCTTTGCTGGCGACTGTCGAGGTCGATCGTCGCGACGCGCTGACCGGCCTTGAGCAGGGCGACCGCGATGTGCAGCGCAGTGGTCGACTTGCCCGACCCACCCTTTTCGTTGCCGAGCACAACCACGTGTGCCGACTGCGGAGATTCTTGGATCGGCTGGACCAACATGAACGCGTCCCTTGACCCTCGATTTTCAAAATACTAGCGCGTTTTAGTCAAGTTCGTCATCACTTAACCATTAACCCGCGTGTGCGAATTGGTGGCACATTGCGGGATCCCAGCCGGATTTGCTTCATTCAGCCGAGGAGGCCGCCCGATCATGGCAAACCGCCCGAAAGTGGTGCGCACGGTTTCGGCACTGCGCGGCGCGCTTGCACCTTTCCGGGCGGCGGGCGAACCGGTCGCGCTGGTGCCGACCATGGGCGCCCTGCATGCCGGCCATCTGGCACTGGTGCGCGAAGCGCGCCGGCGCGCCCGCCGTGTGGTGGTATCGATTTTCGTTAATCCGACCCAGTTTGCGCCGAACGAGGATTTCGGCAGCTACCCGCGGCGCTTTGCCGCCGACCTTAAAGTGCTGAGCGAGGCCGGCGCCGACCTGGTCTGGGCACCCACAGCCGCGGTGATGTACCCGAAGGGATTTGCCACCCGCATTGCGCCGCAAGGCGCGGCGCTGGCCGGGCTGGAGGACGGGTTCCGCCCACATTTTTTTGGCGCCGTCGCGACCGTGGTGGCCAAGCTGTTCCTGCAGGTGGCACCCGATTTCGCGCTGTTCGGCGAAAAGGACTATCAGCAACTTCGCGTGGTCACCCAGTTGGCCAAGGATCTCGACCTGCCGTTGAAGATCGTCGGCGTGAAAACCGTGCGCGAAGGCGACGGCCTGGCGCTGTCCTCGCGCAACGTCTATCTGTCGGCGGCCGAGCGGGCGGCGGCGCCGGTGCTTTACCGCGTGCTGCGGCAAAGCGCGGCGCAAATCCGCAAGGGCGTGCCGATCGCCCGCGTGCTGACCCGGGCCCGTGCCGAGGTCGAACGCGCCGGCTTTGCGCTCGATTACCTCGAAGCGCGCCATGCGCTGACGATGGTACCGATTACGTCACGCAAGGACGGACCGATCCGGCTCGTGGTGGCGGCGCGCATCGGCAGGACGAGGCTGATCGATAACATCGCGGTGTAGCTCTCCGAGCTGTCATTGCCGGCAGGACGCCGGGTCCGCTGCGCCCGAGGAAGCCTAAAGCAGCCCCAGCTCGCGCAGTTCGCGCCGCATCTGCTCGGGCATCCTGGCGGCACCCGGTGCGGCGCGAGACAGATCGCGCGGCGCCTCCCTGGCCTCGAGATAGCGCCAGCCCTGGAAGGCCGAACGCGGGCGCGGCTCGACCAGCACCAGCCTGCCGTCAAGCACCAGGCGACAGCGGCCGACGCCGTCCCTGTCGGTGAAGGGGCGTACGGCGAGGATGCGCTCACGGCAGGTGATCTGGCCGCGGATCACCCAATAGAGCGACCCGCCGTCGGTGAGTTCGTCGGCGCGCCTGGGCACCATGCGGGTGGTATGGATATGCTCGGGCTTCTGTCCGCGCCGCTTCTTCTGCTTCAGCTTCTGCTGGATCCAGTCTTCCAGATCGGCAACGGAATCGCAGCCGACGCATAGCTTGATGAGGTGAAGGGGCATTACACAAGGTCCGCACGGAGACGAGACTTCGAGCGCTATGGATAGCGCGCGCAGGGGCAATGAGGAAGCTGCCGGCGCGGATTTCTCCCCGGACATCGCCCCCAATCGCCGCTATCACCGCAATCACCGCGATCAGCCCTATTGCAAATTCAACGCCAGGACCGATGATGGCCGGGGCCATTGACACCAATGCATCGCGCCCATGGGGGGACCTGTGAAGAAAATCTCTCTGCTGCTGATCGTTGCGATCTTCGCGGCCGCACCGGCCGGCGCCGCGCCGAAACAGAAACAAAAGTCGGGCCAGATGACCTACGAGGAGGCCATGGCCTACAACAGGAGGAACCTGGGACTGCTGGTGGAAGGTCTTCCGCTGATCCTGCCGAGCTGGTCGCTGCCGATCTATTTCATGATGTACAAGAACGCGCACAAGACGCAGAACGGCACCCAAAAGAAACGGTAGCAGGCCCCATCGGGCCGCGCCTATGCCTGCGGATTGGCGGGCTCGATCATCATGATCCTGGCGCCCTCGGCGACTTGCGTGTCCGCGGTGACGGCGATCTCGACGACCACGCCGTCGATGGGCGACACAAGCGTGTGCTCCATCTTCATCGCCTCGACGATGGCGAGCCGCTGGCCGTGGCTGACAGAAGCGCCCACCTCCACCAGAACGGCCAGTACCTTGCCATGCATGGGCGCGCGCACGAACCCGCCGGCGCCGGCATCGCCCGCCTCGTCGAGCGCGAGATCGCGCAATGACACCTTGGTCTGGCGGCCGCGGCGCAGCACATAGACCGCGTCCTCGGCGGCGATGGCCACCGCGTCGGCAGCCGGCGTCTCGCCGTCGATGGTGACATCCGGGCCGTCGGGACCGTAGGCGACACGCGCCACAACGGCGTCACCGTCGGCGATGAGCGGCAGGCTGAGGATTCGCGGACCGGCAAGCTGGAACGCGTCGTCGGCGTCCCAGGGCGAGCCCGGTGCGCCTGGCTCCTGCGCGATGGCGATGCGCACGGCTTCGCGCTTGAGCAATTCTTGCGCGCCGAAGGCGACAGCGGCGCGGTCGAGACCCTGAGCAGCGCCGAGTTCGTCCATATGGGCGTCGATGAAGCCGGTGTCGAAATCCCCGCCACGGAAGCCGGGGGCGCGGGCGAGCGTGGCAAGAAAAGGCGCATTGCTGCGCGGGCCGGCAACGATCGTGGCATCCAGCGCGTTGGCCAGGATGTCGAGCGCTTCGTCGCGCGTTGGCCCGTGCGCAATCAGCTTGGCGAGCATCGGATCGTAGAACGGCGTCACCGCGTCGCCCGCCGCCACGCCACTGTCGATCCGCAGGCCCGGTAATTGCGGGAATTGCAGCGCAATCAGCGCGCCGGTGGACGGCAGGAAGTTGCGCTCGGGATCCTCGGCATAGAGCCGCGCCTCCACCGCATGGCCGGTGAATGCGACCTGATGCTGCGCCAGCGGCAGCTGCTCGCCGGCGGCGACGCGGAACTGCCATTCGACCAGGTCGAGACCGGTGACGCTTTCGGTCACCGGATGCTCCACCTGCAGCCGCGTGTTCATCTCCATGAACCAGAAGCCGCCGGCTTTCAGCCCGCCACGCCCGTCAGCGATGAACTCGACCGTGCCGGCGCCCTCATAACCGACCGCGCGGGCCGCGGCGATCGCGGCGTCGCCCATTTGCGCACGCAGATCTGCGCTCATGCCCGGCGCCGGCGCCTCCTCGATCACCTTCTGATGGCGGCGCTGCAGCGAACAATCGCGCTCACCCAGATGAATGACGTGGCCATGGCGGTCGGCAAACACCTGCAGTTCGACGTGGCGCGGAGCGGCGATGTATTTCTCGATCAGTACGCGGGCATCGCCGAAGGCCGATTGCGCCTCGCGCATGCAGGACTGCAGCGCACCGTCAAAATCGGCATGCCTGTCGACGCGGCGCATGCCCTTGCCGCCGCCGCCCGCCACCGCCTTGATCAGCACCGGATAACCGGTCTCGTAGGCTTTCTGCTTGAGGAAACCTGGCTCCTGCCGCTCGCCGTGATAGCCCGGCACGACAGGCACGCCCGCCTGCTGCATCAGTGCCTTGGCGCGGTCCTTGAGACCCATTGCGCGGATCGCCGTCGGCGGCGGACCGATGAAGGCAAGACCGGCATCGGCGCAGGCCTGCACAAAATCGGCGTTCTCCGCCAGAAAGCCGTAGCCGGGATGCACGGCCTCGGCGCGCGCCATCTTGGCGGCTGCAATCAGCCTGTCGATGGCAAGATAGCTCTCGGCGGCCGACGCGGGGCCGATCCGGTGCGCCTCGTCGGCAAGACGCACGTGCAAAGCGTTGGCGTCGGCATCGGAATAGACGGCGACGCTGCGCAGGCCGAGCCGCCTGGCCGTGCGGATGACGCGGCAGGCGATCTCGCCGCGATTGGCGATGAGGACGGAGGCAAACATCAGGCGGGCCCGTTGGTCGCGCGGATACTAGCGCGTGGGTGGCGGCTGCGTCCGGACCTGCGCGGGTTTCGAGGGTGGCGTCGGCGGCGTTGCGGCAGAATCCCGGCCAGCTGCCTGCGCGGAAGCGTCGGTGCCCGTGCCGGCGTCTTTCGGCAAAGGCGGCTCGGCGTTCATGATGCTGACTGGCGGAATGGAATCAGCGGAGGGGAAATCGTACTGGGGCGACAGCGGGACATGCCCCGGGGCCGACTCGGCTGATGCGGTGGCGGGTGCCGCTGGGGCCGCCGGGGCTTGCGAGACCGCAGGTTCCGGCGGTGCAGCGGGTGACGCGCGCCAATTCGGCGCATGGCGGGCTACGTATTGGTCGAAGACCCGCGCCTTCAGATTGGATTTGAGCGCGTTGGTATCGGAGAGCATGGCGAAGGCGGCGCAGTTATCGGCGGTACAACCGTCGCGGTTCGCCAGCACATGGGCGGCGAGCCCGAAACGATCGAGCTCAATGGCACGACGACTGCCGGCAAATTCGGCGAGCACGTCCGGTCCGCCCTGCCTGGCCAAGGCGACGGCGTCGCGCAGCAGATCAAGCCGCGCCGCAATATAGGCAACGGCGGCGGCGGTGCTGCGCGCATCGGCAAACACTGCCTTCTCGCATGCGTTCTCCACGATTTCACCGGCGCCGGCATCGAGACAGCTGAGCGGCGAGCCGGGGGCCAGTGCAGCGCGCGACAATTCGGCTTCGCGCGCCATCAGCGCGCGCCGTTCGGTCGCCTGCTCGTTGAGCCCCATCCGGTCGATCAGCGCCACCACCGCCAGCACGCCTATCACCAGGGCACCGAACCGCAGCACCGCTCGGCCGGCACCGGTCGCGCGCGTGCGCCGCCAGGCAACGAGGGCAAGTACGGCAAATAGCGCTGCGAGCGCGCCAGCCAGCGTCGCCGGCAGCACCACCGGCGTCGACAGGAATTCGCTCAGCGACCCGCCATCGATGTTGAACATGGGGCGCCCGCTCAGGTGCCGCCGGCCGACTTGAAGCCGGGCGCAAGGTCGCCGGCTGCCGCAAAGGCGCCTTTGGCCTCCACCGCGGTCATCGCCACCGTCGTGCGCAAATCGGTGACCCCCCCGCCACTCGCCGCCGCCAGCAGCACGGCGGCTGCCTGTACGTCGTTGGGCACCTCAGCGATGGCGAGGAAGTCGTATTCGCCGAAGGTCAGGTAATATCCGATAAGCCGACCGCCCGCCTTCGCCAGCAGGCGCGAGACGGCATCAGCGCGATCCTCGGGCCGCACGATCATGCCTTTGACGGCGTCGCGCGTGTAGCGCCCTTGCGTGATGTAGATTGGCATGCAGTCCTCCCTGGCGCGCAGGCACGCGAACCGCCCAAGAGTTGAAGCATAACCGATGGTAAAGGCGAAAGCGCGGCGCGCGAAAGCTCAAGCCCGGTCGAGCTGGCTTTCCTTGGCGACGCGCTCGAAGGCTTCGCCGGAGCTCTTGATCCTGTACTGGTAGTCGTCACCTTCTGACGGCAGCAGCTTGACCACCGTATAACTGCCGGTGGCGGCGGCGCGGCCAAATGTCGGAGAGGTATAATAGACCGTCTCGCCGACCTGGTACCTGTGCGCGCGCACCGGCATGTCGAATGTGGCCGCCGGCTGCACTGGCGGGCTGGCGGTGCGGATCATCGCTGCCATCGCCTCGGGCGAGACGCTGGGGGCGCGGGCGACCGTAGACGACGCCGAGCGGGCCCGCTTGGCCGCCGGCTTGCGGGCCGATTTGGCCGTCTGCTTGGCCGCCCCGCGGGCGCTCTTGGGGCTTTTTTTGGCCGTTTTTGCCGTAGTTCGCCGGGCGGTTTTGGTGGACCGCCGGACGGTTTTCGCTGTCTGTCTGCTCATCAATTCAATATAGCAGCTTATTTCGTTTGCGGGCGAAGTTTTTTAAGTCATAACCTTAGTCTTTTCAATAACTTAAGAGACGGCAACCGGACTATGCAGCGACCGCAATGCCGGCGCCGAAATCCGATCCCGCAGCCCCTCAGCGGCCGGTTTGAACCCCGTTTCGGGGGAACCCCGGCGCCGATGCCGCGTTGCGAAGCGGGGCTTGCGAGGAGGTTCACATGCGACTCCTGCTCGGCATCATTCTGGGCGGCATTCTCACCATTGGCGCCGCCTATCTCCACGACAACCACAATGCCGCGACGGCCGCGGACGGCCGGTCGAGCGTCCAACGACACCTGGTCAACTGGGATGTGGTCGGCCGCAAATGGGAACGGCTGACCGACCGGGCCCGCAGCGAATGGGGCAAGCTTGCCGGCTGAGAGCAGCGCAGTCGCCCGCGCTGAAATCAATTGCCGCGGCCGACCCGCTCGCGCTCGCCCACGCGCAACGCCTCCCCGATGGCACGGCGGTCCATGCGGGTCCCGTCATCGCCCTCGATCAGCAGCGGAACGCGCCCGTCCTTTTCCACGTGGCGCGCCCAGGACAGGGCATCATCCATGGTGGTGAATTCCTTGAAGAGCATCTTCTCCTTGGCGAGCGGAGAGATGTCCTCCGACCCGTGGGGGCCGCTGTAGACGCGGTAGTGCATGGTCGAACCTCATCGGTTGGCGGTTGAAACGACGCCCTCGCCCCGGCCACGAAAAAGACGCCGCCGCCCCTCGACCCCCGCAACAATAGTGTAGCGGATCCAATGCCGGCCCCGCCAGCCGGGTTCCAAACCGATTTGCCGCAGGCGCGGGCGTGATATCGTCGGCGACGCGAAAGGGGGGACCATGCGGGCGGCCTATTACGAGCAAAACGGTACAGCGCGCGCGGTGCTGCGCATCGGCGAAGTGGAGACGCCGAGCCCGGGACCCGGCGAGGTCCGGGTCAAGCTCGCCGCCTCCGGGGTCAATCCCTCCGACGTCAAATCGCGCGCCGGGCTCACCCGCAAGATCGCCTGGCCGCGGGTAATCCCGCACAGCGACGGGGCCGGCATCATCGACCAGGTCGGCGCCGGCGTGCCACAGGCGCGCATCGGCGAGCGGGTCTGGCTGTGGAACGGACAGTGGAAACGCGCCTACGGCACCGCCGCCGAATTTATTGTCGTACCCGGTGCGCAGGCCGTGGCGCTGCCGGAACGGGTGAGCTTCGAGGAAGGAGCCTGCCTCGGCATTCCGGCGATGACCGCCTTCCATGCGGTGACGCTGGCGGCGGAGGCCAATGGCGGCACCGAAGGCGCGAGTTTGTTCGTCTCCGGCGGCGCCGGCTCGGTGAGCCAATACGCGATCCAGTTCGCCAAGGCGCAAGGCGCGCAGGTCATCACCACCGTCTCGTCCGAAGAGAAGGCCGCCGTCGCGCGCAAGGCTGGCGCTGACCATTGCATCGACTACAAGCGCGAGGACGTCGGGGCCCGGGTGATGGAGATCACCGGAAAACGCGGCGTCGACGCCATGATCGAGATGGATCTGGCCGCCAATGCCAGGCTCATCCCCGGCGTGCTGCGGCCGAAGGGCAACGTTATCGCCTATGGCACAGGGGCTGACGCCACCCTGCCCTCGCTGTTCTGCCTGACCCAGTCGATCGGCATCCGGTTCTTCCTGGTCTACGAGCTCGACGACAGCGAGCGCGAGCGCGCGGTCACCGCCATCAATCGCGCGCTGGCCGGCGGGACGCTGCTCAACCGGGTGGCGCAGCCGACTTATCCATTGGCCGATACCGCCGCCGCCCATGAGGCCGTCGAGCGCGGCACCATCGGCAATGTGATCGTGACGATGTGAGTACCCGATCGATGCACAAGGCGACCGAAATCGCCATCCGTCTGCGGGCCGTCAATCAGCTGTTCAATTCCTTCGACCCCTCGCCCTTCCGCGAGCGCGACATCGACTCTGCGGTGGAGGAATTCGTGGTCGGCTGGGTGCGCGAACTGCCGCCAGGTGAAGCGTTCACCATCGCGGTGCATCTGCCGGCGGAGGAAGCGGCGCGGCCGGAAGCCGCGCGCATCAGCGAGGCCTTCCAGCACTATTTCGGCTATCGGGCGCAGATGGCCGAGCGCGATATGCGTGAACTGTTCCGCATCGGCCGGCGCTCGCTGGCAATCGGACTGGCGGTGCTGCTCGCCTGTCTGGTGGCCAGCCAGGTGGTGGCGAACGTCATCCACCGCCAGATGGTCGCGCGGGTGCTGGAGGAAAGCCTTATTATTGTCGGCTGGGTGGCCAACTGGCGGCCGATCGAGATCTATCTCTACGACTGGCTGCCGATCCGCCGCCGCATCCGGCTCTACCGGCGGCTGGCGGCGGCCAGGGTGGAGGTGAAGGCGCCCTAAGGCGCCACCGGCAGGTCCTTGAAGCCGGCGGCGTCGAAGGCACGGCGCACCACGCCGGACGATTTGGCCTCTTCGAGCAGGCCGCTGACGAGCTTGCGCGCCGCCGGGCGGCCTTGCGGCACCGCGACGGCAATGCCGACCTGCTGGAAATTGCCCGGCAGCACGCGCGCGCCCGGCAGCCTGGGCAGCAGCCCGGCCAAGGAATCGTGGGTGAGCGCAAAGGCGTCGCCGTCACCCTTGCTTGCCATCGCGACCATCTGCTCGACGCCCGGCACTTCCTCCACGCTCGCCTGCGGCGCGGTGCGACGTGCGCTGCGCATGGTGGTGGTGTTGGCGATGGCGATGATACGCACACCCGGCCTGTTCACGTCGTCGATGCTCTCCAGGGTGGACCCGGCCGGCACCAGATAGGTGCTTTCGATGATGTAATAGGCCGGGCCGAAATCCACCTTTTTGGCGCGCTCGGCGTCGTGCGGCATGAAGGCGACGTCGCATGTGCCAGCCGCCACCGCGTCAGTGACCTGGCCGGAATTGGCAAACACCTGCAATTCAAACGGCAGTTTCAGCGCATCGGCAAAGACGCGCAGCAGATCGACGGTGACGCCCGTCACCGCGCCCTTGCGGTCGGCAACTGCGAAGAAGGCGGATGCGACCGGTGCGGTGACGACGCCGCCGCGCAGCGTTCCGGTGGGGGCGAGTTGTGTGAGGTCGTCAGGGCTGGACATACGCCCCGCCTGTAGCATGCGGAGCAAGGCGCTGCCAGACGGGCCTTGATCAGACCAGCAGGTTGACGCCGGCAGAGCGGGTGTCGCTGTTGATGGCCGCCGCGTCGGGCGCGGCGCGGACCGCGTTGGCGAGGTCCTTCAACGCACCGCCGAGCACGGTGGCTGGCTGGCCGGCAAATTCCGACTTCTTGCTGTCCACACCGGGCGGGGTACCGGGCGGGGCATTGGGATCGATGCCCTGCTTGGCCTTGGCCGCGTCGCAGCCGCTGGTGCAGACATACCCGTTGACGACCGAAATCGACATCCACTTCCCCTCGCGGGACAAGCTAGGCAGCGGCGGTAAATGGGTCCTAAATCGGCCGATCACAGGCACGTGACGACAGCGTGAGCTGCATCATTCCGGGACAGGCGAACGCAGTCGCTCGCTGGTGCGGGCGGAAGTCCTGATTAGGGAAGCTGCCGGTCGCCGACCGGCGGATGACGACGAAGCCGTTGCCCCACCGCCTGGTGGCATTCATTGCAGGCGGCGCTGAACCGGTCGCAGCCGGCGGCGGCAAAAGCCCGGGTCACCCGCGGGCTCGCCCTCGCGATATCGGTGACGCATGATTTGCCGAAAACCGATTACGCACCCACGAGCGGCTGGTATTGCCGCCACCGGCCCTCGCCCGTCCCATATAAGAATTGACTAGAACTTCTCCACCCAGGGACGCAGTTCGACCTCCCAGGTCCAGGCACTGCGCGGCTGCTGCAAGACGTGCAGATAGGTTTGCGCGATGGCGTCGGGGTCGAGCAACGAATCCGGCTTGTCCGGCGCTTCCTGCCGCCGCGCGCTGCGGATGCCGCCGTCGATGACGAAATGCGCCACATGGATGCCTTGCGGCGCGAATTCGCGCGCCATGCTCTGGGCGAGGCCGCGCAGCGCGAACTTGCCCATGGCAAAAGGCGCCGACTGCGCATAGCCCTTGATGCTGGCCGACGCTCCGGTGAACAGGATGGCGCCGCGCCCGCGCGGCAGCATGCGGCGCACCGCCGCCTGCGCAACAAGAAATCCCGCAAAGGATGAGGTGAGGATCGACTTCTCGACCTCGGCCGGATCGAGGTCGATCAGCGGCCCGCGCGTGCGGTAACTGGCGTTGTAGACGACCACATCGGGCGCGCCGCCGGCGCGATCGAATTCGGCGAAGAGTTTGTCGACCTGGGCGCGATCGTTGGCGTTGCAGGCATAGGCCCTCGCCTTCGTTTCCGTCGCCAGCGCGTCCAGCTTGCCGGCATCGCGCGCGGCGAGCGAGATCTTCATGCCGGCCTTGGCAAACAGGCGGGCCACCGACGCGGACAGGCCCGCGCCCGCACCGACGATGAGGGCGTGTTGATGGGTTTCGGTCATGCGGTCTCCCCTTTGGGCTTGCTGGCCGCTGTGGCGCGCGGTCTTGATAGCGGTGACGGGCGAGATTAAGTCAAATCCGGGAGGAGCGCATGGCGCGATTTCTGATTTTTTTGGGACTGGCGCTGCTGCTCACCGGGCTGGCCTGGCCCTATCTCAGCAAGCTCGGGATCGGCCGCCTGCCCGGCGACTTCGTCTACAGCCGCGGCAACACCACGATTTATATTCCGATCATGACCTCGATCATTTTGAGCATCGTGCTGAACGCGGTGTTGTGGATGTTGGGGCGGTGAGCACCTCAATACCCATCCGAATTTCTGCGGCAGAACACACAACGTTACTTCGAAAGGACGCCAAGTTCTTCGGTCAGTGGTGATGGCAACCCATCCATTGCATGGTGAAATTATCGTCCAGAAGTTTTATGGCTTCTCCGCCCTCGATCCGGAATCCGCTCGCCAGCATCGTGCGGCAAGCGAGAACAACCTTGAGCGGATCATCACATAACTTGTACCGCGCTTCGGTCTGGAAGTCGGCACCCTGCTTGCCCGATCTGAACTTCGCGACCTCGCCCCAAGTGGTCAGCATCGCTGTCAGAACTGGCGGATCCAAAATCGCAAGCGCCTCACCATGCTTGAGTTTTGCAAAAGCCGATAGCGCCAAGTCGAATTCGTGCTGATTGGTCGCTTCGTAAAGTCCGGCCGCGGCATTGGCGACCGCTTTACAAGTCGACAACTGAGCTTCGTGCAGCCCCCGCAGCGCCTGTAATTCCGCCTTCCGCCGATAATCGAGATAGCCAATACCGACTGCTAAAATTCCGACAATGGCTGCCATCGTCTGGACGATGCGCAGTCGACGCTCCCAATTGCCGGCCATGACCCGCTCCTGACAATAGCTATTTCTACAGCAGTTACATCCTGAACACCCCAAACCGTGTCGTCCGTACCGGCGCGTTGAGCGCGGCGGAAAACGCCAGGGCCAGCACGCGACGCGTCTCCGACGGCGCAATGATGCCGTCGTCCCACAGCCGCGCCGTGGCGTAGTAGGGATTGCCTTCGGCCTCATACTGGCCGCGGATCGGCGCCTTGAAGTCCTCTTCCTCGACTTCCGACCAGGTGCCGCCGCCGGCCTCGATATTGTCGCGCCGCACCGTCGCCAGCACGGAAGCCGCCTGCTCCCCGCCCATCACCGAGATGCGCGCGTTCGGCCAGGTGAACAGGAAGCGCGGCCCGTAGGCGCGCCCGCACATGCCGTAATTGCCGGCACCGTACGAGCCGCCAACGATGACGGTGATCTTGGGCACCTGGGCGCAGGCCACCGCGGTCACCATCTTGGCGCCGTCCTTGGCAATGCCGCCGGCCTCGTAGTCGCGGCCGACCATGAAGCCGACGATATTCTGCAGGAACAGGAGCGGAATGCGGCGCTGGCAGCACAGTTCGACAAAATGCGCGGCCTTGAGCGCGCTTTCCGAAAACAGGATGCCGTTGTTGCCGAGGATGCCGACCGGCATGCCGTGCAGATGGGCGAAGCCGGTAACCAGCGTGGTGCCGTAGAGCGCCTTGAACTCGTCGAACTCGGAGCCGTCGACCAGCCGCGCGATTACCTCGCGCACGTCGTATTGCTTCTTCAGGTCGACCGGCACGATGCCGTCGAGTTCGGCGACATCGCGCGCCGGCTCGCGCGGCGCCAGCAGCGGAATGTCCACCACCTTGCGAATGTTGAGATTGGCGACGATGCGGCGCGCGATCGACAGCGCGTGATGATCGTCCTGCGCCAAATGGTCGGCAACGCCGGACTGGCGTGCATGCAGATCGCCGCCCCCAAGGTCCTCCGCGCTCACCACCTCGCCGGTCGCCGCCTTCACCAGCGGCGGGCCGCCGAGAAAGATGGTGCCCTGGTTCTTGACGATGATGGACTCGTCCGACATCGCCGGCACGTAGGCGCCGCCGGCGGTACAGGAGCCCATCACCACCGCGATCTGCGGAATACGTAAGCTCGACAGGATGGCCTGGTTGTAGAAGATGCGGCCGAAATGCTCGCGGTCGGGAAACACTTCCGTTTGCGTCGGCAGATTGGCGCCGCCGCTGTCGACCAGATAGATGCAGGGCAGCCGGTTCTCGCGCGCGATCTCCTGCGCGCGCAGGTGTTTTTTCACCGTCATCGGATGATAGCTGCCGCCCTTGATGGTCGCATCGTTGGCGACGATCATGCATTCACGGCCCTCGATGCGGCCGACGCCGGTGATGATGCCGGCGGCGTGGATGTCGCCGTCATAGAGGCCGTAGGCGGCGAGCGGCGAGAGTTCCAGGAATGGCGAACCGGGATCGATCAGGTTCATCACTCTTTCCCGCGGAAGAAGCTTTCCGCGCGCCACGTGGCGGTCACGGGCTTTTTCCGGCCCGCCCAGGGCGGCCTCCGCGCGGCGTGCCGCCAATTCCTCCACCAGCGTGCGCATGCGCGTGGCGTTGGCGCGGAATTCAGCGCTGCCGGTGTCGATGCTCGACGACAGAATCGCCAACCTCCCCTCCGTGTTCCGACAAAAGGTGCCTTGGCTCCTGGGCGAAGGCAATGGCGGGAACGCGAGGGGCACGCATTGCCGCGGCAACGGAACGCAAGGGGCGGCAGCGCGTTTGGTTTGCGTAGTTGGATCAACGCGTAACGGGGGGTCCACAGGAGGCATCAAGATGAAGACGACATTGCTGATTTCGGCGGCCGCAGCGGCCGTGCTGCTGACCGCCGGCGCGGCGCCGGCGGACACCCTGAAGAACGTGGCACCGGAGCGCGCGCCCGCGGCGCAGCGCAATGCGCCGGCCGAGAAAATCGCACCGCCCATGCATGCCGGCGAGCGCAAGGCGCCAGAGACCACCGGCCAGGGCCCACGGGCGCTGGCGCCCGGTCGTGGCGGCAACGCGGAACTGAAGGGAACTGTGGACGCCGGCGTGCGTGCTGACGACCCGGACGCCAAGGCCGGGGCAAAGGCGAACATCAAGGCCGGTGCCGATGTGAAGGCGCAACAAAAGTCTGATGACAACGCCAAGGCGTCCTCGTCCGGCCAGTCGGCCACCGGAGACAAATCAGACGCTTCGCAGCCATCCCGCAAGGCGGTGAGCGGGCAGAGCACTGCGACCACTGGCCAGGGCGCGGCGGCGGGCGCCGCCAAGCTGTCGAGCGAGCAGAAGACGCAGATCGCCAGCGTGATCACGCAGCAGGACGTGGAGCGGATCGAGCCAGCGGACCTGAACGTATCGATCCAGGTCGGAACCCGGCTGCCGACCCATCTGCATTACTATCCGCTGCCACCGCGGGTGGTCGCGATCTATTCGGCCTGGGAGGGTTTCAACTTCATCCTGGTCGGCGACCAGATCGTGATTATCGATCCGGGCACGCACGAGATCGTCGCCATTCTCGAGGCTTAAGCGGCAAGCACGGGCAAGACGGCGGGAGGCCGAGGGTCTTACCCCGGCCTTTTGTCGCACGCAGCTACAGGAATTTCCGCGCCGCCAGCCCGGGAACAAAAACGGTATGTCGTCGTTGACTCTTGGAGAATTCAACAACCCAACAAGAAAGAAGGACTCCATGAACAAGGACCGCGTCGAAGGCAAATTCGTGGAAGCCAAGGGCAAGGTGAAGGAGACTGCCGGCAAGGTGACCGACAACGAGAAGCTTGAGGCAGAAGGCAAGCTCGACCAGGCCACCGGCAAGGTGCAGAACACCTACGGCAAGGCCAAGGACGCGGTTAAGGACGCCGTCGATAGAGCCTGACGGTGGGCGGACCCCCGCGACTTCGCAAGGAGAGCCCGGCGCCCGCGCCGGGCTTTTCGTTTTTCACATTTTCGTTGTTCGTTTTTTTGGTTCTTCACCTCTGCAGTACCGGCGTACTAGGCTTGCACGGCGGAACGGCGGGGGACTTTGCATGGACGCCAGACTCGACAACTACAAGGACCTGAAGCTCACGCTGGACGGCATGGTGCCGGCCGGCAACGGATTTCACCGCAACCTGCTGTGCGACGTGCTCTACGCCTCGCTGCCGCGCGACCCGCAGGCCAGGGTGCAGGTCTACAATGCCGAGATCGTGCCCGGCGGCTTCACCAATTGGCATTGCCACAACGGGGCGACCTTCTTCGTGGCGCTGCAGGGGCTGTTCGAGGCGCATTTCCAGGAAGGCGTGCTGGTCAAGGGCAAGGCGGGCGAGGTCTATTCCGAGCCGATCGCCAAATTCCACCGCGGGCACAATCCGCACCCCGAATTGCCCTATCTCTGCATCGGGATCTGCCTGACGCCGCCCGACCGCGAGCATGTAACCAATTCAGTGGAGCGGCCGTGGTAGATGTCACGCCGCACCGAGGTCAGCGCCGGTATTCTTGCCTATCGCCGCAAGCGGGGGCTTGAGGTGCTGCTCGCCCATCCCGGCGGGCCCTATTGGCGCAGCCGCGACGAGGGCGCCTGGTCGATCCCCAAGGGCGTGGTCGAATCCGGCAACCTGCTCGCCTGCGCCAAGCGCGAATTCAACGAGGAGACCGGGTTCTCCGCCGACGGCGATTTCCTCACGCTGACGCCGCTGCGGCAGAAGAGCGGCAAGACGGTCCACGCCTTCGCGCTGGAGGCGGATTTCGACCTGTCCGGATTTGTCAGCAACAAATTCGAGATGGAATGGCCGCCGCGCTCCCGCAGGATGCAGAGCTTTCCCGAGATCGACCGCGTCGCCTATTTCACACTCACCATCGCCCGGCGCAAGATATTGCCCGGACAGCGGGCGTTTATCGAGGAGCTGGTGGGGCACTTGAAAGAAGCATCCTGAAGCGCCCTCACCTCATTGCCGTGCGCTACGCTCGTACCTCTTGCCGCTGAAAGGCGACATAGCTGGCGACGAACAGCAGGATGCTCGCCGCGATCAGCCCGACGATCTGCGGCCAGGCCACCAGCACGCTTTGCGACAACGGCAGCGGCGCGCCCATCACCGCACCCTGCAATTGGCTCAAATAAACCGGGCCAAGGGTGCGGGTGGTCGGATGCAGGAGCGCCAGCACCGTCTCGCCGAACAGCGTGGAGGGCGACAGCCGCGCCAGCATCTGCGCGGCGATCACCTGCGTTGCCTGGTCACCGGCCGGCACGAAGGCCTGCGCGACCGCCGGCGCCAATGCCGGCCAGATCGCGGTGAGGAACAGCCAGAGGCCGAGGGTCACCAGCGCCGCGGTCGCCGCCGAGCGGAACACGACCGAGAACAGCATGGCGAGCGCCAGCCACACGCCGGCATAGGCGATGGTCACCAGGAGGAAGATGAAGGCGCGGCCCATCTCCTCGCCGCCCGGCGGCACGCCGAGCATGATGAGGCCAAGCCCGATGAGCAGCAGCCACAGCACCACCAGGCTGACCGTCAGCGTGGCGAGACCGGCGAGGAATTTGCCGAACAACAACGCGTCGCGATAGATCGGCTGCGACAGGATGCGTGACAGCGTGCGCCGGTTGTGCTCGCCGTTGACCGCGTCGAAGCCGAGCCCGATTGCCATCAGCGGCACAAGGAAGGACAAAAACGAGACAAATGACGGCAGCGGCTCGCGCGCGGTGGTGAACAGGCGCAGGAACAGGAAGGGGTCCTGCGCGGTGACGTCGCGCACCTGGGTGATGGCGGCATAGACGGCGGCCAGCGCGGTCAGCACCACCAGCCATTCAAGCACGCGCATGCGCGCGCTGGTCAGATGGTCGGACAATTCCTTGAGCACGACCACGCCGAGGCCCTGCCAGGGCGAACCTTCACGCCGCATGACGTGCCTCCTCTTGCCGGGCGGATTGGAAGTAGCGGGTGTAGATGTTTTCCAGGCTGGGCTGGTCGAGCGAGAGCTGCTTGAGGCGGCCGCCGGCGGCCACCACTTCGGTCGCCGCTTCCGCCCGCAGGTCGCGCTCGCAGGTAAGCCGCCAGTGGCCGGGCCCGGACTCGACGGCGTTGCGCACGCCGGCCAGCGCCTGCAAGCGCCTGGTGACGTCCACGCCGCCGTCGGCCTCGACCTCGACAGTGTAGCCGCCGCCCAGCACCTGGCGGCCGAGCTCGGGCACCGTGCCCATCAGCGCGATCTGCCCGGCATTGAACAAGGCGACGCGGTCGCACACGCTCTGCACCCGTTCGAGCAGATGGGAAGAGAGCAGAATGCTGACCCCGTGCGCCTTCAGCGAACGGATCAATTCGAGCAGCTCGATACTCGCCTGCGGGTCGAGGCCGTTGGTCGGCTCGTCGAGAATGGCTACACGCGCGTCCTTCATCACGATCTCTGCCAGGCCGAGGCGCTGGCGCATACCGCGGGAGAAGGTCCCTACCCGCTTCTCGGCGACGTCCTTCAAGCCCACGCGATCGAGCGCCGCCAGGATGCGATCCTGCCGCTCGGCTGCCGGGATGCCGATCAATCGCGCCGTGTAGTGCAGATTGTCGGCGGCGGTCAGCTGATCATAGAAGCCGACCGAGTCCGGCAAATAGCCGACGCGACGCTTGACCGCGAGCGGATCGCGCGCGGGATCGTGGCCAAACACGCGGGCGGTGCCATCGCTGATGTCGCTGAGACCCAGCAGCATCAGGATGGTGGTGGTCTTGCCGGCGCCGTTCGGGCCCAGCAGCCCGAAGATCTCGCCGGCAGCGACGTTGAATGTCACGCCATTGACGGCGGCCGCCGCCCCATAGCGCTTGGTGAGGCCCGTAGCCTCGATGACGATCTCAGTCATGGCGCAAATGCTCAGCGCCGGCCGAAGCGGGCGACGGCGCCCACCATGATCAGAAGCGCGGCACCGATGATACCGACGCCGGCAATGCCCCACATGGTCGACGTCGTCACCGTGACGCGGAAATTGGCGGTACCGGTCTCGCCACGCGCGGCGGCGGTGAGCGTGGTGACGTAGTCACCAGCGATCGCCTTCTCCGGCGGACGAATTACCGCCTGCACTTCCTCATGCTGGTTGGGCGCGATGCGGGCAATGGTGTCCGGATTAAAGGCAATCTTCCAGCCGTTCGGCGCCTGGCCGGAGAGCTTGACGTTTTCGGCGGGCGCAGTGCCGGTGTTGGACACGACGACCGGCACCGTGCTTTCGCCGCCGGCGGTGGCGCGGGCGCTGAGCAGACCCTCGCGGCCGGCGACGTCGAGCTTGGGCTGTCCGGTGATGTCGAGTGCGACCTTGGTGGTGGCCTCGGCACCCTCGGCGGCGACCTTGACGGCGACCGGATATTTACCGGCGTCAACGGTCGACGGCGGACTCACTTTCAGCTTTACGTCCTTCGATTTGCCGGCCTCGATCGGGATGGCGGTCAGCTGCTGGCTGCCATAGGCCTCTGTGAAGGACGTGTCGAAATTGCGTGGTGCTTCTGCCACCAAGCTGACCAGCAGCTTCTTACCGCTGTCGTTCTTCACGCCGAGCGTATACTCGAAACTCGAGCGCGAATTGCCGGTGAGTTGGGGCAATTGCGGCTGCACCGACAGTTTGGGCGGCAATTCCTTGGCGAGGCTGACCGCCAGCGGCAACGCGATATGGGTATCGGGACCGTCGGCGCTGACCGTCAGCGTATGGCTGTCGATCCTGGCGCCCTTTGGCACGTCGAGCCGCAGATCGAGCGACACGCTGTCGTCGGTTGCGGGCATGGCCGCCGCCACCGGCTGGCCGCCGCCGAGCAGCGTGGCGGTCCAGCCCTGCGGCACGCCGGAGACCGACAGGGTCAGCCGCTCGGGTACGAGGCCGTAATTGCGCAGCCTCAGATTAACCGTCGAGGTGGTGCCGGGCTGCACGGTCACCGCCGGATAGGCGGTGAGCAGGTAAAGCCCCTTGACGTCCGGATTGGGTGTTTCGGCGGCAAATGCTGGCACGGCCAGCAGCAGTGAAACGACAAGTACAAGCAAGCGGTGTGGCATGAACAACCCCCATCGCCGGGCCGTGCAGGCCCGCAAGATCGTCTCCCCCTGTGTTGATGCACGGCGCAGGGCCGTCGAAGCACTGGCGATAATGCGCACAATCTTGACAAAAATTTGAACTGTCGCCGCCTCTACCCCTCATGGTAAATTTCGTGATCAGAAAAATCAGACCTTGCGCACCAGCAGCCAGTCCGGCTCGTTGGGCGGCGTCACCCTCGTTCCTTGCGCAGCGCTGCATCGCACCATGGAGTCAAACTCCGGACAGCAAACCTACACCCGGTGCACGGTCGGCCAATCGACCTCATCATTGGCCAGCACCCAAGGCTCTTTGACAGCGGCGGCGCGCCATTCGGCCCAGGCCGGCAGCGCTATCACCGCGTCCATGTAGCCGCGCGTGGCAGCGGCGACCTCCACGTCATAGGTGTTGAGCCGCGCCACCACCGGCGCATACATGGCGTCGGCGGCGCCGAAGCGGCCGAACAGGAACAACCCGCCGCCGCCGTGGCGCGCACGGCAGTCGGCCCATAGCGCCTCGATGCGCCGCACATTTGCCGCCGCTTCCGGCGTAAGCGCCCGCCTGATCACCGGGCGCGCCATGTTCATCGGCAGATGACGGCGCAGCGGCAGGAAGCCGGCATGCATCTCGTGGGCGACAGTACGGGCATGGGCGCGTGCGGCGGGGTCGGCGGGCCACAAGCCCGCAGCAGGGAATTGCTCCGCCAGATATTCGAGAATCGCCAGCGACTCCCACACCTGCACATCGCCGTCGATCAGCACCGGCACCTTGCCCGGGCCGGACACCGCGCCGACACGTTGCTTGAAATCGGCAGCATCGAGCGAGACCACGATCTCCTCGAAGGGAATGCCCGCCGCCTTCATGGCGATCCAGGGCCGCATCGACCAGGACGAGTAGTTCTTGTTGCCGATGATCAGCTTGAGCGCCATGGTCGCCTCATGCTTTCACCCGGAGAAATTGAGCGGCGCACGCTCGCCGGGCAAGCGAATTCGTGTCATGGCAGCAATCAACGGCGTGAATGATGTCAGGGCTTCTTCTGCCCGCCCGACACACCCTCCGGCACCTCCACCGGTCCACCGGCCTTCTTCCACGCTCCGAAGCCGCCCCGGATATGGGCGACCGGCTTCAGCCCCATACGCTGGGCGGTGTGGGCGGCAAGCGCGGAACGCATGCCCCCGGCACAGAAGAACACGAAAGTCTTGTCCTGAGCGAAGACGGGCTTGTGATAGGGACTCTGCGGATCGAGCCAGAACTCGAGCATGCCGCGGGGGCAATGGAAGGCGCCGGGAACCTTGCCCTCGCGCTGCAGTTCGCGCACGTCGCGGATGTCGACCAGCACCGTGTCCTCGCGCCCGACGAGGGTAATCGCCGCCTCGATGGACAGCGTCTCGACTTCGCGTTCGGCCTCCTCGACCAGGGCCTTGTATCCAATGGTGATGGTCTGCGGCATGGGAAGTCTCCTTCCCCCGCATGCTGGCAGAGCGGCCGGGGCCGCTCAAGCGATCATGCGACGCTCAGCCGAACGGCGCGTCGCGCGCCTAAGCCATGCCGATAAGGACAGCAACGGTGGCGACCACCAGCACAGCCAGTGAAGTGGCCACGACGGTAACGAGATGTTCGCCCCAATGCGGGTTGACGTCGAGTTCGTTGGCGCCGGCAGCGTCTGCCGGGACGATCGGAATAAGATAATGACGGTCGAGTGCCATGGGCCAATCCCCTGCTGCAAAGCATTGTTGGGATGGTGCGCAAGCACGCGGTCGTGAACGTGAGACGCACGAATCGCCCGACTACGGGCCAAGAATACCGCTCCCGATTGTACCGAACAATCAGGCGCCATGACGCGGCGTCGACTATTGCGCGGGAAGTGGACCGGGCAGCAATGCGCTGGTGCGCCCGGTCACCCAATAAGTAATCAGCCCGAGCCATTCATGCACCGCGCGGTCGGTGCTCGCGAGCCCGCCGCCGAACTTGCTGGAGACACCAAATTGCCGGTGCGGCCGCGTGTGCCAGTCAACCGGATAGGCTTCGACCGGAAACCCGGCCCGCCGGAAGCAGCCGACGGCGCGCGGCATGTGCTGCGCCGAGGTGATCAGCAGCCAACGCTCGCCCGGCTTGGGCTTGACCAGTTCCTTGGTGAACATCGCGTTTTCAACGGTGTTGCGCGAGCGGTTCTCAAGCATGACGCGCTGGCGCGACACATTAAACGTATCGAGCAACGGATAGAGATAATCCGCCTCGCGGCCGGCATCGGCCAACAGGCTGGCGTCGCCGCCGGAATAAACGATGCGGGCATTCGGATAATCGCGCGCCAGCTTGGCGATGACCGCGACCCGCTCGGCGCTGCCGCTGAGTTGGACGGCACCGTAGGCGCGCGACAGCGCCGGGCTGATGGCGCCGCCCAATACCACAATGCCGTCGGGCGCGCCGCGCGCGGGATCCCAGGGCGGGAAGCGGCTCTCCAGCACATGCGTCAGCACGCCTCCAACCGGCAAATAGGCAAGTGCCAGCAGCATAACGACGCTGACGCCGGCCAGCCATTTGCCCGGCCGCCGCCAGCGTGTGCGCAAAAGCGCCAGGCCGGCCAGGCCGAGCACGACGAGAAAATTCGACGGCAGCAGCAGGAAGGCAACGGTCTTGGAAAGGACAAAGAACATGTCGTGCCCGTACGGCAATCACCGTGACGGTCAAGTTGATAGCAACCACCCGCCGCGATGTCGAACACGGTTGCGTATCGGATTCCTGTTTGTCAGCGGCTGCTTTCGATGAAGAACTTGCCCAGCACGCCGATGACAAGACCCTGAATAATGCCGAGAAACAGCGCCGACTGCTTGAACTGGTCCTGCCAGGGCAACGGTGAGGTCGGCTGCTTGCCGATCACGACATACAGCAACACGATGTAAAAGGCGGACATGGCCACGGCGACCCAGAACACGATCGTGTTGTCGATCTGCTTCTGGTCGGACGGCGCGGCAGCGACCGTCCAGGCGCCGCCAAGCAGGGTCAGCGCCGGCAGCACGAACTGGCTGAACCAGCTCCACACCTCCTTGGGGTCGCTGCCGTAAAAACCGTCGAGCTGACGCAGGATCAGGATGATCACCAACGGCGCCATCGCGGCCATCCAGCCGCCCGACAGCCAGAGCTTCGCACCGCGCACCGTCATGGCAGGATCACGATGCCCGCATCTTCGAAGTGGTGATCGACTGTCCAGCGTCCCGGTGAATTGACTCTGGACTCGCCGCCGATCGCACTTTCGAATTCATAGACCAACGCAAACAGGCGCTGTACGCGCGTCACCGGATTGGAACGGAGGCTGTCAGGCAGGTCCAGCGCCCCGGAAATGCCCCAGCGCCGCGCCAGTTGCAGCATGGCGCGCGGATCGGTGACCGGCCCGCCCGAGCGCGGGTCGGTGGTCAGAACGAAGACAATGACCCGATAGACGCCGCGCGGCCTCCGCACCGTGAGAATGCCGTCGAGGATGCTGGTGCTGGCAACCTTCACTTCGGACGCCCAGCGATTATCGCCGTCAAGCGCGACACCATTCTCCAGATCAAGTTGTTCGATGCGGGTGACCACCGCGAATCCGCCGGGTGCCGCGTAGAAGCCCCAGGAGCGGTAGCGGGCCTTTCGCAGCACCGCCGTGATGCGGTCGGCCAGCGCGCCCCACGTATCGGGCGGGGTGTCGCCACCGAGTTGCGTCAGTTGCAGCAAGCGCCGGTCGGACGGCGCCGGCGGTGGCCAGGGAAAGAACTCCGGCAGTTGTGCCGACGAGTCCGCAGGGGCCCTGGGGCCGGCTCCGCCGTTCGGCGCCGGGACGGGCGCCGCCGAAACCGGGCCGCGCCGCACTGTGCGTGGTACCCGTACCGTGCCTGGTGGTGAAGGGACCACCGCCTTTGGCTCGACCGGCCTCGCAATTGAGGGTGCCGGCGCAGGCCGCGGCGCGATGTACCGGTACGACCGCCTTGCACTGCGGCGCGGCGGGCGCCGTGGCGGCTCGGCCGTTGCCTTCGCCAACGCCAGGCATTGCGTGGACACGATCCGGCTGCGCGCGGCGGCCTCCCGCTGACGTGCCGGAAGGCGGGCAAGGAGCGCCACTCGCGTCCGCCACAAGACCGCCAGCCGCGATCGAATGTCGGATGCCGTCGCACCGCTGGCCCGGGGCAAGCGGAGACAGAGAGAATTCAATTCGCGGTCCACGTCGGCGAGCGGAGAAATCGCCAGCGCGGAGACCGCCGCGCAGACCAACATTCCCGCGATTACTATTGAGGCGCGCAATACGGCCATTGGTGCGACCCATGGACGCTGACCGGGCCAGACTAAACCAGTGCGCGCAAAAGGCAACTGGCTGCGGCGATGTTGCCCAGCCCGTCTAACGCTTCGTTTTCCAGACCTCGTAGCGCTTCTTGTTCTCGTCATTGGGCGGATAGAGGCCGGGCAGTTGCGCGCCCCTCTCTACCTCCTGCACCAGCCAGGTTTCCATCAGCTCGTGCTCGGCGCCCTCATTGGCGACGAAATCGACCAGCGCCGCCGGAATCACCACCGCGCCATCGTCGTCGGCAACAATGATGTCATCGGGGAAAATTGCGCAGCCGCCGCAGCCGATCGGTTCGTTCCAGCCGACAAAGGTGAGCTGATTGACCGAAGCCGGCGCCGCCATGCCGGCGCACCAGACCGGCAGGCCGGTGGCGACCACGCCGTGCTTGTCGCGCATGACGCCGTCTGTGACGAGCGCGGTGACGCCGCGCTTGACCATGCGCATGCACAGGATGTCGCCGAAAATTCCCGCGCCGGTGACGCCCATGGCGTCGGCCACCACCACGCAGCCCTCCGGCATGGCCTCGATGGCGGCGCGGGTGGAGATCGGCTTCGACCAGCTTTCCGGCGTCGCCAGATCCTCGCGCACCGGCACGAAGCGCAAGGTGAAGGCGGGGCCGACCACCCGTTCGCCGGAAAATCCGAGCGGCATGGCGCCCGCCATCCAGGAGCGGCGAATGCCCTTTTTCAACAGCATGGTGGTGATGGTGCCGGTGGTTATGGTCTTGAGGGCGTCAATGACGTCGGACATGGGCATTCCTTTGGATGGCCGCTTGCACAGGTGTGCTCTGCACCATAACCGAGGCGCCGGATTTATTGAAGGCAACGGTCCCCGCCTCGAAGCCTTCCGGACAATGTCTACGGATTACGCGGCGGGCAATCTCGGTTAAATTGTCAAGCAAGCAAACCGGGCTGGGGCTATCGCCATGGCGATCAATTACGTAACGGTCATCGGCTTCGTTGCCGCAGCTCTGGTGATCATGACGCTCTCCATGCGGACCATGATTCCGCTGCGCATTATCGGCATCTGCAGCAATGTGGCCTTCATCACCTATGGCGTGTTGTTCGGCAGCTATCCGACCGTCGTGCTGCACTGCATCCTGTGTCCGCTCAATCTCTATCGGCTGCGCGAAATGCTGGTTCTCATTCGTCAAGTGAGTGACGCAAGCCGGGGCGATCTCTCCATGGATTGGCTCAAGCCTTTCATGGACAAACGTACGGTCGCCGCCGGTGAGGTTCTCTTCCACAAAGGCGACGAGGCGGACCGCATGTTCTTTGTCGTCGCCGGAAGGCTGCATTTGCAGGAGATCTACATCGACGTCGAACCCGGCACGCTGGTCGGCGAACTTGGCATGCTGGCGCCGGCGCGCCGGCGCACGCAGACGCTGGTGTGCATCGAGAGCGGATCGCTGCTGGAAATTGGGTACGACCGGATCAAGCAGCTCTATTATCAGAACCCGAAATTCGGTTTCTATTTCCTGCAACTGACGACTGGTCGGCTGTTCAGCAATATCGCCAGGCTCGAAAACAGGCTCGCCGAGCGCGACGCGGAAATCACGCGCATGCGGGAGGCGGTCGCCACCTGACGTGTCAGGCAGGCGTCAGCCCGAGCCGCTGATCGCGCCGGCGCAACCAGGCCACCGGCGGAAGAGCGATCAGCACCATCCAGGCCTTGCCGACAATCTGCCCGGGCAGGAAGTCAAGCGAGCCGAAGGCGAGCCAGAGGAACAAGACGGAGTCGACCACCAGCCCGACCATGCTGGAAGCAAACACCGCGGTCACCAGGCGGCGGCGCGCGAGCGGCGTATAGACCGCAAAGTCTGCAAATTCGGAGAGCAGGAAGGCGGTCGCCGAGGCGATCACAAGGGAGGGTGGCGCGACGCCGGCGGAGATTGCGGCACCGGCGATAATGGCGCCAATGCCGAACTCGACGCCGAGCCGGCGCTGCACCAGATCGCGCAGTACCAGGGCAGCGCCGATCATCAGCACCCCCGAGGGTGCCACGAGGCCGGGGGCCACCGGCAGCACGCAGGGTCCTTTGGGTATGCAGACGGTACCGAGGTGGCCGATCATCCAGTTGGCGGCAGGAATGGTCAGGCAGAACAGCACCAGAAAGACGATGCCTTCGACAGTGCGACGGTATTCGATACTCATTGTGCGAATTTCTGCGCCTTGAATTGCCGGAAGCCCCGCGCCCGCTATGGGCCGGGCGCGCGCGGCGGCCGCTGCCCCGGTCGGTCCACCGCGAACGGTCGCCCAGATAACAGCTATGGGTTTCCGCGACAATGCGCTTAGACAGCGTCTGGCCGCCAAGGTCCTCGGCTTGGGCGAAGATGGCGGTCTTGTCGATCCACATCAGCGGAATATTGATAAGGATGACGAGGAAATGGCGGTGTCGG
>Ga0210062_1000017_pt1 | contig 43094 bp, 12 predicted proteins | sample Muzzi_CordA_D2_FD_185528 | JGI IMG/M metagenome (GOLD analysis project Ga0210062, IMG submission 185528) | Wetland microbial communities from San Francisco Bay, California, USA, that impact long-term carbon sequestration - Muzzi_CordA_D2 (SPAdes) | ecosystem: Environmental > Aquatic > Marine >...
CCGGCGTCGATGATCGCCTGGCGCACGGCGAAGCGGTCGGAGGGCGTCCTCCGGTAAGTGATACCGGCGCCGTCGCCGTCAGCGATGTCGGTGTAAGTGACGCCGCCATCGGCGAGCGCCGGGAAGGTCGAGAGGGCCGCCAGCACGAGGGCGACGGCCGCGCCGTGCCATCCGCTCCGGGGGCTCGGCGATCCAGACGGGATTCTGGTCATCGGTCTCTCCTAGGTCAGGGTGGTTCGGATCGCGACCGCAGTTCCTGCCCACGCCGCAGATCGGGCACCGCAGGCGGAGGGGATGCTCCGCCCGGGGGCTCAGACGGCCGCTGCCTTCAGGGTTCTTCCATGAAGTGCAGTGAGTCCTCGTTTTGGGACATGCGGAAGGCTCGGCACGCCGTTCAGCGCGCACGCCGGACGCCCTGAAGGGCGGGGTGTGGTTGGAGCGAGGAGGAGGGGAGAAGGAAGGGAAGAAAGGGCGGCGCGGGGGGAGCCCCCGCGCCGCCGAGATACTTCAGTGGGTCTCGTGGTACGCGCGCCAGGCGCTATCGCGCAGGCGGTTGCGCATCGAGGCGTCGATGACGCCGGCCTGGAGGTAGCCGTTGAGCGCCTGCATGACGCAGGAGTCGTACTGGCCGAAGTTCTTCCAGCCGCCGTCGTAGCTGCACGGGATCTCCGGCAGCACCAGGCGCTCGCCGGAGACCACGTCGTCCAGGCGGTTGCGCGCGCCGCCGGGCCACAGCACCTCGACCACGCCACCGGCCGCCTGGCCGACGCCGAAGTTGGCCGACAGGCTGTCCTGGGAGGCGTAGCTCGAGCCGCCGACTACCGGCAGCATGGCGCTCGCGGCGCCGTCCGGCGTGAAGCGGATGACCGCGCCGATGCCGTCCCGGTTCACCTGACCACCGGTCACCAAGTCCTTGCCGCCGACCGTGGTGAAGGAGACCGACTGGTTGCCGTTGTCGGCGCTGTTGAGCTCGACCGCGAGCGTGCCCTGGTTGAAGATCGGGTCGACGTAGACGAAGTGGCCCGGGATGAGCGGGAACCACGCAATCTCGAAGCGGGCGGTCTGGTCGAAGAGCGGATGGCGCGGCGGGCCGAGGAAGGGCACCCAGGGGAAGAAGTTCACCGGCACCACGTCGAAGTTTGACACCGACACGACGTCGTCGAAGCCGTCGTTGTTGATGTCGCCGACGGCCACGCCGTTGACCATACGGTTGTTGTGGTTGCGCAGGATGGCGGTGTTGTCGTAGGTGAAGCCGGCGGTGCAGGCACCGTCGTTCCGGTAGAGCACGCCGGGGTTCTCGGCGACGACGGAGCGCACGTTGTCGACGCCGCCGTGGTAGACGAGGTCGAAGTCACCGTCGTTGTCGTAGTCGATCGGCGAGGTGCCCCAACCGAAGGGGTTGCCACCCAGCTCGGCGAGGCCGAGGCGGGTGAAGGTGCCGGCGGCGCTGCCGAGGAAGAAGCTCGACGGGGCCCGCGTGCCACCCAGGTAGTTGCCCAGGTTGGTGTTGAAGAAGTCCATGTAGCCGTCGCAGTTGAAGTCGGCGAACGCGACGCCCATCCAGCCGCCCTCCTGGTCGAGCCCGTGGGCGAACGTGGTGTCGGTGAAGTTGCCAGAGCCGTCGTTCTCGAAGAAGCGCGGGTAGCCGCGCTCGTCGGCCTTGGTCGCCGGCGGAGCGCCCTGGTTGTCGGCGCTCAGGATGTCGACGTCGCCGTCGAGGTCGATGTCGGCCGAGCCGATCGCCCAGGTGAACGCGGCGTCCGGGAGGTTGGACACGTTGTGCAGCCCGGCGGCGGCGCCGACCTCGGCGAACGTGTTGCCGCCCTGCGCGATGAACAGCTCGTTGTGCTGGAGGCCGGGATAGACGCCCGGGGTCACCACCGGCAGGCGGTTGTACCAGCTCTCGTAGGTGTTGGCGACCACGATGTCGAGCAGGCCGTCGCCGTTGAAGTCGGCCATCGAGCAGGCGACCGCCCAGCGGCCGTCGCCGGTGGCGCCGCTGCCGGCGGAGATGTCGACGAAGGTGCCGTCGCCCTGGTTCTCGATCAGGCGGTACGGGTCGCCGCTGCCGACCACGAACAGGTCCTCGTCACCGTCGTTGTCGATGTCGCCGAAGCACACGCCCGAGCTGTCCTGGTCGGTGGCGCCGGCGCCCGAGGCGAGGCCGACGTCGATGAACGAGACCGAGCCGGTCTCGACGAGCTGGTTCGAGAACAGGCTGTTGGGGGTGCCCGGGCCGTTGGTGGCGTAGATGTCCAGGTCGCCGTCGCGGTCGTAGTCGAGCAGCGCCACGCCCGGAGCGCCGGCCGGCTTCAGCGGGTGGTTGGCCGCCTCGTTGCGGAAGTCGGCGAACGGAATCGGGCCGAGGTCGATCATCGCCTGCCTGCCGGAGTACCGGTCGGACGGCGTGCGGTGGTAGGTGATGCCCGCGCCCCCTCCGGCAGCGATGTCGGAGAAGGTGACACCACCGTCAGCGGAGGCCGGAAGGCCGAAGGAGAAGAGGGCCAGGGTGATCGCCAGGCCGGCGAGGAGCCGCCGGGCTGGGGTCGAGGCGGGGACGAACGTGTCGGTCATCAGTGCTTTACCTCCCTAGAGAAAGTCGTTCGATGATCCCGGCTGTGAGGGCTCGCCCTTGCGGGTGGGCTGCCTACCCCGCGAGGTAGGCCGGGAACTGTTCCTAGAGTGCGTGTGCGCGTGTTTTTTGAGACACGGACGGGCGCTGATGTTCTTGTTGCTCAAGGACTTGCAAATTCTGAATCAAATATTTTAGATTTTCCGTAGATTTCTTTAGATCATGGCGCCACAAGGCTTGTCGACTGTCACGGGTCCGGCAGGTGCCGCACTAAAGAGGGGATGCGGCGGCCGGTAGACGGTCGCCGGTGACCGGAGGACCGTCTACCGTGGAAACCCTGCTCCAAGAGGTCCGGTTGGCCGCGCGCAGCCTGGCCAGGAACCCCGTCCTGACCGGTGCCGCCGTGCTCTGCCTCGCGTTGGGGATCGGCCCGAACACGGCGGTGTTCAGCATCGTGGATGCCGTGTTGCTCCGGCCGTTGCCGTACGAGAATCCGGAGCAGGTCGTTCTGGTCTGGGGGCAGTTCGTGGAGCAGGGGCAGCCGAAGACACCGATCTCGCCGCCAGAGCTCCGGGACCTGGTCGAGCAGGTGGAGAGCTTCGAGCACCTGGCGGCGGTCGGTCCCCAACTGGTCAACATCACCGGCGAGACCGAGCCGGAGCGCCTGGTGGCGGCGCGCGCTTCCGAGGGCATCTTCCGCATGCTCGGCGTCGAGGGGGTGGCCGGGCGGCTGTTCGCCGCAGAGGACCACCGGGCGGACGCGGCAGCCGTCGCGGTGTTGAGCAACGACCTCTGGCGGCGCCGCTTCGGCTCCGACCCCGGCGTCATCCACCAGGTGGTGCGGCTGAACGGCCGGCCCACCGAGGTGGTCGGCGTGCTCCCCGCCGAGTTCCGGTTCGGCTCGTTCGAGTACGACGTCTGGCTGCCGATGCTCGACAACCCGAACCCGCCGCCCCGGGCGGCGAGGTTCCTCACCGTGGTGGGTCGGCTGAAGGACGGGGTGACGATCGGCGAGGCGCGGGCCGAGCTGCGCCTGGTGGCGGACCGACTCCAGCGCCGTCATCCGGAGGCCTATCCGGAGGGGAGCGGCTGGGGCCTGACCGCCGTGTCGGCCCACGAGGACCTGGTGGGCGACGTCCAGCGAATCCTGCTGGTGTTGGGGCTGACGGTCGGGTTCGTGCTGATCATCGCCTGTGCCAACGTCGCTAACCTACTCCTGGCGCGGGCGGCGGCGCGCAAGAAAGAGGTGGCGATCCGCACCGCCCTGGGCGCCGGTCGGCGGGATCTGGTGCGCCAGTTCCTGACCGAGAGCGTGATGCTGTCGCTCCTCGCCGCGGTGCTCGGAGTGCTCCTCGCCTGGGGGGGCATCCGGTGGCTCGTGACGGTGCACGCCGACGCCCTGCCGAGGACCGGCGAGATCGGGCTCGACTGGCGGGTGTTGCTGTTCACGCTGCTGGTGGCGGTGGTGACCGGCGTCGTGTTCGGTCTGGTGCCGGTCGCCCAGACGCTCAAGTTCGATCTCCGGGAGACCCTGACCTCCGGTGGCAAGACCTCCAACCTGGGCGGCTCCGGAGGGCGCCTGAGGGCCGGCCTGGTGATCGCCGAGGTGGCCCTGGCGCTGGTGGTGCTGATCGGCGGCAGCCTGGTGATCAAGAGCTTCAGCCACCTGCTGCAAATCGACCCCGGGTATCGGCCCGACAACGTGCTGTCGCTCCAGCTCACGATCAGCCGGCTCGACCGTCCGGAGGACCACCAGGTGGTGGCGTTCTTCCGCGACCTGGTGGGGCGCTTGGAGACCATTCCCGGTGTCCGCTCGGCGGCGGTCATCTCCCACCTTCCCGCGAGCTCGTTCGAGCTGTCCGGCGACGTGGTGCCGGAGGGCTGGGCCGAGGGCTCGGGCCGGCCGAAGCCTTCGACCGGCTGGCGAATCATCAGCCCCGACTACTTCCAGGCCATGGGGATTCCCCTGCTCGAGGGCCGAGCATTCCGCGCCGAGGACGACGGCGAGTCGCCCGAGGTCGTGGTTGTCGACCGCGACCTGGCCCAGCGCCTGTGGCCGGGGGAGCGCGCCGTGGGCAAGCGTCTCAAGATCGAGTCCACCCGGCCGGACGGCCAGGGGTGGCGCGAGGTGGTGGGCGTCGTGGGCCACGTGCGGCAGCTTCTGACCGGCGGCGGCACGCCGGACCAGCTCTACCTCCCCCAGGCCCAGCATCCGGTGCGGATCACGTCGGTCGTGGTGCGGACCCAAGGCGACCCGGAGCTCATGGTGCCCCAGGTGCGAAGCGCCATCGCCGACCTCGATCCGGACCTCCCGGTCGAGGACGTCCAGCCCATGAGCCGCCGGCTCGAGAAGTCGATCTCCCAGCCCCGTTTGACGACCGTTCTGTTCGGCTCGTTCGCGCTCATCGCGCTGCTGCTGGCGGTGGTCGGCGTCTACGGCGTGATCGCCTACTCGACGGCCCAGCGGGGTCGGGAGATCGGCATCCGCATGACCCTCGGCGCCCGGCGCTCGGAGGTGATCCGCGCGGTTCTGGTGAGCGGTCTCCGGCTGGCCGGGATCGGCCTCGGCGTCGGGCTCGTCGGCGCCCTGGCCCTCAACCGCCTGCTGTCGGGTTTTCTCTTCGGCGTGAGCAGCACCGACGCTCCCACCTACGCCCTGGCGTCGACCGCCCTGGTGGCGATGGCCGCCGTCGCCTGTCTGCTGCCGGCCTGGCGCGCCTCGCTCATCGATCCCGCGCGAACCCTCAGATCCGAGTGAGGATCGGGCGCGAATCGGGCAGAGGCCTTGTCTCGAAAGTGAAGGGTTTCTGCACTAGAAAGATGTACTACGAACGGGGCCGCCGGTAGCGACTGGGGGCATCAGGGGAGGTCCTCGGGCCTCCCCTTCGCTCTCTTGGGAAGAGTCGTCTCGTGGGCGATCCCCGGTGGGGGAGGAGCTTCGTCGCGCCGGATCACCGACGGACCAGGAGCAGGATGACCACCACACCCAAGCGACAGAACATCGCCGACATCTACCGCCTTTCGCCGGTCCAGCAGGGCATGTTGCTCCACAGCCTGCTGTCTCCCGAGAGCGCCGTCTACTTCGAGCAGTTTTCCCTGGGCTACCAGGAGGGCTTCGAGCTCGAGCCCTTCGTCGAGGCGTGGCGCCGGGTGATCGAGCGGCATCCGGTCCTGCGGACGGGGTTTCTCTGGGAAGATCTCGAGGAGCCGGTCCAGGTGGTCCATCGCAAGGTGGAGCTGCCGGTAGAGCAGCTCGACTGGCGAGAGCTCTCCCCCGAGGAGCAGGAGGATCGGTTCGAGGAGCTCCGGCGCGAGGACCGGCGGCGGGGGTTCGACCTGTCGCGGCCGCCGCTGACCCGGCTCACCGCGGTGCGCACGGGCGACTCCGGGTACCGGATGATCTGGAGCTACCACCACGTCATCCTCGACGGGTGGTCGGCCGGCCTGGTGATGGGGGAGGTGGGCGAGATCTACCGTTGCCTGGTGACCGGTGCCGAGCTTCGGCTGGCCCAACAGCGCCCGTTTCGCGACTACATCTCTTGGTTGCGCCAGCAAGACTTCGGCGAGGCGCGGGCGTACTGGAAGGAGCGCCTGGCGGGGTTCACCGAGCCGACCCCGCTGGTCGTCGACCACCCGGCGGCCGACGGCGAGGATGCCGGCTACGACTTTCTCTACGATCGCCTGGACCGCGCGGCCACCGAGCGGCTCAAGGCGTTCGTCAAGCAGCACCGGCTGACCCTCAATACCCTGGCCCAGGCGGCGTACGCGCTCGTGCTGGCGCGCTACTCCGGCCGGGACGACGTGGCCCTCGGCGTCACCGTCTCCGGCCGGCCGCCGGCGCTCCGGGGCGTCGAGGGGATCGTCGGCTGCTTCATCAACACCCTGCCGGCCCGCTTCACGGTCGACCCCGACGTGCGGGTGCTCGACTGGCTGGAACGGGTGCAGGCCGAGCTGGTCGCGCTACGGCGGTTCGAGCACACGCCGCTGGTCGACGTCCTGGCCGTCGCCGAGACGCCTCGTGACCAGGAGCTCTTCGAGAGCATTCTGGTGTTCGAGAGCTTCGCCGGCGGCGGCTCGTTCGAGATGTCCCATCAGGGGGTCTTCCAGCGCACCAACTACCCCCTGACCCTGGTGGCCGCTCCGAGCGACGAAGTGGTGCTCCGGGCCGGCTACGACGCCGCGCGCTTCGACGCGGAGTCGATTCGCCGGCTGCTCGGCCATTGGAAGCACCTGATCGCCACCCTCGCCGAGCGGCCCGAGGCCCGCGTCGGAACCCTCGATCTGTTGACCCCGGCCGAGCGCCGGCAGGCGCTCTCCGAGTGGAACCGGCCCGGTGCGGACTACACCGGCGGCCGGAGTGTCCACGAGTTGGTGGCGCGCCACGCGGCCGAGAGCCCGGACCGCGTCGCCCTGACCGGGTTCTCCGACGAGTCGGCCGGTGCGCAGCCGGTGGCCCTCACCTACGGCGAGCTCGCGCGGCGCGCCGGGCGGTTGGCCGAGCGCCTGCGGGGGGCCGGCGTCGGCCCGGAGACCCTGGTCGGTCTGTGCGCCGAGCGCTCGGTGGAGATGGTGGTGGCGATCCTGGGCGTCCTGGAGGCGGGCGGAGCCTACCTGCCTCTCGATCCCAAGGCGCCGGCCGAGCGGCTCGAGTTCATGATCGAGGACTCGGGCGCCGCGGTGGTCCTGGTGGCCCCGGCGCTGGTGGAGGACGTGCTCGACCTGCCCGGTGCGCGGCGCATCGTGCTCGGCGCCGAGGGGGACGGCGCGGTGGCGGATCGGTCCGGGCGGGCCGCGGCGGCGACGGCGGCCCCGGCGCCATCACCCGGCCCGGACGCCCTGGCGTACGTCATCTACACCTCCGGCTCCACCGGCAAGCCGAAAGGCTCGCTCATCCCCCACGTCAACGTCGAGCGGCTGATGGCCGCCACCGAGGAGTGGTTTGGCTTCGGGCCGGACGACGTCTGGACCCTCTTCCACTCTTACGCCTTCGACTTCTCGGTCTGGGAGCTCTGGGGGGCGCTCGCCTACGGCGGTCGCCTGGTAGTGGTTCCGTACTGGGTCAGCCGGTCACCGGAGTCGTTCCACGAGCTGCTCCGCCGCGAGCGGGTGACGGTGCTCAACCAGACCCCGTCGGCGTTCAAGCAGTTGATCGCGGCGGACGGCGCCGTGGCAGCCGCCGCCAGCTCCGGTCGAGAGGAGCTCGCTCTGCGCTCCGTGGTGTTCGGCGGCGAGGCCCTCGAGCCCGCTTCGCTCACCCCCTGGTTCGAGCGCCACGGCGACCGCGAGCCCCTGCTGGTCAACATGTACGGCATCACCGAGACGACGGTCCACGTGACCTACCGGCCGGTGCGTGCCGAGGACGCGGCCGGAGCGGCCCGGCCGGGTGGGGCGGGCGGTGCCGGGAGCCCGGTGGGGGTGCCGATCCCCGACCTCCAGGTCCACCTGCTCGATCCCTGGCTCAACCTGGCGCCGGTGGGGGTGCCGGGCGAGGTGCACGTGGGTGGCGCCGGCCTGGCGAGAGGCTACCTGGGCCGTCCGGGGCTGACCGCCGAGCGCTTCATCCCCGATCCCTTCGTCGCCGGCGGCGCCGAGGGCGGCGGGCGCCTCTACCGGGCCGGTGATCTGGCCCGCAGGCTGCCCGACGGCGAGCTCGACTTCCTCGGGCGCATCGACCAGCAGGTGAAGGTGCGCGGTTTCCGCATCGAGCTCGGCGAGATTGAGGCGGTCCTGGCGCGCCATCCCGCCGTCGGCCAGGTGGCGGTGGTGGCACGGGAGGACCGTCCCGGCGACCAGCGCCTGGTGGCCTACGTGGTGCCCGACGCCGCCGCGGCCGAGGCCCCGGAGCCGGCGGCGCTCCGGGAGCACGCCGGCTCGTTCCTGCCCGACTACATGATCCCGGCCGCTTTCGTGGAGCTCGACGAGCTGCCGCTGACGGTCAACGGCAAGCTCGACCGCCGGGCGCTGCCGGCCCCCGGGGAGCTCGAGCGCCTGGGGACCGAGGCCGAGAGCGAGCCGCCGCGGACCGAGACCGAGAAGGCCCTGGCCAAGGTCTGGCAGGACGTCCTCGGGGTCGAAGGGGTCGGTCGCCAGGACGACTTCTTCGACCTGGGGGGCCATTCACTGCTCGCCACCCGGGTGGCCTCCCGGGTGCGCGAAAGCCTGGACGTGTCGGTTCCGCTCCGGGCGCTGTTCGAGGCCTCGACCCTGGCCGAGGCGGCGGCGCGGATCGATCAGGAGCGGGGCGTGGTGGAGGACGCCGTGCCGCCGATCCTGCCGCTCTCCGCCGAGGAGCGCCAAGCCGGGGCGCCGCTCTCCTTCGCCCAGGAGCGGCTCTGGTTCCTCGATCGCATGGAGCCCGAGAGCTCGGCCTACAACGTGCCGGGCGCCCTGCGGCTGGTGGGGGATCTGGACGTCCGGAGCCTGGCCGCGAGCCTGGACGATCTGGTGCGCCGCCACGACGGACTGCGGACCGTGTTCGAGACCAGGTCGGGCAGGCCGGTCCAGGTGGTGCGGCCGTGGCGGCGGTCGGTGCTGCCGGTGATCGACCTGAGCGCCCTGGGTGAGGCCTCCCGGGAGGCCGAGCTCGCCCGCCTGGGGCGGTTGGAGACCGAGCGTCCGTTCGACCTCGGCGTCGGCCCGCTGGTGCGCACCACCCTGGTGCGTCTCGCGCCGGGCGAGCACGGGGTGCTGGTGACCATGCACCACATCGTCTCCGACGCCTGGTCCCTGGGGATCTTCGTCTCCGAGCTGGCGGCGCTCTACCGCGCCGCGGTGGCCGGCGAGCCCTCGCCCCTTGCCGAGTTGCCGATCCAGTACCCGGACTTCGCGGTCTGGCAGCGGGGCTGGCTCACCGGCGAGGTGCTCGACGAGCAGCTCGAGTACTGGCGCGAGCGCCTCGCCGGCGCAGACGGCGTGCTCGACCTGCCGACCGACCGGCCCAGGCCGCCGGTCCAGAGCTACCGGGGCTCGACCCTCGGCATGCGGCTGGGCGCCGAGGTCGCAGACGGGCTCCGCAAGCTCGCCCACCGCAAGGGGGCGACGCTCTTCATGGTGTCGATGGCCGGCTTCCAGGCCCTGCTGGCCCGCCACAGCGGCCAGGGGGACCTGGTGGTGGGCTCGACCATCGCCAACCGCCAGCGCGAGGAGATCCAGGGGCTGATCGGCTTCTTCGTCAACACCCTGGCGCTGCGCACCGACCTGTCGGACGACCCGTCGTTCGACACTCTGGTGGAACGGGTCCGGGACGCCAGCCTCGGCGCCTACGATCACCAGGACCTGCCGTTCGAGAAGCTGGTCGAAGAGGTGCAGCCCCAGCGGGACCTCTCCCGCTCGCCGGTCTTCCAGGTGGTGCTCCAGCTCCAGAACGTGCCGGCGGAGGCCCTCGAGCTCCCCGGCCTGACGCTCCAGCCGATCCTCGCCGACAGCCAGACGGCAAAGTTCGACCTGATCTTGAACCTGACCGAGCTCGAGGACGGGATCCACGGGCTGTGGCGTTACAAGAGCGATCTGTTCGACCGCACCACGGTGCGGCGCATGGCCGATCACCTGGAGACGCTGCTCGCGGCGGTGGCCGCGGACCCGGGGCTGGCGGTGTCCGAGGCGCCGCTCCTCGCGCCGGGCGAGGCCCATCAACTGGTGGTCGAGGCGGCGGACGCGCCGGGCCTGCCCTGGCCGCCGGTAGCCGGGACCGGCGCGGTGGTCGAGGAGGCGACGGTGCACGGTCTGTTCGAGGCGCAAGCGGCGGCGGCTCCGGACGCGGTCGCCCTGGGCTTCGGGGAAGCCAGCCTCACCTACGGCGCCCTCGACCGGCGTGCCGGGCACCTGGCGCGGGTGCTCCGGGAGCGCGGTGTCGGCCGCGGCGTACCGGTTGCCCTCTGCCTCGAGCGGGGCCTCGACATGGTGGTTGCGATCCTCGGCGTGCTCAAGGCCGGCGGCGCCTACGTGCCCCTCGACCCGGCCTATCCGGAGGAACGCCTGGCGTTCACCCTGGAGGACTCGGGGGCGCCGCTGGTGCTGACCACGAGCGCGCTCCTCGGCACCCTGCCAGCGACCTCCGGCGGCGGTGCCGAGGCGCTCTGCCTGGATCGGCTCCCGGAGGCGGACGCGGGGGCACCCGGTGATCGCCCGCCCGCGGCGCAGGCCGCCGGCGCCTCCGACCTGGCCTACGTGATCTACACCTCCGGCTCCACCGGACGGCCCAAGGGCGTGCCGGTGACCCACGGCAACGCGGTCCGCCTGATGGCCTCGACCGAGCCCTGGTTCGGCTTCGGGCCGGACGACGTCTGGACGCTCTTCCACTCCTACGCCTTCGACTTCTCGGTCTGGGAGCTCTGGGGGCCGCTCGCCTACGGCGGCCGGTTGGTGGTGGTGCCGCTCGCGGTCAGCCGCTCGCCCGAGGAGGTCCACGCCCTGCTCGCCCGAGAGCGGGTGACCGTGCTCAACCAGACACCGTCTGCCTTCCGGGGGCTGGTGCGCGCCGACGGGGCGGCTCCGCCCCTCGACGCCCTGCGCTGCGTGATCTTCGGCGGTGAGGCCCTGGAGCTCGCCGCGCTCGCCCCCTGGTTCTCGCGCTACGGCGACCGCCGGCCGCGGCTGGTCAACATGTACGGCATCACCGAGACCACCGTCCACGTGACCTACCGACCGGTGGGGAGCGACGACCTGACGGCCGGCCGGGGGAGCGTCATCGGGCGGCCGATCCCCGACCTCCAGCTCCACCTGCTCGATCCCCGGCTCCAGCCTGTGCCCGTCGGTGTGGCGGGGGAGATTCACGTCGGCGGCGCCGGCCTCGCCCGCGGCTACCTCGCCCGGCCCGCGCTCACCGCCGAGCGCTTCGTCCCCGATCCGTTCGCCGCCGGCCCCGAGGGTGGGGGCGGCCGGCTCTACCGGAGCGGCGATCTGGCCCGGCGCCTGGCGGACGGCGACGTCGAGTACCTGGGGCGGATCGATCACCAGGTCAAGGTCCGCGGCTTCCGCATCGAGCTGGGGGAGATCGAGTCGGCCCTGGCGGCCCATCCGGCGGTCTCGGAGGCCGTCGTTCTGGCCCGGCCCGGCGGTGGCGGCGAGGACGGTGCCCGCCTGGTGGCCTACACGGTGCCGGCGGGCGAGGAGCGGCCGACGGTGGTCGAGCTCCGCTCGTTCCTGGGCCAGAGCCTGCCCGACTACATGGTGCCGGCGGCTTTCGTGACCCTGGACGCCATTCCCCTGACCGCCAACGGCAAGGTGGACCGCAAGGCGCTCCCCGAGCCGGAGGGCGGCCGGCCCGAGCTGGGCCAGGAGTACGTGGCGCCGCGCGACGGCCTGGAGGAACGCCTGGCCGCGCTCTGGCGGGAGGTCCTGGAGGTCGACCGGGTCGGTGTCCACGACGACTTCTTCGATCTGGGGGGCAACTCCCTCGTCGGCGCGGTGCTGATCAACCGGCTCCAGGAGGAGCTGGGCGAGATCGTTCACGTGGTGGTGATCTTCGACGCGCCGAGCGTCGCCCAGCTCGCCGAGTACCTGCGCCAGCAGCACGCCGTGGCGGTGGCTCGGCTGCTCGGCGAGGAGGTGGCCGTGGCGGGCGAAGCCGAGGATGAGGCGCCGCTGGTCGACGCCGGCATGGTCGACCACGTGCGCTCCGCGATCCTCGGCATGGACCGCTTCTCGGTCGGCCGCGAGCCGGAGGAGCCGCGCAACCCGCCCGCCGTCTTCGTGCTGTCGGCGCCCCGCTCCGGCTCGACCCTGTTGCGGGTGATGCTCGGCGGGCACCCGGGGTTGTTCTCGCCGCCCGAGCTCGAGCTGCTGTCGTTCAACAGCCTGGCCGACCGGCGCCGGGTGTTCAGCGGGCGCGACGCGTTCTGGCTGGAGGGCGTGATCCGCGCCGTCATGGAGCTCGAGGGGACGGAGGCGGAGGAGGCGCGCGCCCTGGTCGAGGCCTGGGAGCGGGAGGCGCTGTCGACCCAGGAGGCCTACCGCCGCCTCCAGGAGCGCCTCGGCGACCGGCTGCTCGTGGACAAGACCCCCTCCTACGCCCTCCACCCGGAGGTCCTGGAGCGGGCCGAGCGCGAGTTCGAGGGGGTGCGCTACGTCCACTTGGTGCGCCACCCGTACGGCATGATCCGCTCCTTCGAGGAGGCGAAGCTCGACCAGATCTTCTTCCCGGCCGAGCACCCGTTCACGCGGCGCCAGCTCGCCGAGCTGATCTGGATCGTTTCGGAGCAGAACATCCGCGCCTTCCTCGAGACGGTGGCCCCGGAGCGCCGCCACGTGGTGCGCTTCGAGGACCTCGTGCGCCGGCCACAGCGGACGCTGCGCCGGCTCTGCGCGTTCCTCGGGATCGGCTACGAGAGCGCCATGGCCGACCCGTACCGCAGCCAGGACGGGCGCATGACCGACGGCATCCACGAGCAGTCTCGGATGTTGGGCGACGTCAAGTTCCACGAACACCGGGGCGTCGACCCCACGATCGCGGACCGCTGGCGCGGGGCCTACTCCCGCGACTTCCTGGGCGAGCTCGCCTTCGGCCTGGCGGCGGATCACGGCTACGAGCCCCTGGAGCGGGAGCTCCCGGCCCTCGAGCCGCGGGACTGGACGGTGGGCGAGCCCCTGCCGGTCTCGTTCGCCCAGGAGCGGCTCTGGTTCCTCGACCAGCTCGACCCGGGAACGGCGACCTACAACATCCCCGCGGCGGTGCGGCTGGTGGGCGCCCTCGACTTCGGAGCCCTCGCCGGCGTGGTGGCCAAGGTGGCCGAGCGCCAGGCGAGCCTGCGCACCACGTTTACCTCCGAGGCCGGTCGCCCGGCCCAGGTGGTGGCGCCGCCGGCGCCGCCGAGCCTGCCGCTCGTCGACCTCGCCGGCCTGCCCGACGGGATGCGGGCCGCCGAGGCGAAACGGCTGGCCGAGGCGGAGTCGGTGCGGCCCTTCGACCTTGCCCGCGGACCGCTCTTCCGGGCCGCCGTGCTCCGCCTTGCCGGCGACGAGCACGCGGTGCTCCTCGCCATGCACCACATCGTCTCGGACGGCTGGTCGATGGGGGTCTTGGTGCGCGAGATCGCGGCCCTCTACGCCGCGCGCTCGGTCGGGGCCGACCGGGGCGACCATCGTCTGGGTGGGCTCGCCGAGCCGGTGGAGCTTCCCGTCCAATACGCGGACTTCGCCCTCTGGCAGCGGGAGGCGCTGCCGGAGCGGGTGATCGAGGAGCAGCTCGACTACTGGCGCCGGCAGCTCGCCGGCGCGCCGGTTCTCGAGCTGCCCACAGACCGGCCGCGGCCGAGCGTCCAGACCTTCGGCGGCGCGACGCTTCCGTTCCAGGTGCCGAGACGGCTCTCCGACGGCCTCCGCGAGCTCGCGCAGCGGGCCGGCGCGACGCGCTACGCGACGATGCTGGCGGCCTTCCAGACCCTCCTCTCCCGCTGGTCGGGCCAGGAGAACCTGACGGTCGGGAGCCCCTTCGCCAACCGCAACCGGGCGGAGATCGAGGACCTGATCGGCTTCTTCGTCAACACCCTGGTGCTCCGCGCCGACCTGGCGGACGACCCGCCGTTCGAGCGTCTGGTCGGCCGTGCGCGCGAGACGGTGCGCCAGGCGTTCGCCCACCAGGACGTGCCGTTCGAACGGGTGGTCCAGGAGGTCCAGCCGGAGCGCAGCCTCTCCGTGCCGCCGCTCTTCCAGGCCATGCTCATGCTCCAGGAGAGGCCCGCTCTCGTCGGGGCGAAGCTCCCCGGCCTCGAGCTCCAGCCGCTCTCGGCGGACATCACCGTGTCGAAGTTCGATCTGACGCTCACCCTGATCGAGTCCGGTGGCGAGATGGCCGGCCAGTGGGTCTGGAACGTCGACCTGTTCGACCGGACCACGGTGCAGCGCGTCGCGCGGAGCTTCGAGACCCTGCTCGCCGGCGTGCTCGAGGCACCGGAGAGGGCGCTCTCGGAGCTGCCGCTCCTGAGCGCCGAGGAGCGCCACGAGATCTTGGTGGGCTGGAACCGGCCGGAGCGCTCCTACCCGGTCGGCGGCACCACGGTCGAGCAGATCCGCCGGTGGGCCGACGAGACCCCCGACGCCGTCGCCGTCGTGTGCGGCGACGAGCGGCTGAGTTACGGTGAGCTGGTGCACCGGGCGCAGGCTCTGGCCGGACGGCTGATCACGCTCGGGGCCAGGCCGGAGCGCATCGTCGGCGTGGTGTCCGAGCGCTCGGTCGACCTGGTGGCCGGGCTCCTGGCGGTGCTCGAGGCGGGTGCCACCTACCTGCCCATCGACCCGACGCTGCCGGCGGACCGCTTGGGCTTCATGTTGGATGACGCCGGCGCGGAGCTGCTCCTGGTTCAGGATCGGCTGCTGAGCGGCGCCTTCGCGGAGACGATCGACGCCGTCCGTACGGCCGGTCTCGATCCGGCGGTGGTGGCGCTCGAGGACCACTCGGGCGAGGTGCCCGAGAGCTTGGAACCGGTGTCTCCGGAAGCGGCGGCCTACGTCATCTACACCTCCGGCTCGACCGGCTTGCCGAAGGGGGTCGTGGTCTCCCACCGGTCGCTCGCCAACCGCCTGGCGTGGGCGCGCGCCTCCGACGTGGGGCCGGACGACGCCTTCCTGCAAAAGACCACCATCAGCTTCGACGTGTCGGTGGCGGAGATCTTCGCGCCGCTGGTCGCTGGCGGCCGGACCGTCCTCGCCCTGCCCGGAGAGGAGAAGGACACCGACGCCCTGGTGCGGCTGATCGCACGCCAGCGCGTGACCCACACGTCGTTCCCGCCGACGGTGCTCTACGCCCTGCTCGAGGAGGGAGGCTTCCGCGACCTGGAGAGCCTCCAGACCGTGATCACCGGCGGTGAGACGGTGCCGCCGGAGCTCGCGCACCGCTTCTACCGCCACCTGGACGCCGACCTGCTGAACCGCTACGGACCGACCGAGACGACGATCTCGGTCAGCTCCTGGCGGTGTCGCGACACGGTCGAGCCGGTCCTGCCCATCGGCCGGCCGACGGCGGGGGCCGAGCTCTACGTGCTCGATCGCGCTCTGCGGCCGGTGCCGGTGGGCGTGGTGGGGGAGATCGTGGTCGGCGGCGAGTGCGTGGCACGGGGCTATCTGGGGCGGGCCGCGCGCACGGCCGAGAGCTTCGTTCCGCACCCGTTCGTCGGCCTGGACCAGACGGCCGAGTGCCGCGGCGGCGCGAGGCTCTACCGCACCGGGGATCTGGGCCGCTTCCGGCCGGACGGCGCCCTCGAGTTCGCCGGGCGGGTCGACCAGCAGATCAAGATTCGGGGCTTCCGCGTGGAGCTGGGAGAAATCGAGGCGGTCCTCGCCCAGCATCCGGCGGTGCGTGAGGTGGCGGTGGTCGACCGGGGCGAGGGAGCGGCGAAGATCCTGGTGGCCTATCCGGTAGCCGAAGAGGGCGTCGTCCTCGACCTCCGGGAGCTCGCCTCGTTCGCCGCCGAGCAACTGCCCGCCTACATGGTGCCCGCGGCGTTCGTGCCTCTGGACGCGTTGCCGCTCGCCGCCACCGGCAAGGTCGATCGCAAGGCGCTTCCGGACCGGGCGGTCTCCGGAGCCCGCCAGGGTGGGGACGGCGCCGCCGAGCCGCCCCGGGGGCCGGTGGAGGAGAGCCTGGCGGCCATCTGGGCCGGCGTGCTCGAGCTCGAGCGCATCGGCCGCAACGAGGAGTTCTTCGAGCTGGGCGGCCACTCGCTCCTGGCCACCCGGGTGGTGTCGCGGGTGCGTGAGGCGTTCGGGGTCGACCTGCCGCTCCGGGCGCTGTTCGAGGCGCCGACCGTCGCCGGCCTGGCCCGGGCGGTGGAGGAGCGGCTCGGCTCGGCCGCGGCGCCGCCCCTGGTCCGGATGGCGCCCGTCGACCGCACCGGAGAGCTGCCGCTCTCCTTCGCCCAGGAGCGCCTCTGGTTCCTCGACCAGCTCGAAGGCGGCGAGCCGATCTACAACGTGCCGCTGGCGGCACGGCTGACCGGTTCCCTCGATGCGGGCATCCTGCGCCGCGCCCTCGACGCGGTGGTCGAGCGCCACGAGTCCCTCCGCACCACCTTCCGCAACGTCAGCGGCCGGCCGAGCCAGGTGATCCACGGCGAGCTGGCGCCGGCGTGGAGCGAGGTCGACCTCACCGGCGTCCCGGAGGCGGAACGCCAGGCAGCGGTGCGCCGCCATGCCGGCGCCTTCGCCCGGCTCCCGTTCGACCTGGCGGCGGGGCCGCTGGTGCGGGTGGCGCTCCTCGCCACCGGCGCCGAGGAGCACGTGGTGCTCCTGACGCTCCACCACATCGTCTCCGACGTCTGGTCGATGGGGGTGCTGCTCGACGAGCTGGGGTACGCCTACCGGACGCTCGCCGATGGCCACCGGTCGGCGCTCGAAGGGCTGCCGGCGCTGCCGATCCAGTATGCCGACTACGCCGCCTGGCAGCGCGGCTGGCTGACGGGCGAGGCGCTCGACGCCGAGGTCGAATTCTGGCGCGAGCGCCTGGCCGGCGCTCCGACGGTCCTGGAGCTGCCCACCGACCGGCCGCGGCCGGCGGCCCAGACCTTCCGCGGCGGTCGCCGGAGCGCGGTCCTCGATGCCGCGACCCACGCACGGCTGGACGCGCTCGCCCGCGAGCGGGGGGCGACGCTCTTCATGGCCGCTTTCGCCGCCATGGCCACCTGGCTCGCGCGCCTCACCGGGCAGGACGAGCTGCTCATCGGCACGCCGGTGGCGAACCGTGACCGGCTCGAGACCGAGGGGCTGATCGGCTTCTTCCTGAACACCCTCGTGCTGCGCGGCGACGTCTCCGGTGCGGTCGGCTTCGGCGAGGTCCTGGAGCGCGCCCGCGGCACCGTGCTCGACGCCTTCGCCCACCAGGACGTTCCGTTCGAGAAGCTGGTCGAGGAGCTGGGCGCGGCGCGGGACATGAGCCACTCGCCGCTCTTCCAGGTGATGCTGGTGGTCCAGGCCGGCGAGCGGCACGGGCTCGACCTGCCGGGACTCACCGTCGAGCGGCTCGACACCGACGCCGGGGCGGCCAAGTTCGACCTCACCCTGTCGTTCATGGAGTCGGGGGAGTCTCTGCTCCTGTCGCTCGAGCACAACCGGGACCTGTTCGACTCCGCCACGGCGGACCGGTTCCTGGGCAACCTGGCTACGCTCCTGGCCGCGGCCGTCGCCGAGCCGGACCGCCCGGTGGCGCTCTTGCCGCTGCTGACGGAAGCGGAGCGGCACCAGATCGCCGCGTGGAACGACAACCGGCGCGGACGGACGCGTGGCGTGAGCGTCCACCGCATGGTTGTCGAGCAGGCCCGCCGCACGCCGGACGCGATCGCCGTCGAGTGGGGTGACGAGCGGCTGAGCTACGCCGAGCTCGTCCGGCGCGCCAACCGGCTGGCCCGGACGCTCCGTCGGCGGGGCGTCGGCACCGACCTGCCGGTGGCGCTCTTCATGGAGCGCTCGCCGGACCTGGTGGTGGGGGTGCTCGCGGTGCTCCAGGCCGGCGGCGCCTACCTGCTCCTCGAGCCGACCTACCCGCCGGAGCGCCTCGCGTTCATGATCGAGGACTCCGGAGCGCCGGTGGTGCTCACCGTCGAGCGCATGCTCGACCGCCTGCCGCCGAGTGAAGCTCAGGTGATGCTGCTCGATCGTCTCGGTCGTCTCGATGGGGAGTCGGCGGCGATCGCCGCCGAGAGCGCGGAGGAGCTGCCCGAGCTGGCCGATCCGGAGAGCCTGGTCTACCTCATCTACACCTCCGGCTCGACCGGCCGGCCGAAGGGCGTCGCCTTGCCGCACCGGGCGCTCGAGAACCTGCTGTGCTGGAACCTGGCGGAGATGGAGACGGGCGCGCGCACGCTCCAGCTCGCCTCGCTCAGCTTCGACGTCGCGTTCCTCGAGCTGTTCGTCACCTGGTCTTCGGGCGGCACCCTGGTGCTGCTGTCGGAAGACCAGCGCCGGGACGTGCCGGCTCTGGCCCGGCTGATGGTCGAGCGGCGGGTGGAGAAGACGGTCTTCCCGGTGCTCGTGCTGCAGCAGCTCGCCGAGGAGTACCGGAGCCTGGGGATCGTGCCTACGGCGCTCCGCGAGGTCACCTCCACCGGCGAGCAACTCCAGGTCACGCCGCCGGTGGTGGAGCTGTTCGAGCGCCTGGAGGGCTCGCGCCTCCACAACCACTACGGCCCGTCCGAGAGCCACGTGGTCACCGCCCTCGCCCTCGACCCGGACCCGGCGGTCTGGGAGACTCATCCGCCGATCGGCACGCCGATCGACGAGACCGAGATCCACCTGCTCGACCGCGCGCTCCAGCCGGTACCGGTCGGTGTGCCCGGCGAGCTCTACATCGCCGGCGTGTCGCTCGCCCGAGGCTACATCGGCCGGCCGGCGCTGACCGCCGAGCGCTTCGTGCCGGATCCGCTCCCCGGCAGTCACAAGGTCGGGGGTGGCCGCGCCTACCGCGCCGGCGACCTGGCGCGCTATCGGCCGGACGGGGTGATCGAGTACCTGGGGCGGATCGACCACCAGGTGAAGATCCGGGGCTTCCGGGTCGAGCCGGGGGAGGTGGAGTCCGCCCTCGCCGAGTACCCGGCGGTCCGCGAGACGGTGGTGGTGCCGCGGCCCGACCCGGTCGCCGGCGGCTACCGCCTGGTGGCCTACGTGGTGCCGGAGGGGAACGAAGCCGAACCGGCCGAGCTGCGCTCCTACCTCGGCAGCACCCTGCCCGACTACATGGTGCCGTCGGCCTTCGTCACGCTCGCGGCGATCCCGCTCAACCCGAACGGCAAGATCGACAGGAAGGCCCTGCCCGAGCCGGAGGCTGACCGCTCCGGCGCCGGCGCCGACTACGCGCCGCCCCGCACCGCCGAGGAGGAGCTTCTCGCCAACATCTGGGCCGGCCTCCTGGGGGTCGGGAAGGTCGGCATCCGGGACGACTTCTTCGCCCTGGGCGGCCACTCGCTCCTCGCCACCCAGCTCCTGTCCAGGATGCGCGAGGCCTTCGGGGTGGAGCCGCCGCTGCGCCAGGTGTTCGAGAACCCGACGATCGAGGCGCTGGCAGCCCTCGTCGAGCGCGAGCGCCGGGCTGGGGCGTCGGGGCCGGCCCTGGGGGAGGCGCCCCCGCTCGAGCCCGCGGACCTGCCGGCGGGCCGGGAGGGTGCGGTGCCGGTGTCGTTCTCCCAGGAGCGACTCTGGTTCCTCGACCGTCTGGAGCCGGGCTCTTCGACCTACAACATGCCGACCACGGTGCGGCTCGAAGGGCGCCTGGACGTGGCGCTTTTCGCCGCCGCCCTCGACCGGATCGCACAGCGCCACGGCGCTCTCCGGACCACGTTCCACCTGGCGGGCGACCGTCCGGTCCAGGTCGTGGCGCCGGCCGGCCAGCGGCCCGAGGGCGGCTGGGTGCCGGTGCGCTCGATCGACCTGTCGGGGCTCGGCGAGGCGGAGCGGGAGCGCTCCGCGGTCGAGCTCGCCGCCCGGGCGGCGCGCCGGCCGTTCGACCTCGAACGGGGGCCGCTGGCCCGCGTGACGCTGCTCCGCCTCGGCGAGCGTGAGCACGTGGCGGTGCTGGCGATGCACCACATCGTCACCGACGGCTGGTCCATGGGGATTCTGCTCCGGGAGCTGGCGGTCTGCTACCGGGCCGCGCTCGAAGGGTGCGAGCCCGAGCTCCCGAGCCTGCCGGTGCAGTACACCGACTACGCCCTCTGGCAGCGGCGCTGGCTCACCGGCGACGTGCTGGCGGCGGAGATCGACCACTGGCGCCAGACCCTCGCCGGCGCGCCGGCGGTGCTCACCATGCCCACCGACCGTCCCCGGCCGCCGGTGCAGCGCTACCGGGGCCGCCACCTGGTGCGCATCCTGCCACCCGACCTGGTCTCCGGGCTCGAAGGGCTCGCCCGGACCGCGGGGTCGACCCTGTTCATGGTGCTGCTCGCCGCCTTCGACGCCTTCGTCCACCGCCACACCGGCCAGGACGAGGTCGTCGTCGGCACGCCGGTGGCCGGACGCACCCGCCGGGAGGTGGAGGGGCTGATCGGCTTCTTCCTGAACAGCGTCGTGCTGCGGGTGCCGGTCGAGGGAGGCCGGCGGTTCCGCGACCTGCTCGCCGACGCCCGGGAGGTCGGGCTCGAGGCGTTCGCCCACCAGGAGGTGCCGTTCGAGCGGCTGGTCGAGGAGCTGGCTGTCGAGCGCACGCTCTCCCACGCGCCGCTCTTCCAGATGATGCTCGTCTTCCAGAGCCGGGAGCGTGCCGCCCGCACCGAGGAGCTTTCCGACCTCGTGCTCCGCCCGGTGCAGCTCGAGGGCTCGACGGCGAAGTTCGATCTGACCCTGAACGTCTCCGAGACCGACGGCGGCCTGCTCTGCCGCTGGATGTACAACAGCGACCTGTTCGATGCCACGACGATCGAGCGCTGGACCCGGCGCTTCACCGAGCTGTTGCGGTCCGCGGTGGCCGATCCGGAGCGCACGGTGGGCGAGCTTCCCTTGATGGCCGCCGCCGAGCGCCAGCAGCTCCTGGAGTGGAACGACTCGGCGACGATCTTCGAGCAGGAGGGCCGCACGCTCCACGGGCTGATCGCGGAGCGGACGCTCCGGTCGCCGGACGCCATCGCCCTCGAAGCCGACGCGGAGGCGCTCAGCTATCGGGAGCTCGAGCGGCGCGCGGACGAGCTCTCGTTCCGGCTGCGCACGGCCGGCGTGGCCCCGGGTGATCTGGTCGGCCTGTGCGCCGAGCGCTCGGTGGAGATGGTGGTGGCGCTCCTCGGCATCCTCCGGGCCGGCGCCGCCTACGTGCCCCTCGACCCGGACTACCCGGGCGAGCGCCTGGCCGCCATGCTCGAGGACTCGCGGGTGCCGGTGCTGCTGGTCCAGGAAGCGCTCCGGGAGCGCGTGCCCGCGGTCGCGGCCGAAGGCTGCCGGAGTCTGGCGCTCGACGGTCAGCCGTTCGACGGTGCGGACACCGGCACCGGGAGCCCTCGGGCGGCCCTCGGGTCGGGCCTTCCCGACGACCCGGACGCTCCGGCCTACGCCATCTTCACCTCCGGCTCCACCGGGCGCCCCAAGGGGGTGGTCAACGCCCACCGCGGGGTCGTCAACCGACTGGCCTGGATGGAGAGCGCCTTCGGGCTGGAGCCTGGGGACCGGGTGCTCCAGAAGACTCCGTACAGCTTCGACGTCTCGGTGTGGGAGCTCTTCTGGCCGCTGATCGAGGGGGCGACGCTGGTCATGGCGCGGCCCGGAGGGCATCAGGACACCGCCTACCTGGTCGAGACCATCAACCGCTCCCGGGTGACCACCCTCCACTTCGTGCCCTCCATGCTCCAGGCCTTCCTCGAGGACCCGGGGGCGCCTTCGTGCACGAGCCTGCGGCGGGTGATCGCGAGCGGCGAGGCGCTGCCGCCCGACCTGGTGGCGCGTGCCGGCGAGCGGCTGCCGGCGCCGCTGCACAACCTCTACGGCCCGACCGAGGCGGCGATCGACGTCACCTGGTGGCCCTGTCCCCGCCCCGGCCAAGACGGCGAGGCCGCGCGCGAGGCGACGGTGCCGATCGGCCGGCCGGTGGCCAACACGGGCATCTACATCCTCGACCGGGATCATCGTCCGGTGGCTCCCGGCGTGGCCGGGGAGCTGGTGATCGGCGGTGCCCAGGTGGCCCGCGGCTACCTCCGGCGGCCCGCCCTCACCGCCGAGCGCTTCGTGCCCGATCCGTTCGCCCGAGCCGCCGGCTCGCGCCTCTACCGGACCGGAGACCTGGCGCGGCACCGCCCGGACGGGGCGGTCGAGTACCTGGGGCGGCTGGACCACCAGGTCAAGCTCCGGGGGTTCCGCATCGAGCTCGGGGAGATCGAGGCGGTGCTCGCCGCCCGGCCCGAGGTCCGCGAGACGGTGGTCGTGCTCCGGGGCGACCTGCCGGGCGGGCCCGGCCTGGCCGCTTACCTGGTGCCCGCGGACTCGGACGCAGACGCGGATCGGCTCGAGCTGGCGCTGCGCGAGGCCCTGTCGCGCGAGCTGCCGGGCTACATGGTGCCGGCGGCCTTCGTCGTGCTGCCGGAGCTGCCGCTCAACCCGAACGGCAAGGTCGACCGCAAGGCCCTGCCGGCGCCCCACCGCGCCGGCGCCCCGCGGCCGGGTGCGATCTCCGAGCCGCCTCGCGACGCCCTGGAGCGTGAGCTCGCGGGCCTCTTCGCCCAGGCCCTGGGCAGGAAGCCGGGGGAGAGCGCTCCGCCGATCGGCATCCACGACGATTTCTTCGACCTGGGTGGCAACTCGATCGCCGGAGCGGTGTTGATCAACCGCCTCCAGGAGCGCCTGGGGGAGATCGTCCACGTGGTCGCCCTGTTCGACGCGCCGACGGTGGCCGGCCTCGCCACCTACCTGGCGCGGGAGTATCCGGAGGCGGCGGCGCGGCTGTGGGGCGACGACGTGGTGGTGGAGCGCGGCGAGGGTGGCACCGGCCGCCGGCGCCGCCGCATCGACGAGCGGAGCATCGAGGAGCTGCGTTCGCTGGTCCGCAACCGGGGCCGGGGCGGCGTGCCGGCGCCGAAGAACCGTCGGGCGGTCTTCGTGCTGTCGCCTCCGCGCTCGGGCTCGACCTTGCTGCGCGTCATGCTCGGCGGCCACCCGGCGCTGTTCGCGCCGCCGGAGCTCGAGCTGCTCGGCTTCGCCAGCCTGGCCGATCGGCGTCAAGCGTTCTCCGGGCGCGACGCCTTCCGCCTGGAGGGGGCGGCCCGGGCGGTGATGGAGGCGTGCTCCTGCGGCGCCGAGGAGGCCGAGGAGATGCTCGCCCGGTTCGAGGCCGAGGGCATGACCACGGCCGGCCTGTACGGCCAGTTCCAGGAGTGGATCGGCGATCGCCTGCTGGTCGACAAGACGCCGACCTACGCGTGGGACCCGGACGCCCTGTGGGCGGCGGAGGAGTGCTTCGAGGAGCCCCGCTACATCCATCTGGTGCGCCACCCGTACGGCATGATTCACTCCTTCGAAGAGGCGCGGGTCGACGAGATCTTCTTCGGCCGCGAGCACCCCTTCGATCGTCGCGAGCTGGCCGAGGCGAGCTGGCTTCTCGCCCACCGCAACATCCGGCGCTTCTTCGAGGACGTGCCCGAGGAGCGCCGCATGGTCGTGCGCTTCGAGGAGCTGCTCGGAGATCCTGAGGGCGTGCTCCGGAGGATCAGCGCGTTCCTCGGCGTCGACTACCGGCCGGAGATGGCCGAGCCCTATGCCGAGTCGGTCGGGAAGGGGGGCTCGCGCATGACCGACGGCGTCCACGCCGAGTCGCGAATGCTCGGTGACGTCAAGTTCCATCAGCACAAGGGTGTCGACGCCTCGGTCGCCGAGCGGTGGCGCGAGAGCTACCGGGAGGACTTTCTGGGTGAGATCACCTGGTCGCTCGCCGGCGAGCTGGGCTATGACGCCAGCGACCGGCCGGGCGGCGAGGTGGTTCCCCTGAAGCGTCTCGACCGCGCCCCCGGCGAGCCGGCACCGCTCTCCTTCGCCCAGGAACGGCTCTGGTTCATCGACCGCATGGAGCCGGCGAGCGCCGCCTACAACATTCCGGCGGCCTTCCGGCTGACCGGCCGCCTCGACCCGGAGGCCCTCGAGCGGGCGCTGGCGACGATCGTCGAGCGCCACGCGGTGCTCAGGACCCGTTTCGCCCAGGAGGACGGCCGGGCGGTGCAGATCGCCGAGCCGCCGGGGTGCTTCCGCATGCGGCGCTTCGACATCTCCCACGTCGTGGCCGAGGCGACCGAGGCGGGGGCCCGTCCGGAGCGGCGCGAGAGGGAGCTCCGGACGATCGTCGGCGCGACCTCCAACCGGCCCTTCGACCTCGAGGCCGGCGGCCTCTTCCGCGCCTCCCTCGTCCGCCTGGGCGAGGAGGAGCACGTGCTGCTCCTGGTCATGCACCACATCGTGGGCGACGGCTGGTCGGTGGGAGCTCTATTCCGCGAGCTGACGGCCCTCTACACGGTGCTCGCCGAGGACGGCGCCCGGGCCCACGAGGAGCCCGCGGCGGCGGCCGCCGCCGCAACAGGGGAACCGGTCGCTTCCCTCGCCCGGCTGCCGGAGCTGCCGATCCAGTACGCCGACTACGCGGTCTGGCAACGGTCCTGGCTCGCCGGGGTGCGACTGGAGCGCGAGCTCGACTTCTGGCGCCGCGACCTCGAGGGCGTGCGCCCCCTGGAGCTGCCCACCGATCGACCCCGTCCGGCGGTCCAGACCTATCGCGGCGCGGCACGGCCGGTGGGCCTCTCGCCCGGGCTCGCCGAGGGCTTGCGGACCCTCGCCCGGGGCGTGGACGCGACCCCGTTCATGGCCTTGTCGGCGCTGTTCGCGGCCCTCCTGTCGCGTCTGTCGGGGCAGGACGACCTCACCGTCGGCACGCCGGTGGCCAACCGTACCCGGGGCGAGACCGAGCCGTTGATCGGCCTGTTCGCCAACACCCTGGTGTTGCGCTTCGACCTGGCCGGCGATCCCGGCTTCCGCGAGCTCCTGAGCCGGACGAGGAGCCGGTCGCTCGGCCTCTTCGCCCACCAGGACGTGCCGTTCGAGAAGGTGGTGGAGGAGCTCCGGCCGCGGCGGGATCTGGCCCGCTCGCCGCTCTTCCAGGTGATGTTCGCCCTCCAGAACGCCCGGGGCGAGACCGCCGCGCTGCCGGAGCTGACGGTCGAGCCGGTGCGCCCGGGGATCACGGCTGCCAAGTTCGAGCTGACGCTCTCCGTGGCCGAGGGGCCGCGGGGCGTCGTGGGTGGCCTCGAGTACAACCGGGACCTCTTCGATGCCACCACGGTGGAGCGCATGATCGCCCAGTTGCGAACGCTTGCCGAAGCGGCCCTGGCGGCGCCGGACCGGCCGCTGGCCGATCTGCCGCTGCTCTCGGCCGGGGAGCGCCACCAGCTTCTGGTTGATGGCAACGACACGGCGCGGGCGGACGGGGTCGCGACGACGGTGCCCGAGTGGATCACGGCCCGGGCCGAGGCGACGCCGCGGGCACCGGCGGTCACCTGCGGCCGGAAGACGCTGACCTACCAGGATCTGGAGGAGCGCTCGAACCGGCTCGGCCGCAGGCTCTGTGCCCTCGGCGTCGTGCCCGGCGACCGCGTGGGCATCTGCCTGGAGCGCTCAGAGGAGATGGTGGTGGCGGCCCTGGCCGTGCTCAAGGCCGGCGGCGCTTACGTACCGCTCGATCCCGCCTACCCCGAGGAGCGCCTGGTCTACGTGCTCGAGGACTCGGGGGCGCGGGTGCTGCTGGCCGAGGAGGGCACGCCGGAGGCGCTGGCGGCTGCTGTGCCGGCGGGCGGCGCGCTCCTCCGGCTGGATGCCGACGCCCCGGAGATCGCCCGGGAGCCGGCCGAGCCCCTCGGGCGCGTTCCCGAGCCCCCCGATCCTGACGGCCTCGCCTATGTGATCTACACCTCCGGCTCGACCGGGCGGCCGAAGGGCGTGGAGATCCCCCACCGGGCGTTCGCCAACTTCCTCCTGTCCATGGCCGAGGCCCCGGGGCTCGACGCCGGCGACGTGCTGGTGGCGGTGACCACGCTGTCGTTTGACATCGCCGGGCTGGAGCTCTTCGGACCGCTGGTGGTGGGCGGCCACGTGGTGGTCGCGCGCCGCGAGGCGACGGTCGACGGCGAGCGTCTGGCGGCCCTGCTCGACGCCGTGGGCGCCACGGTGCTCCAGGCGACTCCGGCGACCTGGCGCCTGCTGCTCGACTCCGGCTGGCGCGGCGACCGCCACCTGACGGCGCTCTGCGGCGGCGAAGCGTTGCCGCCCGAGCTGGTCGGGCGGCTCGCCCCGCGGGTGGCCGGCCTGTGGAACATGTACGGCCCTACCGAGACCACCGTCTGGTCGTCGACGCTGCGGATCGAGCCCGGGGACGGGCCCACGGCCGCGGTGCCGGTGGGCGGCCCGATCGCCAACACCTCGTTCGCGGTGCTCGATCGGCGGCTCCGCCCCGTGCCCTTCGGCGTTCCGGGCGAGCTGGCGATCGGCGGCACGGGCGTGGCGCGGGGCTACCACGGCCGGCCCGATCTGACCGCCGGGGTGTTCGTGCCCGACCCGTGGGGGGAGCCGGGCAGCCGGCTCTATCGCACGGGAGACTTGGTGCGCGCGCGGACCGACGGCCGGCTCGAGTTCCTGGGCCGGATCGATCACCAGGTCAAGGTCCGGGGTCACCGCATCGAGCTCGGCGAGATCGAGGCGGCCCTCGCCCTCGACCCGGCGGTGGGCCGGGCGGTGGCGGCGGTCCAGGGGCCCGAGGGTGCACGGCGCCTGGTCGCCTACGTGGTGCTCGACAAGGGGGAGGAGCCCGAAGCCGTTCTCGACGCCGGGAGCCTGCGAGAGGCGCTCCGCCGGACCTTGCCCGACTACATGGTCCCGTCCGCGTTCGTGGCCCTCGACGAGCTTCCGCTGACGCCGAACGGCAAGGTCGACCGCAAGGCTCTGCCCGACCTGGGGAGCATCCGTCTCGAGGGTACCGCCTCGGCGGTGGCGCCGAGGACCGAGACCGAGCGGCGGCTCGCCACCCTCTGGCAGGAGCTTCTGTCGGTGGAAGAGGTCGGGGCGCGGGACGATTTCTTCGCCCTGGGCGGGCACTCGCTGCTGCTGGTCGAGCTCAACCGGCGCCTGCGCCAGCTCTTCGGCCGCGAGGTGCCGGTGGTGGAGCTCTTCCGCCACCCGACCCTCGAGGCGCTGGCCGCCTACCTGGACCGCACCGCCGGTACCATCGATCTGCCTCCGGGTGTCATGCGCCTCAGCGACGGGGCGACGACGCTGGCGCCCCTCTTCCTGGTCCATCCGCTGTCCGGTGAGCTGTCGCTCTACCGGCCGCTGGTCGACGCCCTGGGGGGCGACCGGCCGGTCTACGGCTTCCAGGCGCGTGGGCTCGAGCAGGGAGCGCGCCCCGACTTCACGGTCGAGGAGATGGCCGAGCGCTACGCCAGGGCGCTGGAGCGGGTCCACCCGGAGGGCCCGGTGCTCTTGGCCGGCAGCTCGATGGGCGGCCTCGTCGTCTACGAGATGGCGCGCGCCCTGGCGGAACGGGGCCGCGACCTCGGCTTCGTCGCCATGGTCGATACGCCGGTCCCGGGGGCGAGGCAAGCGGCCGAGGGGGAGGCTTCGGCGGCCGGACGGCACCGCGACGGCGAGATCGAGCTGGCCCTGCTCGGCTATCTGGAGTCGGGCGAGCCGGAGATCACGCTCGAGGAGCTCGGTGAGATGGCCCGGGAGGAGCGGCTGGCCTACGTGCTCGAGCGGGGACACCGTGCGGGCACGCTGCCGGCCTCCTACGGCCTGGACGACCTCACGCGTCTGGTGAGCGTGGTCGAGGCGAACCGGGCGGCCATGGACGTCTACCGGCCGGCGACCTGGGACGGGCGCCTGGTCTACTTCCGGGCCGCCGACGGATCCGCCGCCGCGGACACCGGTAACGCCCCGCCCTGGAGCGGGCTCGCACTTGAAGGGGTGGAGCTTCACGAAGTGCCTGGCAACCACATTTCGTTGCACTCGGCACCGAACGTCGAACGGCTCGCGGCCGGTTTCGGGGAGTACCTCGAGCGTGTCGCGGGGAGAGAGGGACGCATAGAGGGGGTCGCCGCCGGCGCGGCGCTCACCCCGAGAGAGTGAGGACGGACTGCACCATGACCGACAACAGGAACGACCACAGCGTGAGCGAGCCGATCTACGACCTGATAGGTGTCGGATTCGGTCCGGCCAACCTCTCCCTGGCGATCGCCCTGGAGGAGGAGGCCGAGCGCCCCGGTGGCGAGGACGTGAGCCGTCTCTTTCTCGAGGCGCGGATGGACCCGTGCTGGCATCCGGGGTTGCTGATCGAGGACTCGCGAATCCAGATCACCGTGCTCAAGGATCTGGTCACCTTGCGCAACCCCCGGAGCCGGTTCACCTTTCTGAGCTACCTCAAGGAGAAGGACCGGCTGTTCGAGTTCCTGAACCTGAGGGACCTCTTCCCGAGCCGGGTCGAGTTCAACGACTACCTCTGCTGGGCCGGAGAGCAGCTCGCCGACCGGGTGCGCTACGGCCGCCGGGTGACCGCCATCGAGCCGGTGGAGGACGAGGCCGGCCGGGTGCGGGTGGTGCGGGTGCGGAGCCGCAACGAGGCGGACGGCTCGGAGGAGGTCCGGCTGGCCCGGAACGTGGTGGTTGCCACCGGGCCGCGGCGCTGGCTGCCGGACGGGATCGAGCTGCCCGGCGGCGAGCTCGAGGACCGGGTCTTCCATGCCTACGACTTCATGCAGCGGATGGACCGGGGGTTCCCGGACCGTAACGGGCGCCACCGCCTGGTCGTGGTGGGCGGCGGCCAGACCGGCGCCGAGCTCTTCTGGACCCTGATGAAGCGCTACCCGAACGCGGACGTGACGGCGACCGTGCGCGGGTTCGGGTACAAGCCGGTGGACGAGAGCGATTTCATCAACCAGGTCTTCTTCCCGGAGATGATCGACTTCTTCTACAACCTGCCCGACGACAAGCGCAAGAAGGTCTTCGACTCGTTCCGGGACGTCAACTACGCCGTCGTCGACCATCCGTTGATCCAGAAGATCTACCGCTTCCTGTACGACGAGCGGGTGGCCGGCAAGAATCGTGCTCGGCTGCTGCCCTACATGCACCTCGAGTCGATCGGCACCGAGGGCGACGAGGTGCGGCTGCGCTTCCGGCACGTGATCGAGGAGCGGCCGGTCGAGATCGCCTGCGACGGCCTGATCGTCGCGAGCGGGTTCCGGTGGAACAGAGAGCACCCGCTGATCCAGGGGCTCGCCGACCGCTTCGAGAGCGACGCCTCCGGCAGCTACCGGATCCTCCGCGACTACCGGGTGGCCGGGCGTCCCGGTTTCGAGGTCGGCGTCTATCTCCAGGGGTACTGCGAGGAGACCCACGGCATCAGCGAAACCGTGCTCTCGCTCTTGCCCATGCGTGCCCAGGACATCGTCGAGTCGCTCGCCGAGCGGCTGGACGGGGGGCGTGAGGTCGAGGAGCTCGGCGCCGTGGCGGCCGGAGGAGAGGGTTGACCGAGGGCGGCGGCGGCAGGAGCGCCGAGGGCGGCGGGGCGGTGGGCGACGGCCATCCCGTTTCGCCGGGGCAACGGGCCCTCTGGCTGCTCCACCAGCGCGACCCGGCCGGCGCGGGCGCCGCGTACACCATCGCCGCCGCCGGCCGCGTGCGCGGCGTGGCCGACCCCGAAGCACTCCGGGGCGCGTTCGAGGCCCTGGTCCGCCGCCATCCGGCGCTCCGCACGGTCTTCCCCCTGGGTGCCGGGCCGGAGGGGGAGGAGCCGGTGCCGCGGGTGCTCGAGCCCGGCGAAGCGGTCGGCGCCTTCTTCGAGGCGGTCGACGGCTCCGCCTGGAGCGAGGGCGAGGTGCCGGAGCGGCTGGCGGATCTGGCCTACCGGCCGTTCGACCTGGAGCGGGGTCCGCTGTTCCGGGTCTTTCTCGCCCAAGGGGTCGAGCGCTCCGACGGTGCACGGAACACCTACCTCGTCCTGTCCCTCCACCACATCGTCGGCGATCTCTGGTCGCTGGCGATCGTCGTGCGCGAGCTGGGGAAGACTTACCGGGCGCTTACCGAGGGACAGGATCCGCTGGCCGGGCTGCCCGAGCTCGCGACCACCCACGCCGAGTGGGTGAGCCGTCGCCGGCGCTCGCTCGCCGGCGAGGAGGGGGAGCGGCTCTGGCGGTTCTGGCGTGATCATCTGGGCGGAGGGAGCGGCGCCGAGGGGGAGGGGGCGAGGCCGCGGGCGGCGACCCCGCTCGAGCTGCCGACCGACCGGCCGCGCCCGGCGCTCCAGAGCTTCGCCGGGGCGACGGTCGCCCGCAGTCTGGAGCCCCACTCCCAGGACCGGCCCGGGAGCGAGCCTCGGGGGCCCGTGCTTCGGCGCGGCCTGGGCCGGCTCGCCCGGCGCTCCGGCACCCACCGGTTCAGCGTTCTGATGGCCGCCTGGCAGGCGGTGCTCGGCCGCTGGTCGGGCCAGGATGAGTTCCTGGTCGGCTCGCCGACCGCCGGGCGGGGCGGAGCCCGCTCCGAGATCGGCGGCGTGGTCGGCTACTTCGTCAACCCGGTGGCGGTGCGGGCGCCCCTCCACGGGGACCCCACCTTTGCCGATCTCGTCGTGCGTGTGGGCGAGGAGACCGAAGCGGTCCTCGCGCACCAAGATCTGCCCTTTCCGTGGCTCGCCGAGGAGCTGGCGGAGCGCGACCCGAGCCGGCCGCCGCTCTTCCAGACCATGATGGTGCTCCAGAAGAGCCCGATCCCGGGCCTCCGGGGCCTGGGGGCCTTCGCCCTCGGCCGCACCGGGGCGCCCCTCGACCTCGACGGCCTGGAGCTCGCGTCGGTGCCCCTGCCCCAGCGGGGAGCCCAGTTCGACCTCGCCCTGTTCGTCACCGAGGAGGAGGGCGCGCTGGTCGGCTCGCTCGAGTACGCGTCCGAGCTCTTCGACCGGGAGACCGCTGAGCGGTTGCTCGGTCACCTGGCGACCTTCCTGGCGGAGGTCGTCGAGGACGCGGACCGTCCGATCTCCCGGATTCCGATCCTGACCCCTGGGGAGCGACGGCAGGTGGCGATCGAGTGGCCGGGTGGTGGCCACCGTGATCAGGCGTCCGCGGAGCCCGTCCGGCCGCTCCACGTGCGGTTCCTGCACCAGGCCGCGGCCCACCCCGAGGCCGAGGCGCTGGTGGTGGGGGAGGAGCGGCTGACCTACGGCGACCTCGACCGGCGGTCCCGCCGGCTGGCGGCCAGTTTGCGGGCCCTCGGCGTGGGGCCGGAGGTGCCGGTCGGCGTCTTTCTCGAGCGGACCAGCGACCTGCCGGCCGCCCTGCTGGGAGTGCTCCGGGCGGGCGGCGCGTACGTCCCCATGGACCCCGCCTACCCCGAGGAGCGCGTGGCGCTCATGGCCGGCGACAGCGGCATGACGGTCGCCGTGGCGGGGGAGGGCCTGGCCGGGCGCCTGCCGCCCGGGGTGCGAGCGGTGACCCCGGCCGAGCTCGAACGGGTGGGGGAGGGGGAGCCGCCTCCTGCTGAGCCGGCTCGGCCGGGCGCGGTCTCCCCGGACGGCCTCGCCTACGTCATCTACACCTCCGGCTCGACCGGCCGCCCCAAAGGGGTGGCGATCACCCATCGGAGCGCGAGCGCGCTCGTCGAGTGGGCGGCGCGAGCCTTCGACGCCGGCGAGCTCTCCGGCGTGCTCGCCGCGACGTCGGTCTGCTTCGATCTCTCGGTGTTCGAGCTGTTGGTGCCGCTCGCCCTCGGTGGCCGGGTGATCCTGGCTCCGGATGCCCTGGCGCTGCCCTCCCTGCCCGCGGCGGGCGAGGTGCGCCTGGTCAACACCGTGCCTTCGGCGATGGAGGGCCTGTGCCGGGTGGGCGACGAGGAGGCGGCGTCCGAGGCCGGCCTGCCGCCGGGCGTGCGCACCGTCTGCCTGGCGGGCGAGGTGCTCCGGCGCCGGCTCGTGGACGCGGTCTACCGGGCGTCGCGCTCCGCCGGTGGACCCGCGGGCGTCCAGCGGGTACTGAACCTCTACGGCCCATCCGAGGACACCACCTACTCGACCGAATCACTCTGCCCGGCGGGGGAGCAGGGGGAGCCGACCATCGGCCGCGTTCTGCCCGGTAGCCGGGGGTACGTGGTCGACGCCCGCCTGGGCCTCCAGCCCCAGGGGGTGCCCGGAGAGCTTGTGCTGGGGGGCGTGGGGCTCGCCCGTGGCTATCTGGGCCGCCCGGCCCTGACGGCGGAGCGCTTCGTGCCCGATCCGTTCGCGGCCGGCGACTCGGGCCGGGCCGGCGGGCGCCTCTACCGTACCGGGGATCTCGTGCGCTGGCTTCCCGGCGGCGAGGTCGAGCTCATCGGCCGGATCGACCACCAGGTGAAGGTCCGCGGGTTCCGCATCGAGCTGGGGGAGGTCGAGGCGACCCTCGGCGGCCATCCCGGCCTGCGGGAGGTGGTGGTGGTAGTGCGGGGCGAGGGGGCCGAGCGGCGCCTGGTGGCCTATGTGGTCGCCGCGAGCGAGGAGGTGACGGCGGGTGCGCTCCGTGGCTTCCTCGGGGGCCGGCTTCCCGGCTACATGGTGCCGGACGTGTTCGTGATGCTCGAAGGGCTGCCGCGGACCCCGAACGGCAAGGTGGACCGGCGGGCACTGCCCGATCCGCCCGGGGACCGCTCCGGCTCCGAGGCGGAGTACGTGGCGCCCGAGACGGAGATCGAGATCCTCCTGGCCGAGATCTGGCGCGACGTTCTGGGCGTCGAGCGGGTGGGAATCCACGACAGCTTCTTCGAGCTGGGCGGGCACTCGCTCAGCGCCCACCGGGTGCTCGTCCGGGTGCGCGACCTCCTGGGTGTCGAAGTGCCGGTGGCCCGGCTGTTCGAGCAACCCACGGTGGCCGGCCTCGCTGTCGCGATCGCGGAGGTACTGCTCGAAGGGGCGGACGACGAGACGGTCGCCGAGGTGCTGGGGTCGTTCGAGTAGGCGGAGAAGGAGAGCCGCGATCCTGGGCGGCGGGCTCCGGCCGAAACGGATGGTGCGGCTGGGAGGACTCGAACCCCCGACCAAGAGCTTAGGAGGCTCCTGCTCTATCCACCTGAGCTACAGCCGCATCGGATCTCGATTCTACTCCGGGCTGACGCCGGGGCGGAGAGGCCGCGCCGGGTCGGGCCGTGGACCTTCAAGGTCCGGGGCGACGGCGGTATTCCCCGCCGCCCCGGTGGCCTGTGCCTTCACCCGGCGGGCCGGGCTCTTCAGTCTGGCCTGATCGTCGCTCGCAGGGGGCGCTGGAGCTCATCGCGCAGGGAACGGACCAGGGCTTCGAGCTCTACGTGCTCACGCTCGAGGCGCTCGATCCGCCGCAACAGCCTGCTCTCGTCCATCGGTGCGGCTACCGTCGCCGCCCGGGGAGCCGCCGGCTGTGCCGCCTGCCCGTGGGTCGGCCGCGCCGTGGCCGCCTTCGCGGTTTTCGACTTCGGTGGGCGGCCGGGCTTGCTCTCCTTGCGGATCTGCTCGAACACCGCCAGCGCCTCGGGCGGGAATCGCCGCTGGCGGCCGTCCCCCTCGTGGGGGATGCGGTCGGGGAACTTGGCGGCGTAGCGGGCCACCGTCGGGTAGGCGATGCCGAGCTGTCCGCTGATGTCCTTGAGGGTCAGAGTGGCTTCGCCGGTCGTCCGCGGTCCGGGCTCCGCGGACGGTGCCGGCTCGGCCGCGGTCGCCGAGGGCTCGTCGACCGCGGCGGCGGGCTGTCCGACGATCGCGATGGCGGGCCGTCTGCGGCCGGCTGAAGGCTCTTCCCGGGTAGCTGAAGGCTCTTCCCGGCCGGCTGAAGGCTCCTCCCGGGCGGCTGAAGGCTCCTCTCGGCCGGCTGAAGGCTCCTCCCGGGCGGCTGAAGGCTCCTCCCGGGCGGCTGAAGGCTCCTCCCGGGCGGCTGAAGGCTCCTCCCGGGCGGCTGAAGGCTCCTCCCGGGGCTCGTGGCGGGCCCGGCGGATCCGGGGGAGTGACAGCAGGCCGAAGCCGCCACGGCGGGGCAGATCACGTTCCTGGGATTCTTCCTCTCGGATCTCGGCGAAGATGGCAAAAGCCTCCTCGGGAAAACGCTGCTGGGCCCCAGAGCCGATGGAAGGGATCCTCTCGGGGTGCTCCCGCTTGTAGCGGAGCAAAATCGGCATGGCAATGCCGGTCTCCTGCGCGACTTCCATCAAGCTGAACATTCTTGTGTCGGTCGTGGGCTCGATTACACCCTGCCCACCACCGAGCATGGTGGTTTCCTCGGTCATGGTCCGTTCGCCTCCGATCAAATCTGTTTAGAGCAATATACGGCTTTTTCAAAGCCCAGCCTATTATCAAGAAATCAGCCGTGGTATGTCAACGGTGGCCAAGAGGGCCGCCGTTGTCACGCACTCGCGGCTTTACAACACTCAAGGAGGGAAGGTCGACGGGGCCGGTGCCGGCGGCGAGGACAGCGGCGCCCGCCGGAGCGTTGGGAGCCCTGGAGCAGGGGAACCCGTCGGCCATCCCCAGACGCCACCCTCTCACCGTGTCGACCATCCCCCAGAGACGATCTCCTTCGCCCATGGACCATGCGCCGGTCGTGTGCGCTTGGCGAGGCTGCCTCGATCCCGGCCTGCTGGAGCGGGCCGTGGGCCTGCTGGTCGACGGCCACCCGGAGCTCTGGTGCCCGGCGGAGCGCCCCCGAGCGGACAGGGGCGCCGGTCTGTTCGTCCACCTCGATCTCTCGGCAGCCCGAACGGGGGAGCATCTAGGGGTCGAGGAGACCCTCGGGTGGATGCTTCGGCGCTGCATCGACCGGCCGTCGGGTGCGCCCTTCCTGGTGGTCTATCTCGACCCGGGACCGGAGGAGCCGGGCCGGCTCGTGCTCGCCGGGCGCCGGGGCGCGGTGTCCGACGGCCAGGAGTGCGCCGCCCTCTCCGAGGCGCTCCTGGGGATCTACGGCGAGCTGACGACCGCGGAGCGGGCACTGGCCTGATCGCTCTCCCGGTTGTCCCGATTCGCCGGGCGCCCCGCACCCCGGAGGGATGGAGCGAGGATGGGGCAGCCCGTCCCGAACCGGCGTACCCACCCAGACCCTGACCGCAGCAGGCAAGGAGGCGTCCCCTGTGCTGATTCGCAAGCTCGATCCCGAGTCGTTCGTCCACGCGTACAACGTGGACTTGCAGATGCTGTACCCGTGGGAGGGGGTGGTCGAGCCTCCGTTCGGCGCCGCCTGGGCGGTGCTCGCGCCGGGTGAGTCCACGAAGCCGCACGCGCATCAGGAGTGCGAGACCTTCTTCATCGCCCAGGGACGGGGGACGATGTCGATCGACGGTGACGAGGTCGAGGTCGGACCGGGCCACGTGACCTTCCATCAGCCGTTCCACGACCACCGCCTGACCAACACCTCGGAGACCGAGAATCTCCTGTTTCTGACGGTCTACTGGGAGGACCGGGGGCAGTGGGACCGGCAGGCCGGGGCCGAGGCCGAAGTGGAGGCAGGACCGCAGATCGCGCGGGCCATGGTCACGGCGGCGCCGCCCACGCCCAACGGCGACCTCCATCTCGGGCATCTGGCAGGGCCATACCTGTCGGCCGATCTCCATGCCAGGTTCCTGCGGCTTCAGGGCGTAGACGCCACTTTCGCCTGCGGCAGCGACGACAACTCCCGGTGGGTCGTCGGCATGGGCGAGAGTCTGGGCCGCTCGCCGGAGGAGACCGCCCGGCTGTTCTCGGAGTCGATCCTCGACACCCTGGAGCAGGCGGGCATCGACATCGCGTTCTATCGCCCCACCGAGAGCGAGCACCATGCCCGGCTGGTCCGGGAGCTGGTCGCCCGGCTCCACGAGCAGGGGCAGATCGTCGAGAAGGAGATGCCGGTCGCCTGGTGCCCCGAGTGCGACGAGATGCTCTTCGAGTACCGGGTCCAGGGTGCTTGCGGCCACTGTGGCGGAACCGTCTACGGGCACACCTGCGAAGACTGCGGCTGGCCCAACACGGGCGCCGACCTGGTCGACCCGAAATGCACCTCCTGCGGCGCCGCCGCCGAGATCAGGACCCGCAAGCGCCTGGTCTTTCCGGTGTCGCGCTTCGCCCACTCGCTCCGCGAGGCCTACCGCCGGATCGACATGCCGGCGGGGCTCCGCGCCTTCTGCGAGGAGGTCCTGACCGAGGGGGCTCCGGACTTTCCCGTCACCCAACCGGGCGACTGGGGGATCGAGGTGCCGGTGCCCGGATGGGAGGGCGAGCGGATCAACGTCTGGGTGGAGATCGGTCCCCGCTACTTCGCCTACGCGGAGCACCTGGTCCGGGAGTCCGGCGACCAGGACGGCACAGACGCCGGCCAGGAGGCCGGCTGGACGCGCTACTGGAAGTCCCCGGACGCCCGCGTGGCCCAGTTCTTCGGCGTCGACAACAGCTTCTACTACGGCGTGCTGATCCCGGCCCTGTTCCTCGCGTTCGACCCCGAGATCCGGCTGCCCGAGGTCATGGTCACCAACGAGTTCTACCGCCTCGACGGCAAGAAGTTCTCGACCAGCCGGGACCACCGGATCCTGGGGCGGGATCTGCTGTCCGAGGTGCCCCGCGAGGCGGTGCGCTACTACCTCGCCCGCACCTGCCCCGAGCGGGAGCAGACCAACTTCACCCGGGAGGGGTTCCGGGAGGTGTGCCGCCGGGAGCTCCTGGACGGCTGGCAGGCGTGGCTCGAGGAGCTCACCCGGCGGGTCGCCGAGGGGGCCGGGGGCACGGTGCCTTCGACCGGCGACTGGACCCCTGAGCAGCGGCGGTTCTACGAGCGGCTCCAGGCGCTCCTGGCCGAGGCTGGATCGGGGTGGGACGCGGCGGGTTTCTCTCCCCAGCGCGCCATCCGGGCCTTGGGTGAGCTGGTGCGGGAGGCGCGCCGGTTCGGCCGTGGCCAGGTCCACTGGCGGCGTGCGGCGGGCGTCAAGGGGGAGGAGCGCCGTACGGCGCTGGCCCTCGAGCTGCTGGCGGCGAAGCTCCTCGGCCTCGCTGCCGCGCCGGCGATGCCGGAGACGGCGGAGCGGATCTGGCGCGCCATCGGATACGACGCGGGCCCCGGCCCGGGGAGCTGGAAGGACGCGTTCGAGTGGGTGCCGGCGGGTGTCGAGGTTCCCGGACCGGGCGAATCGATCCTTCCGGGACTGGCCGAAGCGCTCTGACCGAGGGGGTCTTGGGAGCCCACCCCACCGGGCGGGCAGCCTTCGCGCAGAAAGGTAGGACGCGTGTCACGGAATGACCGCGGCATGCACCTTCAGTGTGAAGCATCATGAGAAGTCGAAATCGAATGATCTCGGGAAGTCCGAATTCAGAAGTACCCGCGGCGGACGGGGGTTCTCGGGAGCCTTCCCGAAGCGACCAGGAGGATGATCCAATGAGTCAGGGAGAGACCTGTTGTCAGGGGCAGAGCACCGAAGATTCCTGTTGGGGATACCAGTTAATTATTGATTGCTTTGGTGTCTCTCACGAGAACTGTTGTGATCTGGACAAGGGCTACGAGTTCCTGGATCAGATCTGTGCTCACCTGAACATGACCAAGCAGACCCAGCCGTACATCTTCAAGACCTGCGAGCGCACATTCCCGGGCAAGCCCGGCTACAGCGGCTGGGTGCCGATCATCGAGAGCGGCATTCAGATTCACACTTCGGCGAACAACCGCTTCGTCAGCGTGGACGTGTACTCCTGCAACAAGTTCGACCTGAAGGACGTGGAAGAGTTCGTGCGCAAGTGGTTCGAGCCGACGACGGTTGAGGCGCAGTTCTTCTTCCGCGGTCAGAACATCCTCCAACGCTCCTTCCCGACGACCGAGTCCCGCGAGGCCCTTCAGACCGCCTGACGGCCCCCGACGGCTCCCAAAGGCCCGGCAATCCGACATGATCCGGTCGGAGCGCCGGGCCTTTTCTCGTGCTGGACCTCTACAAAGGTCGACTTCGTGACGACTGAGTCAGGATTCCTGAGCCGCCGGTGATGCCGTTCACTGGAGCTCCATCCCAGGCCGGCGAGAGATCCGGGAGGGGGCCGGGGGCTTGTCGGGGCGGACGCTCTACAGCGTGTCGCCGGCCGTGGCGTTCATCCGCGCCACCTTGAAGCGGATGCCCAGGCTGAGGAAGGGCTCCGGCGGGGTGCGGCCCGGCTGCGGCAGGGCCCGCATGTCGTCGAGCAGCGCGCCGCCGCGGCCGGTCGCCCACTCGGCCAACAGCTCACCCGCCACCGTTCCGAGGGCGATGCCCGCGCCGGTGAAGCCGGCGGCGGCGTAGAGGCCGTCGTCGAGGCGCTCGAAGAGGTGGCGGCGGCTGGCCGAGGCCCCCATGACGCCGGCCCAGGTGTGCTCGAGCTCGATGCCGGAGGCGCCGAAGAGCTCCGGCCAGCGCCGTGCCAGCGCCGCGCGATGGGCCCGGAGCGCCCGGTCCCGGACCGCCGCCCCGGCGGCGAGGTCGCGGGAGTAGTGGAGCGTGTTGCGGACCAGGATGCGCTGGTCCCGCGTTCGCCGGAGGCTCGAGCCCATCGGGTCCTGGGCGAGGAGGCCCCACTCCGCCTCGCCTCCGAGGGCCTCTTGCTCCTCCGCCGTCAGCCGACGGGTCAGGCTGCCGAAGGTGATCAGAGGAAAGACGCGCCGAGCGAGCCCGCCCCCCCGAGCGGCAGAGAGCAGGGGGGCGTAGCCGTTGAGCGCCAGGATCACCCGCGGGGTGCTCACCGATCCGTGGTCGCTTCGGGCCCGCCAGGAGCCAGCCTCCCGCTCGAGCGTGCGCACCGGTGAGCGCTCGTAGAGCTCCACGCCGTCGGGGAGCGCCGCGGCGAGGCCCCGGAGCAGGGCGGCCGGCTGGACGAGCGGTCGCCCCGGCATGCGCACTCCCCGCCGATAGAAACGGGTGCCGGTGACTCCCTCCATGGCGGCCCGGTCCAGGTCCTCGTAGCGCTCGCCATGGGCGGCTAGCCAGCGGGCCAGGGTCTCGAGGTCGCGCAGGCCGTCGTCGCCGGCGGCCGCGTGGACCCATCCGGTGTCGTCCCAGGCGCAGTCGATGGCGTGCTCGTCCACCGACCGCCGCAGGCTTTCGATGCCGGCCCGCGACAGGCGCATGTGGCGCTCGGCGACGTCAGGTTCCATGGCGGTGGTGAAGAAGGCGATGTCGACGACGAAGCCGGAGCTCCGTGCCGAGGCGCCGAACCCGGCCCGTTGCGCGTCGAGCATGACGATCCGCCAGCCCGGCTCGAGCTCGGAGAGGCGCCGGGCCGCGGCGAGGCCGGCCAGGCCCGCACCGACGACGAGGGCGTCCGCCCGCTGGTCACCCTCGAGCCACGGGCGGGGAGTCGGTTGTCCAGGCCCCTCTGTCGTCTCCAGGTCGGCCAGCCAGCCGCAGGAGTCGTCGTCCCTGGGGATCACCCGGGCCTCGAACGCCGGCGCCATCAGACCACCTCCACGCGGGCGGGGCCGGCCACCACCTCGCCCACCTCGGTGGCCCGGTGGCCGGACGCCAGGAGGGCGGCGAGGAGGTCGCCCGCACTCTCTTCGGGCGCCGCGATCAGCAGCCCGCCCGAGGTCTGGGGGTCGAAGAGCAGCTCGAGCTGGTGCCGGTCGAGCCCGGCGCGGTCTTCGAACACGTCGGCCGCGTTGTCGCGGTTGGCGACGGTCGAGTCGGTGGTCACGCCCTTCTTGACCAGGTGGTAGAAGCCGTCGAGGACCGGCAGGCTCTCGAATCGGAGACGCAGGGTCGCCGAGGCACCCCGGGCCATCTCCCGCGTGTGGCCGATCAATCCGAAGCCGGTGATGTCGGTGGCGGCGCGGCAGCCGTGGTCGAGGGCGAGTCGGGAGGCCTCCCGGTTCAGGCGTTCCATTTCGGTCAGAGCCTCCTCGAGGCCAGGGGCGTCCAGCTTGCCGAGCTTGAACGCGTTGATCAGGACGCCGGTGCCCAGGGGCTTGGTCAGCAGCAGGCGGTCGCCCGGGCGGGCTCCGGCGTTGGTCAGCAGGCGGTCCGGTTCGGCGCGGCCGATGGCCGCGAAGCCGAACTTGAGCTCGTCGTCGCGCACCGAGTGGCCGCCCAGCAGCACGCCGCCGGCTTCGGCGAGGGTCTCGGCCGCTCCGGTCAGGATGGCGCCGAGCTCCTCCTTCGGGACCCCCGTCTTGCCGCCCTCCGGGAAGCAGCAGAGGTTGAGGGCGAAGAGCACCTCGCCGCCCATGGCGAAGACGTCGGAGAGGGAGTTGGCGGCGGCGACCCGTCCGAAGCGCCGGGCGTCGTCGCAGACCGGGGTGATGAAGTCCGCCGTGGCGATCAGGGCGTGGCCGTCGAGCAGGTAGACTCCGGCGTCGTCGGACGTTTCGGGTCCGACCAGGACCCGCTCGTCACCGCCGGCGATGGCGATGAGCGGGCGAACGAGGTCGTCGAGGTCCCCCGGACCGATCTTGGCCGCTCAGCCGCCCGACGTGGCGCAGGCGGTGAGGCGGAACTTCTTGCGAAACAGTGCCATGGGACGGGGAGTGTAACGCAGGGGCGGTGGCTGGAGGAGGGGGGGGAGGGCGCGGCGCGGGACCCCCGCCGGGAACGGGCTCGGCTCGCGCTTCGGTGCTCTGTCCCGGTACGCTTCGTGGCGCACACTCTTGGAGAGACGGCGGGTCCGGTATGGGACCGGTTTGCCCGCGGCATCGCCCGACCCAATCGTGATCCCCTGACGAGAACCCGGGAGGAGTCCCCATGAGACGGACCGTTGCGGCCCTTGTCCTTCTGCTGCTCACCGCTGGTACGGCCTGGCTCGCGATCGCGCTGCTCGATCCGCCGGCCGTGGCTCCGGCGTCCGCACCGGCGGACGTGTTCTCCGCCGAGCGGGCCATGGCGCACGTCAACGCGCTGGCCGGTAGTGGCGTGCCGCGCCCGGTGGGCAGCGAGGCCCATGCCGCGGCCCGCGAGTACATCGTCGGAGAGCTGAAGGCGCTGGGGCTCGAGACCGAGGTCTGGACCGGCGTCGGCCGGTCCTCCCGGGGCATGACCTACGGCACGATGGAGGACGTGATCGCCCGCGTGCCGGGGACCGGGGGAGACGGGACGCTGCTGCTGATGGCCCACTACGACTCGGCGAAGGCCGGTCCGGGCGCGAGCGACGACGCGGTGGGTGTCGCGACCTTGCTCGAGTCGCTCCGGGCCCTGCTCGCCGGTCCGGCTCCGAGCAACGACGTGGTGGCGCTCTTCTCGGACGGCGAGGAGCTGGGCCTGCTCGGCGCCGAGGCGTTCGCGGAGGGCCATCCGCTGGGCCGGGCGGTGGACCTGGTGATCAACTTCGAGGCCCGGGGTACCCGTGGCCCCGCGTTGATGTTCGAGACCGGTCCCGGCAACGGCTGGACGATCGCGCGCTTCGCGGAGGCCGCGCCCTACCCGGTGGCGGCTTCCTACTCCTACGAGGTTTACCGCCGGCTGCCCAACGACACCGACTACAGCGTGTTCAAGGGGCGCGGCGTCCCGGGCCTGAACTTCGCGCACATCCACGGCCCGGTCGGCTACCACACGGCCCTCGATTCGGTCGAGCACATGGACCCGCGGAGCCTGCAGCACCACGGCTCGAACGCCCTCGGCCTGGCGCGAGCCCTGGGATCGGCCGATCTCTCGGCCGCCGGCACCGGCGGCGACGCCGTCTACTTCAACCCGCTGGGGTCGTTCTTCGTCCACTTCCCGGCCTCCTGGGTGATCGCGCTCTTCGTGATCCTCGCCCTCGCGGTGGTGGGGGTCGTGGGGGCCGGCTTCGCCCGGGGCCGCGTCCGCCTGGGCGGCGTCGTGCTCGGTCTGGTCGGCCAGGTGGTCATCCTGGTGGTTCTCGGCGGCCTGGCGTTCGTGCTCCGGGGCCTACTGTTCCGGGGCGGCTACGACTTCCGCATCTGGGGTGACGCGTCGTCGCTCGCCTTCATCCTGTTCGCGCTGACGCTCCTCGCGCTGGGGCTGGGGCTCGTCCTCCAGGGGCTCCTGGCACGCCTCGGCGCGCGGTTCCTCCAGGGCGAGGACCTGGCCGTGGCCGGCTTGGTGCTCTGGCTCCTCGCCACCGGCGCCGTCTCCCTGGTGGCCCCGGGGGCGAGCTATCTCTTCCTGGTGCCTCTGGTCTTCCAGGCGATCGCCGTGGGTCTGCTGGTGGCACGCGCGGAGCGCTCCGGCGAGACGGCCTCCGTATCCGCCGCGCTCGTCGCCGCCCTGGCGGTCGCCCTGGTGGTGACCGCCCTCGTCTGGGCTCCCACCCTGGCGCTGGTGGCGGTCGGGTTGCGGGCTGCTGCCGCGGCGATCGTGGCCGTGGCGAGCGGCCTGCTGCTGGCGCTCCTCGCTCCTCAGGCGGAGATCGTCGCGGCCCAGAAGCCCCGCTGGGCGGTGCCCGGCCTGCTCGTCGTGCTCGGCCTGGTGCTGATCGTCGCCGTGCGTCTGTCCGGCGGCTTCGGACCGGAGAACCCCCGGTACAGCAGTCTCTTCTATGGCCTCGATCTCGACTCGGGCGAGGCCGTCTGGGCCTCGTTCCAGCAGCGGCCGGACGCCTGGAGCGGCAAGGTGCTGCCGGAGCGGCCGGAGGTGCGCCCGCTGCCCGAGCTGCTGCCCTGGCCGCGGCCGGTGGCGGTGGCCCCGGCGCCGGTGCTGGAGCGTTCGGGGCCGGAGCTCCAGGTGCTGGAGCGTCCCGACTCGGGGGAGGGGACCGTGCGGCTGCGGATCGTGCCGCCGGCCGGAGCCGACCGGATCCGTCTGTTCCTCGAGCCGCGGGACGGGATCGACGCGGTGGCGGTGGCGAGCCGCGAGCCGCAGCCGGTGGACGCCGGCAACGGTCCGGTCGTCGTGCACTACGTGGCGCCGCCCGCGGACGGCATCGAGCTGGCGGTGGAGAGCTCGGACCCGAGCGCCCTTCAGGTGACGGCGATCGCCCAGTGGTGGGCGCTGCCGTCCGATGCCGAGGGCGGTCCGGGCGTGCGCCCGGCGGAGCTCATGGTGGCTCCGTTCTTCTGGGACACCGACACGACGATGGTGCGCCGCCACTGGGTGGTCGCAGACGTCGCCGATGCCGTCATGGAGAGCGATTCGGCGTCAGAGGATGGGGACGGGGCCGAGGCCGGTGTGGAAGGTCGGCAAGAGGTTGCGGTAAAGTAGC
>Ga0210062_1000019_pt1 | contig 43033 bp, 40 predicted proteins | sample Muzzi_CordA_D2_FD_185528 | JGI IMG/M metagenome (GOLD analysis project Ga0210062, IMG submission 185528) | Wetland microbial communities from San Francisco Bay, California, USA, that impact long-term carbon sequestration - Muzzi_CordA_D2 (SPAdes) | ecosystem: Environmental > Aquatic > Marine >...
CTCCGGCTGGATCACCTGGCGCGTGAGACCCAGCCGGAGCTCGCCGACATCGTTATCGTGCGCGGACCGCGTGACTTCGACGCCGCCATGCCACGTTTCGTCACCGCGTTCCTGGAGGCGCATTTCGGCGCCAGCCAATGACACTTGCCAAGCCCGTGCCGAACGCGTGAACTGGCCTCATGAAACTCGAAAACATCGCGCGGCGCTTCCGCGTCGACAAACCGGAAGCCTTCCGGCTCGCCGATCAAGACCCGGCCGACTGCTGCGGCCTCAGCTTCGACAAGAGCGATGCCAAGAAGATGCTGAAAGACGGCATCGACCGGCTCACCGGCCTGCAGGAGCGGCTTTACGCCAGCAACCGCTGGTCGGTGCTGGTCGTGCTGCAGGCGATGGACGCCGCCGGCAAGGACAGCGCCATCAAGCACGTGATGAGCGGGCTCAATCCGCAGGGCGTCGAGGTGCATTCGTTCAAGCAGCCGAGCGAGGAGGAACTCGACCACGATTTCCTCTGGCGCGCCGCCAGGCGGCTGCCCGAGCGCGGGCGCATCGGCATCTTCAACCGCTCACATTATGAGGAAGTGCTGGTGGTGCGCGTGCACCCGGAAATCCTGGCGCGCCAGCAGCTGCCGGACAGTCTCGGCGGCCGCGGCATCTGGCAGCGCCGCTTCGAGGACATCCGCGGCTTCGAGCGCCACCTGGCGAACAGCGGCACGCGCATCCTCAAATTCTTCCTCAACGTGTCGCGCGAGGAGCAGCGTCGGCGCTTCCTCGACCGCATCGACGAGCCCGGCAAACGCTGGAAGTTCTCCATGGGCGACGTTTCGGAGCGCAAGCTGTGGCCGAAATACATGGCCGCCTATGACGAGATGATCCGCGAGACCAGCCGGCCGGAGGCGCGCTGGTACGTCGTGCCTGCCGACAACAAATGGTTCACCCGCACGGTGGTGGCGGCCGCTTTGGTCGAGGCGCTGGAGGGGTTGAAGCTGGAATTCCCCAGGGTGCGCGGTGCGGCGCTCGAGGACCTGCAGAGGGCGAAGAAGGCCCTGCTGCGGGAGAAGCGCTAGCCGTCGCTCGGACAGCAATACTGTCCTAATTATCCGGCGCTTGATTCCGCCAACACCTTTCCGCTAGAAGCGGGGCATCCCAAATGCGGTTAACGCGGGCTTTACCGGAGTCCGTCACCATAACCGTCGAAGCGATGAGGGTTTCAGAGCCAATGTCGACGCGCCACGATATCTGCGCGATCGGGCGGGCGGCCTCCCAGGCCGAGCCCGCGGCCACCCTCATTCTGGGCTCGCTCCTTCTCCTTATCCGCCCCTGAGGGCCGGCTGGGCCATACGCGCCTGGGCACTCGGGGGATGACGGAGACAGCACCCCATTAGGGCGCCCGCAAGCGGCGCATTCGACGAGAAGGATCAGTTCCATGTCTGCCAAGACCCAGTCCGACAAGGACCGCGTCGTCATCTTCGATACGACGCTGCGCGACGGCGAGCAGTGTCCCGGCGCGACCATGACACACGAGGAAAAGCTCGAGGTCGCCGAACTGCTCGACGATATGGGCGTCGACGTCATCGAGGCCGGATTTCCCATCGCCTCGGAAGGCGACTTCGCCGCCGTGCAGGAGATCGCCAGGCGCTCGAAGAACGCAGTGATCTGCGGCCTCTCGCGCGCCGGCTTCAAGGACATCGACCGCTGCGCCGAGGCGATCAAGCCGGCCAGGCGCAACCGCATCCACACCTTCATCTCCACCTCGCCGGTGCACATGAAATACAAGCTGCAGAAGGAGCCGCACGAGGTCTACGAGATGGTGGTCGGGCAGGTGACCCGCGCCCGCAGCCACACCGACAACGTGGAATGGTCGGCGGAGGATGCCACGCGCACCGAGCACGATTTCCTCTGCCGCTGCGTGGAAGCGGCGATCAATGCCGGCGCCACTACCATCAACATCCCCGACACCGTCGGCTACACGGTGCCGGAGGAATATTTCGCCATGATCGAGATGCTGCGGAACCGCGTGCCCAATGCGGACAAGGCGGTCTTCTCGACGCACTGCCACAACGACCTCGGGATGGCGGTGGCCAATTCGCTCGCCGGCGTCAAGGCGGGCGCGCGGCAGATCGAGTGCACCATCAACGGCATCGGCGAGCGCGCCGGCAATGCGGCGCTGGAAGAGATCGTGATGGCGATGAAGACGCGCAACGACGTGATGCCCTGGCATACGGGCGTCGACGCCACCATGTTGACGCGCGCATCGAAGCTCGTCTCGGCGGCGACCTCGTTCCCGGTGCAGTACAACAAGGCCATCGTCGGGCGGAATGCCTTCGCGCACGAGAGCGGCATCCACCAGGACGGGATGCTGAAGAACGCGCAGACCTACGAGATCATGACGCCGGAATCGGTGGGCGTGAAGCAAACCTCACTGGTCATGGGCAAGCACTCCGGCCGCCATGCCTTCGTCCACAAGCTGGAGGAGCTCGGCTATCATCTGGCGGGCAACCAGCTCGAAGACGCCTTCGTGCGCTTCAAGGCGCTGGCCGACAAGAAGAAGCAGATCTACGACGAGGATATCGAGGCGCTGGTGGACGAGGAAATCGCCACTGCCCACGACCGCATCAAGATCGTCTCCTTGACGGTGATCGCCGGCACGCAGGGGCCGCAGTCGGCGACGCTGACGCTGGACATCGAGGGCAAGCAAACCACCACGCAATCGACCGGCAACGGCCCGGTGGACGCGATTTTCAACGCGATCCATGCGCTGGTACCGCACGAGGCGGTACTCGAGCTCTACCAGGTGCACGCGGTGACCGAGGGCACCGACGCGCAGGCGGAAGTCTCGGTGCGGCTGGATGACAACGGCCGGGCGGTGACCTCGCGCGGCGCCGATCCCGACACGCTGGTCGCCTCCGCCAAGGCCTATCTGGGCGCGCTCAACAAGCTGCTCAGCCGGCGCAACCGGATGGGCATGGCGGAGCGCCGCATCCATTCGCAGGATGTCGGTTGACGGGGCGTCCGTGCCGAAGAATTGGAACCTCAAGGGCGGCCGCTATGCGGCCGCTCATTTTTTGAGGCGGAGATCTACGATGTGGTCCGCCAGTCGCGGTCGCGCAACTGTTGGGGCTGCGCCCGATATTCGCAGCGCTGCCGGCTTCAATATTCGCCCTTGGTGACCCCGATGAGGGCCGGCTTCACTTCCGGGTCGCTTGCGTCGATCGCGCCTGGAGCCAGTTCCGGCGGCGGCGATACGATGCGATGCCTCCAGACGCCGACAATGATGCCGGCGAGCGGAAGCACGCTGGTCGACAAAGCGACCGTGTCATTCGGGTGGAACAGGACGACACCGGAAATTACCGCGAGCAACAATCGCAGCCCGGCATCGACAGGCATGCTCGTGCTGTAGCGCCCGAACATCGCAAATGCGAATCCGCTTGTGCCAATCAGCATCGCTACGGTGTTGAGGATCTGATTCCATCCGGGCGTTACGACCATTTCCTGCCGGGTGAAGATGGCGAAGGTCATTAGCGTGATCGGCAAGCAGAGCTTGAGGGCCTCCCACATCGTTCGCATGAATGATGCTTCTGCGATACGCGCCGAGATCGCCGCCGTCAGCGAAGTTGGCGGCGACAGCTCTCCCCACACTGACAGCAGGAAGATGAAAAAGTGCGCTACCCACGGATTAATGCCGAGGTTTGTGAGCGGTTGCACGATGACCACGGCGCCGATGATGTAGGTGGCGGTCGGGGGCAGTCCGGCGCCGACCAGCCACCCGAATATGTACGCCATGAGGATCATGGCGTACACGTTCCAGGCGCCCAGCTCGAGCAGCATTCCGCCCATACGGTTGATGAAGCCGGTCACCGTGAAGAGGCCGATCATGATCCCCAGCGTTGCGAGCAGCAGGGTCAAATAGGACGTCATGTCGGCGTGCGTCTCGAGCGCAAGCCGCAGATTACCGAGCAGGGACTGGTCGACCACCAGCGGATCCCTGAGCGCGTACTTGAAATAGAGGAACGCGGCCAGCAGCAGGGCGAGCATGAAGACTGCGGTGTAGACGGCGGCGAGCAGCTCGCCGGTGCCGATGACGCCGAGGTGATAGATCAGGAATATGACGGCGATAAAGAAGACCAAGGTCTTGATGCGGTCATAAAGTGCGACCTTGGGCGCCACTACCGAATCGGCGGGCAGGAGACGGACGCAGACGAGATAAACGGCGAGCGCCAGCGTGAGGTAGTAGACGATCGCCACGGAAAACCCGCGCACAACGACGTCCCAGTAGGGCACGCCGAGGAATTCCGACATCAGAAATGCGCCGATGCCCATCATGGGCGGCATGATCAGCCCACCCATTGAGGCTGCCGACTCGATGGCGCCGGCGACCGCGCCGGGCAAGCCGTAGCGCTTCATCAGCGGAATGGTGATGCTGCCGACCACAACCGCATTGGCCGAGCCGCTGCCGCTGATCATGCCGACCGAGAGCGATCCCATGACCGCGGTCTGCGGCACCATCTGACGCGAGCGTCCCGCCAGCCGGCGCATCACGTTGATCATGGCGCCCTGCGCACCGAATCCCTGTGCGACCGCCGCGAGCAGCAGGAACGCGGCGATCAGCGTAAGGGCGATCTGGCCGTAAATCCCGTAGATGCCGGTCGAGAATTCTACAGTGCTCGATGTGACGACGCGGTAGAAGGAGGTGCCCGGGTGCCAGAAGAAGTCGAACGGGCTGAGGTAACCCCACAACGTGTACAGGACGAGCACGACGTTGATCCAGAACAGCACCGGATGGGCCAGGCGCGACAGTTCCATAACCAGCAGGAAGACCAGAAGGCCGACAATGTAGTCTTCGGTTGTGTATGAGCCCTGACGGTAGATTGCGACCTGCTCGAACTCCCACCAGAAGTACCAGAAAGCGTAGGCGCAGATGGCAAGATAGACCGCGACAATGATGTCGTTTACGCGCGGCGGGAGCCACGGGTAGAGGTATTGATCGCGGTACATGAACATGATTTGAAGCGCGAGGGCGATCGACATCACCCGGGACACGAGTTCCTGCGGCCCGCCGTATCCCGTGTAGAAGTACCAGCAGAGCCAGACGAACTGGATCGCGGCAAGAACCAGAATCAGGTTTCCGAGACTGAATTGTCGCCTGATCTGGCCCGCTATCATGGCGTCCATCCGGACGTTCCCCTCGAGATTGCGCCGGTCTGACAGTGTCTCCCGTTTTCGCAACGTGAGCGTTCAGCGAGCGCCAGCTTGTAGATAAGAGTGGGGCGGGAAGCCTGCGCAATGCAAGCTTCCCGCCCTCGCTTTTTGATTAGTCCCTTAAATCAGCCCGCGATCTTCCATTTGTCATTCCAGGCTTTGTGCTCCTTGAGGAATTTGGCAAGGCCGGGATGGACTGGAATGGTCGGATTGGCACTGATGCCCTGCGCCTGCATGCCGACGAAGTCATTTGCCATCGGTGTAAAGCCGGGCTCGGCCTTGGCCAACGCCTGGCGATTCTTGTAGAAGGCGCTGACCATCTTGTAGACGACGTCCTCCGGCATATCAGCGCGCACGTTGTAGGCAAACAGGATCGGCACGCCGAGCACGGTCTTGACGCCGACATCCTTTGTGAACGCGACCTTCGGATCGACCTCGGCAACGGCAAGCCCCGCTGACTTCAGCTTGGCGACTTCATCCGGGCAGGGATTGACCACTGCGATGTTCGAGCGGATGTCCGTCTCTTTCCAGTAGGTTGCCAGCGAGCGGCCGGCTGTTGTGTAGGCGACGGAGCCGGCGATCGTTCCGCCCTGCAACGCATCGGCGTTGGTCTTGGGGTCGATCTGCACGTGCTTGAAGTCGTAGCCGAGCGCCTTGTACATGCGCTGGAAGTTGAGCCAGTTCATGAAACCGGCGGTGGTGAAGAAAGTGGGCTTGCCGGAAAGATCCTTGAGGCACTTGTATTCGCCGGCCTTGGAGGCCGGCACCGCCATGAAAGATTCCATGGGGTACGCGTACCAGGTGTGGACGAGCTTGCCCTTGGCCGGATTGTAGCTCTTGAAGCCGCCCGTACCTTCGTAGAGCTGGGTCATGCCGACATCGGCGGTGTAGCCGATCTCGCCGTTGCCATCCATCGCCGCTTTCATTGCGCCGGTGGTGGACGGATACGGATTGACGGTGACGGTGTACTCGCGACCGAGCGCTTCCTCCAGGATCTTCGTCATCTGAGCCGCGACCCTGTAACCATAGGAATCGACACTGGATGTCGACCAGCGGATCGATTTGCGCTCTTGCGCGGCCGTCGACTGGATGGCCGTCGCGGTGAACGTGGCGGCAACCACCGCGGCAATCGCCGTCGTGGCAAATTTCAGTTTGGTCATTGTGCGACTCCTCCACTGCGCCTTGGGCGAGCCAAGCGCGTTTGTCCGCTCGCTTTTTTGCGCTGAGGTTGTTTGGATGATCTCGCTTGCGCCCGCCGGTCGAAAGCCCGCCGGGCTCAATGAGTTGCGCTGACGGCATTTGCGGCTCGCCCGTAAAAAGTGTCAACGGGCGCCGCCGCCGCAGCCCAGCGGCTGCCGCCGCGTTGCCGTGCAAAACGCGCGATCCATCAAGGCCTTCGCCGAAGGCCGGGGAGCGTAACGCGGGAACCGGAGACGAAAAATTTACGGAAAATTTATGCAGCTGTCGCCCGGTCAAAATCCCCGAACTGGTGCCTGCAACGGTCCCGCAACATTAACAATTCGTCATGCTGCGCAGGGTCTTAGGCGGGCCGCCGTTCATTGTACAGAGCGCGCCGCTTTCGGGGGACGACGTCCGCGGGGACGCTGTTATTTCGAACACGGTCTGCGTCGGTCATGAAACGAACGCGACGGTCACTAACCGCCGTCTGCGGACACAGGAGGACATCATTATGTTGAAGACCGTTCTTGCCGGCACGACGGCGCTGGCGATCGCCGGTGCTTCGCTTGCATACGCTGCGCAGCCGGGCTCCGGCGACAAGGAGCGCGGGCAACACTGGCGGCCGAGCGCGGAAGATATCGCGGCGCTCGGCGATGCCCGCATCGCCGCGCTGAAGGCGGGCCTCAAGCTGACGGCGGAGCAGGAGAAGCACTGGCCGGCGGTGGAAGAGGCGCTGCGCGATGTCGCCAGGCAGCGCGCCGATCGTTTCGCCGCCCGCGCGAAAACCGATCGGCCGTCCGACCCGATCGAGCGGCTGGCCGCGCGTGCGCAAGGCCTGGAAAGCCGTGGCGCCGCGCTGAAGAAGCTCGCCGGCGCGGCCGCCCCGCTCTATGGCAGTCTCGACGACGGCCAGAAGCGCCGCTTCATGATGCTGGCGCAGCTCGGCGGCAAGCGCTTTGGCCACTGGCGCCGCCATCATGAGGGCCGCTGGACGCACAACTGGCGCCACCACGGCCCGCGCGGGCCGGAGCGCGGCTCCGGCGACGCACCGCGGCCGCAGTAAGCGGTGACCGGAAAGCAGACGGCCCCCGCAAGCGTTCCCTGACGCTTGCCGCCGTCCGGGAAGCCGCCGGGCCTCGGTCCGGCGGCTTTTCCTTTGCGGCAGAGAAACCTGGCTCGCGACGACGAGCGGGTCCAAAGCTGGACAGGGCTGGTGCCCTTTGCTAAGGCAGCCGCGCTTGGCGGCCCCGCGCCGCCATGGAGACCCGGGCGCATAGCTCAGTTGGTAGAGCAGCTGACTCTTAATCAGCGGGTCCAAGGTTCGAGTCCTTGTGCGCCCACCATTAACCTTCTCCGGGCGCCGGCTTCGAGGCATCAGCGATGCCCGCAGTGCCGAACGTGAATTCGGCAAAATGGCGCACCGTCAGCCCTAGAACAATTCATAATCCCGCGCGTAAATTTCGCGAACGAGCACTTTGAGCTCGTCCGTTATGAATGCAGCGCCGGACCTGCCAGCCGTTCATCAAGACCGGGAAGCTCCGCGGAGCGCCGCAGGCGGCCGGAATTATAGCCGCTGTTCTTCAGGGCCTGGACGAGCACGGCTTCATCGCTGGCGCCTTTGCGGTATAGCAGCCTGCGCTGCGCACGGCCTGAAGTGAGATTGAGCGTCGCGACGTCCATAAGGCCGGGTCTGGCGTCTGAAAAAGCTTCGACGTCTTTCGCTTGCGCCGAATCATGCAATCGCAAATTTATGGATGAAGCCGGACGAAATGATGAAGCCGGACGAAATATTGTAACGGCGCATCTCCCCCGCAACAATCGCGGCAGACCGGCGACGCATCGCATCGCCTTGCTATTCGCGCACTTCGACCGGGAGTGGCGGAACCGGATGCTCTGCATTCCGGCGCGCAGGCTCCGGCATCGTCCCGGTCGCGCGCTTCTTCGCCGCGACCTGATGGCGAGCCGGACGAGCCTTATCAGGCCGTTTCCGTCTGCTTCTCGATGGCGCTGTAGGGAAAATTTGCGCGCTTGAGTTCGTTGCCTTCGAACCAGCAACAATGCAGTTCCCCGGCCACGATCTTTTCGACGGTCATCGGCGGGCCGCCGGATTTGAGCCTGACCTTGTCGCCAACAAAAAGTGCCATCGGGGGTGTTGCTCCAACGAGTTGGCCTTGACCGGATCGGACGACCAGCGGTCCGTTTCCGGTCACCGCTCACGCGCGACTGCGTGACGACTCACTAGCTTATAAGTAGCATTTTCCGTGACCGCCTACCAAAATTTGTCGGCTTCGTCGCAGGGAGTCGGGCCTGCGCGGTCAGGGTGCCGCCCGCCACCGCCGCGTCATTGCCGTTCGGGTCGACGGCCGGCCGTCGCGGGCGCCTTGTGTCAGCATCTCCGCCTGCTCATAGGCTGACAGGATGGCATCGACCATGGCGTCGACCGAGAATTCGGCGACGACACGGGCGCGCAAGGCGTGCGCGGCCTGGCGGGCGGCTTCCGGGTCGTCGAGCGTGGCGGCGATGGTCTGTGCCAGCGCGCCGCCATCGCCGGCGGCCACCAGGGCGCCGTTGAGCGGCCCGAAGATTTCCGGGATGCCGCCGACGCGGGTGGCGATCAGCGGTTTGCCGGCGGCGGCCGCCTCCAGCGCGACATAGGGCAGCGATTCCGCGCGCGACGGCATAGCGACGATGCGACCGAGCGCAAACGCCGCGCGCGCCGGCATTGGCGGATGGAATCGCGCGGCCTCGGTGAGCCCCAGCCGCTGGACCTGGCCGTGGAAGGTCGCCGCGTCGGGGCCGTCGCCGACGATGGTGGCGGTCACCGGCCGGCCGGCCGCATGAAGCCGGCCAACCGCGTCGATCAGCACGTCGACACCCTTGAGCGCGCGCAATTCGCCGAGGAAAACAATGTCGCTGGCGGCCGGGTCGGTCGCCACCGGCTCGAACTCGGCGGGACCGACGCCGTTATGCACGACGCGCGTGACGCCGGGCGGGGTACCGACCTTGCGACGGAAGGCGTCGTGGGCGAAGGCGCTTTCGAACAGATAAAGATTGCCGCGACCCACCAGCATGCGCTCGAGCAGGATGTGGATCTTGCCGGCGACGGCGCCGTGCAGGCTGCCGCCGTGCGGCGTATAGGCACGCACGATGCCGCCTGCGGCGGGGGCGAGGCGGGCGAGCGCGCCGCCCTTGGCGCCGTGGCCGTGCACCACGTCGGCGCGCGCTGCGCGCAGGCGGCGGGCGACATGCCAGACACCGCGGGCGTCGCCCGGGCCGGGCTGTCGCCGCATGGGGATGCGCGTGACGCCGTGCGTCAGGCCGGACGCCAGCGCGGCGAGGATTGCTTCCGCGCGGGCGTCGCCGGTGCGGCTGTCGGCAATCAGGCCGACGTGGTGGCCGCGCGCCGCCTGTCCGCGGGCGAGATCGACGACGTGGCGGAACAGGCCGCCGACAGGGGCACGCAAGACGTGGATGATGTTCATGCCGGCGCGTCCTGCCTTCGACCCCGTTCGTCGCCGCGCAGGCGGCTGGCGGTAGCGCGCGCCCTGCTGAAGGCGCGCCAGCCCATCTCGATCGCGTTCAGGCTTTCGTGAATTTCGCGCAGAACGGCAGGCGCTGTGTCGCGTGCCGCCGCGACCGCCGGCTCAGGCGTCGCCGGCTCCCAAGAGGAAGTATCCTGGACGGTCAACCGCGCGGGTATCGCCGCTTTCATTTCCCTTGCTCTGACGCTTGCCGTGTCGAGGTGACCCTAGCGGATCATGGCCACCGGCCGGTAAACGGAACCGATTAATTTGCGTCTTCGTGGCAGCTACGTGCACAACCCCTTAATGTGATCCCGCGCGCCTCTCGGGTGACGGGGCAGCGGATTGTTAGGGTTAACGGGCCCCGTCACATTCGCGTTTGAGCGGAAAAGGGACAAGCCGGAACGACGGCGCCGCCGCCCCGCGTTCGCTGAACGCGAGCGCAGCGGCCGCATCCGCCGGGCGGGCGGATGCGGGTTGCGCCGAACCAACGAGGCGGCTGAGGCTCAGGCCGCCGCCAGCGCCTGGTCGAGATCGGCGATGATGTCGTCGATGTGCTCGATGCCGACCGACAGCCGCACGTAGTTATCGGTGACGCCGGTCTGCGCCTGCTCTTCCGGCGTGAGCTGCGAATGCGTGGTGCTGGCCGGATGGATGGCGAGCGAGCGCACATCGCCGATATTGGCGACGTGGTAGAACATTTTCAGCGCCTCAATGAAGCGGCAGCCGGCCTCGCGGCCGCCCTTTTTGAGCTCGAAGCCGACCAGGCCGCCGTAGCCGCCTTTAAGATAGGCGTCGGCGCGCCGCTTGGGCTCGCCGCTCATCTTGCCCGGGAAGATGACCTTGGCGATCTTGGGGTGCTTGGACAGATAATCGGCCACGGCGGCGGCATTGCTGCAATGCTGGCGCATGCGCAGCACCACGGTCTCCAGCCCCTGGATGAACATGAAGGCGTTGAACGGCGACATTGCGGCGCCGACGTCGCGCAGCAGCGTCACCCGCGCCTTGATGATGTAGGCGATGGGACCGAGCGGCTTGACCGCCTGCGTCCACACCGCGCCGTGGTAGCTCGGGTCCGGCGTGTTGAGCATGGGGAAGCGGTCGGCGTGCTTCTCCCAGTCGAAATTGCCGCCGTCGACGATGACGCCGCCGATCGAAGTGCCATGGCCGCCGATATATTTGGTGGTCGAATGCATGACGATTGCCGCGCCGTGCTCGAGCGGCTTGCACAGTACCGGGCAGGCGGTGTTGTCCATGATCAGCGGGATGCCCATCTCGCGGCCGAGCTTGGCGACCTCGGCGATCGGGAACACGGCGAGCTTGGGGTTGGGCAGTGTTTCGCCGTACCAGCAACGCGTGCGGTCGTCGCTCGCCTTGCGGAAATTCTCCGGGTCCGCGGGATCGACGAAGCGGCACTCGATGCCCATGGTGCTCATGGTGTTCTGGAACAGGTTCCAGGTGCCGCCATAGATGTCGGTCGAGCAGACGAAATTGTCGCCGGCGTGACAGATGTTCTGTACCGCGAACAGCGATGCCGCCTGGCCCGAAGCAACCGCCAGCGCCCCGACGCCACCTTCGAGGGCGGCGACGCGCTCCTCCAGCACCGCCTGCGTCGGGTTCATGATGCGGGTGTAGATGTTGCCGAGTTCCTTGAGCGCGAACAGGTTGGCGGCGTGCCCGGTCGAATTGAACTGATAGGACGTGGTCTGATAGATCGGCACTGCCACCGCCGTGGTCGCCGGATCCGAGCGATAGCTCGTGTGCAAGACGATTGTTTCCGGGTGCTTGCTGGTGGTCGGCATGCTTCCTCCCTTTTGCAATAGCGCGCTGCGGCCGTTAATGGCCTGGTATTGAACCCGGCAGGTAAACAGGTGCCGTCAGCCGGTTCAAGCCCCTGATGGATCGATGCGAATTGGCGCCTCCGGGCTGCGCCACTCGCAGCGGGGCGGGGGAATGTTATGCTACCGGCCGCCTGTAGTGTCGGAGCCCGCCTTTATGTCCGATCCGCAACGACGATCCGCGCCCGCCACCGGACTGCCCATGGACCGGCTGCCGCGCCAGGCGCCGGGGACCGGCTGGACATTCCTGCAAGGCGTGCGCGTGCTCGATCTCACCACCTCGGTGGCCGGTCCCTCCGCCACCCTGCTGCTGGCCGACTTCGGCGCCGACGTGATCAAGGTGGAGCGGCGCCAGGGCGGCGACGACGCCCGCGGCTGGGGTCCGCCCTTTCTCGACGGCGAGTCGCTGTGGTTCGTCGCCGTCAACCGCAACAAGCGCAGCGTCGCGCTCGACTACGCATCGCCCGCCGGCGCGGCAGTGTTGCGCGAGCTGATCGGCAAATGCGACGTGCTGGTGCTCAACCAGCCGCCGCGCGTGGCCAGGAAGCTTGGCGTCGACGCGGACAGCGTGCAGGCGCTGCGTGGCGACATCGTCTATGTATCGATCACCGGCTTCGGCCTCGGCGGCGAACGCGCCGACTGGCCCTGCTACGATTTGATCGCCGAAGGCTATTCCGGCATCATGGATTTGACCGGTGCACCGGATGGCGAGCCGCAGAAAGTGGGCGCGCCGGCCGCCGACATGCTGGCCGGGCAGGATGCGGCGCTCGCCACCGTGGCGGCACTATTCGAGCGTATACGCAGCGGGCGCGGCCGGGTGGTCGACATCGCACTGGTCGATTCCATGACGCGCTTTCTGGCCTGCCGCATCGTTCCCTTTCTCGGCTCCGGCGAGTTGCTGCGCCGCTCGGGAGGCAAGGACAGCGTGATCGCCGTCTACCAGACCTTCGACACCGCGGATGACCCGATCACCCTCGGCCTCGGCACCGACAATCTGTGGCGGCGTTTCTGGTCGGCGGTCGGCAGCCCGCAACGGGCGGACGACAAGACCGCCGCGACCAACAAGGACCGGCGTTCGCGCCGGGCGGAGATCGTCGCCGAAATCCAGGCCCTGTTAAAGACACAGCCAAGGGCGCACTGGTTGTCCGTGCTCGGGCAGGCGCGTGTGCCGTGCGGGCCGATCAACCGTGTCGACGAGGTCAGCGCCGACGCCAACCTGATCGAACGCGGCCTGTTCTATTGTCTCGACGACGGCGCGCGTCGCGTGCCACAAGTGGGCGTCGGCATGCGCATCGACGGGGATGCGTCGACGGCGCGCCGGGCGCCACCGCGGCTGGGCGAGCACAGCGAAGAAATCCTGCGCGAGCTTCTCGACTACAGTGACGCCCGCATCGAAGAGCTGCGCCGGCAAGAGATCATCTAGGGAGCAGGTTTTGGCGTACCAGACCATCCTCTACGACGAAGACGGCCCGGTGGGGACGATCACGCTCAACCGTCCCGACGACGGCAACATGTTCACCCACGTCATGTGCCATGAGATCCGCGACTGCATTGAGGCGATGCGGCGCGAGACGCGCACCCGCGTGCTGGTGATCACCGGCGCGGGCGAGCGCTTCTTCTGCATCGGCGGGCGCAAGGACGGCATGGAGGACACCATCCTCTATGCCGGCACGCTGCCGACGCTGGAGATGTACGAGGCCATCGACAAGCTGCAGAAACCGGTGATCGCCAGCGTCAACGGCTTCGCGGTCGGCGGCGGCAACGTGCTGCAGATGGTCTGCGATCTCACCATCGCCAAGGAGAGTGCCGTGTTCCGCCAGGTCGGCCCGATGATGGGCTCGTTCGATGCCGGCTACGGCACCTGGTACCTGGAGGATCTGGTCGGCAAGAAGAAGGCGAAGGAGATGTGGTACGTCAACCCGAAGCTGACGGCGCGCGAAGCCGAGGCGATCGGGCTGATCAACCGGGTGGTGCCGGACGACAAGCTGAAGGAGGAGACGCGCAAGCTGGCGCTCGAATTGTGCGAGCGCGGTGCCTTTGCGCTGGCCTCGGTGAAGGCGGCGTTCAACGCCCGCCACGGCGGCGTCAACGGGCTGGCGCGGCTGTCGCACGATCTGCTGCTGCGCGCCTATCTGGAAAGTGACGAAAGCCACGAATTGAGCGCCTCGATGAGCGAGAAGCGCAAGCCCGACCAGACCAAATTCGGGAGGTGAGGCTTTGCGGCCCTTCCTGACATTGCATCATCCGCGCAGCGCGCGCCGCTACTACGCCGAAGGCACGTGGCGGGCCGACACGTTCTACAGCCTGCTCGCCGGCCACGCCGATGCGCGGCCCGACGCCTTCGCGCTGCGCGACGGAGCGCGGCGCCTCACCTGGCGCGCGGTGCAGGCCCGGGTCGACGGCATGGCCGCCGATCTGCGCGGGCAGGGGCTCGCCGGCGGCGATCGCGTGTCGATCTGGATGTCGAACAAGCTGGAGGCGGTGGTGACCTTCCTCGCCTGCGCGCGCGAGGGCTTTTCCTGCAATCCGTCGCTCCACCGCACCTATACCTGCGGCGAGATCGTCGGGCTGCTCGACCGATTGAGCGCGAAAGCCTTCGTGACCGAGCCGGGCTGGGGCGCCGACCGCGCCACCGTCGATCTTGACGCCATGCTGGGCAACGTGTCCTCGCTGCGCAAAGCCTACAGCCGCGACGCGTTTCCGGGGCCGGGCGCGCCGGCCAATGCGCCTGTCGACGACCCCGACAAGGTCAGCTATCTCGCTTTCACCTCCGGCACCACCGGCACACCGAAATGCGTCATGCATTCGGACAATACGCTGCTTGCCAATGCACGCGACCTGGTGCGCGACTGGGACCATGGACCGCGTACCGTGCTGCTCTCGCTGTCGCCGCTGTCGCACCACATCGCCTGGGTGGCGGTGGCGCAGTGGCTGCTGGCCGGCTGCGAGTTCGTCATCGACGATCCGCCGCCGGGCAAGAGCCGGCTCGACTGGATCATCGAGACCGGCGCCACCTACGTGATGGGTGTGCCGACCCACGCCATCGATATGCTGGCCGAGCAGCAGGCGCGCGACATTGCCAAAATGGGTGCGGTGAAACTGTTCTACATGGCCGGCGCGCCGATCCCGCCTTCGGTCTGCGAAGCCTTCGTGCGCCAGGGCATCAAGCCGCAGAACATTTACGGCATGACGGAGAACTCCTCGCACCAGTACACGCATCCGAATGACGACGAGGCGACCATCGTCAATACCTGCGGGCGCGGCGGGCCGGCCTACCAGGTGCGCCTGTTCGATCCGCTCGACGCCGACCGCGACGTACCGGTGGGCACCGTCGGTCAGATCGGCGGGCGCGGCGCTGCGCTGATGCTCGGCTATCTCGACAACCAGACCGCGACCGAGCAGAGCTTCAACAAGGACGGCTGGTTCCTCTCCGGCGACCTCGGTGTGCTCGACTCCCACGGCAACCTGAAGATCGAGGGCCGGCTGAAGGACGTCATCATCCGTGGCGGCCACAACATCTATCCTGCCACCATCGAGGCACTGGCGCTGCGCCACCCGGACGTCGCCAAGGCAGCGGCCTTTCCGGTCGCCGACGAGCGTCTGGGCGAGCGTGTCTGCCTGGCGGTGATCAGTGAGGTCGGCGGCGAGGACATCCTGGCGCACTTGCACGCGGAGGGCCTGTCGAAATACGACATGCCCGAGTTTTATCTGCGCGTTGCCGAATTTCCGCTAACCGCCAGCGGCAAAATTCTCAAGCGCGAACTGGTGCAAATGGTCAAGCACGGCGAGCTCAAGCCCGAGCCGGTGCGCTTTGGCCGCAGGGAAGTCGCCTGATGCCGCTCCATCTCGAACGCCGCGACGCGGTCGCCGTGCTCACCCTCGACCGGCAGGAGGTGCTCAATGCATTGTCCCTCGCGCTGCTGGGCGAGCTCGGGGAGGCCTTCGACCAGGTTGCCGGCTCCGACGCGCGCGCGCTGATCGTCACCGGCGCGGGGTCAAAGGCGTTCTGCGCCGGGGCCGACATCAAGGAACTGCGCGGGCGCAGCCTGATCGAGCAGAAGCGCGGCGCCGAACTGGGGCAGGGCATCTTCGCCAAGCTCGACACCTTGCCGATCCCGTCGATCGCCGTGATCAACGGTCATGCCGTCGGTGGCGGGCTCGAGCTGGCCATGGCCTGCACCGTCCGCCTCGCCGCGCGCAACGCCAGGATGGGCCTGCCCGAGGTCAAGCTCGGCCTCATTCCCGGCTATGGCGGCACGCAGCGGCTGCCGCGGCTGGTCGGCGAGGCGCGCGCGCTGGACATGATCATGACCGGGCGGCTGGTCGACGCCGACGAAGCCCTGCGCATCGGACTGGTCAACCGGCTGATCGACGGCGATCCACTGGAAGCCGGTCTCGCCTACGCCGGGGAGTTCACCGGCTACAGCCTGCGCGCGCTGGAGTTCGGCCGCGCCGCCGTGCGCCGCGCCGCCCATCTGCCGCTGTCGGAAGGACTCAAGACGGAAGCCGAACTCTCCACGCTCGCCTACCGCACTGCCGACGCCGAGGAGGGCATGGCGGCCTTTGTCGAGAAGCGGAAACCGGATTTTCGCGATGCGTGAGGGCTGGATCATCGTCACCGGCGCCAGCCGCGGCATCGGCGCGGCCATCGCCTCCGACCTCACCCGTCGCGGCGCGCGGGTGGCCGCGCTGTCGCGCTCCGGCGACGCGCCGGCGGGTCTTGGCGTCGCCTGCGACGTCAGCGACGAGGCTGCGCTGGCGACGACATTCGAGATGCTGAGCAGGGATGGGCCGATCGCCGGCCTCGTCAACAATGCCGGCCAGCACCGCGGCGGCAAGAGCGCGAGCTTCTCGACCGACGACTTCGAAGCGCTGATGCGGATCAATGCCGGTTCGGTCTTCGCCGCCAGCCGGCTGGCCTATCCCTATCTGGTGCAGGGCGGCGGCGGCACTATCGTCAATATCGGCTCGTTTTTCGACAAGCTCGGCGTACCCGACAATCTCGCCTATTGCGCCTCCAAGGCCGCGGTCGGCGCCATCACCCGCTGCCTGGCGGTGGAATGGGCGCGCGACAATATCCGCGTGCTCGACGTGGCGCCGGGCTATATCGAGACCGATCTCAACCGCGAGTGGCTGAAATCCGATCGTGCGCAGGAATTCATGCGGCGGCGGATACCGCTGCGCCGGCCCGCGCAGCCGGAGGAGGTCGCCCGTCTGGTCGGTTGCCTGATGGCGGAGGAGATCGATTTCCTGAGCGGCGAGACCATCTACATCGACGGTGCACATGGAATAAACCACTGATGAAAGTCTTTTCACAGCTCGACGAGCGCCGGAACTGGGGCGAGGACGAACGCATCCTGCTCGATCAGGTGCGGCGCGTCGCCGAAGAGGTGATCGCACCCAATGCCGCGCGCTACGACGCCGAGGAAGTCTTTCCGCAGGACAGCGTTGCCGCGCTGCGCGAGCTTGGCCTCAACGCCATCTTCGTGCCGGAATCCTACGGCGGCGCGCCGATGTCCTACCGGCTCTATCTCGCCGTGGTGCAGGCGATCTCGGAGGCCTGCGCCTCCACCGGCATCATCTACGCCACCAACTTCCACGGCATGAAGCCGCTGATCGATTTCGGCAACGAGGAACAGAAGCAGCGGCTGCTGCCGCGCGTGGCGCGAGGCGCGCTTGCCTCGCTGGCGATCACGGAAAGCGCTGCGGGCTCCGACGCCACCGCCATGAAGACGCGGTTTACGCCGGACGGCGACGACGTCGTGGTCGACGGCAGCAAGCTGTTCATCACCAGCGGTGACGTCGCCGATCTGCTGTTGGTGTTCGGCAAGTGGAGCGAAATTGGCGATGCCAGGGGCGCCATCACCGCGCTGCTCGTGGAGAAGGGCACGCCCGGCTTCGAGGTGAGCGGGATCGAGAAGAAGCTCGGCCACCGCGCCTCCTCGACCGCGGGACTGTCGTTCAGCGGCGCGCGGGTGCCGCGCGCCAACGTCCTGGGCGCGCCGGGCCAGGGGCTGGCGCTGCTGCTCGCCTCGCTCAACAGGTCGCGGCCGAGCGTCGCCGCGCATGCACTCGGTATCGCCACCGCTGCTTTCAAGGACATGACCGCCTACATGAACACGCGGGCGGTGTCCGGCCGCCGGGTCATCGACTTCCAGGGCAATCAGTTCCTGCTTGCCGATCTCGCCGCCGAGCTGGCCATGGCGGAGGCCTGGCTCGACCACGTCGCCGCGCTTGTCGACGGCGGTGCAGCCGATTTCGGCATCGAGGCCTCGATCGCCAAATTGCGCGCCAGCGATCTCGCCATGCGCATGACCACCGAAGCGGTGCAGATGCACGGCGGCTACGGCTATATTCGCGACCTGCGGGTGGAGCGCCTGATGCGCGACGCCAAGATCACCCAGATCTGGGAAGGGACCAATCAGGTGCACCGGCAACTGATTGGCCGGAGTTTCATCGGCAAATGAGTGGCACCATCGGCACCGTCGGAATCTGCGGCGCCGCCGGCACCATGGGCGCGGGGATCGCGATCCTCGCCGCGCGGGCCGGCTTTCGCACCGTAGTCGCCAAAACGCGCGAGAGGGGCTCGTGAGACCGCTCGACGGCGTGCTCGTTCTCGACTTTTCCACCTTGCTGCCGAGGCCGATGGCGACGTTGCTGCTGGCGGAAGCCGGTGCCGAGGTGGTGAAGATCGAGCGGCCCGGCGGCGAGGACATGCGCCACTACCAGCCGCTGTGGGGCAAGGACAGCGTCAATTTTGCGCTGCTCAACCGCGGCAAGAAAAGCGTCGTGCTCGACCTGAAGAGCCCGCACGACCGCGGCAGGCTGGCGCCCTTGCTCGCGCGCGCCGACGTCATCGTCGAACAGTTCCGCCCCGGGGTCATGGGTCGGCTCGGGCTCGACTACGAGAGCGTCGCCAGCATCAACCCGCGCATTGTCTATTGTTCGATCACCGGCTACGGCCAGACCGGGCCGAAGCGCGACGTCGCCGGCCACGACCTCAACTACATCGGCGACGCGGGCCTGCTGGCGCTGTCGATGGGCCGAGGTGACAACCTGGTGGTTCCCCCGGCGCTGATCGCCGACATCGCCGGCGCCGCTTATCCGGCGGTGATCAACATCCTGCTCGCGCTCACCGAGCGCGCGAAAACGGGCAAGGGCCGTCATCTCGACGTGGCCATGACCGACAACGTCTTCCCTTTCATGTATTGGGCGCTGGGCGAAGGGCAGGCAACCGGCGAGTGGCCGGGCAACGGCAGCAGCCTGGTCACCGGTGGCACCGCGCGCTACCACCTCTACCGCACGCGCGACGATCAGGTACTGGCGGCTGCGCCGATTGAGCAGCGCTTCTGGGTCAATTTCGTGCGCGTCATCGGGCTGGAAGCCGAATTCGCCGAGGAGAAGGATCCGGCGGCAACGGTCAGGCGCGTTGCCGAGATCATCCGCGGCGAGGACGCCGCCGCCTGGCGTGCGCGCCTTGCCGGCGAGGATTGCTGCTGCTCCATCGTGCAGACGATTGAGCAGGCGATGGCCGATCCGCAATTTGCCGCCCGTGGCCTGTTCGCGCACAGGGTCACCAATGCGCAAGGTGAAAGCATTGCTGCCGTGCCGGTGCCGGTGGACGCCGCCTTCCGAACTGCGCCGGACGAGCCGTTGCCGGCGCCCGCGCTCGGCGCCCACAATGACGAGGTTCTGAAATGAAGGCGGTGACCGTGCACGCCTTCGCGCCGTTCGAGACGGTCGGCATCGAGGAGGTGGCGGACCCGGTAGCGGGCCCCGGCGAGGTCGTGGTCGACGTGGTGGTGGCCGAGGTCAACTACCCCGACATCATGGTGATCGAGGGCAATTACCAGTTCAAGCCGCCGTTGCCGTTCTCGCCGGGCAAGGCGGCCGCCGGCCGCGTCAGCGCGGTAGGTGCGGGCGTTGAGGCGCTGGCGCCCGGTGACGCGGTCGCGTTGCAGGTCGAATACGGCGCCTATGCGGAAAAGATAAAAGTGCGCGCCGAGAATTGCTTCAGGATGCCGCCGGGCATGCCCTTCGACAAGGCGGCGGCGCTCGGGCTGGCCTACCAGACCGCCTGGTTCGCGCTCAGGGACCGCGCCGGTCTGCAGCCCGGCGAGGCGGTGCTGGCGCTCGGCGCCTCCGGCGGCGTCGGCATGGCAAGCCTTCAGCTGGCCAAGGCGCTCGGCGCCAAACCCGTCATCGCCGGGGTGCGCGGCGCGGCCAATGCCGGGCTGGCGCTGCGCTGGGGCGCCGATCATGTCATCGACCTGGCCGATCCGGACCTGCACGATGCCCTGCGCGCGCGGGTGCTGGACATGACCGGGGGTCATGGTGCCGACATCGTCGTCGACCCGGTCGGCGGCGACGCCCACGCCGCGTCGCTGCGCGCGCTTGCCTGGTGCGGCCGCGTGGTCATCGTCGGCTTCGCCAGCGGTCAGGTCCCGGCGATCAAGGCCAATTACCTGCTGGTCAAGAACATCGCTGTCATCGGCCTGCAATGGTCGGACTACCGCGACCGCACGCCCGCGCGCGTCGCCGCAGCGCAGCGCGAATTGTTCGCGCTCTACCAGCAGGGACGCATCGACCCGCATATCAGCAGCCGCCTGCCGCTCGGCCGGTTCGTCGAGGGCCTGCGCACGCTGCGCGACGGCAAGGTGCAGGGCAAGGTCATCCTCGAAGTGCAGCCGTCCTAGCTTGTCATGGCCAAGCTTGTCCCGGCCATCCCCGCAGTTCCTTCCGTGCACAAGACGTGGATGCCGGTATAACCCCGGGCATAACGATGAGGGTTGTGCCGACTGATGGCCTAAAACCGGTTCGCCGGAATCCTGAAATAGCTGTGCCCGTCGTTCTCCGGTTCCGGCAGCCGGCCACCGCGCAGGTTCACCTGCAGGGCGTGCAGCATGCGGTCGGGCAGCGACAGCGTCTTGTCGCGTTCGGTGCGGGTCTTCACGTATTCGGCTTCAGCAATGCCGTCCTTCACGTGAATGTTCGCCGCCCTGTGCTCGGCGACGGTCGCTTCCCATTGCGGCTCCCGTCCACCCTTGCCGTAGTCATGGCCGACGAACAGGCGGGTCTGCGGCGGCAGCGCCAGAATCGTCCTGATCGAGCGGTAGAGCGCGGCGGCGTCGCCACCGGGGAAGTCGGCGCGCGAGGAGCCGGAGTCGGGCACCATCAGCGTGTCGTGCACGAAGGCGGCATCCTCGCCCACCACATAGGTGATCGAGGCGAGCGTATGGCCGGGCGAGAGGATGACGCGCACCGGCAGCGCGCCGATCCGGAACGTGTCGCCGTCGGCAAACAGGCGGTCATAGGCCTTGTCGATATCGAAGGCGTCGGGCTGGTTGTAGAACTTGCGCCAGAGCACGGCGACGTCGCGCACCTTCTCGCCGATCGCATGCGGCGCGCCGAGCTTCTCCTTCAGATAGGCGCCGGCGGTGAAATGGTCGGCGTGCGGATGGGTGTCGAGGATCCAGTCCACCGTTAATCCGTGTGCGCTGACGTACTGCAGGATCTCATCAGCCGAACGGGTGTCGGTTCGTGCATGGCGCGGATCGAAATTCCACACCGGGTCGATGATGGCGGATTTCTTGCTGCCGGGATCGGCGACCACGTACTGAATGCTGCCCGTGGCGGGCTCGTAGAAACCGGTCACTTCCGGCGATTGCTGGCCCCGCGAAGGACTGGTCTGCTGGTTGCTCATGCTTTCCTCGGCCGCTCCTGGCTACAAATAGACACAGGTCATTATCGCTGGTCTTGACCTCGCTCAATGCTGGCGCTTTGACAAGCATTGGACCCGACCTTCTACATTTTGAAGGCCTTGTCGTGGGCGGGGTTGGTCTGGGGCATGAAGGCGCCCTCGGAAATGGTGCTGCGTAACGAGCAGCCGCTCGGCTCGCGCGTCATCGGCCGCGCCGCCCGCCAGCTGGCCGCCACCGAGTGGATCGCCGGGACAGTGGCCGCGCGGCTGGAGAGCGCGACGCTCACGGCCTTGCAGCAGCGGCTGGCGAGGCGCACGACCGGGCCGCCGAGATTCTTGCCAACGCACACGTGCCGCATCTGCCGACGCGTGCCGAGATTGGCGCCCGTGCGCGGGCCATGTTCGTACGCACGCGTTCCTTCGACGATATCGTCGAGCGCGCGTACGATTTGGTGCTGGACGCCGTCGGCTCGCGCCTGCGCGACATTCCCGCACCGGCCTAGACAAGACCGGGCAAGCCGAAGCCTTTACCGAGCCGCCGCGCCGCACGCGCCAGCGCCGCTCGTGCGGTTGCGGCATTGCGGGCAACGCCGACGAGGCCGCCAAGCTCGCCGGGATTGCGCAGCAGGCTTTTCAGCACCGCCAACGCGTCACTGCGCCCGTCCGCGCGCAGCCCGGCGATGGCCGCTTGCGGCACGCGGCGGTCGGCCGGATCGGCGACGGCGCGCAAGGCGGCGAAGGGCAGCCCCCGGCGGGCGGCGACACCGGCGGCGATGTGCGATTCCATGTCGACACCGGCGGCACCGGTGTCGCGAAACAGTTGCGCCTTGGCGGCGGGGTCGATGGCCGCGACGTCGAGAGAGAGAAGCGGGGCCAAAATCGCCGCCGGCAGCGCCTGCGCAAAGGCGTGCGACCAGGCGATGTCGGCGGCAAAGCGCCCGGCCGGGCCGATGACGTTGGCGGCGATGAGCAGCGCCCCCGGTCGCAAGGCGGGATCGAGGCCGCCGGCAATGCCGAAGCTGACAATGCCGCCGCAGCCGGCGCCAGCCGCGACCTCCAGCGCCGCGGTGAGGCCGGAACCGCGTCCGCAGCAGGCGCGCACCGCCGGCAGCCGGCCGGCGATCCGCGCCTCGAAGACGAGGCCGGCGGCGGCGACGACGAAGGAAGGAGAACTGGCCATGGCCGGCAGACTATAAGATGACTGTCGTTCCGTTCCATGCGACCTGGTCGCCCCAATTGCGTGCGGGACACTTCGGGAGCCGCGGGTCGGGCTGAATGCCGGTGCCGGTGACGGTCGGCGGGGGCCGTTTAAGAACGATGCGGCCGGGCGGGGCCGCCGGCTTTGCCCGGAAAAAGGCGGCATCGGCTGTGAAATTGGTCTCGTGTGGCGCAAGGCCCCACTTTCCGGCTATGTCGGTCCGATCGCGGGCCAAAAAGTTCTTGCGCGGACCTGAACGGACCCGCCCCCTGTGGTCTAGAGTGAGCCATTCATGCGCGCTGACCCCATTCATCCATGTTGAACGTCGCCATTGCAGCGCTTTGCCTGGCGCTTTGGGTCTATCTGATCGCCGCCCGCGGCCGCTTCTGGATGGCCGCAGTGCGCGACCAGGCGCGCACGCCGGACCCGGCCCAGCCGCCGCCGGTGACGGCGGTGATTCCCGCGCGCAACGAGGCCGATTTCATCGCCGCGAGCGTCGGCTCGCTGCTCAAGCAGGATTATGCCGGGCCGCTTGCTGTCATCGTTGTTGACGACGATTCCAGCGACGGCACTGCCGACAAGGCGCGCGCGGCGGCTGGCTCCGAGCGCCCGTTGATGGTGCTGTCCGGGGAGGGGCCGCCGCCCGGCTGGACCGGCAAGCTGTGGTCGCTGCAGCGGGGCGTCGACGCCGCCGGGCGCCATTCCCCGCCCCCTGAATATATCTTGCTTACCGACGCCGACATTGTGCATGCGCCCGACAGCGTCTCCTCGCTGGTGGCGCGGGCGCGAGCCGGCGGCACAGTGCTCACGTCGCTGATGGCCAAGTTGCGCTGTGAGAGTCTTGCCGAGCGCAGCCACGTGCCGGCCTTCGTCTATTTCTTCGAAATGCTGTTTCCCTTCCGCCGGGTCAATCGGCCCGACGCCGCGACTGCCGCTGCTGCCGGTGGCTGCATGCTCGTTCGCGCCGACGCGCTGCGGGCGATCGGCGGCATCGCCAGCGTGCGCAACGCGCTGATCGACGATTGCGCGCTGGCGCGGAAGCTGAAGTCCGTCGGGCCCATCTGGCTCGGCCTCACCGACCGCGTGTCCAGCCTGCGGCCCTATGCCGGTTTCGCCGAGGTCAGACAGATGGTATCGCGCTCCGCCTATGCGCAACTCGGCTATTCGCCGTGGCTCTTGGCCGCCACCACCGCCGGGATGGCGCTGGTGTTTCTGGCGCCACCTCTGCTGGCGGTGTTTGCGGACGGGCTGGCGCGCTGGCTCGGGCTGACGGCATGGCTGCTGATGGCGCTCTCGTTCCAGCCCATGCTGCGCTTCTATCGTTTGTCTCCGCTATGGGGTGCTGCGCTGCCTGGCATCGCGTTTCTCTACATGCTCTATACCCTCGACTCCGCCTACCGGCACATGCGCCGGCGGGGCGGCGAATGGAAGGGACGCGTGCACGCCAACGCGACGAGCCTGCAATGAACACGAGCGCGCAGTTCCGCTCTGGCAAGGGCGCGGGCGACGAGAACTTTCCGGTCGCGTCTTGGCTGATAAGGCGTCGGCATCGCCCGGCCATCCTCGCCTTCTACGATTTCGTGCGCACCGCCGACGATGTTGCCGACCATACGGCGATGCCGGCGGCGGAGAAATTGGCGCGCCTTGACCAGCTGGAAGCGAGCCTGCTGGGCGCAAGCGACGAGGAGCCGGAGGGCGTGCGCCTGCGCGGCCTGTTGCACGAACGCGGGCTGTCGGCACAGCACGCGCAAGACCTGTTGAATGCATTCCGACTCGACGTGACCAAGCTGCGTTACGCCAATTGGGACGAACTGATCGAGTACTGCCGGCTGTCGGCGATGCCGGTTGGCCGCTTCGTGCTCGACGTGCATGGCGAGCCGCAATCGACCTGGCCCGCCAACGACACCCTTTGCGCGGCTCTGCAGATCATCAATCACTTGCAGGACTGCGGTGCAGATTACCGCAACCTCGACCGCGTTTATATTCCGCAAGACGCGCTGGCTGCGCACGGTCTCGGTGTCGAGGCGCTCGGCGAAGCGCGCGCCGGTCCGGCGCTCAACGGTTGCCTGCATGGGCTTGCCCGCCGCACCGCACAGCTTCTGGAGCAGAGCCGCGGCTTCTCTGCCGCGGTCGTCGACGCGCGGCTCGCCATGGAGATCGCCGCCATCCAGCGGCTGGCCGAGCGGCTGGTCGCGCTGCTGCAAGTGCGCGACCCGCTGAGCGAGCGCGTGCATCTGAACAAGCCACAGATGCTGATGTCGGGATTGAGCGCCATTGCCCGCGCAGGCACGCGCCGGCTGATCGGCCGCGGCGCACCCGCCTTTCGGCCGCATGCGCGGAGGTCCTGACATGTTGCAGGCCGCGCAGCGCGATCCGCAGGCCGCCAGCCGCGCGCGCGGCAGCTCATTCTATCTCGCCATGCGCATCCTGCCGCGTGAGCAGCGCGAAGCCATGTTCGAGGTCTATTCCTTCTGCAAAACAGTCGACGACATTGCCGACGGCGAGGCGCCGCACGACTGGCGGCTGGCGCGGCTGGCCGAATGGCGCCAGCGCATCGCTGCCCTCTATGCCGGCAAGGTGCCGGCCGGGCTGCAAGCCCTGGCGCAGGCAGTAGCCCGCTTCGGCCTCAGGCAGGAAGATTTCCTCGCCGTCATTGAGGGCATGGAAATGGATGCGACGGAAGACATTCGCGCGCCCACGCTCGCGCGGCTCGACTTCTATTGCGACCGGGTGGCCAGCGCGGTTGGCCGCCTGTCGGTGCGCATTTTCGGCATGGCAGAGGATGACGGCCGCGAACTTGCCCATCATCTCGGCCGCGCGCTGCAACTGACCAACATCCTGCGCGACATCGACGAGGACGCCGCGGTCGGCAGGCTCTACCTGCCACGCCAGGCCTTGCAGCAGGCGGGCGTCAATGCATTCGACCCGGCCGCAGTGCTGGCCAGGCCTGGCCTCGCCGCCGCCTGCAGCTACGTCGTCGGCCTGGCACGCGAGCATTTCGCCAGCGCCGACGCGATCATTGCGCGCTGTCCACGCCGGCAGGTGCGCGCCCCCCGCATTATGGCGGAAGCCTACCGGCAGATACTCGACGAATTGGTCGCGCGCGGCTGGACTCCGCCGCGGCAGCCCGTGCATCTCGGCAAGGCTCATCTGCTACGGATTGCGTTGCGGTATGCCTTCGGCTGAACGCGGCACAGTCCATATCGTCGGCGCCGGGCTCGCCGGACTATCCGCCGCTGTGCGGCTCGCTGGTGGTGGGCGCACGGTGGTCGTGCATGAGGCGACGGCGCAACCGGGCGGCCGCTGCCGTTCCTATTTCGACCAACAGACCGGCATGATGATCGACAATGGCACGCATTTGGTGCTGTCGGGCAACCGTGCGGTGCTGGACTATGCCCGCACCGTCGGCGGCGCCGTCACGCTGGAGGTGGCGCAGGCCGACTTCGCGTTCATCGATCTTGCGACCATGGCGCGCTGGACCCTGCGTCTCAATGACGGCATGTTTCCCTGGTGGGTGTTCGACAAGCGACGGCGCGTGCCGGACACAAAGCCCGCGGACTACCTGCCGCTGGCGCGGCTCATCTGGGCCTCCGGGGACAAGCCGCTTAACTCCGTGATCGACTGCAGCGGACCGCTCTATCAACGGCTGCTGGAACCGTTCTTTCTGGCGGCGATGAATATCAAGCCGAGCGACGGCTCGGCCAAACTCGCGAGCGCGCTGGTGCGTGAAACGTTGGCGCTCGGCGGACAAGCGTGTCGGCCGCTGATCGCGCGCGAGGGGATCGGTAAGGCCTTTGTCGAGCCGGCGATTGCGTGGCTGCAGGCGCGGGGCGTCACCATCGCGCTGGAACATGCCTTGCATGAACTGCGTTTTGCCGGCGGCCAGGTGAGCGACCTTGAGTTTGCTGGTGAATCGGTGCCGCTTGCTGGCGGCGACGCAGTGATCCTGGCGGTGCCGTCTTACGCGGCCCAGACCTTTCTGCCCGGCCTGAACGCACCGTCGTCGTTCAGGGGGATCGTCAACGCGCATTTTCGCATCGATCCGCCGCCGGGCGCGCCGGCCATGCTCGGGCTGACCAATGCCATGAGCGAATGGATCTTCACCTTCCCCGGCCGCATCGCGGTCACCATCAGTGACGCCGGCGAGTGGTTCGAGACGCCGCGCGAGCAGCTCGCCCGCGACATCTGGCGCGAGGTTGCCGCCGTCATGAACTTTCCGGTCGAGCTGCCGCCGTGGCAGCTCGTGCGCGAGCGCCGCGCGACCTTTGCCGCTACGCCGGAGGAGAACGCGAGACGGCCGGGCGCCGAGACGCAATGGCGCAATCTTTTCCTCGCCGGCGACTGGACCGACACTGGCCTGCCGGCGACGCTCGAAGGCGCGGTGCGCTCGGGCAACCGCGCCGCCGATCTCATCGCTCGCAACCGTCGGTTTGCCGCATGACTGTGCCTCTTCAGGCGATCGAGGCGGCAGCCAAGGCCGCGACCGACTCACTGCTCGCACTTCAGCAGCCGGACGGCCACTGGGTGTTCGAACTCGAAGCCGACTGCACCATTCCCGCCGAATACGTGCTGTTAACGCACTACCGTGGCGAAACCGTCGATGCCGAGCTTGAGCGCAAGATCGCTGTCTACCTGCGCCGCGTTCAAGGGGTGCATGGCGGCTGGCCCCTGTTTCACGAGGGCGATTTCGACATGAGTGCCAGCGTGAAGGCTTATTTCGCGCTCAAGATGATCGGCGACGATGTCGACTCGCCGCACATGCGCCGCGCACGTGAGGCGATCCTCGCACGCGGCGGCGCCATCAACGCCAACGTGTTCACCCGCGTGCTGCTCTCGCTCTTTGGCATCCTGCGCTGGAAAAGCGTGCCGGTCATGCCGGTCGAGATCATGCTGCTGCCGGCGTGGTTTCCTTTTCATCTCACGAAGATCTCCTATTGGGGCCGCACGGTGATCGTGCCGCTCCTGGTGCTGCAGACCTTGCAGCCGCGGGCCGAGAATCCGCGCAGCGTCACCATCGACGAATTGTTTCTGCAACCGCCGCAGACCATCGGCCCGCCGCGCAAGGCGCCGCATCAGAAATGGAGCTGGTTCGCGCTGTTCCGCGGCATCGACATTCTGCTGCGGCCGCTCAGCAAACATGCGCCGAAGGGGATGCGGCGACGCGCCATCCGGCGTGCGGTCGATTTCGTCAGCGAGCGGCTGAACGGCGAGGACGGTGTTGGCGCCATCTTCCCGGCCATGGCCAATGCCTGTCTGATGTTCGATGTGCTGGGCGACAAGGCGAAGGCGAGAATCGCCCGCGACTCGCTCGACAGGCTGCTGGTGATCAAGGACGACGAGGCCTATTGTCAGCCTTGCGTCTCGCCGGTGTGGGACACTGCGCTGGTCGCGCATACGCTACTCGAAGTTGGCAGCGACGAGGCGAACGCGCACGCGCGGCGCGGACTGGAATGGCTGTTACCCTTGCAGGTGCTCGACGTCGAGGGCGACTGGATCGCGCGGCGGCCGGGCCTGCGGCCCGGCGGCTGGGCCTTCCAGTACGCCAACCCGCATTATCCCGATCTCGACGATACCGCCGTGGTGGTCATGGCCATGGACCGCGCCCGCCGCGCGGCCGGTGCCGGGACTGAATTCGACGGCGCGATCGACCGTGCCGTCGAATGGGTGCGCGGCATGCAGAGCGGCAACGGCGGCTGGGCCGCCTTCGACGTCGACAACATCTACGACTATCTCAACAATATCCCCTTCGCAGACCACGGTGCGCTGATCGACCCGCCCACCGAGGACGTCGGCGCGCGCTGCGCGTCCATGCTGGCGCAGCTCGGCGAAACGCCGGCCAACAGTCCGGCGGTGAGGCGCGGCATCGATTACCTGCTGCGCACGCAGATGCCGGACGGAAGCTGGTACGGCCGCTGGGGCATGAACTACATCTACGGCACCTGGTCGGTGCTCTGCGCGCTCAACGCCTGCGGGCTCGAACGCGGTCATCCGGCGGTGCGCAAGGCAACCGATTGGCTTGGTTCGATCCAGAACGAGGACGGCGGCTGGGGCGAGGACGGCAGCAGCTACCGGCTCGACTATCGTGGTTACGAGAAGGCGCCAAGCACGGCCTCACAGACCGCATGGGCACTCCTGGGGCTGATGGCCGCTGGCGAGGTCGACCATCCGGCAGTGGCGCGCGGAGTCGAATATCTGCTGCGAACGCAGGACGACGGCGGCCTGTGGGCCGAAGAGCGCTTCACCGCCACCGGTTTCCCGCGTGTCTTCTACCTGCGCTACCACGGCTACCGGAAATTTTTTCCGTTGTGGGCGCTGGCGCGCTACCGCAATCTGACCGCGAGCAACCAACGACGCGTGGCGTACGGGATGTGATACCGCCGGCGCCGGTGGGCTCAGCTTGCCTTGCTCATGGCGGCGTTGCGCTCAGCCTTGGCTTTGGCGTCGGCCGCGCGCCTGACGCGGATTTCGGCAAGCTTGAGTTCAACGTTGTTCTGAAACGGATATTGCGCCGGCCGTTGCCGGTCGAGCGGGATGTCGGCCACCGTCGCACCCTCTGTGCGAATGCCGCGCAGGGCAACGCCCAGTGCCTTCAGTGGCTTGCGCACCGCGTCCTGCACCGCGGTCGCCTCGTAGCCGCAATGCACCATGCAGTCGGCGCACTTCTCGTAATTTCCGGTGCCGTAGGAGTCCCAGTCTGTGTCTTCCATTAGCTCGCGAAATGTCTTCACGTAACCTTCGCCCAGCAAGTAGCACGGCTTCTGCCAACCGAAGATGGTGCGCGTCGGATTGCCCCACGGCGTGCAATGATAACTCTGATTGCCGGCGAGGAAATCGAGGAACAGGCTCGACTGGTTGAACGACCAGTTGCGGCCGCCGCGCCCCTTGCGGAAGATGTCGCGGAACAGTTGCTTGGTCTTGTCGCGATTGAGGAAGTGCTGCTGGTCGGGTGCGCGTTCATAGGCATAGCCGGGCGACACCGTGATGCCGTCGACGCCGAGCGCTTCCATGTCATCGAAGAACCTGGCGACGCGCGCGCCCTGCGCGTTGTTGAACAGCGTGCAGTTGATGTTGACGCGGAAGCCGCGTGCCTTCGCCTTCTTCACTGCGGCGACGGCATCGTCATAGACGCCCTGCTGGCAGACCGAGGCGTCGTGCATCTCGCGGTCGCCGTCGAGATGTACCGACCAGGCGAAATAGGAACTCGGCTCGTACTGGTCCATGCGCTTGTCCATCAGCAGCGCATTGGTGCACAGATAGACGTACTTCTTGCGCGCGACGATTCCCTTGACGATCTCCGGCAATCCCTTGTGCAGCAGCGGCTCGCCGCCGGCGATTGACACTACCGGCGCACCGCATTCATCGACCGCGTGCAGCGCGTCCTCAACCGGCATGCTCTGGTTGAGGATGTCGCGTGGGTAATCGATCTTGCCGCAGCCGGCGCAGGCCAGATTGCACCGGAACAGCGGCTCCAGCATGAGCACCAGGGGATAACGTTTGCGGCCGGCGAGATGCTGCCGGACGACGTAGCTACCGACCGCCAATTTCTGCTGGAGAGGAATGCCCAAGATGACCGTCCTTGCCGATTGTGCTGCTGCTTTTACCGTCGAGGCGCTCGACGGGCGTTGCGGGCCGAGGCCCCCGCAGTAATACCAACCGTTTCGGCGCCGTCCAGCCATCCCGGCCGGATTTCATCGCCATAGGCGGCTAAATTATCGCTTCCGGCCCGATCTTGGCCAACCGGCTGGCATTGGAACTATCCACGGCGGCCGCGAAATCCCGTCGCAGGGTCGTCTGGCAATTTTGTGTCCCGCGGCAGCGTCCCGGAGTGCCGGGACCTGGCGATCAGTCGCCGACTTCGGCGCGGAAATTGCCACCGGCCTTGCCGTTCTTGATCAGCCCCGGATAGCGCTGCCGAAAGTCAGCCATGATCGCCTCATAGGGCACGTCGGCGAAGCCGCCGCGGTCGAGCAAATATTCCATGTGCCGGCGGCCTTCGGCGTCGAAGGGGTGGAACAGCGAATCGTTGACGCCGTCGAAGTCGAGCGGCGCCAGCCCCGCCCGTTCGCACAGGGCGCGGTCGAAGGCCGGTGTGCATTTCACCCAGCGCCCGTCGATCAGCAACTCCGTGTAGGAGTGCCAGACGAAGATGTCACCCTGGGTGAGCGCACGCAGCCGCTTCGAGGTCAGATGGTTGCGCACATCAGCGAAGCCGGGACGGGCGGGGATGCCAACCGTACGGGCGCACGCCGCCAGCAGAGCCGATTTACCGACACAGAAGCCGCGCTTGGCGGCGAGCACCGCGCTGGCGCGAAATACGCCCGGATCGGTGTAATCCATGTAGGGGTCGTAGGCGATTCCGTCGCGCACGGCGTTGTAGAGCGCGATGGCGCGCGCCTTGTCGCCGCTGATGCCCTGGATGGCGGCGCGGGCGAAAGCCCGCACGTGCTCGTCATCGCTGTCGACGAAGGCGGCCGGGCGAAGGAATTCTTCGTTTGTCGTCGCATTCATTGCCGAGTGCTTAGGCTCCCGGACCTGGTCGCGTCAATTGCGCAGAGCGGGCGTCAGCCCTGCGCCATGGGCTGGTCCATCAGCGCCACGTCGGCGATCACCGGCAGATGGTCGGAAAGGTGGCGCGCGCGCCGATCGGTGAACAGGCGGCGGACGGCATCGCGTGGCCGGCAATAAATGCGGTCGAGGCGCAGCAGCGGAAACACCGCCGGAAAGGTGCGGAAGCCACTGTGTCCGGGCAGCGCGGCGGCCAGCACCGAGCGCACCGAACCGGCCCAGAACCAGTCGTTGAAATCGCCGAGCACGATGGTGGTCATGTTCGGCTCTCCGGCCAGTGCCAGCAGCAACTTCGCCTGCCGGCGCCGCTCGCCGATGCTGAGCCCCAGATGGGTGGCGACCACGCGCACCGTGCCGGCTGGCGTTTCGATCTCGGCACGGATGGCGCGGCGCGGCTCGCGTTCTGGCGCCGAAATGTCGTGGATCTCGCCGTTCAGGATCGGGCAGCAGCTGATCAGCATCTGCCCGTAATGGCCGTCCGCTGTGGTAATCGAGCGCGCCGCGATGCCGTGCCTGCCGAGCGCCTCCTGCAGCAGCACGAAGGGATCGTCCGAGCCGGGAGTGCGCCGCGAGTCGACTTCCTGCAGGACGACGATGTCCGGACTCCAGCGCCGGATCAGCTCGACCACGCGCGCGAGATCGAAACGCCGGTTGCGGCCCAGCGACCCGTGGATGTTCCAGGTCATGAACCGGATGGTCGGCGCGGGCTCGCTCAAGGGACCTCGCTGCCGAATTTCGAGGCCAGCGTCTGCAGGCCGAGCGAGAGCGCGATCCACACCGCCACCGCCACCGTCAGCCAGATGAACGACTCGATACTCGGCTGCGTGAGCATCCGGGTGATCTGGTGCCCGAGTGCCGACATGACGGCGATGCCCGGCAGCATGCCGAGCGCGGTGCCGAGCAGATAGTCGAGCAGGCGAATCCTGCTGGCACCAGCGACCAGATTGACGATGCCGAACGGCGCTACCGGTACCAGTCGGACCAGGGCTACCGCGAGGACGCCTTTCTTGCTCACCTTGCGGCGGATGCGGTTGAGCCGCGGCCCCAGCACGTCGGCGAGCGCCTGGCGGCCGATCATGGCACCGAGTGCGAACGAGATCAGCGCGCTGACCAGCGAGCCGGTCGCCGCATAGGCGAAGCCGAGCCAGGGCCCAAAGGCGGCGGCGGTGGCGGCAATCAGCACGGTGACGGGGAACAGCAGCAGGCCGCTGCCAATGAAGACGCCGAGCACGACAAGAGGCCCCCAGGGGCCCTGCGCGAAGGATTCCAGAGCGGCGCGCACCTGGTCCGGCTGCGCCAGGCTCGATAGCGGCGTGAAGGCCCAGGCCAGCACGAGGCCGAGCACGACGACGCCGGCCAGGATAACCTTGACGATGTTGGACAGGCTGCGGCGCGAGGCGCGCCCGCCAAGCACGCTGCCGGCGAATTCCTCGGCGCCGATCGGCCGTTCCGGGTCGGCGATGGTCTCCAGATAGGACGCCCATTCGGCGCGGTCGATGGGCCCGTCGTCGATCGGCTCCAGCGCGTGGCCGTTTGCGCCGAGCCGATCGGGCAGCGCGACGATCGATCCGTGTTCGGCCAATGCATCAGCCACGGTGTCGGCGCCGGTGCCGCAGTGGTCGCCGATCAACCGGTTGCGAATGGCCGTGATGCGCGCGCGCTCGCCATCGCTGTGCGCTTCGATGGCGATATCGCATTCTGTGTCGGTGCCCATTGAGCGGTTATTGAGATTGGCTGAGCCGATATGCAGAAGCGTATCGTCGACGATCATCACCTTGGAATGCACCATGGTATGCGTGGTCTTGCGGCCTTCGCGCACCACCGGGCAGACCAGGCGCACGCGCTCGTCGATGCCGGCTTCGCGCAACACCTGCATGAAGCGGATGCGGCCATTGCGCATGCTGCGCGCCTCGAGCCAGGAGGTGTGCGACGCCGGTGCGACGATGAGCGTTTCCAGTTGGGTGTTGGCGCGCAGGCGCTTGGCCAGCGCTTCGGCGATGGGGATGCAGCTGAGGAACTGGTTCTCGATGTAGATTGAGCGCTCGGCGGCGGCAATCGAGTCGAGGAACAGCCGCTCGACCTCGCGCACCGCCGCCTGCGCCTCGAAGGGCGGCTGGGTGCGGGCAATGCCGGTGCGGATGTCGGTGAGGTGCGACCCGATGTGGCCGGGCCATGGATCGCCGTCGACCTCGACCAGCGGGATGTCTTCGTGCGCCGCACATTGCCAGCGCGCGCGCGCCAGATGCGCCAGAGCGCGGGCGGCGTCGCCGTCCACCAGCATCTGCACGTCGTGAAACGGCGCGTAAGTATTGCCGGCGGGGTCGCGGCGCAGCGGGTTGTCGACCTGGTGCTCGGAGGTGTCCCAGCGGCGGACGGTGAGGTCGATGCCGCCGGTAAACGCGATCGCATCGTCGATCACCACCAGCTTCTGATGCTGCGAGGAGCCGATGGGTACCGCATCGTCGAGGCACAGCTTGACGCGGCTCGGCGTATTCCAGCGCAGCGAATAGCTGGGGAACGGCTCCCGCTCGGCCGCATAGAGCACGGCGAAATCCCACAGAAGCAGGCAAATCTCCAGCTCCGGCGTCTTGTCCACCAGCGCGGAGAGAAACTCGGCCAAGGTCTCCGGGTAGCCGTCATCGGCGCTCCCCTCGGGGCCAACCAGGCGGGTGCGGCTGTGAATGTCCCAGCCGATGATGAAGGCCCTGCGTCTGGCCTTGAGCAAGGCGGCGCGCACGGCGCCGAAATAGGCGGCGGGATCGACGAGGACGGCAGCACGTGGGGCGTGCTCGATGCGCCACACGTTTTCAGGCGGGCGCAGAATCTTGGTCACCGGCGAGGCGTTGAACCGAGCGGCTTTCACGGACAGGTGCTGAGGTGCGAGGGACCACTACTATAACGGTTGCGCGCGTGCTTTTGTTCCACGCAGGGAACCGGCCTGCAATGGGCGGTATGAGCCGCGTTCAGCCCAAAAAGCGCAGTGAGATGACCGCTAGCGCCCCTGATAGGCCGGCGTGCGCACGATAAGTCCGTCGAGCTTTTCCGTCACCTTGATCTGGCAGGACAGCCGTGAGGTTGGCTTCACTTCGAAGGCGGAATCGAGCATTTCTTCCTCCTCCTCCGACGGCGGGCCGACGATCTGGCTCCACTTGTCATCGACGTGCACCACGCAGGTGGCGCAGGTACAGGAGCCGCCGCACTCGGCGACGATGCTGGTGACGTCGTTGCGCAGCGCCGTCTCCATGACAGTTGAGCCGATCTCGGCATCGACCGTGTGCTCGGTACCGTCATGCTCGATGAACGTGATTTTGGCCATCGTGCCGCTGTTTGCGCCGCTGCTTCGGGAAATGTCTTGAAGATCGCTCATGCGACACCGAGCTTTTTCTGCAAGCTGGTCGACGAGGTGGTGTACTGAAACACCAGCCGCTTGTCCGGATAAACGTAATGGTGCGCCCTTTGTGCCATCAGTGCCGCCTCGTGGAAGCCGGACAGGATCAGCTTGAGCTTGCCGGGATAGGTATTGATATCGCCGATGGCGAACAGCCCGGGGATATTGCTCTCGAAGGCGGCGGTATCGACCGGGACCAGATCACTCTCGAGCTTGACACCCCAGTCCGCCACCGGGCCGAGCTTCATGGTGAGTCCGAAGAAGGGCAGCATGGCGTCGACCTCGACCCGGGAGAGCGCGCCCTCCTTGTCCTTGATGCTGGCCGCGGTGAGCTGGCCGTCGGCGCCTTCCAGTTCGGTGACCTGACCGATCTTGAGATCCATGCCGCCGGCGGCGACCAGCGCGCGCATCTTGTTGACACTGTCGGGTGCGCCGCGGAAATCGTCGCGCCGGTGTACCAGCGTCAGCCGCTTGGCAATCGGTTGCAGGTTGAGCGTCCAGTCGAGCGCCGAATCGCCGCCGCCAACGATGAGCAGCCGCTTGTCGCGGAAGGCGTCCATCTTGCGCACTGCGTAGAACACCGATTTGTCCTCGTAGGGCTCGATGCCGGCGATCGGCGGCCGCTTGGGCTGGAAGGAACCGCCGCCGGCGGCGATCACCACCGTCTTGCATTCGAAGGTCTTGCCGGTATCGGTGCCGACGTGGAACAGCGGATCGCCGATCTTCTCCACCGTGGTGACCATCTCGCCGAGATGGAAGGTCGGGTGGAACGGCTTGACCTGCTCCATCAAGGCTTCAGTCAGGCCGTTGCCGGTGATGTAGGGGATGCCGGGAATATCGTAGATCGGCTTTTCCGGGTAGAGCTCGGCGCATTGCCCGCCCACCTTGTCGAGGATGTCGATCAGGTGCGCCCTGATATCGAGCAGACCGAGTTCGAACACGGCAAATATGCCGACCGGCCCGGCGCCGATAATCACCACGTCAGTCTTGATCGTATCAGTCATCTTGTTCGTTCGTTCCAGCAACGCCCGGTCCCCTTACCCTGTCTCGGATTGTTATGCCGATTTGCGGATGATGCCGCTATCGGAAACCGGGACGATGCGCAACAGCTCGGCCAGGTTCTGTTCCGGCGTCTTGCCGCTGGTGACGAGCTCGGCCTCCGCCTTGGCGTAGAGCGGCTCGCGGCTCTTGAGAATGGCAACCAGGTCCTCCATGGCGCGGGCGCTGCCAGCCATCGGCCGCATGTCGCCTTGTGCAATGACGCGCTTCATGTGCTCGTCCGGGTCGGCGCGGACCCAGACCGTGAAGCACGATGCGAGCAGCAATTCCAAGGTGCCCGGTTCGGTGACGATGCTGCCGCCGGTCGCCAGGACGAAATGGGGATGCTGGCGCAGCACGTCTTCCAGCGCCTCCCGTTCGGCGCGGCGGAACGTTTCCTGTCCGAACATGTCGAAGATTTCGCTCAAGGAGGCGCCGCTGCGCCGTTCGACCTCGCGGTCCAATTCGATGAAGGGCACTTCCAGCCGGGCCGCCAGCAGCCGGCCGAGCGTCGACTTGCCGCCCCCGCGCAACCCGATCAGCGCAATCCGCCGGTTGCGCAGGTTCTCCGACGGCTCGCTGAACTGGCGCAGCAGCAATTCGCGCGCCTCGTGCAGTGTCTCGGGCGGCAGCCGTTCGAGAAACTGTGACAGCAGCACCAGGTCAAGCGGCGGCTCGGCGCCCTCGTTGACCAGCTGGGTGACCGGCAGGCCAATGGCGCGGGCGATGCGCCGCAACAGCACGATGGAACCGTTGCCTTTGCCGGTCTCCAGCTGGGCCAGATAGCGCTCCGACACCCGCGCATGCTGGGCAAGGACTTTGCGTGACATGCCGCGCTGATTGCGCAAGGTACGCACGCGTTCGCCTAACCGGCGCAAATAGGCGTCGGTGTCGCGGCCGTACGCGGGGGGCGCGGTGTTCATTGGCTCGCTTGCGTATCCTGAATTATATTGCCGGTGAACTATGGTCTAGGCGGGGCGGGATTGCAACCCGGCAGGGACGAAATTTCTACGAAAAAATCAGTGTTTTCAGCGATTTTTGATGGCCGGCGGCAATAAATCAGCGCTCTTATCATCTCGCCGCCTTGCCGTTGTGATCGACCAGTGGAGGTGCTAGGAATATGAAAAATAATGCATAGGAATAAGGGAGCCGGCTGTCCATCCGGCGGCCGCCCAGGGCAGACCCATGACCACGACTGCGATCGACTACCAGACCGAGCCACCGCGCTACCGCCACTGGCGCCTCGCGTTCGACGGCGACGTGGCCTACCTCATCATGGATGTCGACCAGGCCGGCGGCATGGGCGACTACGAGCTCAAGCTCAACTCCTACGACCTCGGCGTCGACATCGAACTCAACGATGCGGTGCAGCGCCTGCGCTTCGAGCATCCGGAAGTGCGCGCGGTCGTCATCCAGTCGGGCAAGGACAACGTGTTCTGCGCCGGCGCCAATATCCGCATGCTGGGCAAGTCCACGCATCAGCAGAAGGTGAATTTCTGCAAGTTCACCAATGAGACGCGGCTCGCCATCGAGGACGCCAGCGAGAATTCCAAACAAACCTACATTTGCGCGGTCAATGGCAATGCGGCCGGAGGCGGCTATGAATTGGCGCTTGCCGCCGATTACATCATGCTGGTCGATGACCGCCGCTCGACGGTGGCGTTGCCGGAAACGCCGCTGCTCGCCGTGCTGCCCGGCACCGGCGGGCTCACCCGTGTGACCGACAAGCGCAAGGTGCGACGCGATCGCGCCGACGTGTTCTGCTCCGTTGAGGAGGGCGTGCGTGGAGCCAAGGCCGTTGAGTGGCGCCTGGTCGACGAGGTAGTGCCCAATTCAAAATGGAAGGACACGGTTGCTGCGCGCGCGCATGAGATCGCCGCGCGCTCCGACCGCCCGAAGGACGCCAAGGGCATCAAGCTTAACGCGATTCAGCGCAAGATCGATACCGATCGCGTCACCTATTCGCATGTCGAGGTGGAAATCGACCGCACACGCGGGCTCGCCACCGTCACCGTGCGGGGCCCGAGTGAAGACGTTCCCGCTTCCGTCAAGGCCGCGCACGAACTGGGTGACAGATTCTGGCCGCTCACAATCGCCCGCGAACTGGAAGACGCCATTCTGCATCTGCGCTCCAACGAGCGGGAGATCGGTGTCATTCTCTTCCGCACCGACGGCAGCGCACAAGCGGTGCTCGCGCACGACAAGTTTCTCGCCAAGGCCAACGGCGACTGGCTGATGCGCGAGATCCGCCATTATCTCAAGCGCGTGCTGAAACGCGTCGATGTCACCGCCAAGAGCTTCATCGCGCTGATCGAGCCGGGCTCCTGCTTTGCCGGCACGCTGGCCGAACTCGCCTTTGCCGCCGACCGCTCGTTAATGCTGATCGGCACCCGCGAGGGCGACAACCGGAAAGCCGCCGCGATCACGCTTGGCCAGGCCAATTTTGGCTTCTATCCCATGGGCAACGGGCTCACCCGCTTGCAGACCCGTTTCCTCGGCGAGCCGGAACTGCTCGACACGCTCAAGGGCAAGATTGGCGAGGCCATCGAGGGCGAGGAAGCCGCTGAGCTCGGTCTCGTTACCATGTCCTATGAGGACTTCGACTGGGACGATGAACTGCGTGTCATGCTGGAGGAGCGCACCAGCTTCTCGCCCGACGCCATGACCGGCATGGAAGCCAACCTCCGCTTCGCCGGTCCGGAGACCATGGAGACCAAGATATTCGGGCGCCTGACCGCCTGGCAGAACTGGATTTTCCAGCGGCCCAACGCCATCGGCGAGCAAGGCGCGCTCAAGCTCTACGGCAGCGGCGTATCGCCAACCTTCGTAAAAGAAAGGGTTTAGCCAATGACCATGGCAGCAGTCGACTATGACGGTTTGATCCCGAACAACGTGGCGCTGGGCCAGGACGTGCGCGTCAAGCGCGCGCTGGAGAAGTGGCATCCCGGCTACATCAACTGGTGGAACGACATGGGGCCGGAAGGTTTCCAGGAAGCGCTGGTTTACCTGCGCACCGCCATCGGCGTCGATCCCAAGGGCTGGGCCAAGTTCGACTATGTGCGCATGCCGGAATACCGCTGGGGCGTCCTGCTGGCGCCGCAGCACGAGGGCCGCAAGATTCCCTTCGGCATGCACAAGGGTGAAGACGCCTGGCAGGAAGTGCCCGGCGAATACCGCGCGATGCTGCGCCGGCTGGTGGTGATCCAGGGCGACACCGAGCCGGCCTCGGTCGAGCAGCAGCGCCACCTCGGCAAGACCGCGCCTTCACTCTACGACATGCGCAATCTGTTCCAGGTCAACGTCGAGGAGGGGCGCCACCTGTGGGCGATGGTCTATCTGCTGCAGAAGTATTTCGGCGCCGATGGCCGCGAGGAGGCGGAAGCGTTGTTGCAGCGCCGCTCCGGCGACGCCGATACCCCGCGCATGCTGGGCGCCTTCAACGAGAAGACGCCGGATTGGCTGTCCTTCTTTATGTTCACCTATTTCACCGATCGCGACGGCAAGATGCAACTGGAGGCGTTGGCGCAGTCCGGCTTCGATCCGCTGTCGCGCACCTGCCGCTTTATGCTGACGGAAGAAGCCCACCACATGTTCGTTGGCGAGACCGGGGTCACCCGCATCATCCAGCGGACCTGCGAGGCAATGAAGGAAGCCGGCATCGACGATCCCCATGACATCGACAAGGTGCGCGCGCTCGGCGTCATCGACCTGCCGACCGTCCAGAAGAAGGCGAACATGCACTTCTCGCTGACACTCGACCTGTTCGGCAACGAGATTTCGACCAACGCCGCCAACGCCTTCCACGCCGGCCTCAAGGGCCGCTACCGCGAACATCGGCTGGACGACGATCATCAGCTCGAAGACAGCAACTATCCGGTGCTGCGGCTGATCAATGGCCAGGTGCAGAACGAGGACGCGCCGGCGCTGTCGGCGCTCAACATGCGGCTGCGCGACGATTACGTCGCCGACTGTAATGCCGGCGTCAACCGCTGGAACAAGGTGATCGAGCAGCACGGCATCCCGTTCGCGATCAAGCTGCCGCACGTCGCCTTCCACCGTCACATCGGCGAGTTCTCGCGCACGAACGCCGATGTCGATGGCAATATCCTGTCGCCCGCCGAGTGGACCAAGCGGAGGACCGATTTTCTGCCCTCGGCAGCGGACAAGGACTTCATCGAAAGCCTGATGCAGCCCCAGTTCGAGACGGGCAAGTTTGCAAGCTGGATTGCGCCGCCCAAGGTCGGCATCGACAACAAGCCCGGCGACTTCGAATACGTCAAGATCGCCGACGCCTGATCGGCTAATCTGGCATCAGGAGACGGGGCGCGGCGCGCAGCGCCGGCTTCGCAAAGCCGGAAACAGGATAATAATTCCGGAGCCGGGGTCGTGCGCCATGCCGGAGCCCGGAATGTCGGCAGGGGAAGGGCCGCGCGATGAATGCCGGGGAAACGCTTGAAAGTTATCTGGGCGGCGCCTGGGTGCGCGGCCAGGGTGTCGAGACCGAACTGGTCAACCCCAGCAACGGCGACGTGCTGACCAGTGCCAGCGCGAAAGGCCTCGACCTCCAGTCGGCGCTTGCCCATGCGCGCGACAAGGGCGGCCGCGCCTTGCGCGCTCTCTCCTATGCCGAACGCGCCAAGCTGCTCGGCGCCGTCGCTGACGTCCTGGCCGCCAACCGCGCGCGCTACGAAGAGACGGCAATCGCCAATTCCGGCAATACCAAGATCGATGCGGCCATCGACATCGACGGCGGCATCGGCACGCTGAAATATTACGCCCGGCTCGCCGCGCCGCTGGGCGAGGCCAGGGCGCTCATCGACGAAAAGCCGGTGCGGCTGGCGAAGGCCGAGAACTTTCAGGCGATCCACATGCTGGTGCCGCGCCACGGCGTGGCGGTGCACATCAACGCCTTCAACTTCCCCAGCTGGGGCCTGTGGGAGAAAGCGGCCTGCACGCTGCTCGCCGGCATGCCGATGCTGGCCAAGCCCGCCTCGGCCACTTGCCTGCTCAGCCAGCAGATGGTGCGCGATGTCATCGCCGCGAAGGTATTGCCCGAAGGCGCGCTCAGCCTGTTGTGTGGCGGCATTGGCGACCTGCTCGACCACGTCATCGCCGACGACGTCATCGCCTTCACCGGCTCGTCCGCCACCGCCAACCGCATCGTCGCCAATCCCAACGTGCTGGCGCGCGGTGCCCGCGTCAACGTGGAGGCCGATAGTATCAACGCTGCGCTGCTGGCGCCGGGCGTCGCCGCGGCGACGCCGGCCTTCGATGCCTTCATCAAGGAGGTGGCGCGCGAGATGACGGTGAAGGCGGGACAGAAATGCACCGCCATCCGTCGCGTCTTCGTGCCGGCGCAGCAAGCCAATGCAGTCACCGACGCGCTCGCCGCGCGGCTGGCCAAGACGACGGTTGGCGACCCGCGGGACGAGAAAACGCGCATGGGGCCGCTGGTCAACCGCGCGCAACAGGCCGCCGCGCTGGCCGGTATCGCCCGGCTCGCGCGCGAAGCGCAGTTCGTCACCGGCTCACCGCAGGCGCCCAGGCTTGACGGTATCGACGGCGAGAAGTCGGCTTTCGTGGCGCCGACGTTGCTCAAGGCCGGGGACGGCGCCGGCAGCGCGTTGCACGACACCGAGGTATTCGGCCCCTGCGCCACCCTCATTCCCTACCAAAACGAGGCCGAGGCCTTCGCGCTGGTGGCGCGCGGCGGCGGCTCGCTGGTGGCTTCGGTCTACGGCGAAGACCGCGATTTCCTGGCCCGTGCGGTCACCGAGCTGGGCGCGTTGCACGGCCGCGTGCTGGCGGTGGAGCCGTCGATCGCCGACGCCCACACCGGCCACGGCATCGTCATGCCGCAATGCCATCACGGCGGTCCCGGGCGCGCCGGCAACGGCGCCGAGCTCGGTGGCCTGTACGGCCTGCGCTTCTATCACCAGCGCGTGGCGGTGCAGGGCTCGACCGAACTGCTCGGCACGTTGCAGGCGACGGCGGCGGCGCTGAAGTGACGGCAGTCAGGATGCCGGCCGGGCAACAATCAACTCGCCGGTCGTGAGGCTGAACTTCGCCTTTACCGCGCCGCCGCTTGCGCGCTCGACGATGAAAGCCTTGAAGCAGCCGTCGTCGATCTTGAGCCGGCGGACCGTGTAGCCGAGATCATCGATCATCTTCTTCATCGCATCGATCGAGATTGCCGGCCCGGTGCCGGCGCGCGCGCAAGCCGGGTGGTCGCTGTCGGCCAGCGCGGGTGCGGTCGCCCCGACAAACAGGGCGATGGCGGTCAAAGCGGCGATCTTGTGCATGGTGTTTCTCCATTTTGCAGCAGGGATTAACGTTCCTCCGCTTGGCTTGATAGCAGGGTGCCGTCGTCGAACCGCTGACGGCGGGCGTCAGCGACATGTCAGCTTGGCCGGGATACCGGTTGCGGCTACGGGGCGGCTGGTCCGGCAACGGGACTGCGCTTGGCGGCCCCAACCGCCCCGATAGCGGCGTCCGGTGCGATCGTCGCCCGCAAGCCGCCGAGCTCGGATGTGGCGAGGTCAAGCCGCCAGCCATAAGCGCCGAGCACGTCCTGCACGATGGCAAGGCCCAGTCCGGCGCCTTCGCCGCGCTCGTCCAGCCGTTCGCCGCGTGCGAGCACGCGGGCCAGATGAGCGGACGCAATACCTGCGCCGTCGTCCTCGACCGTGATCGACGGAACGGCCGCCGCATTGGCGCTGATACGCACATGTCCGGCCGCGTGGCGTGCGGCGTTCTCCAGGAGATTGCCCAGCACCTCGGCGAGATCGGTGCGATCGAGCGGCACCTCCACCTCGCCGCCAATGCGGGGCTCGAAGTGAACCTGTTGCCCGGCCGGCGTGCGCGCCAGCGTGGCGATGAGCGAGTCGATGAGCGGCGCCAGCGCGGTAGATTGACCGGCGCGCTCGCGCGCCATGCCGCGTACGCGGACCAGCGCCAGCTCACGGTCGACATGGCGGCTCATGGCGTCGCCGACCGCTTCGATATCCTGCGCGATGGCGCCTTCTCCGCGCTCGCGCAGACGCGCGGCATCGGCGGCGAGCGCCGCCAGCGGCGTCTTCAGTCCGTGGGCGAGGTCGGCGGCGCGGCTGCGCGAGCGCTCGATTTCGCGTTCCTGGGCGTCGATCAAGCCGTTGACCTCTTCGACCAGGGGCCGCACCTCGACCGGCACGTCGGCGGGCAGATGGCGGCGGCGGCCGGTTCTGATCTCGGCCACGCCGCGGCGCAGCGTATCGAGCGGACGCAGGCCCAGGCCGACCTGGATCGATGTGGCGGCCGCCAGCACCAGCGCGAGCAGGCCGAGCGCAGCGGTGAGGTCCTTGGCAAAGGCAGACGCGGCCGCTGCCACACGGGCGAGATCGGCCGCCACCGCGACGCGCACCGGCACGCGCC
>Ga0210062_1000020_pt1 | contig 42676 bp, 25 predicted proteins | sample Muzzi_CordA_D2_FD_185528 | JGI IMG/M metagenome (GOLD analysis project Ga0210062, IMG submission 185528) | Wetland microbial communities from San Francisco Bay, California, USA, that impact long-term carbon sequestration - Muzzi_CordA_D2 (SPAdes) | ecosystem: Environmental > Aquatic > Marine >...
GGTGTGGAGGAAATGCAGGGCGGCACGTTTACGATTACCAATGCCGGGGCCATGGGCGGCGGGTTTTTTGCACCGATCATCAACTATCCGCAAGTCGCTATCCTGGGAATGGGTCAGGCACGGATGCAGCCGGTGGTCAGGGAAAAGGAAAAGGGCGATTATATCATCGTGCCGCGCCTGATGATGCCGATTGTGCTTTGTATCGATCACCGCGTGCTGGATGGCGCGGACGCAATTCATTTCCTCAAGGTCCTGGTGGAAACGTTGGAGGATCCGGATGAGCTATTCATGAGTATGATTTAGTTTTCGGCCAGAAATGGACTATTTTCACAATCTCTGCGTCAATCTGCGGGATTTGTTTGTGCGGCGTACTAACAGTACGCCTCCGCACAATCCCTTGATTTCCTTGACCTTGCAAAAATATTCTCAATTCTGACTCGAAAACCTAATTTAATATTTAGCAATAAAATTAAAATATTTGAATAGTAAAAACTCCAGGTTTTGTCCATTGGCAAGGCTATAGGAGGAGAAATAGCGCAGCGTACAGAGCTAGTACGTGAGCATTTTTCGACGACGATAACGCGGCCATCGGGCAAAAGATGGATGTTTTAAGATAGTTACTTAAGGAGAAGCGAGTACTATGGTCATGGGTGAGCTCATGCAGGAGACGGAGCTGCTGGTGATTGGCAGCGGACCGGGAGGATATGCGGCCGCGTTTCGAGCTGCGGACCTGGGAATGGAGGTGACCATGGTCGATACGGCCCAGAGGCCCGGTGGTGTGTGCTTGTTTAAAGGGTGTATTCCTTCCAAAACCTTTCTGTATCTGGCGGAACTCATATTTGATGCCGATAAAGCCGCATCGATGGGGATTTCCTTTGGGAAACCGCAAATTGATTTAGCGGGGTTGCGCAACTGGAAAGCTGCGGTGATCGATAAGATGGCCAATGGGCTGGTCAGTCTCAGTGACAGGCGAGGGGTGCAGCTCATCACCGGCCGGGCTGAATTTGAAAGCTCCGACACCGTCCGCTTATACGATTCCGAAGTCAGTCGTATTAAGTTTCGCCATGCTATATTAGCTACGGGGTCCCGGCCGATCCCGTTTCCCGGCACTGACTTTAAAACCGGCAGCAAAATTATGAGTTCCACCGGGGCCCTGGCCCTGGAAGACATTCCCGCTAAGCTGCTGGTGCTGGGTGGCGGATACGTCGGTCTGGAATTGGGGACAGTTTATGCAGCGCTGGGCTCCCGGGTTACCCTGGTGGAATTCATGGACCGGTTGTTGCCGGGGGTTGATCAGGATCTGGTGGAGCCCTTAAATAAAAAACTCAAGAAAATATTTGAGCACATTCATCTGAAAACCAAAGTGGTTTCCCTTGCCGAGAACGATAGCGGTGTCGACGTTACGCTGGAAGGCAATGTCGATAAACCGCAGCAGACGTTCGATCGGGTGCTGGTTGCTATCGGCCGCCGCCCGGCATCACAGGGCATTGGCCTTGCAAATACCGCAGTTAAACTGGACGATAAGGGTTTTGTGATTGTCGATGAACAGATGCGGACGTCCGATGAAAAAATTTTTGCCGTCGGTGATGTCGCCGGCGGTATGATGCTGGCCCACAAAGCCACGCGGGAAGGTAAAATAGCAGCCGAGGTTATCGCCGGCCAACCATCGGCTTTTGATGTGCGCGCCATCCCCGCTGTCGTGTATACCGATCCGCAGATCGCCTGGTGTGGTCTTACCGAGGAGGATGCCCGGCGGGAAAGCCGTCCCGTAAAGGTGCAGCGCTTTCCATGGAAGTTTTCAGGCCGGGCAACCACCATGGGGGCGCCGGAGGGATTGACCAAAATTCTGGTTGATCCGGAAACCGGACGCATCCTTGGTGTCGGCATCACCGGCCGGGATACCGAGGGGCTGATCTCGGAAGGTGTTCTGGCCGTCGAAATGGGAGCCCTGGCCGAAGATATGGCCCTTAGCATTCACCCCCATCCCACCCTGTCCGAGACCGAAGGCGAGGCGGCTGAAATTTTTCTGGGTACGGCCACGCATATCCTGAACAAAAAATGACGAATGACGAATGTCTAATGTCGAATGTTGGAAACGCTGCGCTCTGTCTTATATTATTATTAATGAATCGGCGGACGCTGCTTTGAATATACACGAAGTGTCGTGCTCGCATGCTGCTAAACGTGCCAATGAGGCACAAATTAATAGAATATGGTCAGCATAAATTAATCAGTCCGCCCGGATCAACGTCAAAACAGTTTCATTCGTTTTCAAAGATTAAAATTGCAAAATCCTGTCTTGTATCGTTCTTCAGGGCGGGGTGATTAGTTATTCGTCATTTATAATGGGAAATTGTAAAATGAAATCAGACATAGCAAAATCAAAAGATGAGCTTGTGCAGGAGCTCAGTTATCTCAGGCGAAAAGCTGCCGAAGCCGATGAATTGCGGCGCCGCCTGGAAGACGTTCAAGCTGCATGCGACGATCTTAAAAAAGGCTATGAAGCCCGCACCGAGGAGTTTAATAAAGAGTGTACCGTGCGGGATCAAACCGAGGAAGCACTGCGCCTGGCGGAGGTGATTGTTGACCGCAGCCCGGTCATCCTTTTCCGGCGGACCGCCGGCGAAGAACCCCGGCTGGAATACGTTTCCGAAAATATTCGCCAGATGGGATATACGGCGGAGCAGTTTCATAGCGGTGAGATAACCTTTAGAGAAATCGTGCATCCCGACGATATGGAAAGGATCGGTGAAGAAATCAGGGGATATGCCGAGGCAGACGTGGAGGAATATACCCAGTTTTACCGCTGTCTGACAAAATCCGGCGACATTCGTTGGGTTGAAGATCAGACCTCGGTGGTGCGGGATGCCGCGGGAGTCAAAATCCATAATCAGGGCATTCTAGTAGACATCACGGAGCGCAAGCTTGCCGAAGACGAGCTGCGTAAAAGTGAGGAAAAATTTCGCCGGATCGTGGAGACTGCCGCCGAAGGCTTTATTCTGATGGACGAAGATCTGGTGATTGTTAATGTCAACGATGCGTATTGCAAGATGCTCGGGTATACGCGGGAAGAGCTGATCGGAAAGACGCCCCTTGACCTGGCCACCGGTGAATTCAGACAATATATGCTGAGCAACCGGGATACTATTCTGGCCAACGAGTACCGGGAATTTGAGGGCAGCAGTGTGGCCAAAGACGGCCGTCATGTTCCGATCCTGATTCATGGCAACACCCTTAGGGATGATCAGGGTAATGTTATCGGCAATATGGCGTTTATCACGGATATGACCGAACACAAAAAGGCTCTGGCTCTGGCCGGTGAGGTTCAAAAAAGTCTGCTGCCCCAGGACAAACCCCTGGTCCAGGGCCTTGATATCGCCGGCCGTAATGTTTCCTGCGACGAGATCGGGGGCGATTATTTTGATTTTCTCTGGCGGCGGGATTCAAAGAAAGGACCGTTTAGTGTCGTCGTGGGAGACATCTCCGGTCACGGGGTGGATTCAGCCCTGCTGATGACCACCGCCCGGGCATTTTTAAGGATGCGCGCGTCGCAACCCGGAACGATTTCCGAGATTATCACGGCCATGAATCGCCACTTGACCCGGGATGTTCTCGAAACGGGCCGTTTTATGACCCTGTTTTATCTGACCATCGACCCGGAGAATAAACGCCTTGCCTGGGTGCGTGCCGGGCATGACCCGGCCCTTGTCTATGATCCGGGCCGGGATGACTTTGAAGAACTCAAGGGCAGCGGCATGGCCCTTGGGGTCAACGAAGGTTTTGACTATGAGGAGAATAGCCGCAACGGTCTGGTAAACGGCCAGATTATTGCAGTCGGCACCGACGGTATCTGGGAGGCGATCAACGGCAGCGGCGAGATGTTCGGCAAAGAACGACTGCGCAGCATCATTCGAAAAAATGCCGGGAGCAATGCCGGGGATATTTTAAACGCCGTATATGACGAACTCAGCCGATTTACCCTGGGTCAAAAAACCGAGGATGATATTACCCTGGTTATCATAAAAGTCGATGGGCTCGAGTGAGTTTATAGAGTTTGTTGAGTTGATTAAGTTGATTGAGTTGGCCGGATTGGTTGTTTAACTGGAATGGTTGGTTGATTGGATTAATTGATTTGAGACCACTTAAAACTAATTTAATCTTTCAGAGTTATCTTACCTTGAACCCTGAACCATTGAACCTCTGAACCCTCGAACGGTAGCAGACATTTCTTTCTCCTCCTTTTGACCTAAGTCAATGCATTCACGGCATTGACAAATTATATTATCCGGTAGACTCCATTTTTTCTAACGATCTTATCCGATTTCCGGATACTGAAATGGTCTTTAAAAAGGAGATTAACCATGTGCCAAAGTTATAAAATTGCCTGCAACTGCGAACAAAACACGGGCGAGATTTTCTTCGGTAAGTGTGTTTTAAACGAGACTGCCATCGAGGATCTTTACTGTCCGCAATGCAGTCAGGACATTGATATCGACAGGGATGACCGGGTGTGGGACAACGGCTGGGTGCTTGAATTGAACATGGACGCTGTCAGACTGAATGCCGGCTCACTCGGAATTGCACCCGAAGAAATTACGGCAAACCGGGTCTTCGATGAAGGCTATGCCACCTGGGTCGGAATCACCCCCGATGATACCGATCGTAGAAACAAAGAACGCGCTGAAATTCAAAAGCTCGCCAAGACCGATGTTCTGGCCTACTATGAAGCCATGAAAGCATGGGGCTTAAATCGCGAAAAGAAGTTCAGCGATGAGGGGTGGCGCAAGATGGGGGGCCATCGATAGTTCCGCTATGAATATTGCAACTTGATAGTTGTTTGTAACTTGGTGCTTGTGATTTGGGATTTTATTGTTCAATAAAACCCTCTGATGCAATTGGGTTGGAGTTTCCTTTGACCTCAAGGGATGGGTAGCGCAAGTCCCTTGACAATATACACCATCCACCTTACTCTCTAAAATATCATATCGATTGCGGGCAGAAATGCTCCTGCAAATTCACACACCTGCTGAATCATTTTAATCGCCTGCTGTTTCTACCCGGTTTAGGAGCGGTAACCGCCTGTCTTTCTACGGACCTTTTCCCGGCAATGCGGCGTATCGTTTACTCGAGAGATGAAATGTCCCAAGTGCCAGTCTGAAAATCCCTACGGAGCCAAGTTTTGCATTGAGTGTGGTAGCTCCTTGGAACATCTATGCCCTCAGTGTGGCGCCCAGACTCCGGCCGGGGCAAAATTTTGCATGGAGTGCGGCTATAATTTAAAGGGCTCTGCGGAAAAGCCTACCATTGATTATTCCCCAACACAATCCTACACACCCAATTATTTAGCCGATAAAATCCTTACTTCCCACCGGATTATTGAAGGCGAGCGGAAGCTGGTGACCGTCCTGTTTGCAGATGTTGCCAATTTTACTTTTATTTCAGAAAAGCTTGACCCGGAAGATGTACACGAAATTATGGACGGCTGCTTTACAATCCTGTCTAAAGAGATCCATGAGCATGAGGGGACGATTAATCAGTTTACCGGTGATGGTGTCATGGCCCTTTTCGGAGCACCCATAGCTCACGAAGCGCACGCCCAGCGTGCTTGTCAGGCAGCCTTAGCAATTCAATCTTCCATGATCCATTATGGCTTCCAAATCGAGCACAAGTTCAAATTTGAATTCAAGATGCGAATCGGACTGAACAGCGGCCCGGTGATTGTCGGAGGCATTGGTGATGATTTGCGTATGGACTACACGGCAGTTGGGGATACCACCAACCTGGCCAACCGTATGGAGACAATGGCCCGGCCGGGCGGGATTTGGATTTCGGAAAATACACAACGGCTGGTCAAGGCTACACTCCCCGCTTTTCAGGATTTGCTGTCTCTGAAGGTTGAAGATGATACCTGGCTGCATCTTGATTCGCAGGAAAAAAGGGAGCGAACCCTTGAGGCGCTAAGGAATTTGTTGGTCGGTCTCAGCAGCAAAAGACCATTGGTGGTCGCCATTGACGATTTACATTGGATGGATAAGACGTCCGAGGAGTTTTTAACCTACTTTATCGACAAGCTGGCCCATTGCCCTATCCTTCTCATTTTGCTTTATCGTGCGGAATACACCCACCCGTGGGGCAGTAAATCCTACTATACCAAGATAGGGTTGGACCAGTTGACCGCGGCCTCCAGTGCCGAGCTGATCGCCACCATTTTGGAAGGCAGTGAAGTCGGTTCCGACCTGAAAGAGCTGATTATGAATCGGGCTGCAGGCCACCCGCTGTTTATGGAGGAATTTACCCATAGCCTTTGGGAAGACGGGTTGATTGAAAAGCAGGATGGTCGGTTGGTTCTGAGTAAAAAAATCAAGGATATTCAAGTGCCGGATTCGATTCAGGGAATCATTGCCTCGCGGATTGATCGGCTGGAAGAAAATCTCAAGCGTACCGTGCAGGTGGCCAGTGTGGTTGGGCGTGATTTCGCATTTTGTATTCTGCAGGCTGTATCTGGGATGCAGGCAGAACTCAAAGCTCATCTTTTGTCTTTGCAGGGTTTGGAGTTCATATACGAGAAGCAGCTTTTGCCGGAGCTGGAATATATTTTTAAACACGTTCTCACCCAGGAAGTGGCCTATCATAGTTTGCTGTTAAAAAGAAGAAAAGAACTTCATGAAAGAATCGGACGGGCCGTCGAACAACTATATGCAAAAAGACTGGAAGAATATTACGAGCTTCTCGCCCATCATTATTTCCGTAGCGAAAATTCTGAAAAGGCATTTGATTATCTGAAACTTTCCGCTGAGAAAGCGATGCGCCACAATTCGGCCCGGGAAGCGTTGAACTACTATGAGATGGCCATTGCTGTTCTTGACCGTCTGCCGGAAAATAAAGACCAAAAAATAAAAAAATTGGAAGTCATCCATCTCACCATATCGCCGCTGATTAACCTTGGCTTTCCGGATAAGAGTTTATCCTTATTAGAGCGAGGCGAAAAGTTGGCCAAAGATCTTGCAGACGAACGGCGCTTGTTCCGGTTCCATACCAACATCGGCTTTTTTTATTGCACCACCGGTAATTATCCTGTAGCCAGAACTTACATCGAGCAGGCGTTTGAGGCTGCCGAAAACTTGCATGATATTAGTCTGATGGGACAGGTCATACCGGATCTTTATACGGTTTATCTGGCGGCCGGCGAACATATGAAAAGTGTCGATGTCATGTCGGACGTTATCGACCATCTCGAAAAAAGCCAAAAGCAAAAAGAATTTTTCGGCGGTCCCAACAATGTCTACTCGATTCTGCATTCATTTTGTGGTCTGAGTCTGGGCTGGACCGGAAAGTTTAAAAATGCCATCACATTCTGTGAGAAAGGCAATCGGGCGGCGGCCGCCGTTAACGATGCCAGGACACTGGGTATGGGGCATTATCTAATGGGGATTGTCCAGGTGTATAAAGGGGAGTTTAAGCCCGCCAAAGAACATCTCGAATCCGCCATCAGATACAATGAGAAACTGAAGCACATACCTTCTTCGCCGGGTTCTTATAGTTGGCTCGGCCTTGCCTGTGCCCTGGCCGGGGATCCGGCAACCGGCTATGGGTATGCCGCAAAAGGGCTGAAGATCCAATCCGAAACAGGGTACAATTATCTGGCATCAATGGGCTGGTTTTGTCTGGGCGCCTGTCTGGCAGAATCCGGCGAACTTGAAGCTGCCCGCAAAAATCTTGAAAAAGGGCTTGAGATCAGCCGCAAGAATCATGAAAGAATAACAGAGGGGGCTTTATTGATCTGGCTGGGAAGAACTCTGGGTCAGTGCCTGCCGCTGCAAGAGGATCGCGCTACTGAATGCATTTTACTGGGTATTGAAATTTCAAAAGAACTCTCCCAGCGGCCGGACGAAGCAATCGGGTATTTATTGCTGGCAGAATTACATGCGAATCGGCACCGGAAGGATTTGGCGCGGAAATACCTGAGTAAATCGCAGGCTTTGTTTGAAGAAATGGAAATGTTGTATTGGGCGGGGAGAGCGCAAAATATACTCGAAAGACTCCAACACTGAGGCCCCTTTGGTGGAATACGCCCTTTATTCTCCTATATATCAAAAATACTTTACAGATGATGCATAGAGGCTTGGACGCTGGGAAGCGGGAAAGCTTGAAAGCCGGAGGACTTCTCTACCTATTTGCTTACCAGCTTCCTGGCCTTCTGGCATTCCGGCAATAGATTTTATTAAACGGATGAACGCAGGTAAACGCAGATAAATAAATTTGCTATAATTAGGAAGGATGGTAAAATGGCAGACATTGAGATAACCACAGAAGTCAACAGACCGGTTGAAGAGGTTTTTAAACTTGTGGCCGACATTCCGAACTATTCACAATGGGTTGGCCAAATCAGCCCCGTGTTCATTGAAAACAAAGTCTCCCCGCCGGGTCCCGTCGGGATGGGTACGACCTTTGAAGATAAACTCCAGTTTGGTAAAACGATTGGTGAAGTCATCGAATATAAACCTTCTGAACGACTTGTATTCCAACAAAAGGCATATTGGGAATCGCCTATTGCGGAAATGCGCATCGAATACCATTTCGCACCGTTAAACGGCAGTACCCGGCTGACTCACAAATTTGATGTGTCGCCGGTTGAAATCTTTGCGCCAATGAAGGCGGTCCTCACTGAGTTCTGCCGGGAGGAGAGACAACGGACCTGCGAAGCGATTAAGGCTGTGTTTGAGAAGTAAATCCAGTTATGAATACCGACGGACACAAATCAAAACAGGCTCTTGCCGCTGAGCTGCAGACCCTGCAGCAGGAAAACGCGCGATTAAAAAACCATCTGGTTGAAATGATGCGGCAGCACAGCGTACTGCGCCGGCAGTTGGATGATAAGGGCCGTCAAGTTGAAGCTGAACAGGCCGTCAAGAGCCGGACCGCCCAAGCCATGCAGCTGGCCGAACTGATCATCGACAACAGCCCGGCCATCCTGTTTCGCCGCCTGGCGGCCGACGACCCGAAACTCCGGAAAATGGTATACGTATCCCCCAACATTTCCCGCTTCGGCTACCGTGCGGAAGATTTTTTAAGCGGACGGATGATGTATCGCGACATGATGTACCCCGAGGATTCTGAAAGAACATTAGAGGAAATGCAATTCTTTGTCAGCAGGAATATTGATGAATATACCCAGTTCTATCGAATTGTCACCCGGGACGGAAACGTGCGCTGGGTGGAGGACCGTACGTCAGTTGTCGAAGATCCCGCCACCGGGGTCCGCTACCATCAGGGAATTGTGACCGATATCCACCGGCGTAAAGAGGCGGAGGAAAAATTACGCAAAAACGAGGAGAAGTACCGCCGTATCGTCGAAACCGCCGGTGAGGGGTTCCTGCTCATGGATGAGACCCTGAAGATCGTCGACCTCAACCAGACCTATTGCCAGATAGTCGGCTATTCCCGCCAAGACCTCATCGGTAAAAATCTTATTGATCTGACGGCTGAAGAATATCGTCATTTTGTTTCCGCCAACCGGCAGGATCTGTTGGGTGGCGGGACTCGCTCATTTGAAGTTGACATCATCGCCCGTGACGGCCGGAGCGTGCCGGTTTTAATCCACGCCAACACGCTGCGTGACGATACGGGCCTTATTCTCGGAAACATGGCCTTTGTCACGGACATGACCGAACATAAAAAGGCCCTGACCCTGGCCGGGGAGGTCCAACGCAGCCTGCTTCCCCATCAGGCACCGCAGGTAAACGGCCTGGATGTCGCCGGCCGAAATATTTCCTGCGATGAAATCGGCGGGGACTATTTTGACTTTTTGTGGCGAGCCGGCACCCCGGAGAGTCCGCTTACGATCGTCGTGGGCGATATTACCGGGCACGGGGTGGATTCGGCGCTGCTGATGACCACTGCGCGGGCGTTTCTGCGCATGCGCGCCGCCCAGCCGGGTACCATCGTCGATATTGTTTCAGCGATGAACCACCATCTTGCCGAGGATGTCTATGAAACCGGAAGGTTCATGACCCTGTTCTATTTGACCATCAATGAGTATCGGGACCGCATCGAGTGGGTTCGCGCCGGTCATGATCCGGCCTTGATATACGATCCCAAGCAGGACCGCTTCGAGGAGCTCAAAGGGCCGGGACTGGCACTGGGTGTCGACGAGAAATTCGCTTTCCAATCCAGCCGGAAAGACGGACTGAAAAAGGGCCAGGTGATCATTGTGGGTACGGACGGTATCTGGGAGGAGCGTAATAAAGCCGGGGAAATGTTTGGTAAACATCGTTTGCAGGAGATCATTCGCCGCAAGGCCGCCTGCAGCGCTGAGACGATCCTGGACACTGTTTTCCGGGAACACGCCCGTTTCACCCGGGGTGCTCGAACCGAAGACGACATCACCCTGGTGATCATTAAACTCACCCAGCTAGGCTGTTCCCAAATTCCGGTCGATGCCGTTTAAATGCCCGACATCACCCCAGGTTTCGATTACCCAGCGGGAGGTGCCGTAAAAGCTGCCGTGGGTGATGATGGCCAGGCTGGCATTGGGGCTGATATAGCAGCGCGGGTGTTCCAGCGGCAGGCCGGCCACGTAGCGGAAAATACTGTCCAGCACGCCGCCATGCGCCACGACGGCAACTTTAGGGCCGAATTTCCCGCTCAGCGTTTCTTCAAAAAATGCAACATTGCGCTGATAATGCTGGCGCTGGCTTTCACCGCCGGGCAGAATGAAATCCGGATCATCGGTGTTAAATCGGTCATACACCGCCGAATGTCCGGCTTTTATCTCCGGCACCGTCAACCCTTCAAGAATGCCGTAGTTTCTTTCCCTCAGGCGGCTGTCAAACGCCACCGGATGGGCGGTAAAACCGGAAATTATCGATGCCGTCTCCCGGGTTCGTCCCAGATCACTGCTGATCAGGGTGTCGAAATTAATTTCCTGCATCCGGCGACCCAGCGCAATCACCTGGTTGCGTCCGGCTTCCGTCAGGGCACTGTCCCCATGTCCCTGGAAACGTTGTTCTGAATTCCACACCGTCTCTCCGTGGCGTATCACCAGCAGCGTTGTTTTGGCCTGTGTGGTCATTTCCCCTACCTCCCCGGTGGTTTCTATTTCATCAGCAATGATCTTTCCCCAAAAAACGAATTCTAAATATAATCCTAATTGAGGCAAAGTCGAGGTATTAGATCCGTCTATGGAGGAATATTCGAGTGACCTGTGAACGCCTTTGCATACCTTGGGAGGTTGAGGGTGACCAGACTGTTCGGGTACTCAAGCAGACCCATTGGCAAGTGAGTGGCCAAAATGGGGCCGCAGAAATCCAATGCTGTGCAACAAAAAAACAAGAGCAAAAACCCTGGCATGAAATTTGTGAATCTAACTTCGGACGGTCATTTAACGCAATTCTGCAGCCTTGCGATGGCGCGCGACCATCACAGGGCAGCTATTTTTAATTGACATATCGAAATCTTACCGTTAATCTGAAGCCTCCTTTATAAGGAGATTCTTACATGCCCGAAACCGCGGCACCCTCACCCAGGCCCACATTATCGACACGGTGGCCGAAAGAAGAGGGCAAGATGCCAAAGGAAAGATCAGCCAGGTGGAGGTTTGAAAATGGTTGTGCAAGAATCGGAAGGGAGCAAAAGCTCTGCAAAAAAGGAAAATCCAGGACGCATTTGGCCCGATTGGTACCCGGTACTGGCAAATTACAGAAATTCCGACAGCCGCAAAGCCATCTGGCAGTTGATAAACACGATCGTCCCTTACTGCGGCCTGTGGTACCTGATGGTCCTGTCGATTCAACTCGGCTACTCGTACACGTTGACCCTGATTCTCACCCTGCCTGCCGCCGCTTTCCTGGTCCGGTTATTCATTTTATTTCACGACTGTGTGCATGGTTCGTTCTTCAGTTGGCAAGGCGCCAACACAATTTTCGGTTACTTCCTCGGGGTGTTGGTGTTCACGCCTTTTGAAGACTGGCGCTTCGCCCACCTTCGGCACCACGTGACTTATGCGAACCTCGATGCGCGGGGATTCGGTGATATCTGGACCATGACGCGAACGGAATATGAGAACGTATCGAAAAAGAAACGTTTGCAATACAGGCTTTACCGTAACCCCGTGGTGATGATGGGATTGGGTGCACTGTTCATGTTTCTGCTCAGAAACCGGCTTCCGACGCGCTGGGTGAAGCGCAAAGAACGGATGAGCGTACTTTTTACCAACCTGCTTATCATCATCGTGATTTTAATTGCCGACCGGTTTATTGGATGGCGAACGTTCCTTCTGATTCAGTTGCCGGTGCTGTGTTTTGCGGGGGCGGCGGGAATCTGGTTGTTTTACGTGCAGCATCAGTTCCCTGGTGGTTATTGGGCACGCAAAAACCAATGGCAGCCACTGCGCGCTGCCATGGAGGGCTGTTCATTTTACCAATTGCCGGCTGTGCTGCGGTGGTTTTCCGGCAATATCGGTTACCACCATGTCCACCATCTGAGTCCCAGAATCCCCAATTACCGTCTGAAGAAATGTTACGATGCTGTTCCGGCGCTGCAAGCAAAAGCTCCGCTCACAATTGTTAAAAGCCTTTCTTGCATTGGACTGAAAATGTGGGATGAGGAGCGGCAAAAAATGATCGCTTTACCTTGAAATGGTCAGCTTGCCTCAAATAATAACACCGACATTTCGTATTCCCTCTCACAGGATACCCCCACCCCCCCACGTCAAAGATTCCCAAAATTATGGTCATATATGACCATTGGGTCATATGTAACCATAGATTTAGGTTCGGTCCTTCCGCCATTGCCAGTCGCTGACCTGAAAATATTAATCAATAAATCAATAGGTTGAGTTATAACTCGTTAAACTTTTAAAATCTGGCACGAAGTTTGATGATACAATTTTGGACAGTTTAATTTAGTTTGGATACGGCCCCGGGCAAATAAACCACCAATTTATATTAAATTAGTATGGATGGTATCTGAATGACGCCGTCCATCTTATCAGTTGCGGAAAGGAGGGCCTTCCGTGATCATTGTCAGGATAGCAATAAATGCACTTCCCGAAAAGCAGAAAGAGGTTATGCAAACGCTTCTTTCCATGATTGAGTCCACCGGAAAGGAGCAGGGGTGTCTGAGCCATTGCGTCTTGCGGGACATCGAAAACGAGAACGTTTTCAGCCTGATCGATGAATGGGAAACCCGTGAAGATCTGGACCAGCATATCATGTCGGCCAAATTCGGTGTTTTGCTTGGAACAAAGGGTCTATTGTGCGAACCATTGAAAATTCAAATCTTTACGGTCTCAGATTCTGAAGGCATAGAGGCTGTCCATTCCGTGAGGAAAAAAACTTATTTTACCCATACGAATGCGTTAAAAAGCCTTCTGATATGAACGTTCTCCTGATTTACTCAAAATTGCCGGATAATTTCTGGCCTTTCACGTCCGCTTTAAGTTTTATGGTTAAGAAAACGGCCAGATGCAGCTGGGGTTGATGATCTGGTCCAACTCATGGATCGCAGGGTCATTATTGGCAAATACATCACAACATAATTCACGGAGGTATTATCAATGAAACCGGAAACTGAAGGAAAAATTAAATTTGGCAGTTGGGGTCTAGTTTGTGGGGCAGTTATTGCTATAATCATCGGCTTTGTATGGGGCGGCTGGACAACTGCCGGCACAACCCAAACGATGAGCGCACAAGCGGTCTTGACAAGTCAGGCGGGAATCTGCATCGCCCAATTTATGCAGGAACCGAACCATGTTGAGAAACTCAACGAATTTGAGAAGGTCAGCAGCTGGGAGAAATATAAATTCATTGAAAAGGGTGGTTGGGATCAAATGCCCGGGCAAAAGGAGGCTGACTATGGTGTCGCTCGAGCATGTTCCGATGGGCTTGAAATACTAGCCAAAAAATAAGCTGGCGGTTAAAGGTAACTCAATTGTGGGTTACCTTTTTCAATAAAACCCCGCCCTAACGAGGTAAACCCAGGCAGGTGGGACAGTCAGACCCTGACAGCCCTGAGGGTACTTGTATATTCCGCTCGATTCCGGCCGCCGATTTCGGACGAAGCCGGCCTCCCCCCTAATTGTTTCCTAGCCAACAGCGGCGCTGGTTAAGTTTTCATCAAACCGTATTTAAAAAATTTGGCGCCGGCGGTTGAAAACGTTACATTAATTCTGATATAAGGTTTCAAATACTTCGGCAAGCTGCCGTAAACTTATGGCGGGTTCAAGCGATCATATCCTATTGGGTTGGGCATAGAAAGCCGAAGCATGAAATTTGGCGTCACCAATTTACAGTATCCTGTTGATTTAAGAAAGGTGTGATAATAGCTGCAAGCTTTAGAGGGGTTGTTTTGGGCTCTATACAAACGGCAATCATCGTGCTTGCTTTTTTCTGTGTCAGCGTGACCTTGCTGATTGTTTGGCTGCTCATCCAGCGGTCGCGACACGGCCGGGCGAAAGCGGCATTGCACACCAGTGAAGAGCGTTATCTTTTGGCCCTGGCAGGCTCTACCGACGGTCTCTGGGACTGGGACATTCTGTCTGACATCGTCTTTTACTCGGATCGTTTCCGGGAAATTCTGGGGTATTCGTCCGAGGAGTTTCCCGCTACGATAAATTCTTTCCGCAGCCGGCTTCATCCTGAGGACGCCGAGGACATCTGGGCTGCGATCGAATGCCATCTGCACGAGCGTGTGCCATACAAGGTTGAATACCGCCTGCGAACGAAATCGGGCATACACCTGTGGTTTTTAGCACGCGGCCAGGCAATCTGGGATACCGACGGAAACGCTATCCGGATGTCCGGGTGGATTCAGGACATCACCGAACGCAAGCAGGCCGAGCTGAATCTCAAGGCAGCCCTTGCCGAAATAAAGGAGTTAAAAGAAAAACTTGAGGTCGAGAGAGCTTATCTGCAGGAAGAAATCAAATTGGAGTACAACTATGAGAACATTGTCGGTCAAAGCGACGAAATTAACTACGTGCTTTACAAAGTTGAACAAATTGCCGCTACCGACACCACCGTTCTCGTTCTGGGCGAGACCGGAACCGGCAAAGAGCTGGTGGCTCGGGCCGTTCACAGTTTGAGCCTGCGCAATGGTCGCGCGTTGGTCAAAATAAATTGTGCCACACTGCCTGCAAACCTAATTGAAAGCGAGCTGTTCGGCCACGAGAAAGGCGCTTTCACCGGCGCCCATGCCAGACAGTTTGGGCGATTTGAAGTGGCCAACGGCGCCACCCTTTTTCTGGATGAAATCGGCGAACTGCCCCTGGAACTTCAGCCCAAGCTGCTGCGTGTGATCCAGGATGGTGAGTTTGAACGCCTGGGCAGCTCCGGCACGATCAAAGTCGATGTGCGGGTGATTGCAGCCACCAACCGCCATCTGGAAGCGGAGGTCCACAAGGGTCGCTTCCGGGAAGATCTCTGGTACCGGCTGAATGTTTTTCCGATTACGGTACCCTCACTGCGGGAACGCCGGGAAGACATTGCCCTGCTGGTGGACTTTTTTGTCGATAAAATATCCAAGCGATTGGGGAAATCCATTGAAAGCATCCCGGTGAGCGTCATGAATGCCTTACAGGAGTATCACTGGCCCGGCAATATCAGGGAGCTTGAAAATGTCCTCGAGCGGGCGGTGATCAACTCCTCGGGGCCCAAACTGCACCTGGCGGATGAATTAAAAAAGCCCCATAAGGATTTAACGACAGCCAAAAAAACGCTGAATGAGATTGAGCGTGACTATATTGTACGGGTACTTGAGCAGACCCAGTGGAAGGTGAGCGGCCATAATGGGGCTGCAGATATCCTTGGGCTCGACCGCAGCACATTGCGCGCTCGCATGCGAAAACTGGGCATCCAGCAGCCATAAGCATGCAATGTTTATTCTAACTTTGAAAACCTGGTCATCTGGGCCAGGTCAGTTCCGCCGCCGGCGGGGCCTCTGGACCAGAATTATTTACTCCCTCACGCAGAAGACCACACTCCCCATCAAAGGACCGAAAAATAATGGTCATATATGAACATTGGTCATATATGACCAATGCTTTAAGTTCTTTCGACCTGCATCATCCGGCGCTTATATAAATAATATTTAATTATAAATCAATATGTTGAGCTAAATATAGCTAAACCTTCCCAACCTGGCACGAAGTTTGATCATACAAAATTAAAGAACTCGTAAAAAGCCGATTTCAGACAGTTTGTATATCATTTGGATACGGCACCTGGCAAAGAGACCACCAATATATATCCAGACTAGTGCAGAAAGGAGCCTTTAGAAATGAACATTCTCCTGATATACCCAAAATTTCCGGATACGTTTTGGTCTTTCACATACGCTTTAAGTTTTATCGGAAAGAAAGCGGCCTTCCCGCCGCTGGGTCTGCTCACTGTTGCGACCCTGTTGCCAGATGAATGGCCCAAGCGCCTGGTGGACGTAAATGTGGAAAGCCTTACGGATAAACACCTTGTATGGGCGGATATGGTATTTATCGGAGGTATGGCCGTTCAGCGCAAATCGGCCGCACAAATCATTGCCCGTTGCGAGGCTTCGAATTTAAAGGTCGTTGCCGGTGGGCCGCTCTTTACTTCTGAACCCGATGAATTCAAGCAGGTTGATCATCTCGTGCTAGACGAAGCGGAGCTCACACTGCCGGCCTTTTTATCGGACTTGCAAAACGGACAACCGCAAAAGGTTTATAGGGCATCGTGTTTCTGTGATCTTGGCGACACCCCGATTCCATCGTGGGATCTTGTAAAAATGAAACGATATGCGTCTATGAGCATACAGTTTTCCAGGGGGTGCCCGTTCAACTGCGAATTTTGCAATGTGACGGCTTTATTCGGCCACCGGTCGCGCTTAAAAACACCCCTGCAAATCATCTCGGAGCTGGACCGTATTTATGCTACCGGATGGCGCGGCAGCATATTTTTTGTTGACGACAATTTTATTGGAAATAAAAGCTATCTAAAAACCCATTTGCTCCCCGCTCTGATCGAATGGCGTAAAGATAAAAAGGGGTGTGTTTTTTTCACGGAAGCCTCCATCAATCTCGCCGATGACCCTGAACTCCTGGACATGATGGTAACGGCCGGGTTCGATTCCGTTTTTATCGGCATCGAGTCGCCCGATGAGGTCAGCCTTACCGAATGTCATAAAACCCAGAATAAAAACCGGGACCTGCTTGAAAGTGTCGCGATTATCCACCGTTCAGGGTTACAGGTGATGGGCGGCTTTATTGTGGGTTTTGACAGCGATATGCCTTCCATTTTCCAGCGGCAGATCGATTTCATTCAGAAGAGCGGAATCGTAACGGCAATGGTTGGCATGCTTCAGGCCCCTCCGGGAACCCGTCTCTTTGACCGGCTTCAACGGGAAAGTCGGGTTGTCAATACCTTTTCCGGCGATAATGTTGATGGCACAACCAATATCATTCCCCGAATGGGCATCGACAGGCTTTTGGACGGATATCAATCGATTATGAAACAGATTTATTCTCCCAAAAACTACTACCGGCGGGTCAGAACCTTGCTGAAGGAACTAAAGGCGCCTGAAATCAACCAGCCGATAAATATTCAGCGGTTGCTTTCATTCTTTCGATCCGCTTTCCGGCTCGGGGTTCTGGGCAAGGAGCGTTTTCATTACTGGCAACTGATGCTCTGGACCCTGATCCGCAAGCCCAGATTGATACCCGTGGCAATAACTTTATCAATTTACGGTTATCATTACCGCAGGATATGCGAGCTATATATTCTTTAACGCTGGCTGCATCCCGATCGCTTGCAGAATTGTATCAGATCGGTTTTCGATACGCCGCCTCAAAAAAAATGCCGTGGCCGCCGGTAGTAACCCGTTTTGAAAGGAGAATGATACTATGGATAGTGACCCGACGGATAAGATATCGTCATACATAAATGAATTGATAGAGCGATTCAAGTTTCCCCAGTTGAATTTCAGGCTGGGGGGCGCATTGAAGATCCTCATCGCCGGGGTCGTTCTGGTAGTTATTGGCTATAACCTCTTTTTCGTTTACATTCGGCCCGATGAATACGGGATCAAGGTGGCCCGAGTCGGCATCAACCGCGGTGTTCAAAAAAAGATCTATCAGGCGGGCTTGACTTTTGTGCTGCCCTTCGGGCTGCAGCAGATATACCGGCTTCCCAAGGGCATCCAGGTGCTGGAGCTGACCAATTTTCCCCAAACCGCCGCAGAGTCGGCGCGGAAAGACCGGGCGGCGCACATTCAGACATCGGACGGCTTTTTCGTGGATGTGGACGTTTCCTTTCTTTACCACATTATGGACCCCTACCTGGTTTTTACCACCATTGGTCCCGGAACCCTCTTTGAGGACAACGGCATCATCCCCAAGGCCGAACCGGCCTTAAAGGAGACCCTGGGAAAGTTGACCACCGAAGAATTCTATAACAGCCCGATGCGGGTCCAGAAGACAGAAGAAGCCAAGCAGAGACTCAACAGCGAATTAAATTTAAAAGGCCTCGAAGTGGACCAGGTGCTGGTACGCTATTTTATTTATAGTAAGGAAATTCAGAAAAACATAGAGGAAAAGAAGCTCCAGGACCAGATGGTATTTACCAACCAGGCCGCTGCGCGCGCGGCCAAAGAAGAGGCCGAATTAAAGAAAATCGTGCAGGAAGGGATGGTCATCGCCGCCGTTGAGCTTGAAAAGGGCAAAGCCTATGTCACCCGCAAGATCGCCGAAAAGGATCTTTACGTTCGCAAGAAAAAAGCAGAAGCCGACCTGCTGGTGAAGCTGGCAGAGGCGGAACGCGTGCGCCTGAAAAATGAAGCCTTGAAAGGGATTGGTTCCGAGCGCATGGTGGGACTGAAAATGGCCGATGCCTACAAGGGGCTTGACGTTATCATCCTGCCCAGCGACGGTCCGGACGGGGTCAACCCCTTGAATCTGGACAACGCCCTGCAATTATTTGACGTTCGCAAAGGAGGCGACAAATGAAGCACTTTTTGATCTGGTTCGTTTTGATGCTGGCCGTGTTCACCGCGGCCGGCTGTGTTCCCCATACCACCGGGGAGACCGAGGTCGGGGTTAGAACGCGCAAATTGGCTTTTTTCGGTCCCAAAGGCGTTGAGGACCGGGTCTACGCCCCGGGTGCCACCTATTTTTTCATGCCGTTTATCAACGATTGGAATGTCTTTGATACCAAACTGCAGAACCTGGAGATGACGTATTCGCAAGTTCGGGGCGACCGCAAATCCAGAGACGATTTAGTGCTTAAAACCATCGACGGCAACGACATCAGTCTGGATGTGATCATCGCCTATCGCATCGATCCGAACAAGGCACCCCACATTCTGCAGTACGTGGCCCGGGATGACGCAATTCTACGGGATAAAATTGTTCGAACCGTCGCCCGGAGCAAACCGCGGGACATCTTCGGCGAACTCAAAACGGAAGCCTTCTATGTGGCCGATGCTCGCGAAGCCCAGGCCAACAAAGCCAAAGATGCACTTCAGGAAATCCTGGGACCCATGGGCGTTGCTGTGGAAAAGGTGCTGACCAATGATTATCGTTTCAACCCCGAGTATCAGAAGGCTATCGAGGACAAGAAAGTGGCCGATCAGCAAGTGGAGAAAAACAAGTCCGCCCAGCATGCGGCTCGGGAAGAATACAAACGCAAACTCGAGGAAGCGCGTGGCGAAGTCAACAAGATGGTGGCCGACGCCGACGGTCAATACCTCAAGGACAAAATCGAGGCCGATGTATACCAGGAACAGCAGCAGCTCCTTGCCAAAGCCATCCAGGCCGAAGGCATTGCGGAAGCGAACGGGATCCAGGAGATGAATAACGCCCTGGCCGGGTCGGGCGGTGAGGCGATCGTCAAATTGAGAATCGCTGAAGCATTACAGGGCAAGCGGATCATGCTGCTGCCGGTGTCGGAGGGTGGGATGAATCTCAAGACCACCGACATCAACCGGCTGATCGAAACGTTGGGCATTAAAGCGCTTTCCGGCGGGCAATGACGGCGGTAGTGAGGTGAACAGCCGAAGGGTCAGGGGGAAATTGAGAAAAAGGTAACATCGGAAATAAGTTCCAGCGCTGAGGGTATTCACGAAGCGATCCTAGATATTGTGAAGACCCTGAAATTGGGCAAATCATTTAAAATTAATTTGAAAAGGTGATATTCTCATGGCCGGAAAACCGACTTACAACGAACTGGAACGAGAAATTAAGCAACTTGAAAAAGAAGTTTTGGCATACGTTCGCGAAACAAAAGAACTTAACCAGAAACGGAAAGTAACGGAATATAGTCATCTCAGGCGCACAATAAGCCTGATGCAGATAAATGAGGAACTAAAAAAAGAAATTAAAGAACTCAAACGGTCTGATGCAGAAGAACTGGACGTGGTTTCGCATAGACTTAGAGAGCGAATCAAAGAGTTAAACTGTCTCTATGATATTTCAAGTTTTAAGGATGCTGCTGATTTTTCACTGGACGCCGTCCTTCAAGCAGTCGTTGATTTCATTCCCCCTGCAATGCAACACCCTGAAATTACTTGTGCGCGACTTGTTTTTGGTGATTATGAGATTAAAACCAAAAATTTTAAAGACACGAAATGGAAGCTGTTGCGCGAAATCAAGGTAACCAATAAATGGATCGGCACTCTGGAAGTGTGTTATCTGGAAGAAAAACCGGAGCTTGATGAAGGACCCTTTCTTCAGGAAGCTAAAAATCTAATAAACGCAGTCGCTGAAAGTATAGCAAAAATTATCGAGCGCGAGGAGGCTGAAGCCGCGATCAGAAAACACCAGGACCATATTGAAGCGCTAATAAAAAAAACAGCAACTAAAACATTTTTGGAAAAAACTAGCGAGTAGCGGTCTAAAGGTTATAAGATGCGGTCAGATGATCTCGGTAATATCCAATAGAGGAATACAGCGTCGCCAGGTCCCGACAAAACATTCCCCTCATATTTGGGAACATCGATAAGGAGTTTTGTAGCAGTCTTTTCACAGGAGGCCCTTGTTGGGGGCTAAATGATGGAATGAACTAAAAAGCCCTTTTGGCCAACCTTCAGGCCAAAAGGGCTTTCCCATGAACGTTATTGAGTGACGGATGATTACATCATTCCACCCATTCCACCCATTCCGCCGCCCATTCCCTGGGCTCCCGGATGCATCTGCTTTTTTTCTTCGGGCTTTTCTGAAACCATGGCCTGGGTGGTCAGCATTAATGAAGCCACACTGGCTGCATTTTGCAAGGCGAGCCGAACCACTTTGGTCGGATCCATTATACCGGCTTTTATCAGATCTTCATAGGTGTCCGTTTCGGCATTGTAGCCAAAAGCGCCCTCGCCGTTTTTTACTTTATCGATGACGACCGAACCTTCAGAACCGGCATTGTTGGCAATCTGACGCAGCGGTTCCTCCATGGCACGCATGACGACTTTGACACCCAGCTTTTGATCGGCTTTGATTTTCATTTTCGCCAGGGCTGGCAGACATCGCACCAGCGCCACACCTCCGCCCGGCACGATCCCTTCTTCCACTGCCGCGCGGGTCGCATTGAGGGCATCTTCAACCCGGGCTTTTTTCTCCTTCATTTCCGTCTCTGTGGCTGCACCCACGTTGATCACCGCCACCCCGCCGATCAGTTTGGCCAACCGTTCCTGCAGTTTTTCGCGATCGTAGTCGGAGGTGGTCTCATCGATCTGGGCACGAATCTGCTTAACCCGACCCTCCAGGGCCGAGCGCGAACCGGCGCCGTCAACAATGGTGGTGTTGTCCTTGTCGATGTTGATCCGTTTGGCCCGGCCGAGGTCTGAGACGGCCAGGTTTTCCAATTTGATCCCTAAATCCTCGGATACGACCTGACCGCCGGTTAAAACGGCAATGTCTTCCAGCATGGCCTTCCGTCGGTCACCGAAACCCGGTGCCTTGACCGCAGCGACCTGCAGGGTGCCTCTCAATTTATTAACCACCAGGGTGGCCAAGGCTTCGCCCTCCACATCTTCGGCGATGATCAATAAGGGGCGGCCCATTTTGGCGACTTGCTCAAGAACGGGCAAAAGATCTTTCATGCTGCTGATCTTTTTCTCATTGATCAGAATATAAACATCTTCCAGAGTGGCAACCATTTTTTCGGCATTGGTCACAAAATAGGGCGACAGGTATCCTCGATCAAACTGCATACCCTCAACAACGTCAAGGGTTGTCTCCATGCTTTTGGCTTCTTCAACGGTGATGACCCCTTCTTTACCGACCTTGTTCATGGCCTCGGCAATGATTTTGCCGATGGTTTCATCATTGTTGGCCGAAATGGTGCCGACCTGCGCAATTTCGCGCTGGTCCTGGGTGGGTTTGCTCAAATTTTGGAGTTCTTTCACCACGACGCCAACTGCGGCATCAACTCCCCGTTTAATGTCCATGGGGTTGTTGCCGGCCGCCACCAGCTTCTGCCCCTCTTCATAAATTGCCCGGGCCAAAAGCGTCGCCGTGGTGGTGCCGTCACCGGCCATGTCACTTGTCTTGCTGGCGACTTCTTTGACCATCTGAGCGCCCATGTTTTCGAATTTGTCCTCCAATTCGATTTCTTTGGCCACGGTGACGCCGTCTTTGGTGACCGTCGGCGATCCCCAGGATTTATCTAAGACCACATGTCTTCCTTTGGGACCCAGGGTCACCACAACCGCATCCGCCAGAGATCTTACCCCGTTCAGCATCGCTTCACGGGCTTTCATATTGTATTTTATCAGTTTAGCCATCTTACTCTTAACCTCCCTTTTAGTTTTTATGCGATGACGCCAAGCACGTCATCCTCGCGCATGATAAGGTACTCTTCACCCTCCATTTTTACCTCGCTACCCGAATATTTTCCAAACAGAATTCGGTCGCCTTTCTTGACTTCAAGGGCTATTCGTTTTCCATTTTCATCGAGTTTTCCGTTGCCTGCGGCCACGACCATTCCCTCAGCCGGTTTTTCTTTGGCCGTATCCGGGATGATGATTCCGCCTTTTGTTTTTTCCTCTTCTTTAACCCGTTGAACTAAAATTCGATCCTGTAATGGTCTGAGTTTCATCCTGTTTCCTCCTTGTATTGTAATAAATATGTTGCTCGAACCGACCGTTCCCAAGCGATCGCAAATGTGATTGATGGTATTAAGCCTGACTATAAAGAATGTATTCTTATGAAATAAATCAACAAATGAAAGGGCGCAATATGATTGGCTGTTGCGAGGCCAGCTTCAGCTAAATTGAAACCGGTGTTAGGTGAAAAGTAGAAAAAAGAAATGTTTCGATTTTCAATTTATTAAATAAGTTATGCACCTATACCCATTTTGTCAAGCTGCACCGGAATGAAAAACTGCAAAAAATATTACTTCTTATTGAAAGGCTTCGTGGTTGAGCAATATATCATTTCTTGACGGACAGGATCGACTCACATTTCCTTCGTTCTTACTCTTGACATTATGCCACTATGTGGTTAAATATCAATTTCAATATTTCAAATTTTTTCCGACGCTATCAAAGCAATCTTTTAAATTCCTCAAGGGATTTGTGACCAATCCAAAAGCGCTTCGAAAGCTGTTTTCGCCATCTCTTCATCATTACGAATCTCTTGAGAAGGAAAAAATGACTTTCTCAATCTATTAAGACTTAACCAATTTTTGCTGATACTTACGGACCATCATTTTTAACGGAAAAATCTCCAGGTTCATATCAACGTTTTCGGACATGTGTTTGGTTTGGGAAGAAAAATTTGCAGAAACCGTCAAAAGCAACAACACCGTTCCAAGCTCAATATCTTAAGAAGGGGCAGACTGATGGGCGCTTCAAGAAATACGATTTACGAAATTGCAATAGTCAGTATGGTAACGATATTTAGCCTGGTGAGTCTTTCAGCCTGGGCGAACGAAACCGGCTTACCACACGATATGGTTAAAATAACCGGCCAGGAGGATTTTGTTTATGTATGGACACTTGGTGTGGAAGGTATCGGAGATGAACAAGACAAGCTGGTTACTGTCGGCGTGAATCCGGATTCCTCGCAATACGGCAAAGTTGTGCACAGCGTGTCGGTCGGCGGCCGAAACGAAGCCCATCATATGGGGTTTACTTTTGACCGGCGCTATTTATGGTGTGCCACCCTGGACACCAGCAAAATATTTGTCTTTGACATCCATTCCGATCCCGCCCGGCCGAAGCTGGTTGAAACCATAAGCGACTTCGTCGCTCAAAGCGGAGGGGTAGTCGGTCCCCACACGATCATGCCGATGAAGGATCGAATGCTTATCACCGGGCTTTCCAACAACCGCGACCACGGGGGTCGATCAGCTCTGGTGGAGTACACTGCTGACGGAAAATATGTGGCCACCTACTGGATGCCGACCGATGACAACCTTCAGGGAGCTGCGAAGACCGGCAAATATGCGGACGGCTATAGTTACGACATACGCGCAATGCCGCGGATGGATGTGATGTTCACATCATCTTTTACCGGATGGTCCAACTACATGATGGATTTCGGTAAAATGCTCAAAGATGAACAGGCGATGAAGCGTTTCGGCAACACGTTTGTGGTCTGGAGCCTGAGCGAGCGCATGCCTCGCAAGATTTTCGACATGCCCGGTGCGCCGCTTGAGATTCGATGTGCGATTAATCCAGCGCATGATTATGCGTTTACGATCACCGCGCTCACTTCCAAGATCTGGCTGGTCTACCGCGACCAACAGGGTGAATGGCAGGCAAAGGATGTCGCCGACATAGGGGATCCGGCCAAAGTTCCGCTTCCCCCTGCCTTCACAATTTCCTCCGACGACCGATTGCTGTGGGCGACTACTTTCCTGGAAGGCAAGGTTCGCGCTTTTGACATATCCGATCCGTTTCATCCTTCTCAGGTCTATGTTAAGCAGATCGGTTCTCAGGTGAATATGGTCTCCTCCAGTTGGGACAGCAAGCGGCTTTACTTTACCAGCTCAATTTTATCCAAATGGGACAAAAAAGGCAGCGACAACGAGCAATTTATAAAAAGTTTCGAATGGGACGGCAAGGCGCTTAAAGAGCGTTTTGTGATTGACTTCACCCGCGAAAAACTGGGTCGCCCCCATGAAATGAAGTTCGGCGCATACGCACTGTACAAACCATGACACTACTTCAAAAACGGCCTATAATGTTGGGCAGGATTCTTGTCCTTTGCGGGATATTTGCCATTCTTCCGACTTTGTTAAAAGGTCATGCCGCGAACATGGACATCACCCTTGGGCCCGGAGATAATCGAACCGGCTACGATTCTACCGATTTTGAAAGCCGCTCCATCAGCTTGCTGCAGCGCACGGGTGAGGCGGCCGATCTTTTGAGCGTTTTGAAATCTCCGCCGCTGGGACTGCCAGCGATACCCGTTCCGCCGGATAACCCCGTGACCGCTGAGAAAGTGCAACTCGGGCGCAAGCTCTTTTTCGATCGCCGGCTCTCCTTAAATGAGACCATGTCCTGCGGCATGTGTCACATTCCGGAACAGGGCTTCACCAACAACGAACTGGCCACCGCTGTCGGAATCGAGGGCCGGACGGTACGGCGAAACGCCCCCACAATTTACAACGTCGCTTACTTTTCCAATATATTTCACGACGGTCGCGATACTCGTTTGGAATACCAGATCTGGCAGCCGATGCTCGCAACCAATGAAATGGCCAATCCCAGCATCGGTTATGTGATCGAAAAGATCCGCCGACAGCCGGATTACACGGGACTTTTCGAGGATGCCTTTGGCGGGCGGGGACCGGGAATTGAAACCATCGGGATGGCCATCGCCGCCTATGAGCGAACCCTCGTCTCCGGCAACTCCCCTTTTGACCGTTGGTATTTCGGCAAAGACGAGGCGGCTCTCGACGATGCTGCCAAACAAGGCTTCAGGCTTTTCATCGGGAAAGCCGGTTGCTCGGGCTGCCATACGATTCAGAAAAAATTCGCCCTTTTTACAGACGATGCCTTCCATAATACCGGTCTGGGCTGGCAGGCATCCGTTGGCGGCGATTCGTCCGAGGTTCAGGTTCAACTCGCTCCCGGGATTAAGGTGTCGGTGCCGAGAAATGTTATAAACAGCGTCGGAGAACCTCCCCTCAGTGATCTCGGCCGTTACGAAGTCACCCAGGTTCCCGCTGACCGCTGGCGTTATAAAACGCCAATCCTAAGAAATATTGCGCTTACGGCCCCTTATATGCATAATGGATCTTTCGGCACCTTAAAGGAGGTTGTTGAATTCTACAACCGGGGTGGGGTCCCCAATCCTTTGCTTGATCCGCTTATCCGACCGCTCGAATTGACCGACAGCGAGATAAGACATATTGTAGCGTTTCTGGAGTCGCTTACCGGAGACAATGTGAAGACGCTGGTACGTGATGCTTTTGCAGCACCAATCGGAGATAGACGCTGAACGCCTCAATTCGCCGGCATTTGTCTTGGATGGACGCTGGTTTAATAATCGCGTTTTTTCGCTTTCTTGAGCAGGCCTAAACGGGTAGCGAGATGATGAAGATTGCTGCGGTGCATTCCTAAATCTTTGGCGCTGGCGGCCCAATTGCCGTCATTTTTAGTCAGTGCTCGCTGAATGAGTTGTTTTTTAAACTGTTGGACCGCTTCTTGAAGGTTGGGCTCTGTTGATATTATCGGATCCGAATCGGGCGATGACAGCTGAGCATTTGTATTTATGGAAATTAAATCACCACCCAGGTGAATCGGTTTAATGATGACTGGATTGCCGCGAGGCGATTCAGATGAGGCTTTAAGTATTGCTCTTGAAATAATATTTTCCAGCTCGCGCACGTTTCCCGGCCAGGAATATCGACTCAAAATTTCTACGGCATTGGTACTGATTCGAACCGGCCCCAAACCCAGGCGACGTTGCGTCCGTTCACAAAAATATCCTGCTAAAAGCGGGATATCCTCTTTGCGCTCACGCAAAGCCGGTACTTTTATGGGGTAAACATTCAGCCGATGGTACAGGTCCGCTCTAAACCGGCCGGCCTTGACTTCCGCATCAAGGTCCCGATTGGTGGCGACAAGCAACCTCACATCAACATGAATCGTATTTTCTGATCCGACTCGTTGGATTTCACCTTCCTGGATTGCCCTTAACAGCTTGGCCTGGATGGAGGCCGGCAGTTCGCCGACTTCATCTAAAAACAAGGTCCCGTTATCGGCCAGCTCGAATTTCCCCGCCCGGTCTTTGCCGGCCCCGGTAAATGCGCCCTTTATATGACCAAAAAGCTCAGTCTCGGCCAGCGTCTCGGGCAAGGCGGCACAGTTCAGGTAAAGCATGGGGCCATCTTTGCGTACCGAAGCGGCGTGAATGGCCCGGACCACTAATTCCTTGCCGACACCGGTCTCACCTAAAACCATTACCGTAAAATCCGAGGCTGAGACCAAATCAATCTCATTTCGCAGGTGTTCCATTATTCGGCTGCTGCCGATAATTTGGCTTCCCTGACGTCTGTGTATATCCTGCATCAAGTCACTGGCAATCAGCCCTTGAAGCTCAGCGCTGTGCTCCAGAGCGTCAATCAGATCCGCCGTTTGCATTTGAGCTCCGGCTATAGCGCCGACCGCCTTCAAAAAACCCGGATCAAGTTGATCAAAGGCATGGGGATCAAGCGCATCGGCGGTCAGCGCACCGACAAGCTTTTCATCAACATACAGCGGACATCCCAAACACGCGTGTATGTGGTGCAAGGCCTCGGCATCTTTGGCCAATAAGCCGTCAAATGGGTCGGGAAGTGTGCTGCCGGCTGGAAAACGTATGGGTTCGCTGGAACTACAAATATGATCAAGCCGTGGATGATCACTGAGGGCATAGCGACGCCCCATGGCGTTGGGTAAAAGGCCGTGAGCCGCAAGAGGGATGAGCACTTCTCCCTCTAATCGCAGCAAAGCTGCCGCATCGAATGGAATAACACGGTGTAAAGCACCGAGTAATCGCTGATAACGATCCCTGGCGCTAAGCGCAGCAGTGAGGTCGGCAGCAATCGAAGCCAATGTATCCAGCATATCCATGGTTGTAATTATTACAACATTGTTATGAAAATAGCAACAATTAATTGTTGCTATTTTCATAACGTTTACTTTAAATAGCTGAAATTATGTATTAATATTGTTGGCATACAGTTTGCTATTATAGAGTTAACGGAAATTAGAAATATAAGAATATTTCAAATAGGAGCTAGACCATGCAACCAATAAAAGATTTAAAAATGGAACACGACGCGGTCCGGATGACATTAAGAATCCTTGATAAAATCTGTCAACGGATCGAAAAATCAGGAGAAATTATCGATTTTCAACAATTAGATCAATTGTTGGAATTTTTTAAAGTATTTGTGGATAAATGCCATCATGGAAAGGAAGAAGAACTGCTCTTCCCGGCATTGGAAAATGTCGGAGTCAGCAATAGCGGAGGACCGATTGAGGTACTGCTTAATGAACATCAACAGGGACGTGAAACCGTCCAGGCTATGAATGCGGCACTTGCTCAATACACGAAAGGCGACCGGACGGTTGTTAATGAATTTGTGAAGTCTGCAAAGGAGTATATCAACCTGTTGAATCAACACATTGACAAAGAGAATGATGTCTTGTTCCCACTTGCAGAAATACACCTATCAGAGCAGGCGCAGGCAAAATTGTGGGAAGGTTTTGAAATGATCGAAACACAGAAAATTGGAGTTGGAAAACACGACGAATTCCATAAAATGTTAGATAAGTTAGAGCGTGTTTACCTGAAATGAGCTATAGAAATTGGCTGGAGAAAGTAAAAAGCCTGAAGGAAGGAGGAACAAAAAATGACCCAAAGAATTGATATCAGGTACTTATTGATTGCATTAGTAATCTTTGAAATGCTCTTTATGTATTCAATCAATGCCAAGGCTCATTGTGATACCTTGGATGGACCGGTGGTAGAATCGGCCCGGCATGCCCTTGCTGCCGGCGATGTCACACCGTTACTCAAATGGGTCTCCATTGATGATGAACCGTTGATCCGAACGGCTTTTCAAAATACGATGGAGGTTAGAAAACTTGGCGGGCAGGCACAGAAGTTAGCAGACATGTACTTTTTTGAAACTCTGGTCCGCATCCACCGGGCAGGTGAAGGGGCTTCCTACACGGGCCTCAAACCGGGTGCCAAAGTCGATCCGGCAATCGCCCTGGCTGACCAGGCGTTAGGCAGTGGTTCGGTTGATAAACTTGTCGGCGTCCTGACCGATGCCACGGCCAAGGGCATTCGTGAACGTTTTCGCCGGGCTCTGAAAACCAAAAAGTATGCCGCTAAAAGCGTGGCTGCCGGTCGTGAATTTGTTGACGCATATGTTGTCTTTACTCATTATGTAGAAGAGTTGCATGCTTCAATAAAGGGTGGTACAGAACACCATCAACATCAATAATTAGCCGGAGGCACGAATAGACATCTTAAACATTGACAATCAGAGAGGAATCAAAATGAGTATCAGGGTTAAAAACAATATCCATTGGGTAGGCAAAATCGACTGGGAACTCCGGAAATTTCATGGCGACGAGTATTCCACCCACCGGGGATCAACGTATAATTCATATTTAATCAAAGAAGAAAAGACCGCCATATTTGATACGGTCTGGGCCCCTTTCGCTGAAGAATATGTTCGTAATCTGGCCCATGCCATCGACCTCGACAAAATCGACTGTGTCATTGCTCCCCATGCAGAGGTAGATCATAGTGGGGCCTTGCCCTTGCTAATGTCTCACATACCGGATACCCCAATCTACTGCACTAAAAATGGCGTCAGATCATTAAAGGGCCATTATCATAAAGACTGGAATTTTAAGGTGGTCAAAACCGGTGACCGACTGAGTCTGGGTCAAAAAGAGCTTATTTTTATCGAGGCACCGATGCTCCATTGGCCGGACAGTATGTTCTGCTATTTAACGGAAGATAATGTTTTGTTCAGCAACGATGCGTTCGGACAACACTATGCATCCGAGTATATGTTTAACGACCTGGTCGACCAAAACGAGCTGTTTAACGAGTGCATTAAGTATTATGCAAACATACTGACACCTTTCAGCCCGCTGGTAGTAAAAAAGATTCAGGAAGTTTTGTCCTTTAATCTGCCCCTTGATATCATCTGCACCAGCCATGGCATTATTTGGCGGGACAAACCGGAGCAGATTGTCGAAAAATACCTGAAATGGGCTGACAACTACCAGGAAAATCAGATCACAATTGTTTACGACACCATGTGGGAAGGGACGCGGGCTATGGCCGAGAAAGTCGCCAAGGGCATAAGTGCTGTCGATAAAGAAGTAAATGTCAAACTTTTCAATCTGGCTAAAACCGATAAAAATGATGTCATCACCGAAATTTTTAAATCCAAAGCCATTCTGGTGGGCTCTCCGACAATCAACCGAGGCATATTGGTATCGGTTGCCGGTATCCTTGAGGAGATTAAAGGACTGCAGTTTAAAAATAAAAAGGCAGCCGCTTTTGGTTGTTATGGCTGGAGTGGTGAATCTACAAAAATTATTTCAGAGAATTTAACTTCTGCCGGTTTTGAACTGGTGGATGAGGGAATTAAAGCCATGTGGAATCCGGATAATGAAACCGCCGGCAAATGCCTTGAATATGGGAAGTTATTTGCGGGTAAAGTAAGTATTTAATCACCTCGTTGCACATCGAGTACGATAGCAGGCCAGACCCGGGGGTTAAAAAAACAGGATCATCTCCAAAAATTTGGAGTAAAATACAGTGGCACGCCGTGATTTGCGATAAAATCTTTTATTAACCTTTGAAAGAAAATCTCAATTGGAAAAAGGAGACTAAAAAATGAAAGCGCAGCTATCTTCCACCCCGACACTCTCAGCCTGGTGGCGTCGTAGCGTTTTGCTGGTGTTCGTTGGCGGCATGATCGGTTTGATCTTCATGTCGGTACAGGCCTATCGATATGCCCCCCCCATTCCGGGAAAAGTGATCGATTCCAGCGGCAACCTAATATTCAGCGGGCAGGAGATCGAAGCAGGTCAACAGGTTTTTTTAAAGTACGGCCTGATGCAGAACGGCTCGATCTGGGGCCACGGCTCATACCTGGGGCCGGATTTTTCGGCCCGGTACCTGCACGAACTCGCGCTGCAAACCGGTCAGGCAATCGCCCGACAAGAATTTGGTGCGGATTTATCGACCCTGGATGCATCACAGCGGGCACTGGTGGATTCGCGGACTGCTATCCTGCTTAAAGAAAATCGCTACGATCCCGCATCCAAACAGTTGACCTTCATCGATGCCGAAAAGGATTCTTTCCAAAAGCAGCTAACTGTCTGGACCGATTATTTCAAGCACCCGATTTCAAACTCAGGCCTGCCGGACAACTACATCAACGACCCCGGAGAAATCCGCCAACTGACGGCTTTCTTCGCCTGGGCGGCCTGGGCCAGTGTCGCCAACCGCCCGGGAAAGATTTTTTCGTATACCAACAATTTCCCCTATGACCCCACGGTCGGCAACCGTTTGACCAGTGATGCGGTTTTGTGGAGTGCGCTGAGCGTTGCCATGCTGTTGGCCGGTTTGGCGGTCGTGCTGTTTACTTTCGGCAAGTTCGATTACCTGGGCTGGAAAGGCGGCTCCGAGGGCATTCACCCCCACATGCTGGCCGGTGAAGCTACGGCCGGACAGAAGGCGACCACCAAGTATTTTCTGGTTGTCGCGCTGCTTTTTTTAACCCAAGTTATGATCGGCGGCGCCCTGGCCCACTATCGGGCTGACCCCGGCAATTTTTATGGCATCGACCTGGCCCAGTACCTGCCGAGTAATATTTTGCGCACCTGGCACCTGCAGCTGGCCATCTTCTGGATTGCCACCGCCTATATGGCCGGTGGACTGCTGCTGGCCTCTTCCCTGAGCCAAAAGGAACCGCGCGGACATGCGGTGGGCGTTCACATGCTGTTCTGGGCCCTGGTGGTATTGGTGGCCGGCAGCCTGTTGGGCGAACTGGCGGGCATTCATCAGCTGTTTGGCGGTTTGTGGTCCTGGTTTGGACACCAGGGCTGGGAGTTTCTGGAGCTCGGGCGTTTTTGGCAAATTATTTTGGTGATCGGGTTCAGCTTCTGGTTGGCACTTCTCTACCGGACGACCGCCCCGGCCTTGAAAGACCCGGAGCGTAAAGAAATCACGCTGCTTTTTTTAGGGGGCGCCGCCGCCATTCCGTTTTTTTATCTGCCGGCCTTTTTCTTCGGCAGCACCTCCAATTTTACGGTGGTGGACACGTGGCGTTTCTGGATTATCCACCTTTGGGTGGAAGGCTTCTTCGAGCTGTTTGTCACCGTTCTGGTGGCGGTCACATTCTATCAACTGGGGGTGGTCCGGCGCATCAACGTGGTGCGTGTTATTTACATGGATGCCATCCTTTTTTTGGCGGGCGGCATCATGGGCACCGCCCACCACTGGTATTGGACCGGACAGGCCAACTTTACCATGGCGCTGGCGGCCATGTTCTCGGCCCTTGAAGTGGTGCCGCTGACCCTGCTGACACTCGACGCCTGGGACTTTATCAAGTTGACCGGCACCGGGGATACCGCTAATGCACCGAGGAAAAGTATTCCCCACAAATGGGCTTTTTATTTTTTAATGGCCGTCGGGTTCTGGAATTTTGTGGGTGCCGGCATATTCGGGTTTCTGATCAATATGCCGGTCGTCAGCTACTTTGAAGCGGGCACCATATTAACCCTGAATCATGGCCACGCCGCCCTGTTGGGCGCCTTCGGCATGCTGGCCATGGCGCTTCTGGTCTTGGGCCTGCGCCACGTGCTGACCGATGAACAGTGGGTGCTGCCGGAAAAATTTGTCAAGGTGTCCTTCTGGGGCCTCAACATCGGCCTGGCCCTGATGGTGGTCACCAATTTGTTTCCAGAGGGAATTTTGCAGGTTTGGGATGTGCTGGAAAATGGCTACTGGCATGCGCGCAGTCTTGAGTTTATCGGTACGGACCGTATTCGAATGCTCGAATGGGCCAGCATGCCATCGCACCTGGTCCTGATCATAATAGGGGTCGTACCGATGGTGATTGCCTCAGGATTGACCTATTTGAATATAAGGAAAGCCGGAAAATCGGTGTAAGATATCAGCAAAAATTATTTTTTCTGATGAATTTCTTACAGGACACTTGGCAGAAAATAATGTTAAATCCGCCGAAGACGAACCCTAAATATAACCCTAATTGAGGGGAAGTCGGGGTCTTAGATCCGCCTATAGGAAAAATACATCCACCAAATTTTAACTCGCAAAATAAAATACCAGTACCGCATCGTTTCTATTGACTGGATTTAAACTCGGTGCTATCACAAACAAGGCGCAAGGATCGGTGTTTCTAGGACATTATTCAAACCAGTTTGATTGTAATGACCCCCAACTACTGACCCTTGCGCTTTTTTTATTTCACCTGGCCGTCTTCAGGAAACCATTGCATTTCACATCTGTCACAATGCCTGTTCAATAATAAATTTGTAAAGCTATCCCTCAAAGATTAAATTTATAAGAAAATCGAAAATTTAGCTTGACAAATAATACCACTATGTGTCACCTAAAGCGTGGGTGCTTACTTTGAACTGGAATAATCTCTCCCTTTGGATCTATCTTCTGTCTTGAAACGTTTATTCCCGCTCAAGCCGATACACAGTTCACCATTTTCGAGTTGTCCGCTTTAAAAATGCAATGTCTTATCTAAGAATCTTTCGTACCATTGTTAACTTCTTCCTTAGATTTTTAGGCTTTCCTCCTTTGCCTGGGCAACCTGCACCCCCCACTAATCTGGCCCCCTCTGTCAATTTCCTTGGCCCCACGTCCAATGTCATGGGGGATGAGGTGGTTGTTGAATATGAGCTCTCGGACAATGAATCCGATCCATCCGACATTGCCGTAACTTTCAGGGTAGCCGGAGGCCCATCACAAACCGCTACCCCCAATTCCGGGGATCCACGTCATAATGGTGCAACCGGGCTTGCCACTGATCCAGGCGGTATCATCTACCAGTTCATTTGGAATTGGAAGCAGGATATTGCGCAGGACCCGGTCAATAATGTCGTGATTACCCTTCTGGCCAGCGATGCATCGGGTAGCGGAAACCGGGTTTCGTCAAATCCAATGAGGCTTTCATCACTGCCCACGACACCGGTCAACCATCCTCCGGAAGTGGTTATGCTGGCCCCCGCAGCCGATGTAAATGCGAATGAGGTCGTGGTGGAGTACCTGCTGAGCGATGTAGAATCCGATCCTGCGAACGTCGTAGTCCTCTATCGAATAGCCGGCGGTCCGACGCAAACCGCAACTGCCAAATCCCTGGATTCCAGGCATGATGGTATTATCGGATTAATAACCGACCCGGTGGGTATTCCCTATCGGTTCGTTTGGGACTGGCAGGCAGACATTGCACAAACCCCTGTCGACCATGTGGTTGTCTCCATACAACCTCAGGACGCTTTTGGAACAGGCCAACAACATTCTACGGTATCTTTTAAACTCACTGCCATTGGTGGATTGCCGCCCAATCCAAAAGTCGAGATCTTAGCGCCCACAGGCGGCACGATACTCCAACCTGTTCAGCTTGATTACGCCCTGACCGATGTCGCGTCCGGTTTATTTTCCGTGGAAGTAAGCTACTCCCTGGACAATGGCGCCAGTTTTCAAGTGGCAACAGCACATGCCGGCAGCAGCAGTACCACCGACGTAAGTTCGAGTCCGCAAGGAAATCCACATTCCTTTTTGTGGGATGCAATGGCTGACCTTTCTAATCCCAGTACCCCGGATGTGTTGATTTTCATCAGCGCTACCGATGGACAAGTTACAGTCTCCGATACCTCCATGCCCTTCGATGTGGATATCAACTATCCGCCCATGATAGACATTTGGAGCCCATCAGGGGGGCTTTATACTTCTCCGGTAAGGGTTGACTACATTCTAACCGACCGCGAATCCCAGACCATCACCATTACCCCTGAATATAAACTGCCCGGTGGTAATTTTCTATCCGCAACCAAGCATCCCAACAGCGAAGACACCTCGGGTCTCAGCTCCGATCCTTTTGGCATCGGGCATTTTTTCCTCTGGGATGCGGACTTTGACCTGGCGGGTCCCCATACCGATGATATTGTATTTCGTATCAAAGCCGATGACGGCAGGGCGGAAGGATCCGACCTATCCTCCGCCTTCGATGTGGGCACGCCCTTACCCAACCTGATTTTCCGATATCCCCAAGGGGGCACCCACGGCACACCGGTAGCCTTGATATTTGAGGTTTCCGAGCCCGCCGGCAACAACCTGCAAGGTGAAATTCTATTTTCTATCGACCAGGGTCAGAGCTTTAACCCGGCAACCGCGGCGCCTAATGTAGGAAGCACAGACCTGTCCAACTTAGCCGCGACACCCTCTGGGACCACCCACTTCTTCGCCTGGCACGCCTCCGCCGATCTACCGCAAATTCCAGAGGACGATATCATCATCAAAGTGCGTGTTTGGAATCCTTTTGGAACCATAGAAGCCAACAGTCTTCTTTTCAATGTATCCAACAGACTGCCCGGGGTGCCGCCCTTACCTACCTTACCTCCCAATCCGTCCACACCGGTCATTGACGAAATATTTCAGGGGGGGCCGTACCGGCAATCGCAGGTAGCCCTGCGGTTTCTCTTGTCGGACCGGGATATGAAACGCACCAGTGTGCTGGTGGAATATGACGATGGCAGTGGGTTTCAAACCGCAACCCCATCCCCCATGAGTGACAGCATGGTTGGCCTGCCAGCACCGGATATCAATATGGATCACAGGTTCATCTGGAATGCCGGCGCAGATATGGGGGTGATGCCTGACGAAGAAAATGTGACCATCCGGATGACACCATGGGTAGGACCGGTGCAAGGGACACCGGTGATGCAAACCATAAGGCTCAAAGTGGAACCAAGACCGACTTGGCCGGCAAAAGAAACGGTCAATTCCATGACCAGCTTGAGGCTGACCATCGAAGAAGGGGATAACCAGGTGGGGGCCGGTGGATTTTTACTTCCCGAAGTCCTTAAAGTTAAAGTAGAAGGGCCCAACGATCAGGGACAAATAGTCTTCAAAGATGGCATAAAGGTCAGCTTTAGAGTGGTAGCTCCCCAAGGCTTCAACTTTGAACTGGAAGAAGATGACCGCTACGGTACTACATCAGCAGCGGACGGTATGGTAGCGATCCGGGTACGTACTCCTGAGGTTTCCACCACCCAAAATTTTCAGGTTGTGGCTTCGGTAGTGGGCGTTCCAAATGTTACCGCCACTTTTAACTTGAGCGTGGGTAATGCGGAAATTGATGCGAATGCAGGCAATCCTTCATCACTGGAACTGGGATTAGCCCAGGCATTTTCTTTTTTTATCGATGCTGATCGGAATAATACGACGGTGGAGCATATCGAACCGGAAAAGGATGATCCATTGATTTTCAGGGTCCAGGCTGTTAATGCCGTAATCGATAATCCATTTCCAAAGGTCCCGGAATTGGATTATCTGCAATATAGCTCGGCAGGTGGTGTTTTGGCCGGTATCCGCGTGACTCCCCTGACCTCCGGCACCGATGTTCGGTTGACGGTGGATATTCCCAACCGGCCTTCTATTGCCGCTAAAACCGTGACCTTGCCGGTACTTCAGCCTTCCAATGCCAGGAGAAGAATTGCGCTGGGCACCTCCACCTCCCCATATGAAGATGTATTTTTAAAGTTTGAAATACTGGATGGCTATGAAGCCAACAACCGGCCGCAACGTGCATATCCGGGTATCACCCTGGCCCGACCCTTTAAGGTAAGGATCACAGACCAAAATGGCGCAGAATACAGATTTCAAAGTATAAACCGGGCCAGAACGGACTGCAACAATGCTCCGGCCCAGGAAAAACTCAAAATCGAATGGAGTGGGGCTGCCATAGGATTTTCAAGCGCCTCGACAGGGACGCCTGTAGGCAGTCTTATCACAGACCATGACCAACCAGTTTATGTGACTCCCGACGGAATAGGGCCATGGCGAGTTGACGTCAGATGCTTTCCACATTTTGATCGCTTGCTGGACGCCCGACCCAATACCTGGAGTGGGACCTCATCATCAGGTCAGCCCTGGTGTTACAAAGCCTGGGCGCTCATAGGGCAAACCACGACCATCAGCCGCATTTTCATCCGGGGGACATTTCTTATCGAGAGGGCCAAGCTCGAGCTCACCGATGTGAATACTCATTTACCGGTTCAAAAATTGAAACCGGGCATGCGGGTGCGATTAAGGGTGCACGATTTGTCGCCTTTTATCGCTAATTCCAACCCTGAACCGATCGCACTTAAACTCGAACAAAAGGATGGAAGGCAACCTCACGTGCAGCAGGGACAACATGGTAGATGGGAAGAAAATTACGACCTTTTTCAATTTACCCTTAGCCAATTCCTTACGGAGGTGATCCGGATCGTCCAGGGCAGCTCAGCGATACCACCAGGCTCTTCAGACAAATTACACGCCATCATTCCTTGCGCTTCTCTGGTGGCCCGTTCCAATTCTTTCAATCTATCGGTACCTACAGTAGGGATTAAGCGCCAAAGGATATTGATTGGCAATAGCATGGCCATGCAGGAACCACCCACCGGAAGCAGGAGTTATGCCGGTGCCCAGGATACCGTGCTACCTCATAGCGGAGAGTTTGTACGGCAGTGGTTCGACCTCCAATTTGCCTCCCGTCATACCACTTTACGGGTAGGCCGCACGTACAGAAGTCAGGTCGCTTCTTTGGCGCCGGAAGAAGAACCGCTTGGTCCCGGGTGGTACCTGGATACTCATGCCTTTCTTACGGTTGGCCGGTTTTTGAAATGGTGGCATTCAGGCAGGTCCGACGACCTTTACCTTTATCACCATTTAGGCCCTGTGCGTCCTAAGGGGCTATTCTTTGATTTCAGCATTAATTCCGTCATTGATCAAAACACCAGTGCCTATGAGATCCATTTTAAAGAGGGCGGCAAACTCCATTTCAACTCCGATGGCAGCCTGCGTTTTATCGAGAATAACCTGCGGGAGCGCATTGAATACCAGTACAATGAACAAGGCCGGCTCTTCAGGATCACAGATCCTATGGATTCTGCTAACCGCTGGTTGGAATTTACTTACTGGACAGATGAAGCCACTCCGGAGTGGTTGGGCCGGTTAATCAACGTGAAAGACTTCTCCGGGCGGCAGGTAACCTATGATTATTACGGTATTGCCCAAACCGGAGGCGGGCCCGGATGGCTCAAGTCCGTGACCTTGCCGCCATGCCCCACCATGCGGGGGGGCGATCAGCCTGAAATGCTGTTTCAACGCAAGGAGACCTACCTCTATGAGGCGGATGCACAAATGGGTTGGCGGTTAAAGAAAATACTCAACGGCGATGGTGGCGAAAAGTTGGTCAATCACTATAGGGACGGGCGTATTACAAAACAGGATCCTAAACGCAATGCTGCGGACACGCGCGCTGTTCACTTTGACTACACCACGCCCAACCAGACCATTGTCACTGATCCCAAAGGCAAAAAGACCAAATTTGTATTCCCACAATCTCCTTATTGGGATGCCGCCCTGGCCCGGGAGGTGGTGCTTGATTTCGGAGGTAAAAATATTGCCACCAAATCCGAGTACAACCACGACGGATTATTGCTCCAGGTGGAAAATCCCGGAGGGGACAAGTATGCCTATGTCTACGATCGCAGCAATCCCCGTCAAAGAGCGAGGAGCAACATCCTGGTGATCATTCATACGCCGCGTCCTTTCACCAGCACCCTGCCTCCCCGGGAACGGGACAGGATCACCACCATGAAGTATGAGTTTGCTTTTAACCAGGTAACGGAATTAGTGACCCCGGAAGGGAACCACCCCAGCTCCGAACCCGAGCTTTTCAAAAGGGTATTTATCTTTGATAATTTCGGAAATATCCTGGAATCCAGGTCCTCAAGACTTCTCAACGCTTACCGAAAGGCGGATGGGGGTATCCGGTGGATTGAAGAAACCCCAACTAAAATAAGGACCTACAGCCCGGTTTTTAAAAGACTGATCAAGGAACAGGATGGAATGGGGGTGGTGACCAGGTTTTTATATTATCCTGCCCATGATCCCGGGGGTCAGGGCGGGTCCGCACCGGTAGAAGATGGCGGCGGTTTCCTATCTAAAATTATCATCGATGTCGAAGACAATGCCGACCGGAAATTGCGCTTTGGAGACAATGTGCCGCTGCAAACCAAATCCAGTCAGTCATTTTATAATCCCATTGGAGATGTTACTTCTGCCATTCTTCATCAGGGTACCGCGCTGGAAAAAGTAAACCAATATCATGTCAATGTGCTGCACGAGGTAAACCGGATCACCAGCGCTGCGGGGACACCCTTGCAGATCTCGATGAATGAATTCTATGATGCCGATGGGAATTTGGCCCTGCGAGAACTGGAACAACCCCAGGCTTCAAATATTGCCGGTGGCAGTAAGTTGATCAAAAAATGGCGGTATGACTGGCAGCATAATCCTACTGAACAAAGCACCCGGGTATGGGAAATGGCCAATAGCCAGTTCAAATGGATCACCAAAACCGCCGTATACCATGCGGATGACCAGCTCCACTACGTGGAACCCACCTATGCCCGGGAATTTCCACAAGTGAAGCAAAAACACGAATGGTCGGGGGACGGGATACTGCAATCGGTAGAGAGCGGGGATCAGAAGATCAATTTTGAACATACGTCCAGTGGCGAGTTGAAAGAGGCCACATCGCCGGATGGCGCCAAAACCACCTACCACCATGACCTGTTCAACTGCACCAAAGCGGTTGTGGATGAGCGGGGCAGTATTCTGGAGACGGAAAAAGATGAGACGGGTCGGGTGGTGAGGAAGGTGATCCAGCACGGCCATACCACGAACGGCAGCCGTAATTATCCTGCAACCCAATCGCCTTATGTAGCATTGGAAGAAACGAAGTTTGATGAAAATGGTAATCCCCGGCGATCCTATGCAGCATTGACCCTGTTTCCCTCGTCCACATTCGCGCCGCCCGCGGCAGGTACGCCGGTTAGTCCGGTAACCGATTTTATCGGCCATGATCTTCCCTTACCCCCAAGCATCTTGTCCTACCAGGATGAAGGCAAGGTAATGGAAGGAAGCGGACGCAGTATGAAGGACACGTTATACAACGCCTGGCAGTTACCCACCCGGCAGGTGAATGATGAAGGGGGGTACGTATGGCAAAGGCACAGCCCCCACCGCGAGATTATAGAGATACAAACTTTTACGGGGAATATGTATGAACAGGAATTTGACCTGGCCGGGAACAAAGTAATGGTCAAAGAAAAAACTGTCTACCGGGAGGCAGGTAATACCATTACCCATGAATATGCCCAAAAAATGGATTATGATCTGCATGGCCGGGTGATCCGGGTGGTGGACAAAAAGGGCAATGCGAACCGCGCTCAGTTTGATGAAACGGGCTTTGCCTGCAAAGTATGGGACGCGCTGGGACCGGATTCCATGGAGAGCTTCAACGGCAACCCGGTCAATGATCCGGGAAACCTTACTGAAATTGAACGCGATGCCATGGGTAACGTGGTGAAATTGACACGTCATCTTACCGATAATGGGATGGGAAATGGGGCGCCGGAGAACAATGCCTATAATCCCCAGGCGAAAACCATAAAAACCTATGAATTTAATCCGGAGGGAGGGCCTTTTATCGCATTCACCGATCAGGCCGGCTACCGCACGGAAATCGCGTATCAACCGGATGGCCAGGTATCCCATGTTCATCGATGGATCGCACCGGGAACCGGTGGGAACCGGCACAGTACAGCAAAGGTATATATTCAGGGTACTTCATTGCTGGACTTCATCGAAGATGCAAATGGCTCGTCTATCAAATTCCACTATGGTCAACATTTTATGGTGGGCATGGAAGCTTTCCATCCCCCCAATCCGACGGCTAATGTTAGGGTGGACGGTGCCACGTTCTATGCAATGGGTTATGACGGCACCGGGCAATTGGAAAAAATAGAAGATACCAATACCGGGTACACTATTGAATTTGAGAGAGATTCAAAAGGGAGGTTGACCCGGGAGCATCAGGGTGTTTACAGAATTGAGCATACTTACCGTGGTGACCGGGAACACACCCTCCGGTACGCCGCTTCCTCATTCAGAATCATCTATATCCATGATCGCCAGGGCCGCCTGGAAAGCATGCATAAGGATGGTCAACAGATCGCTAGGTTCCATTTTAATGGTGATGGAAGATTGAGGTTGCGCGAGCATGGCAGTCTCGCGATTTCCTTTATTTCCGACGAAGCAGGCCAACCCGAACACATGGTGGTTCAGGTACAGTCGCTGACCATTGAATTTCATCTGGAACGCGACCGTTTACATCGTATCAAAAGGCTTACCCGCTCCTATGGCGGGCTGAGTGAAGAAACCGTTTGGACCTATGACTCAGTTGGGCGCATCATTAAAGCCACCTACACTGCGGGGTGGTTGCCGGCGCCCCTGGAAACCCTCCGGTATTACGATGGCGATGACGTGCTGCGCAAGGAGGAACGGGATACCTGGCAGGGGAGCAGGGTGGTTATCGAGCAGGACAGAGGTTATATGGGCCAGATCACCAAAAGAAACAACGTTGCACAACTACATGATAACAATGGCAACCTCACTGATGACGGCAACCGGCAGTATATCTATGATCCCTGGAACCGGCTCATTCGCATGGAGAATAACGGGCAGGTCCTGGTGCTTTATGAATATGACGGACAAAATCGCTTGCATAGAAAGACTGCTGGCACTGAGGTAGAGGAGTATGTTTACAACCACTGGCAGTTGATAGAAATACACGAAGCGAATGGGGGGCCTACCAAAGAACGCTTCATCTATTCCGATCAAACCGATGATCTCATTGCCTTTGAGAAAAATAATCAGCGGTACCGGGCAGTGATCGGCCCTACCGGTAATGTGGACAGCATTTTTTCTGAAAATGATCAGCTGGTAGAAAGCTATGTCTATGGGCTGAACGGGGATTTCCTAGTGCTCGATGCACAAAGGCAGATCAAAGCTGCAATACCGATCTGTCGCATGCTGTTCCAGGCGAAAATGTACGATGCGGATACGAAATGCTACTATTTTAGAACCCGGTGGTATGATAGCACCACGGGGGTTTTTTTATCTCCGGAGCCGATGGGGTTTACCCAGGGTCCCAATCATTACAGCCTCGCGACGGGGGATCCTGTGAATAAAACCGACAACTTTGGTACCGAGGAAGAAGAATCTGTGATCGGGGCCTGGTTTTCAGGATTTGCCGAAGGGTTGGGCATAGGAGCCACCGCGTTGGTCAATGAAGGAGTGAAAACCCTCTCCTTTGGCCAGGTGGAAAAGGATCTTATCGAGGTGGACCCGGAAGATCGAAGGATATACAACTACGCCAAGATCCCGGCCAGGATCGGCACGGAAGCGGCCTTCGCCGCAGCCACCATGGGCATTGGAACTGCGGCCAAAGGGTTGCAGGCGGGAACGGTTGCTTTGCAACGGGCCCCCCAGGCCATCAAATACCTGGCCATGGCGGTAGAAGGCAGCGACAAGGTGGCCAAGGCAGTACGCGGTGTGCATGCACTGGTGCAGGCCGGGGAGACCGCACAGGCGGTT
>Ga0210062_1000021_pt1 | contig 41650 bp, 42 predicted proteins | sample Muzzi_CordA_D2_FD_185528 | JGI IMG/M metagenome (GOLD analysis project Ga0210062, IMG submission 185528) | Wetland microbial communities from San Francisco Bay, California, USA, that impact long-term carbon sequestration - Muzzi_CordA_D2 (SPAdes) | ecosystem: Environmental > Aquatic > Marine >...
CCCGCCGCGACACCATCACGCTCAACGGCGGCGACGCGCTGAAGGCCAATCAGGTCACCCAGATGGTCGACCCCTGGCCGCGTGCCAGCGCCGACAAGAACATCGCCTTCAACGGCGAGCGTATGCAGCGCGCGGTCGAGCGCTATCGCACCAACCGGGTGATCCCGCCGCACGGCGCCGGCACCTCCGCCGCCTATGGCGAGGCGGCGCAGTCGGCCGCGGGTGCCGAGCCGGCCAATACCAAGCCGCTCGGTCCGACCGTGACGCAGGCGCCGGCGAAATAGACAGGACCGGCGGGACTGCCATGCACAGCGGCCGCAACAAGGGCGATACCCGCACCCGGGTGGTGATTCTCACCGCCGACCCGGCGTTCGACGCCTCTGCGCGCGAGACCTTTGGCGCCTCGGCGGCGATCGATCTTGCCGTGGTGTCCGGATCGCTGGCCGTCGCGGGCGACACGCTGCCGGTCGACGGCGCCACTGTGGTGGTGGTCGACTTCGATGCCGCCAGCGCGGAGGAAATGGCTGCGCTGGCTCGGCTGATGACGCGGGTCGGTACCTGGCCGCCGGTCATCGCCGTGACCCAAAAATTCGACCAGGACGTCGCCCGCACGCTGCTGCAAATGCATATCGCCGATTTCCTGGTCAAGCCGGTCGCGCCGGTCGACCTCGTGCGCGCCTGCGCGCGTGTCGCTACCGCCCCCGGCGGAGAGACGACCGACTCGCAGATCTACACCTTTCTGCCCGCCGTCGGCGGCGCCGGCGTCACCACGCTGGCGGTGCAGACCGCAATGCTGCTGCTGAACAGCGGCGGTCCGCGGGCGAAGCCGTCTACCTGCCTGGTCGATCTGGATTTCCAGCACGGCGCGGTCGCCGACTATCTCGATCTCGAGCCGCGGCTGAACCTGGCGGAGATCGAGCCGCGTCCCGACCGGCTCGATCGGCAATTGCTTGAGGTCATGCTCTCCCATCACGCCTCCGGCCTCGCGGTGGTCGCTGCACCCAACCGGCCGGCGGAGATGCGCAGCTTCGATCCCGACGTGGTGACGCGGCTGCTCGACCTCGTCTCCAGCCATTTCGAATACGTCGTGATTGACATGCCGCGCACCTGGTTCTCGTGGACCGACAGCGTGCTGCTCGGCTCCAACAAGCTGTTCATCGTCAGCGAAACCACGGTGCCCGCCCTGCGCCACGCCAAGCAGCTGGTGGCGGCGGTGAAGGAACGGCTCGCCGACGGACCGCAGGCGCAGATTATCGTCAACCGTTTCGAGCAGCGCATGTTTTCGGCCGGCCTGCGCCGCAGCGACATTGAGTCCGCGCTCGGCCAGGCCTTCGCGGCGGCGATCCCCAACGACTATGCGCTGGTGCGCGAGGCCATCGACCGCGGCGTTCCGCTCGACGACGTCAAGCCGGGCAACAAGATCACCGCCCAGCTCAAGAAGCTGGTGCTCGACGACCTCGCCAGGCCGCCGGCGAACGCCAACAAACCGCTGCCGCTGATGGGCCGGCTCAAGCTGTCGGCGGCGCGCTGACATGGCTGGTCGTTTCACCGCCCACCGCATGGCCGTGCCGGACCTGCCGGCGGTCGAGGACGCGGTCCCGGTGGCGCCGGAGGCCGTGGCCTGGACGTCGCCGCTGGACGCCGCGCCCGAACCGCCGACGCTGCCGCTGCCGCCCGCCGGCAATCCGCTGCGCAGCGACAAGCTGCTCGACGCCAAGGTGCGGCTGCACCGCAAGCTGATCGAGGAGATCAACCTCTCGGCGCTGGAAAAGCTGCCCGACGAGGACGTCCGCCGGCACGTGCAGCAGCTGGTCAGCCAATACGTGCTGGCCGAGCGGCTCGCCTTGAACGCACAGGAGCTTTCCGACTTCGTCACCGAGATCCTCGACGAGATGACCGGTCTCGGGCCGCTGGAGCCGCTGCTCAAGGACGGCAGCATCAGCGATATCCTGATCAACGGTCATGAATGCGTCTATGTCGAGCGCGGCGGCATGCTCGAGCCGCTCGGCGTGCGCTTCAAGGACGAGCAGCACCTGTTGCGCATCATCAACAAGATCGTTTCCGCCGTCGGCCGCCGGGTCGACGAATCGCATCCGCTCTGCGACGCCCGCCTGCAGGACGGGTCCCGCGTCAACGTGGCGGTGCGGCCGATCGGCGTCGACGGCCCGCTGGTCTCGATCCGCAAGTTCTCCAAGAAGCCGCTCGGCCTGTCGCGGCTGGTCGAGGTCGGCGCGCTGCGCCCGCCCATGGCCGACCTGCTGGCGGCGGCGGTGAAGGCGCGCATCACAACCATCATTTCCGGCGGTACCGGCTCCGGCAAGACCACCATGCTCAACGCGCTCTCCGCCTTCATCTCGGAGAAGGAGCGCCTGATCACCATCGAGGACGCCGCCGAACTGCAGCTGCAACAGCCGCATGTCGGCCGCATGGAAACGCGTCCGCCCAACATCGAGGGCAAGGGCGAAATCCGCCAGCGCGAGCTGGTCAAGAACGCGCTGCGCATGCGGCCCGACCGCATCATCCTCGGCGAGTGCCGCGGCGAGGAAGCCTTCGACATGCTGCAAGCCATGAACACCGGTCATGAAGGCTCCATGGCCACCATCCATGCCAACACGCCGCGCGACGCCATCTCGCGCCTCGAGCAGATGATCGGCATGGCCGGCCTGCCGATGACGGTGTCCTCCATCCGCGGCCAGATCGCCGGCGCCATCCAGCTCATCGTGCAGCTCTCGCGCCAGTCCGACGGCAAGCGCAAGGTCACCTCCATCGCCGAGATCACCGGGCTGGAAGGCGACATCATCCAGATGCAGGAGATCTACCGTTTCGTGCGCACCGGCACCGCCGCCGACGGCGCCGTGCAGGGCCATTTCGCCGCCACCGGCGTGCGCCCGCGCTTCCTCGCCCACCTCGCCAGCCTCGGCATCAAGCTGCCAGGCAACGCCTTCGACCCGTCCAATCCGCTGTGACGGCCATGTTTGATTTCGACCCGATCTATCTGGTCTATCTGCTGGTCGGCGTGTCGGCGGCGATGTTCGTCGAGGGCGTCTATCTGCTGTTCCACAACACCTCGTCCTACCGCAGGAACATCAACCGCCGTCTCAAGGTCATGGACGACAAGCCGGACCGCGAAAGCGTGCTGGTGCAGCTGCGCCGCGAGCGCGGGCTCACAGCCGGCGGCGACTACCGGCTGCCGCTCATCAACCTCAACCAGCTGGTGCTGCAGTCGGGGCTGACCATCGGCTTCACGCGCCTGCTGCTGTTCGTCGCCGCCGGCGTGGTCGCGGCGTTCGCGGGGGCCATGGTGTTCGACGGCGTGCTCTCGCATGCGGTTTTCGCCGGGCTGTTCGCCGGCCTGGTGCTGCCGTTTCTGGTGCTCAAGTTTTTGCGCGGGCGCCGACAGAAGAAGTTCTCCGCCCAGTTCCCCGACGCCGTCGACATCATCGTGCGCTCGTTGCGCGCCGGCCATCCGGTGCCGGTGGCCATCGCCATGGCGGCGCGCGAGATGGCCGACCCGGTCGGCAGCGAGTTCGGTATCGTCACCGACGAGATCACCTACGGCGCCGATCTGGAAACCGCGCTGCGCAACCTGTTCTTCCGCGTCGGCACCGACGACCTGCCGCTGTTCGTCACCGCGGTGGCGATCCAGGGCTCGACCGGCGGCAACCTTGGCGAGATCCTGGAGAACCTGTCCAAGGTGATCCGCGAGCGCTTCAAGATGCGGCGCAAGATCCGCGCGCTGGCGGCGGAAGGCCGCGCCTCGGCGCTCATCCTGTCCTCGCTGCCGGTCGGCATGTTCGCCGTTGTGCAGCTGCTGGTGCCGGACTTCTACGGCAGCGTCTGGGGCGAGAGCATGACCAAGATCGTGCTGGCCATGGCCTGCGGCTGGATGATGGTCGGCAATCTCATCATGTACCGCATGGTCAATTTCCGGGTGTGAGCATGGACAACATCGCCGCCACCCTCGGCCGCGTCTTCGGCGACAGCAACAGCATGCTGACCGCGCTGCTGATCTTCCTCGCCGCCGGCACCCTGGCCTTCGCGCTGATGGCGCTGACACGCGCGCGCAACGCGGTGAAGCGGCGCCGGGCGAGCATTTCCGCCGAGGGCGGAGCGGGCCATGCGCGCCGCTCGCTGCGCCATTCCAGCCTGCAGGCGGTGACGCGGCTGCTCGAATACACCACCAAGCACTACACCGGCGTCAACGACGAGAACATGCGCGCGCTGCGCCGGCGGCTGATCCAGGCCGGCATCTTCGACCCGCGCGGCGTTGCCCTTTTCTTCATCGGCCGCACCGCGCTGGCACTGGTGCTGGCCGGCGCCGCCTTCGTGCTGCTGCCGGCGTTCGGTGCGCCCGCCGGTTCGTTCTACTGGCTGATGGTGATCGTCGGCGGCATCGCCGGCTACATCGCGCCCAGCGTCTATGTCGACCGCCGCATCGCCGCGCGCCAGGTCGAGCACCGTTCCGGCTTTCCCGATTTCATGGACCTGCTGGTGGTCTGCGCCGATTCCGGGCTGTCGCTGGAGGCTTCGCTCGAGCGCGTCGGCCGCGAGCTGGGCGACAGCTACCCCTCGCTCACCGCCAACATCCACATGACCAATCTCGAGATCCGCGCCGGCCGCGCGCTCAAGGACGCGCTCGAGCGCTTCGCCAGCCGGCTGGCGCTGGAGGAGGCGCGCTCCTTCGCCACCCTGATCAACCAGTCGATCGACCTTGGCTCCTCGATCACCGACGCCATGCGGGTCTATTCCGACGACATGCGCCACAAGCGGCTGTCGCGCGCCGAGGAGAAGGCCTACGCGCTGCCGGCCAAGCTGTCGGTGCCGATGATGGTCTGCATCTTCCCGGTGCTGTTCGTGGTCATCCTGCTGCCGGTCTTCGTGCGCCTGCACGTCGGACACTATTTTTGAGCGCGCGCGCGCCCCGCGCGCCCGCGCGGGGCCGGGCGCGGCCGGGGGGCCGGGGACGCAACCAGCGAAGGACCAGACCTCGCCATGATCGAACGGCACCCCCCATCCCGCCCGCCGGCGCCCCGGCGGGCGACCCTGCCCGCCGCCGCGCCGAAGGAGGGTGAAGAGCTTCTTAACCCCTATCGCCTAGCGTGGCGGAACCCGGGGAAGGGGCCTGTGTAATGCGTATGTGGCTTTCTCGCACCGCAGTATTGGCGCTGGCTGGCCTCTGGCTGGCGGGCTGCAGCGCCTCGCACGGCCTGTTCGCCAAGACCGCCGGCGCCAACGCCGCCGACCCCAACGCCCCCTTTGCCGCCAACGCGTCGGCCACCGCCGGCGACGTGCCGCCGCCGCTGGGGGTGCCGGCGGAGGCCGAGAAGGGCCTGCTCGGCGCCGACCCCAACGACGACCTCTCGCTCGGCCGCAAGCAGTATCTGGCGCACAATTACGGCCTGGCCGAGCGTCATTTCCGCAAGGCGGTCGAGCTGCACCCGGACGACGCCGAGGCCTGGCTGGGACTGGCCGCCTCCTACGACCGGCTGCGCCGCTTCGACCTCGCCGACCGCGCCTACAAGCAGGCCATCGGCATCGTCGGGCCGACGGTGGCGATCCTCAACAACCAGGGCTTCTCCTACATGCTGCGCGGCGACTACCGGCGCGCCCGCGCCAAGCTGCGCGAGGCCCAGCGCAAGGAGCCGGGCAATAAGTACGTCGCCAACAACCTGCGCCTGCTCGAGGAGAGCGCGCGCAAGGGCAAGGGGATCAAGTAGGGCGGACGCCGCGGGTTCTTCTCCGCCGTCATGCCCGGGCTTGACCCGGGCATGCATGATGAAGCCAACGCGGAATTGCGGTCGTCATCGCCGGACGAAAGGCGAGCAGCGTCATCCTTGCAACAATGTCCCGGCGGTGTCGCTGGCGCGGGCCGGTGTTTCCCGACATGCTGTGCGCCCCTCCTGCGCGGTGCCCATCATCGACGACTTCCGCCGCGCACCGCCCGCGCGGTAACTTTTCCATTCCCGAAACCGAATTAATCTCATGCCGGACAATGACGGTCTGCACGATCGCACGGCGTTTCCAGTCAGGACCAGGGCGCTGCGCGCGAGACTCCGTCGGCCGACTGACTGTCCGGGCGCGGAGATCGCATGGCACTGACAGCTGAGAGCGCCGCCCGCTCCAATCCCGGGCTCGTGCTGCCGGGCGGCGGCGCCCGCGGCGCCTATCAGGCGGGTGTCCTGCACGCGATCTCCGACCTCCTGGGCGGGGAGCGCAATCCGTTTCCCGTCATTGTGGGCGCTTCGGTCGGTGCGGTGAACGCTGCGGTGATTGCCTGCCACGCCGACGATTACAAGGCCGGGATCAGGCATCTGGTCGATCTGTGGTCCACGATCCATACCTGCGATGTCTACCGGACCGACCTGCCGTCCATCGCGGCGTGCGGTCTGCGTTGGCTCTTGTCATTGACTCTCGGTGGCCTGGGCGTCGCCAATCCAAAATCGTTTCTGGACAATGAGCCGCTGGAGACGCTGCTCAATCGCCAGCTTGATCTGTCGCGGATCGGCAAGGCGATCGAAGGCGGCGCGCTGCGCGCCATCGGCGTCACCACCTCGAGCTACAGCCGCGGCTCCGCCATCACGTTCATCGAGAGTCGCAGCGACGTCGGCGGCTGGCAGCGCGAACGCCGGGAAGGACTGCTCCATCGCCTCACCATCGATCACCTGATGGCGACGCTCGCTTTGCCGTTTTTGTTCCCCGCCCGCCGTATCGGTCCCGAATATTTTGGCGACGGTTCGCTGCGACTCAGCGCACCCCTCAGCCCGGCAATTCGCCTGGGCGCCGATCGCATTCTGGTCATCGGCATTCGCGACCTGAAAAGAGACGTGGCGCCGGCCACGCCGGCCTCCTATCCGACCCTGGGCAATCTCGCCGGCTACATGCTCGATCTTATTTTCATGGACAGCCTCGAGGCCGACATCGAACGGTTGCAGCGTGTGAACGACACGATTTCACTGATGGACCCTGCGCAGCGGCGGCGGACGCCGCTGCGCACGATCGAAGTGATGACGATCGAGCCGTCCCGCGACCTGCGTGAAATCGCCGGCCGTCATGCACACGATCTGCCCTGGACGGTGCGCATGCTGATGCGGGGCATCGGCGCCTGGGATTCGGAGTGGCGTCTCGCCAGCTATCTGCTGTTCGAGCCGTCCTATATTCGTGAACTGATCGCGCTCGGCTACCGGGATGCGATGGCACGGCGCGATGCGCTGACACGATTCCTCGACCTCAACTAGCGGGCAATCGGAGTCGCCGCAGCGCCCGAGCGATGCAGGACCGTCAGCCCTGATGCAGGGGCGCCGCCTCGGAGTCGGGGGCCGGGAGCGGCCAGCCGTCCTGCCGGCGCCGCCACAGCAGGCCGACGCCAAACACCACCAGCAGTGCCGCCAGCATCGGCCGCACCCAGCCGCCCATCAGGAACAGCGGCACGGCCAGCGCAATGGCGAGCGCCGGCGCATAGGCCAGCGTCCATTTGCGGCGGCCGCGCGCGCGCTGGAACCACGGATAGATCAGCGAGAACAGCGACAGGATAATGAAGAACAGCGACCACTGCCGGGTCAGGAACAGGGTCAGGTCATCGCTGGTGGCGAGCGAGCGCGACAGGTTGACCTCCGCCACCGGTCCCAGCACCACGCCGAGAATCATCGGCGTCAGCGGAAAACCAAGCCGCACCATCACGTAGCCGATCACGCCGAAGATCAGCAGCGTCCAGAGGTCGAAACCGACATTGTTCAGCGAGAACACGCCGATCGCGCAGTAGGCGAGGATCACCGCCGCCAGCACATAGAGCGGCACCCGCATGATCAGCACGAACAGGCGCAGCGAAAACGACTGGCAGGCCACCATGATGAAATGAGCAAGGAAGAAGGCGACGATGATCGAATAGGCGAGCTTCGGCTGCGTGCTGATGAAGGTCGGGCTCGGCGCAATGTCGTGGATGAGCAGCGCGCCGAGCATCACCGCGGTCACCGCGTCGCCGGGAATGCCGAGCGCCATCATGGTGATCAGCGCGCCGCCGGCGGTGGCGTTGTTGGCCGATTCGGACGCGATGATACCGTCGGGTATGCCGGTGCCGAACTTTTCCGGATGGCGCGAGGCCTTCTTCGCCTGGTCGTAGGCGAGGATGTTTGAGATCGAGCTGCCGGCTGCCGGCAGCACGCCGACGAATACGCCGATCAGCGAGGAGCGCAGCCAGATCACCCAGCGCACGGCGATCGCCTTGATCGATTGCAGATGCTCGATCCGCACGCCGGCCGCGCCGCGCTCGGCCAGCGCCTCGGTCGCCGAGGCCGGGTCGCGCACGTCGGACATCAGCTGGCTGAAGGCGAACAGCCCGACTAGCACGGGCAGAAAGGCGAATCCCTGCTCGAGCGCGTCGACACCGAACGAGAAGCGGGCGACGCCATTGACCTGGTCCTCGCCGAAGCAGGCGACCAGAATACCAAACACGCCGGCGATCAGTCCCTTGAGCAGGTCCTCGTCGGACAGGCTGGCGGCGATGGTGAGCGCGAAGGCGACCAGCGAGAAGAAGTCCCACGGCCCGAACTCGAGCCCGATGCGGGCGAGCTGCGGCGCCAGCACCGACAGCAGCGCCGCGCTCAGCACCCCGCCGAAGAACGACGACCACACGCCGATGCCAAGCGCGAGGCCGGGCCGGCCCGCGCGCGCCATGGTGAAGCCGTCGAAGGTGGTGGCGACCGCCGACGGCGTGCCCGGGATGCCGGTGAGGATCGCCGACATCAGCCCGCCGGAGAGGCCGCCGACGAAGACGCCGAGCATGGTGGAGAGGCCCTGCACCGCCGGCATGCCGAAGGTGAAGGGCAAGGTGAGCACGATCGCCATGGCGATGGTGAAGCCGGGAATGGCGCCGGCGATCAGGCCGGCGACCACGCCGACCGTCATCAGGACCAGGTTGTGGATTTCGAAAACCGCTCCGAACGCCGCGATCAGGTTGTCGAAATGCTGCATCGTGCGTTTCGCCGCCTCAGATTTGGACGAGCCGGCCGGCGGGCAGGATGACCTCGAGAGCGTAGGTGAACACCAGCCACATGAAGCCGATCGACGCGACCGCGATAGTGACATGGCGCAACTGCGCGCGCAGCGTTCGTTCGCCGACTACCGCCTGCACCGTCCAGACGAACAGGATGCCGCCGACCAGCATGCCGAGATAAGGCAGCGTCACCAGGAAGAGAAAGAACAGCCCGTAGCACAGCAGCGGGTTGCGGTAATAGGCGAGCCAGCCGCGCAGGCTGCCGCCCGACCCGGGCGTGCCGCCGCGCACCAGCGAGCGGATGAGATAGATGGCGCAAAGCGCAAACAGGATGATGAGGACAAAGCGCGGCCAGGCGCTCGAGGCCATGGTCGCGTAGGGTGTGCGCCGCCACTGGAAGGTGTCCCAGAAGAGCACGCCTCCCGCGACCAGCAGCGCCGTCGCCACGACGGTATCCCGGTTAAGACGGCGCACCCCTCGGCTCCCTCCGCCGCGGCGAGCGAGGCGACACGCGCGGCTTCAGGGCCGACGCGCGCCACCTGCTCCGGCTCCCTCCACTTATTTCTTCTTGTACATGCCGATCGAGATCGCGAGCTTCTCGTACTGGTCGTACGACTTCTTGAAGAAGGCGGCGTATTCGGCCGGCCCCTTGAACACGACCGACGTCCCCTTGGCATTGAGCGCGCCCTCGACCGCCTTACTGTGGGCGGCCTTGTCGATGATGCCTTCCCAGTACTTGATCACCTCGGGCTTGGTGCCCTTCGGCGCGACGATGCCGCGGGTCAGCCCGTAGACGACGTCGACGCCCTGCTCCTTCAGCGTCGGCAGGTCGGGCGCCAGCGGATCACGTTTCTCGGCGGCGATGCCGAGGCCCTTGATCGAATTCTCCTTCATGTACTCCTTGGCGGTGAGGATGTTCATCTCGCCAAGCTCGATGTTCTTGGCCAGTAGCGCCGTCAGGCGCTGACGGGTCCCCTCATACGGCACGTACTTGAACTTGATATTGGCCGCGTCCTCGATCAGCAGGAACACGAACTGGCTGGTGGAGCCGAGCGTCACGCCGGCAGTGACGGTGCCGGGCGCCTTCTTGGCGGCAGCGACGAGGCCCTTCATGTCCTTGTACGGCGTGCCCGCATTGGCGCCGATGACCGACGGCGTGTAGGAGACGCTGGCGATCGGGTCGAAGGCGTCCCAGGTGAAGTTCACGCGGCCGGCGAGATAGCTGATGATGGCGCTGTCGTGGATGGCGAACAGCGTGCAGCCGTCCGGCTCCGATGCCTTGGCGTCCTTGGCGCCCTTGTTGCCGCCCTGGCCGCCGACGTTGACCACCTGCAGTTTCGGTTTCGCGCCTTCCTTGTTGGCCTCGTCGGCGAGCAGGCGGAAGATGATGTCGGTGTCGCCGCCCGCGCCCCAGGGCACGATCAGCTTGGCGGTGCTGCAGGGCAGATCGAGGGCCTGCGCGGGTGAGGCGGCCACGGCCGCCAGTGCCGAAACGGCGGTCGCAATCGCGAGAAGCGGTGTTTTGTAACGCATCGGAACATTCTCCCTCGTTCGCTCAGGGGCAGCGTAGCCACCGGGTCAGCCATTGGCCAGCGGATTTTCCGCAATGCGGGACACTGAAACCCGCGCCGGCGCGGCCGGTGGCAGGCGCCGGCGATTGCGCAGCGCCGCGCGAAACAGCAGGCGTGGCGTTGATCGGGATCAAAACCCCGGCAACCGGCATGCACGATGCAGGACGCATGACGGGGACGTCCGGTGTCGCCGCGATCCCGCCGGCGCATCCGCCGTGCAGGGTGGTGCCCCGTCCGTGCCTGGCGCGTGACGTTGATGCGCCATGGCGGCGGGGCGGGGAAGCGCGCAGGGCGGATCGACCTGCTTGCCGGATGCGCGCTAGATTGGGCGCTCAAGAGGGATCATCGCATGCCGGGCCCGTCCAAGATCAATCCCAACCCGTTCACCACGCGGCCCGAGATCGAGGGCACTTTCGGCGTGGTCGCCTCGACGCACTGGATCGCCACCGCGGTCGGCATGAGCGTGTTGGAAAAGGGCGGCAACGCCTTCGATGCCGCGGTCGCCACCGCATTCACCCTGCAGGTGGTGGAGCCGCATCTCAACGGGCCGGGCGGCGACGTGCCGGTCATTCTTAATGACGTGCGCAGGCGCGCGCCCGAAGTGATCTGCGGGCAGGGGCCCGCGCCGGCCGGCGCCACCATCGCCCATTATCGCAAGCTCGGCCTCGACATGGTGCCGGGCACCGGACTGCTGGCGGCCTGCGTGCCCGGCACCTTCGACACCTGGATGCTGCTGCTGCGCGACTACGGCACCATGCCGCTCACCGACGTGCTGGCGCCGGCGATCGCCTACGCGCGCGACGGCCATCCGCTGGTCGAGCGCGCCACCGCGACCATCGCCACCGTCGAGGATCTGTTCCGCGAGCACTGGCCGACTTCGGCGGCGGTCTATCTGCCCGGCGGCAAGGTGCCCCCGCCCGGCACGCTGTTCACCAACCGCGCGCTGGCCGACTGCTACGCGCGCATCCTGCGCGAGGCGGAAAGCGCCGGCGGCGACCGCGTCCGCCAGATCGAACGCGCCCGCCAGACCTGGTCGCAGGGCTTCGTGGCCGAGGCGATCGACGCCTTCTGCCGCACGCAGGAGATCATGGACGTCTCCGGCGAGCCGCACCGCGGCGTGCTCACCGGCGCCGACATGGCGGCGTGGCAGGCAACGGTCGAGGCGCCGCTCACCCTCGACTACGGCCGCTACACCGTGTGCAAGGCCGGCGTCTGGAGCCAGGGACCGGTGCTGCTGCAGCAGCTCGCGCTGCTGAAGGGTTTCGATCTCGACGGCCTCGATCCGGCGGGTCCGGACTTCATTCATGCGCAGGTCGAATGCGCAAAGCTCGCCTACGCCGACCGTGAAAGTTTCTACGGCGATCCCGATTTCGTCGACGTGCCGGTCGCGACGCTGCTCTCCGACCGCTACAACGAGGAGCGCCGCAAGCTGGTGACCGACAAGGCCTCGCTGGCGCAGCGGCCCGGCTCGATCGAGGGCTTCGGCGCGGTGATCGCGCTGCGCCGGGCCGAGGGCGTGCGCGCCGCCGTCGGCCGCCTCGGCGCCGGCGAGCCGACCGTCGGCCGCCTCGGCGAGGTCGCCGGCGACACCGTGCATTTCGACATCGTCGACCGCGCTGGCAACATGGTGTCGGCGACGCCGTCGGGCGGCTGGCTGCAGTCGTCGCCGGTGATCCCCGAGCTCGGCTTCGGGCTCGGCACCCGCGCGCAGATGTTCTGGCTCGACGACACCCATCCGGCCGCGCTCAGGCCGGGCAAGCGCCCGCGCACCACGCTGTCGCCGAGCTTCGCGCTGCGCGACGGCGAGCCCTACATCGCCTGGGGCTCACCCGGCGGCGACCAGCAGGACCAGTGGACCACGCAGTTCTTCCTGCGCCACGTGCATGCCGGGATGAACCTGCAGGAAGCCATCGACGCGCCGGCCTGGCACTCCGAACACTTCACCAGTTCGTTCTGGCCGCGCACCGCGCGGCCCGGCGTGCTGGTGGTGGAATCGCGCGTCGGCGAGGCGACCATCGGCGAACTGCGCAGGCGCGGGCACGAGGTCGAGGTCGGCCCGGCCTGGTCGGAGGGACGGCTGACCGCGGCCTCGCGGGTCGGACCGCGCCGCCGAGCCGGCGCCAATCCGCGCGGCATGCAGGGCTACGCCGCCGGGCGCTGACCGCCGCGCGCGGCGGACGGCGCCGTCGTCCGCTACGAGCCGACGCGCAGCGGCGCGTTGAGCTTGCGCAGCGCCGACAGCACGCTCAGCGCGGTGATGCGGCCGGTCCTGGGATTGTCGCTCGGGATGTTCTCAATGGTCATGTCGAGGCGCGCGGAGTCGGCATCGACGACGATGCGGTGGGTGTTGCGCACCACCGTCGGGTCGGCCCAGATCTCGAGCATCGTCTTGTCGGGGCCGATGCCGGCCAGCGACAGCGCCACCGCGACATTGAGATTGGCGGGAAAGCCCTTGGCCGCTTCGCGCGCGGTGCCGCTGAATACGCGCATCGGCTCGCGGCACTGCGTGATGTCGATGCCGTGCTCGACCAGATAGGGCGCGCCGAGCAGGCCGGCGATCGGCTTGCGCGTGACCATCGTCACCGAATGGATCTGGCCTTCCGCCGCGGCGCCGACGGCGTCGAGCCCGAGCAGGGCGCCGGTCGGCACGATGATGCGGCCGTGGCCGCTGCGGGCGAGCTCGATCAGCCCGGGATGGGAGAGCAGCGCGCCCACGCTCACCACCATGGCGGTCTTGCCGGCGGCCAGCACCGGCCGCACCACCTGGTCGAGCACGGCGGCGGGGGCGCATTCCACCACGACGCTGGCCAGGCCCGGCAGCTGGTCGAGCTCGCAGACGGGAACGTGCACCGGCAGCCGGTCGAGTTTTTCGCGCGCCTTGGCCTGGTCGCGGGCGGCGACGGCGGTAAGCCGCATGCCGGGGATCGCGCCCTGCGCCAGTGCGCGGGCGAGCGTCAGCCCGATGGCGCCGAGTCCGGCGATCGCGACCGTCATATCCCCGCGCTGGGTCGACTGGTGGTGTTCGGGTGCCATTTCAGTTTTCCGCCTGCGAGCATCAGGTTGTTATCCCGTTTGTCGACCAGCGGGAAGCCGGTCGTGCCCGCGTGGTGCGGCCGCGCCTGCCGGAGACGACGCAGGTTTCCCGCCCGTCGATCAGACTGGCATCGGCGGATTTTCTCCATAAATAGGGGTGTAATGCATCATTCGGGGGCGGCGCCCCATCGTCATTCGATCACGAGGATATTGCGCCCATGTTCGCATCCATCCGCAGGCTGATTGCCGAGGTCGGCGACGACCCCAAGGAGAGCGGCCGCTTCGACGAGAACGATTACCGGCTCGCCGCCGCCGCGCTCCTGGTGCACGCCGCCCGCATCGACGGCCAGTTCGACGACAGCGAGCGCGACAAGCTGCGCGAGCTGATCCGCGCGCGCTTCAAGCTCGACGACGCCGACGCCGACGCGCTGCTCGCCGAGGCCGCTGCCCTGGAGCAGGAGGCGGTCGATCTCTACCAGTTCACCACCCGGCTCAACCGCGCGCTCGACGACAAGGGCCGCGCCCGCGTCATCGAGATGATGTGGCAGGTGGTCTATGCCGACGGCAGCATCTCCGAATTCGAGGACAATCTGATCTGGCGCGCCGCCGACCTGCTGCACGTGCCGCGCCGCGAGCGCATCGCGCTGCGCAATCGCGTGGCGAATGACGGCGCATGAGCGTTCTGCGCCCGGTCACCGTCATCACCGGCGCCTCGGCCGGCATCGGTGTGGCGCTGGCGCGCGTGTTCGCGCGGCACGGCCACGAGCTCGCGCTGGTGGCCCGCCGCGAGCAGCGCCTGCATGCGCTGGCCGACGAGATCGCGGCGACCGGCGCACCGCGGCCCATCGTCATCGCCGTGGATCTGGCGGCGCCGCAGGCGGCGGTGCGCATCGGCGAGGCGCTCACGCGCGCGGGCGCCGAGCCGCAATACGTGGTCAATAATGCCGGCTTCGGCCTGCTCGGCCTTGCGCAAGCGCACGACCGCGCGGAAGCGCTGGCGATGATCGACGTCAATGTGCGCGCGCTCACCGAACTGTCGCTCGCCTTCGTCGACAGCCTGGCGCGCCACCACGGCGGGCTGCTCAATGTCGGCTCGCTGGCCGGCTTCCTGCCCGGCCCGGGCATGGCGGTCTATTACGCCAGCAAGGCCTATGTGCTCTCCTTCAGCGAGGCGCTGCACGGCGAGCTGCGCGCGCGCGGCGTGCGCGTGACCGTGCTCTGCCCCGGCCCGGTGACGAGCGAATTCGCCGAACGCGCCGGCGCCGCCGGCGGGCGGCTGTCGCCGGATATCCTCTCCGCCACCGCCGAGCGGGTGGCCGAGCAGGGCTACCGCGGCCTCATGCGCGGCCGCCGTCTGGTGGTGCCGGGCGCGGTCAACAAGGTCGTGGCCTTCATCGTGCCGCTGGTGCCGCGCCGCCTGCTGCTCAAGCTGGTCGGCCGCCGCCAGAGCCGGCGGCGGGCGGCGGACCGCGCCTAGCCGGCGGTGCCGCGGGATGTTGCAAAGCCGGGCAAAGCAGTTAGTACTCGGGCGGCGCGCGCCAATGCGCCCCGAACCGCCATGCTGAAGCCGGTCCTCATCATCCTCCACCAGGAGCATTCCTCGCCCGGCCGCGTCGGCCAGATGCTGGGCCAGCTCGGCTATCCGCTCGACATCCGCCGGCCGCGCTTCGGCGACGCGCTGCCGCCGACCATGGACGAGCACGCCGGCGGGGTGATCTTTGGCGGTCCGCAGAGCGCCAACGACACTGAAGACTTCGTCAAGGCGGAGACCGACTGGATCGGCGTGCCGCTGCGCGACAACAAACCCTTTCTCGGCATCTGCCTCGGCGCGCAGATGATGGCGCGCCATCTCGGCGCGCGCGTGTTTCCGCACCCGCAGGGCCACGCCGAGGTCGGCTATTATCCGATCAGTCCGACCGACGCCGGCCGCGCCATCTGCGCCGAATGGCCGGACCACGTCTATCAGTGGCACCGCGAGGGCTTCGAGCTGCCGGCCGGCGGCGAATTGCTGGCCAAGGGCGAGGACGCCTTCACCGTGCAGGCGTTCCGCTACGGCACCGGCTATGCGCTCCAGTTCCATCCCGAGGTCACGCACGCCATGATGTATCGCTGGCTGGTGCGCGGCGCGCATCGCATGGAACTGCCGGGCACGCGCCCGCGTGCCGCGCACATCGCCGACCGCGCAGTGCACGATTTCGCCTCGCGCCGGTGGCTCAGCGCCTTCCTCGACCACTGGATCGGCCGCCGGCCGGCCGCTGCCGTCGGCGTCGCTGCGTCCTGAGGCTGCGCTGCGCGTTCCTCATTGCGCGGGAGGCGGTGATCGTCGATGCCGCCGCGGGTCGGGGCGTGATGTCGGCGGCTTGCTCTTGCGTAAACAAGTTTGCTCCGAGCAAACAAAAAGCCCGCCTTCGCTGATGCTACGGCGGGCAACCTTCGTAGCCTATGGCCTGGGCGTTTTCTCAATCAAAAGATCCAGGGCTTCGACATGTTCCTTTTCCTCGTCGGCAAACTCTTTGCCAAGGCGCCGAACTTCTGCATCCTGGCTTTTCTCCGCCGCCGTCTGATAATAATTCATGCCGCGGATTTCATTCTCACGGGCGTATTCCAGGGCATGATAGGGTGTCATCAGGTAATCCACACCATCGTCATCGCCGACTTCGTGAGACACCCGCCAACGGAATTCCCAGGAATTCAGTTTGCGGAGCTCCACATGCTTGGCTCGTTCGGCAATCTCATCGCCATGCATTTGTGAAAAGCGGACCATGTCACGGAAGACCTTGGCGGTATCGAAGTTGAGGTGCGCCTCCATCATGTCCGCCAACTCATGGTAGCGCTCCTGCGCTTCCCGCTCGAGGGCGATGGCGTGGGCAAGAAATTCGGACAAAGAATATTTCATGAAGGTGTCCTCTTAGGCATTGCTGCGCGAACCCTACTCTGTCATTGGCCCAGTGTCAGCAGTGCCGAATGTCGCTGAGGGTCATTAGCGGACATTGCGTGATGGCTTGTGCATGTCCGCTTTACCCCCGAAAGCAGACTTCGCCAGCGCGATTGGTGGCCGCAGGTTGATCGCCGACTGCGTCAGCCGGTAGAGCGCGACGAGCTCACGCCACGAATAGTGCCGGGTGAAGCGGCCGCACATGCGGCCAGCTTAGCCGGTGGCCGTCCGACCGGGGAACGAAGCGAACCTCGCGACAGATGAGGCGGCTCAGGCCATCGGATCGAACAATGATTTAATTCGATCCCAAAAATTCATTTCGTGCCGCGTACTGAAGTGGCTCATGGATCCTTGGCCGCCATGTGGTCACCCGCGGAAAATCGGGCCTACCTGTTGAAAACCTGGCCTACTGAAAAGGCTTTGTATGTAAGGATTTAGTTGGTGGAGCCGAGGGGATTTGAACCCCTGACCTCCTCATTGCGAACGAGGCGCTCTCCCAGCTGAGCTACGGCCCCGCCATGACGGCAACGGCACCGCAGCCGTTGCGAAAAAGTGCGGCGAGTGGGGCCATTTAGGACCGGGGCCGGGACCTGTCAAGGATTCCGGCCTCGCCGCCGCGGCCCTCCCCCTTTTCCTCCGACAGCCGAGCGGCTATACGGCGGCCAGCCGATGGAGCCCGAAAATGAATCCCTTTCTTTGGCTGATTAGCACCATCATCGACATTTACATCTGGATCCTGATCGCGTCGGCCGTGCTGTCCTGGCTGGTCGCCTTCAACGTGGTCAATACGCGCAATCCGATCGTCCATAGCATCGGCGACTTCCTCTACCGCATCACCGAGCCGGCGCTGCGGCCGATCCGCAACATGCTGCCCCATCTCGGCGGCATCGATATCTCGCCGGTGATCCTCATCCTCGGGCTCCTGTTCGTGCGCCAATTCATTTTCTGGCTTTATATCCGGCTGTTCATCTAGGCGGTGCCGTCAACTGCGCCCTGGCAGCTCGTTCCCGGCGGCGTTGCGCTTGCCGTGCGATTGACGCCCAGGGGCGGGCGCGATGCCATCGACGGTGTCGAAGCGCTTGCCGACGGCCGCTGCGTGCTGAAGGCGCGGGTGCGCGCCGCGCCGAGCGAGGGCGAAGCCAACGCGGCGCTCATGCGGCTGATCGCCAAGGCGGCGGGCGTGCCTCCGCGCGACGTCGCGCTCGCGGGCGGAGCGACCGCGCGCGTCAAGCGGCTGGTCGTTTCGGGCGACGGTCCAACCATCGTGGCAGCGCTGGAGAAGATCGTGGGACGGCCATGAGTCCCGGATTTGTCATGGCCGGACAAAAGGCGCGAAGCGCCGTCTTTATGGCTCTTGTCCCGGCCATCCCGATTCAATAGGCAAGGCGTCGTCACTCCAAGCGTCATCGCCGGGACGCACCGGCGATGACCAAAACAAAACAAGGTCGGAGCCAAATGACCGCGACCATCATCGATGGCAAGGCCATCGCCGCCGATTTGCGCGCCAAGGTCGCCGGCGAAGTCGCGCGCGTGAAATCCGCGCACGGAATCGAGCCCGGCATTGCGGTGGTGCTGGTCGGCGACGATCCGGCCAGCAATGTCTATGTCCGCACCAAGAGCCGGATGGTGGCGGAAGCCGGCATGCGCGCCTTCGACCACAAGCTGCCGGCGGAGACGGCCGAAGCCGACCTGCTGGCACTCATCGGCAAGCTCAATGCCGATCCCGCGGTCAACGGCATCCTGGTACAGTTGCCGCTGCCCAGGCAGATCGATTCGCAGAAGGTCATCGCCGCCCTCGACCCGGGCAAGGACGTCGACGGCTTCCATCCGATCAATGTCGGCCGGCTGGCCAGCGGCCTGCCCGCGCTGGTGCCGTGCACGCCGCTCGGCTGCGTGCTGCTGGCCAAGTCGGTGCATGCGTCGCTTGCCGGCATGGAGGCGGTGGTGATCGGCCGCTCCAACATCGTCGGCAAGCCCGTGGCGCAACTGCTGCTGGCGGAGAATGCGACGGTGACCATCGCCCATTCCAGGACGCGCGACCTGCCGGCCGTGTGCCGGCGGGCCGACCTGCTGGTCGCCGCCATCGGCAAGCCGGAGATGGTACGCGGCGACTGGATCAAGCCGGGTGCCACGGTGATCGATGTCGGCATCAACCGGGTGCCGGCCCCGGACGGCGGCAAGCCGCGTATCGTCGGCGACGTGGCGGCGGAGGCGCGCGACGTTGCCGGCGCGCTGACGCCGGTGCCTGGCGGCGTCGGGCCGATGACGATCGCCTGTCTGTTGGTGAACACGCTGCGCGCCGCCTGCGCGCAAAAGGGCGTGGAAGCGCCCGGCGTCTGATCCTCATCCTCAAGAGTTGCCCGGAGTGCGGCGTCACCGCAAGTCAGCGCCGGCAGAGTTGCGCACTTACTATTCCGATCTCCGAGATCGGTGGATGAAGGCTCTTGAAGTCCCGGCCTGATGGATGGAGACGCACAGCTTCGCTGCGCTCCTCACCATGGGGATGAAAGTTTCAAATTTTAGGAAAGCTCAGCTCTGCCAGGCGTAGGCGACCTTGTCGAGCGTCTTGGGTCCGAAGCGCTCGGAGGAGCGGGCGACGGCGCGGCCGCCGAGCGCGCGATAGAATTCCACCGCCGACTCATTGTCGGACAGGGCCCATACCACCAGGCTCTTCAGGCCGCTCTGCATCAGGTCCTTGCGCGCGGCGTTGAACAGGCGGCGGCCGAAGCCCAATCCCTGGAACTCGGGCCGCAGGTAAAGCTCGTACACCTCGCCGTCATAAAACAGGCTGCGCGCGCGATTGCGTCCGTAATTGGCATAGCCGGCAACCTGCTCGCCGAACTGCAAGATGGTGATGCGGCTGCCCTTGCGGATGGCCGAGTCCCACCAATCCGGTCCGCGCCTGTTGATCAGCTTCTCGAGCTCGTTGCCGGGGATGATGCCCTGATAGGCCGCGCGCCATGCCTCGTCATGGGTCTCCGCGACGTCCATCGCGTCGGCGGCCTTGGCGCGGCGAATCTCTATGAGGGTCGTGCTCATTTGCGAATACAAGCAACGAACCCGGGGCCCTTCAAGCCCTATGATTAACGATGGGTTAATGGTGTGGATTACTGGCCACAGCTGAACGATAATACGGCGGCGGAGGCTGGCAAATTTGCGCACCGATCGCCCGCACGCGGCGGCAGCGGCGGGGTGTGCTGTTATGGGACACCCGCTGCGCTGCGCCCTCCTTACCCCGCGAGGGCGGATGTGATTCGCCGGGCGACATCGCAAGCAGCGCGGCCTTGAATTGCGCGAAGCACTTGCCCGGACTCGTGTTCTCCGCTTGCGGGGAGGGACCTATACGGTCTCGGCTTCCTTCTTGCGCTCTTCCTTCTTGCGCTCGTTCTCGTCGAGCAGCTTTTTGCGCAGGCGGACCGACTTCGGCGTCACCTCGACCAGTTCGTCGTCCCCGATATAGGCGAGCGCCTTTTCCAGCGTCATGCGGATGGGCGGGGTGAGGCGGACCGCCTCGTCCTTGGAGGTGGTGCGGATGTTGGTCAGCTTCTTGCCCTTGAGCACGTTGACAACGAGATCGTTGCCGCGGGTGTGCTCGCCGACGATCATGCCGGTGTATACCTTCCAGCCCGGCTCGATCATCATCGGGCCGCGGTCTTCCAGGTTCCACAGCGCATAGGCCACCGACTCGCCCTGGTCGTTGGAGATCAGCACGCCGTTGCGCCGGCCCTGGATCGGTCCCTTGAACGGGGCGTAGCAGTGGAACACGCGGTTCATGATGGCGGTGCCGCGGGTGTCGGTGAGCAGTTCGCCCTGATAGCCGATCAGCCCGCGCGTCGGCGCGTGGAAGACGAGCCGCTGGCGGCCGCCGCCGGACGGCTTCATCTCCATCATCTCGGCTTTGCGCTCCGAAAGCTTCTGCACTACGACGCCGGAATGCTCCTCGTCGAGGTCGACGACGACCTCCTCGATCGGCTCCAGCGTCTCGCCGGTTTCCTCATCCTCACGCAGCAACACCTTGGGCCGCGATACCGAAAGCTCGTAGCCCTCGCGCCGCATGGTCTCGATCAGGATGCCGAGCTGCAATTCGCCGCGCCCGGCCACTTCCATGGAATCTTTCTCGTCGCTCTCGCGCACGCGCAGCGCCACGTTGCCTTCCGCCTCGCGCAGCAGGCGGTCGCGGATCATGCGGCCGGTGACCTTGTCGCCCTCGGTGCCGGCAAGCGGCGAATCGTTGACACGGAAGATCATCGCCAGCGTCGGCGGATCGATTGGCTGCGCCGGCAGCGGCGTCTCCACCTCCGGCGCGCAGATGGTGTGGGCGACGGTGGCGTCGGGCAGACCGGCCACGGCGACGATGTCGCCGGCCTGGGCTTCCTCCACCGGCACGCGCTCGAGGCCGCGGAACGCCAGCACCTTGGTGATGCGGCCCTGCTCGATCAGCTTGCCGTCATGGGAGAGCACCTTTACCGGCAGGTTGGGCTTCGCCACGCCGGAGGTAATGCGGCCGGTGACGATGCGGCCGAGATAGGGATTGGCTTCGAGGATGGTGCCGAGCAGCCGGAACGGACCTTGCTCCACCACCGGCGGCGGGACGTGGCTGAGCACGAGATCGAACAACGGCTGCATGCCGTCGTCGTGCGAGCCTTCCAGCGACGTCGCCATCCAGCCCTGCTTGGCCGAGCCGTAAAGAATCGGAAAGTCGAGCTGCTCGTCGCTGGCGTCGAGCGCTGCGAACAGGTCGAACACCTCGTTGACGACCTCCGTCGGGCGGGCGTCGGCGCGGTCGACCTTGTTGATGACGACGATGGGCCTGAGACCCATTTTGAGTGCCTTCGACACCACGAACTTGGTCTGCGGCAGCGGGCCCTCGGCGGCGTCGACCAGCACCAGCGCGCCGTCCACCATGTTGAGGATGCGCTCCACCTCGCCGCCGAAATCGGCGTGGCCGGGGGTATCGACGATGTTGATGCGGGTGTCCTTCCATACCACCGAGGCCGCCTTGGCCAGGATGGTGATGCCGCGCTCGCGCTCGAGATCGTTGGAGTCCATCGCCCGCTCGGCGACCTTCTGGTTCTCGCGGAACGAGCCGGACTGCTGCAGCAGCCGGTCGACCAGGGTGGTCTTGCCGTGGTCGACGTGGGCGATGATGGCGACGTTGCGCAGATTCATAAGGGTTCCAGAAACCAAAGCGCGGGCCGCCTGGGGCCCGCGACGCGACACTGTTGCGGCGCAATATAGTCATCAAAAGGGCAAACGCAATGCGAGGACGCCCGGCGCGGCGCCGTTATTTCGCCGGTATGACGGGCAGCAGCAGGTAAGGCATCTGACCGGCGGCAAAGTGCAGGGTGTTGGTGCCGCCGAAGATCTGCGGCGGCCGGTCCTGCGGGTTGGTGTGACTGAAGGGACCGACGCCTTTCATCGGGTAGGGCGCGTGCGGCAGCGCGGCGTCGGTGCCGTCATATTCGTAGTCCTTGCCGCGCACCGAGAGCGCGAGGCGGTAACCCTTCGGCACCACGATGCATGTCGGCCAGATCTCGACGTCGAGTTCGACCGGCTCGCCGGGCATGAGCGGCCATTCCTCGTCGTGGGTGTGCCAGGGCCGGTAAGGCAGGGACCTGTCCGGATCGCGCTTGCGGTGCGAGGCGCGCAGCCAGCCCAGCCCGATCGGGACGCGTGGATCATTGGTGCCGGCGAAGACCACTTCCTTGCCGTCGGGCGCATACAGCCGCAGCACCAGAAACAGATCGGCGTCGGTGGTGTCCGACGACACGAAGAGCCTGGCGGCGACCGGACCCGTGATCTCCGTTTCTTCGGTGAACGGTGCGGTCGAGAATGTCAGTCCCGCGCCGGTCGTTGGGTAGGCGAGCGTTGTCTCGTCCGCAGGCTCTTCCGTGCCCAGTCCCCGATCGGGCCGCAGGTAGAACCTGGTCCATTGCGTGCGCGCCAGCGGCCATTCATTTTCGGCGCGCGGCACGAATTTTTCGCCGGGATGGCGGATATTGAGCATCACCTTCGGCTGTTTGTCCCAGCCGTTGTCCTCGCCCTTGAGGAAATGCGCGAAGAAACGCCGTTGCAGGTCCTGCCCGTATTTGGCGTAGAACAGCGTGAAGTGCGTGTCGCCGTGCACCTCCAGCCATTTCTGCTTGGAGGCGGCGCGCGAGAAACCTTCGAAGTTGCCGCGCGTGTGCAGCCCCATGCCGCCCCAGTTGGCGGCCGACAGGAACGGCGTTTCGATCTCTGCGAAATCCGGCATGCGCCCTTTGTAGAAGTCATCGATCAGGCGGTGGCGCAGCGCCTCGCCGTCGCAGTCGGCGCGGTTGCTGGCGAGTTCGGCTTCCGACAGCGTTTCCGGTCCTGCCACCGGCTCGCCGGTGACGACACTTTTCGGGCCGCGTGCGCCGACGCCATGCTGCACCGCCGTCACCTGGCGCGGATACCAGCTCGAGAAGAAATCAGAGAGGATGCCACCGTGGCGGCACAGCTCGCGATAGTAGTCGGATGCACCCTCCCAGATGCACAAGGCGGCAAGGTGCTTTGGTTTCAGCGGTGCCGCCTGCCACTGGTTCATCGAATAGTACGAGATGCCGTGAATGCCGACCTTGCCGTTCGACCACGGCTGCACGCCGGCCCAGTTGACACAGGCCGCAATGTCCAAGGCCTCGCGCGGCGACCAGACGTCCAGATAGCCCGGCGAGCGGCCGGCGCCGCGCGAATCCACGCGCAGGCAGACATAACCGTCGGGCACCCATTTTTCCGGGTCGAACAGTTCCCAGTTCTGGTACTTGTTGCTGGACCCCTCCTTGATATCGGGGTGTGCCGCGGTCATGCGCATCCAGGCGCTCTTGTAACCCTCCTGCATGGCGAGCCCCTTGGCGTAGGGGCCGTAGCTCATGATGACGGGGTACATGCCGTCTTTCAGGGGGCGAAACACGTCGGCGCGCAGCACCACCCCGTCGTCCATCTCAATCGGCACGTCCCAGTCGTTGCGCATGCCGTCACGCGCTTCGCTGCGGAAATCGCTCATGGTCTCGTCCGCTGACTGGAACTGAAAGATGATGGCGGGAGGCGGCGGCCGGCTCTATGCTTCACCAGCGGAGAACGACCGACAAGAGGGTCTCATGCTCAAGCTCTATCACGGCAGGACATCGGTGTGCTCGGTCAAGGCGCGGCTGGTATTCGCGGAAAAGGGCGTGGAGTTCGACAGCCAGCTGATGACGCTGCAGGGCGACCAGCACGACCCCGCCTATATGAAGCTCAACCCCAACGCGGTGGTGCCGACGCTGGTACACGACGACAAGGTGATCATCGAGTCGACCGTGATCATGCACTATATCGACGACCTGTTTCCCGACCCGCCCTTGATGCCGCGCGATCCTTATGCCCGCAGCAAAGTGCACATGACGACCAAGCTGATGGACGAATACGTGCACAATTGTTGCACCGTGCTTACCTTCGCCACCGCCAACCGGCAGAGGCTGCTGAAGAAGAGCGCCGAGCAACTGGAAGCCGAGCTTGCCAAGTCGCCCAGCAAAGCGCGCGCCGAGGTCAAGCGGCAGGTCTATCACCACGGTCTGGACGCGCCGGTGGTGGTCGATGCCTTGCGGCATCATCAGAAACTGCTCAACCGGATCGACGCCGCGATGCAGGAAGGACCGTATATCGCCGGCAGCGAGTACTCGCTCGCCGACATCGCGGCCACGCCCTATATCTGGCGTCTGACCAAGCTGCGGCTCTCCAGGCTCTGGGATGATCGGCCGGGTGTCGCGCGCTGGTACGAGCGCGTCCAGCAGCGGCCGTCATTCGAAAAAGCCGTGGAAGGCTGGCTGACGCAGACCGAGCACGACCGCTACGCCACGTTCGAGCCCGATCCCTGGCCGAAGGTGAGCGCGCTGCTGCAGGCGGCGTAAGTTTTTTGCGTCGTCAAGCTCCGGCGGCGCGGCCCCACGGACCGGGTCGCCAGCCGCGCGGCGCGGCGTCGTTGAGCATCATCATCTCGGCGATGGTCTCCGAGGTGATGAGGCCGGTGAGCCGCCCGCCGGCGTCGACCACACCCACGCCGGGCACCGACTTCTCCTGCAGCAGCCTGAACGCCTGCTCCAGGGTGGCGCGGTGGCTGATGGTGGGGAAGTCGGGACTCATGGCGTCGGCGACCTGCGCATCGGGACCGAGTTGCTTGAGCGCCTTGATGAGTGCACCGCGGTCGAGGATGCCGGCCGGCTTGCCGGCGCCGTCAACGACCGGGAATTCGCCCTGGCTGGTCTGCAACAGGGTCTGCACGGCGTCGTCGATATGTGCCCCGGGGGACAGTGTGGCGAATTGAGTCATCATCGCGTGGCTCACCGGCACACCGCGCGAGACCGCGCGCAACGCCACCATGTGCGCTTCCGACGAAGCGGCGAGATAGACGAAGATGGCGATGAAGATGAGGATCGGATTGTACAGCAAGCCAAGGAAGCCGAGGGCGAAGGCGACGAACTGTCCGATGGAGGCGGAGATTTCGGTCGCCCGCACATAACCCATGCGGCTGGCCAGTGCGGCGCGGAGAATACGGCCGCCGTCCATCGGGAACGCCGGGATCAGGTTGAACAAAGCCAGGAACAGATTGACGATCGCCAGCCGGTCGATCATCGACACTTGCGTGTTGCCGATGGCTGCGGCGTTGGCAGGCGCCAGGTTGGCGCCGACGACGTAGACCAAGAGCAGCGTGATCACGATATTGACCAGCGGCCCGGCGATGGCGATGAGGAATTCCTCCCACGGCTCTTCCGGGATGCGCTCGAGCTGCGCCACGCCGCCGATCGGCAGCAGCGTCACGTAGGGCGTGCTGACGCCGAAATAGCGGGCGGTGAAGATGTGGCCGAATTCGTGCAGCAGTACGCAGAGGAACAACAGCACGATGAACAGCAGCGTGTCCCAGGCGGTGGCGGCGCCGCTCACGGCGTAGCTGGCGGCGAATATCCACGCGAGAAACAGCAGGAAGGTGAGGTGGATGCGGACCACCGTGCCCGCCACCCTGCCGATATTCAATGACCAGGACATGAAGGCCTCATAAGGTCGAATTGCTTGAAGAAGAGATAGTCGCGGGCCGAACTTTTTGCGAGGGTGGCGCGTTCGGGATTAGGAGGCTTTGTCATGGCTCAAAAACTGGCCGCTGAAGCGCGAAAAAGCGCTTTATCCAAGCTCGCCGGCTGGTCGGACGTGGCCGGCCGCGACGCCATTACGAAGAAATACGTGTTCAAGGACTTCAACGAGGCCTTCGGCTTCATGACGCGCGCCGCGTTGGTGGCGGAGAAAATGGATCACCATCCGGAGTGGTTCAACGTCTACAAGACGGTGGAGGTGACGCTCGCCACTCACGACGCCGGCGGCGTCACCGAACTGGACCTCAAGCTGGCCGGGGCGATGGACAAGATTGCGGGCGCCTGACCGGGCCGGCCTTGCAGCCGCCCAATTTGTCGCCCACATAATTCATATGGCATTCGTTCGCACGGCCTTTTGGCGCCGCGAGACCGGCGGCACGCGCGACCTGCGCCGTGATTTCTGGCGCAAGCTGCGCTGGGCCGCCGCGCGCATTCCCTTCGCCGAGGATCTGCTTGCCGCCTATTACTGCGCTTTCGACCGCGCCACGCCGCGCCACGTGCAGCTCACGCTGATCGGCGCACTCGCCTACTTCGTGCTGCCGGCCGACGTGGTGCCCGATATCATCCCCGTACTCGGCTTTGGTGACGATGCGGCGGTGCTCGCTGGAACGCTCAAGCTGGTGTCGGATCACATTACGCCGGCACACCGCGACGCCGCGCGGACGAAGCTGGAAGAAATTCAGCGATAGCCCGGGCGACGACGATCCCCGGGGCCGTTGCCGCCCGGGATGCCACCGAGTGAGTGGCACGCCGGAAATCTACGGCCGCAATATCACCTTGCCCATGACCTCGCGCGCGGCGATGGCCTTGAGCGCCTCGGCGGCGTCCTTGAGAGGATAGACCGCGTGCACATGCGGCGACAATTTGCCTTCCGCCACCCAGGCCAGCAACTGTTCAGTATTGGCGCGGTGACCGGCCGGGTCGCGCGTGATCCACGAGCCCCAGTAAACGCCGCGCACGTCGCAGCTCTTCAGAAGCACGACATTGAGCGGCAGCTTGGGGATTTCGCCGGCGGCGAAGCCAATGACCAGAAAACGCCCCATCCAGACGAGCGCACGCAGCGCCGCTTCGCTGAGCGCGCCGCCGACCGGATCATAGACGATGTCAACGCCGCGCCCGCCGGTCACACGCCGCAATGCATCCTTCAGGTCCTCGCTGCCGTAGTCGACGCCCTCGTCGGCGCCATGCGCGCGCGCGAAGGCGACCTTCTCCGCCGAGGAGGCGCAGGCGATCACCCGCGCGCCCATCAGATTGCCAAGTTCGACCGCAGCCAGTCCCACGCCGCCGGAGGCGCCAAGCACAGCCAGCGTCTCGCCGGATTTGAGCGCCGCGCGGTCCTTCAGCGCGTGCAGGCCGGTGCCATAGGTGACGGTGATGCCGGCGGCACGGTCGGCATCGAGCCCGTCCGGAAGCTTGACCAGCCGCGCGGCGGCCAGCGCGATGCGCTGGCGCGCGGCGCCGTATCCGGTATAGCCGAGCACGCGGTCACCGGGCGTGAGCCCGCTTACCCCCTCGCCCAGGCGCTCCACGGTGCCGGCGAACTCCGCCGCCGGCGAGAACGGGAATTCCGGCTTGATCTGGTACTTGCCGGCGATGATCAGCGTGTCGAAGAAGTTCAGTGCGGCGGCCTCGACGCGCACGACCGCTTCGCCGGGCCCCGGTTCCGGGTCGGGAATGTCAGCGAGCTGGAGGTCGTCGGGCGTGCCGGAGCGGTTGCAGAGCAGGGCTTTCATGGCGTTCGGATGGACGGTTCAAGAGGCGGGAACGGCGGCACGGGGCCTTCGATCATTCCTGCGCTCCTGCCGACCCTTTCACTGTTAAGATTCTACGGGTATTCTCGCTCGAAGCGGCGCATTGCCGCCTTCACATTGCCGATATTCCCGCCTAAGGGGCAGATATCCAGCGACTTCTCTGGGCGGTTCGACGACCGTCGTTACTTTGACCGGTAGGGCCCGATGAACAAGACTTTTTTGCTCCACACTACGATCGCCGCGCTGACTGCCTCGGCCTGCTTGTATGTGCTGCCCGCCGCCGCACAGGCGGCCAAGGAGCAGGCCGTGCTGCTTGGGCAGTTCGGCGACTGGGGTGCCTACAAGGCTACGCCTGACGGCAAGTCGGTCTGTTTTGCGCTGTCCAAGCCGACATCGGCGGAAACCGACCCGCCCGGGCGCAACCGTGACCCGGCCTATGTCTTCGTCTCCACTCGCCCGGCCGAGAAGGTGAAGGATGAGGTCTCGGTTATCGTCGGCTACCCGCAGAAGCCCGCCGTCGAGGCGCAAGCCGCTATCGACGGCTCGTCGAAATACACGCTCTACACCCAGGACGACGGCGCCTGGGTGAAGAACGCCGCGGAGGAGCCGCAGATGATAGAAGCCTTGCGCAAGGGCGGCCAGCTGGTGATCACCAGCGAGTCCTCACGCGGCACCAAGACCACGGACACCTATTCGTTGCGCGGCGTCTCCGATGCGCTCGACAAGGTGGCGTCGGAGTGCAAATAGGGCCGTCGGCTCCTATATGGTCGTTGGGTCCGCCATATGCGGACGTAGCGATGTGAGACCATGACAACCACCGTGCACGCGGCCCCCGTCGCGGCGCCTTTCATCGAGAAGGCGCCGCTCGAGCGCTATGTCGCGCCGTCAAAGGCTTCGCTGGCCGGTATGACGCGACCCGGGCTCGCCGAGGCGCTGGCCAGCGTCGGCGTGCCGGAAGCGCAGCGCAAGATGCGCGTGCAGCAGCTCTGGCACTGGATCTACTTCCGCGGCGCGACCTCGTTCAACGTCATGACCAGCGTATCGAAGGACGTGCGCGCGGCGCTGGAGCAGCACTTCACGCTGGAGCGGCCCGAGGTGGTGGCCGAGCAGGTCTCTGTCGACGGCACGCGAAAGTGGCTGCTCCGGCTACCCGGCGAGGTGCAGGGGGAGCGCCCGCACGAGGTCGAGTGCGTTTACATCCCGGACACGGAACGCGGCACGCTGTGCGTCTCCAGCCAGGTCGGCTGCACCCTCAACTGTACCTTCTGCCACACCGGAACCCAACGCCTGGTGCGCAACCTCACCGCCGGCGAGATCGTCGGCCAGGTGATGGCGGCGCGCGACCGCCTCGGCGACTGGCCGGGCGGCACGCGGCCGACCGATGGCGTGGTGCCGACCGGCGAGCGCTGTGTCACCAACATCGTCATGATGGGCATGGGCGAGCCGCTCTATAATTTCGAGGCGGTGCGCGATGCCATCTTGATCGTCGCCGACGGCGACGGCATCGGCATCTCCAAGCGCCGCATCACGCTGTCGACCTCCGGCGTGGTGCCGCTGATCGAGCGCGCCGGCGCCGAGATCGGCTGCATGCTGGCGATATCGTTGCACGCGGTGCGCGACGAATTGCGCAACACGCTGGTGCCGCTTAACCGCAAATATCCGATCGCCCAGCTGCTGGAGGCCTGCCGCACCTATCCCGGTGCCTCCAACGCCAAGCGCATCACCTTCGAATACGTCATGCTCAAGGGCGTCAACGATTCGATCGACGACGCCAAAGCACTGGTGCGGTTGCTCAGGGGCATTCCCGCCAAGATCAACCTGATCCCGTTCAATCCCTGGCCGGGCAGCAATTACGAGTGCTCGGACTGGGAGCAGATCGAGAGATTCTCGCAGGTAGTGTTCGACGCCGGCTATGCCTCGCCGGTCCGCACCCCGCGCGGACGCGACATCCTTGCCGCTTGCGGCCAGCTCAAGAGCGCCAGCGAGAAGCGCAATGCGCGCGAGCGCCTGGCCCTGCGCGCCATGGCGATGACGGATTAAGGCTTGTCCTTCCTCGGTCGCATCATCGTCATTGTCTTTGCCGTCATGGTGGCGGCGCTGGCCGCCGGCGTCGCCATCGCGATGGGCCTGCTCGGCCCGCAATGGCATGCTTTCAGCGGCGACGTGGTCGAGCGCAGCACCTTCTCGGTCTTCGTGGTGTTCGGCGCGGCCTTCACCGGAGCCACTGTCCTGCTGCCGGTGGCTATTCTGATCGTGCTGGCGGAAGCCTTCAAGATCCGCTCGATCCTGGCCTACCTTGCCGCCGGCGCGCTGATGCTGGTGCTCGCCTACTATGCCAGCGGCCTCGCGCCACCCTCCTACGAGGAATCGATCGACCGTCCACCGCCGCCGATCCCGCACGACACCGAGATTGCGGCCGCCGCCGGCGCCGTGTTCGGCCTCACCTACTGGCTGATCGCCGGCCGTAACGCCGGTCGCTGGCGCGAACGGCGACGCGTGGCGTCCTAGCGCTGCGCCCAATCGAGCGCAGCTTCCAGTCGGTCGTTGCCCCAGAACAGTTCGCCGTCGGCGGTGACGAAACTCGGCGCGCCAAACAGGCCGTGACGCTGCGCCTCTTCGGTCTGCGCGCGCAGACGGTCCTTGACCGAATTGCCTTGCGCCTCCTGCAGCACAGCTTCCGCATTCTGGCCGAGGCGCGTGAGAATATCCGCAATCGCGTCTTGCTCACTGATAATGCGTCCCTCGCCGAATTCGGCGTGATAGATTGCACGGCAGAAATCCTCGCCCCAGTCTTGATTGAGCGCGACCAGTGCGGTGCGCGCGGCAAGCAGCGTGTTCTGCGGAAACACCGTCGGCCGTACGAGTGGCAACCCGAGCGCTGCGCAGATGCGCTCCAGGTCGTGCCACATATAGCGGCCCTTGGCGGGATAGATGTTGAATGGCGAATTATTCCAGCCTTGCGCCCTGAAAATCGGCCCGAGCAGAAACGGTCGCCAGCGCAGTGCAACGCCGCGCGCCTGCGCGACCTCGCCGATGCGCATGGCCGCCGGATATGAATAGGTGGAAGCGAATTCGAACCAGAAATCGAGCATGGGCATGCGCAGATTATAGCGGCTCCCCGGCATGCCGCCTTTCCATTTTCATGAGGCTCGGCTAGACCGGCACGCGCATTTTGCGCCAGGGAAAAGCATGAACCGCACCGGACTGATAATCGCCCTCGCCATCGCCGCCGTGGTCGGCCTGCTGTTCGGGCTCTACCCGCAGCTCGATCTGCGCCTCTCGCGCTACTTCTACGAGTTCGTCGACAAGCCGAATTATTTCGCGTTGCGCATCTATCCGCCGGTCATGCTGGGCCGCGACATCGGACTCTGGGCCCCCACCTTGCTGATCATACCGGTCGTGGCCGCGCTGGTGATCAAGTTGATTCTGCCGTGGCGCAAGATGCTGCTCTCCGGCCGCGCGGTCGTTTTCCTGATCGCGACGCTGGCGCTTGCGCCCGGGCTCATGGTCAATGTCGTGCTCAAGGACCACTGGGGCCGGCCGCGGCCGATCGACGTCACTCAATTCGGTGGTGAGCAGCATTTCGTCGCCTGGTGGGATCCGCGCGGCGACTGTCCCGACAACTGCTCGTTCGTCTCCGGCGACGTGTCAGGTGCGTTTTGGACCATCGCACCGGCGGCGCTGGCGCCGCCGCAGTGGCGTGCGCTTGCATACGGTGGCGCCCTCGCTCTCGGCACCGGCATGGCCGCCTTCCGGGTGATGGCCGGCGGTCATTTCGTCACCGACGTGGTCTTCGCCGGCGTGTTCACCTTCCTGATTATCTGGCTTGTGCACGGGTTGGTTTATCGCTGGCCGCGCACGCGGCTGACCGACGATGGCGTCGAGCGCGCAATCGCGCGGTGCTCGCTGACCAGCAACATCGCTGCACGCCGCCCCGGTCACCGTGTTGCCGACGGGATTGCCGGGCCGGAACCGAAAGGCGATGAAGACCGGAGCGACCCGCGCGTCAAGCGCCGCCGCCGCGGGTGGTGGTGGTGACTTTCGCTATCGTCGCGCCCGGTGCTGGTAGCGCATCGGCGCCATGGCGCGAGGCCGCGATCGCTGCGCACGCGAGGGGCTGTCGTCGCCGTCCAGCTTCTGCGCAAACAGCGCGATGGTGCGGGCGTAGACGTCGGCCCGGTTCCATTCCTTGATCACTGCGAAATTGGGCTCGCCCGGCCCCCAGGCCAGACCGCGCTGCCAGCCGTGCCCCTTCATGTAGTTGGCGGTGGAGGCAAGCACATCGGGCACGCTGTGAACCAGATCGCGCCGGCCGTCGCCATCGAAATCGACGGCGTACTTGTAGTAGGACGAGGGCAGAAACTGGGTCTGGCCGATCTCGCCGGCCCATTCGCCAACCATCTGCGCCGAAGTCATGTCGCCGGCGTCGATGATGCGCAGCGCGTCGATGAGCTGTTGCTGGAATTTATCGCTGCGGCGGCAGTCATAGGCGAGGGTCGCCACCGAACGGACGACCGAGCGCTTGCCGTGCACCATGCCGTAGTCGGTTTCCAGTCCCCAGATCGCCACCACCAGCGCGCCCGGCACGCCGAAACGCTGTTCGATGCGCTGGAGCATGCTCGCGTGCCGCTGCATGTGGCGCGCGCCCTTGATCAGGCGGTTTTTCGAGATCATCCGTCCGGAAAACTGCTCGAAGGTCTGGTTGAACACGTGCTGGCGGCGGTCGGCAGCGAGCACGGCCGGATCGATCGTGAGCCGATTGAGCGCGGCGAGGCCGCGCGGCGAGATGCCTTTGCTGGCCGCTTCGCGCTTGAAGTGGGCGAGAAAGGCGTTGAAGCCGCCCTTGTCATTGCATTGCGCGGCGATCGCTGGCGCGGAGGTTAACAGCACGGCGCTGCCAAGCGCGGCGGACACGGCAAGACGGCACATGTTAATTTTTGACACGGCGTGGCTCGCAAGTTGTGAATCGGATGCCGGCAGCATCAGCCGGGCGCGGAGCCGCCGCCAGCGGGATCGCGCGGTAAGCTTAACCGTGCGGTCCGCTTTTGCTGTGCAGGCGGCCGCCCGCTGCTAGGATCGGCTCGATTCGACCAGGGAGGCGCCCGTGGCGGAGCCAGGCAATAACGTCAAACGGGTGTTGCACATCAAGATGCGGGCGCTCGGCGAACCGGCGCAAGTGTTGGCGCTGGTGCGCAGCGCGGCGCCGTTCTACCGCACACTCGGCGCCGCCGGCTTCCGCGTCTTGCAAAATGTTGACGATCCGGCCCAGCTGGTGGTCGAGATCGCATACGAATCCGACGCCGCGCTCGAGCTCAACCGCCACAAGGTGGCGAGTGATCCGATGGTGCGCACCTTCCTGCAGGGCTGGCGCGCCATTCTGACCGGCGCTGCCGATATGGACGTCTACGAGGACGTGACGGAGCAGGGGGCCGCCCCTTGACCCCGCCGGTCCGGTAGGTGATTGAACGGCCATCGCATCCCGGCGCAGGGGCCGGGCGCGGGCAGGGACGGCGGCGCGGCCGCACAACGCAAATGGCCACTGGCGACAACAAGCAGCCGAAGAAAGTCGTGCTCGCCTATTCGGGCGGGCTCGACACCTCGATCATTCTCAAGTGGCTGCAACAGACCTACGGCGCCGAGGTGGTCACCTTTACCGCCGATCTCGGCCAGGGCGAGGAGCTGGAGCCGGCACGGCAGAAGGCGCTGCTGCTCGGCATCAAGCCGGAGAATATCTTCATCGAGGACCTGCGCGAAGAGTTCGTGCGCGACTACGTGTTTCCCATGTTCCGTGCCAACGCGCTCTACGAGGGGGAGTACCTGCTCGGTACCTCGATCGCGCGTCCGCTGATTGCCAAGAAGCAGATTGAAATTGCCGAGAAGGTCGGCGCCGACGCGGTCTGTCACGGTGCCACCGGCAAGGGCAACGACCAGGTGCGCTTCGAACTCGGCTATTATGCGCTCAAGCCCGACGTCACCGTGATCGCGCCCTGGCGCGAATGGAACTTGCGCTCGCGCGAGCAGCTCATCGCCTTCGCCGAGCAGCATCAGATTCCAATCGCCAAGGACAAGCGTGGTGAAGCGCCGTTCTCAACCGATGCCAATCTGCTGCACACCTCGTCGGAAGGCAAGGTGCTGGAGGACCCGGCGCAAGAGGTGCCCGACTATGTCTACTCGCGCACGGTCGATCCGGAGAAAGCTCCGGATAAACCGACCATCATCACGATCGATTTCGAGCGCGGCGATCCGGTGGCGATTGACGGCGGGAAAATATCGCCGGCGACGCTACTCACGGCGCTCAATGATCTGGGAAAGAAAAACGGCATTGGCAGGCTTGACCTCGTAGAGAACCGCTTCGTCGGCATGAAGTCGCGCGGCATGTATGAGACGCCGGGCGGTACGATCCTGCTCACCGCGCATCGCGGCATCGAGCAGATCACGCTCGACCGCGGTGCCGCGCATCTGAAGGACGAGCTGATGCCGAAGTACGCCGAACTGGTTTATAACGGTTTCTGGTTCGCGCCCGAGCGCGAGATGCTGCAGACGGCGATCGACAAATCGCAGGAATTTGTCACCGGCAGCGTCAAGCTCAAGCTCTACAAGGGCAATGTCACGGTGATCGGCCGCGAGAGCAAATATTCGCTTTACGATCAGGAACTGGTGACCTTCGAGGAGGGCGCCGTGGCCTATGACCACCGCGACGCCGAGGGTTTCATCAAGCTCAACGCGCTGCGCCTGCGCACGCTCGGCCAACGCAAGCGCAAGCTCGACTTGCCCTGACCGCACGGCCCGCGCCGGTCCGCGCGGAGTACGGATGAAGGGATGCATCCGATGAACGCAACGACAGTGATGCGGTGGATCTTGGCAGGCCTCGTTCTGACGCTGGCCGCCTGTTCGTCGAACGACAAGGCTGAGAATCCCAATGTGCCGCCAACCAACTACAAGACCGAAATCATCGGCACGCTGCGAGAACTATTCGTGTCCAACGATACGGCATCAGTCAGTAATGCCTTCATTTCCGACCCGGCAATAAGGCCGGCCGACAAGGAGCCGCGTTACACAGCCTGCGTTCGTTACACGGCACACGGTATTTCGCCCGGCGCAATCGGCAACGCGGTGCGCGTCGCCTATTTTTACGGTGGCCGTCTCAACCAGCTCCTGCCGGCGAAGGAAGGCGAGTGCGACAACGTCGCCTACAAGCCGTTCCCCGAGCTTGATCGGGTCTGCTTGGGCAAGGCGTGCAATAACCAGGGGCAAAAAAAGAGCGGTGGCTTTGGCAATCTCTTTGGTCGTTGAGACTGGATTCAATAGCTGACGTCGGCACCGACCGTCACCGGCCGCCGGCGCGGTTTCAGCTCCGGCTCCAGCGGCACATCGCGCCGCTTCTTGTCGGCGATTTCCGCGATCACCTTCTGCATCTGCACGAAGCGCGCCGGTGCGGCAGGATGCGTGCGTGTCAACCGGATGGCGGCCGGGTTCTCGAGCGCCAGGGCGCGCCAGACATTCTCGGTTCCGGAAATGTCGTAACCGGCGCGCGCCGCGTAATAGGCGCCGACATAATCGGCCTCGCGCTCGAATTCGACGCTGAAGGCGCGCGCGCCGGCGCGGCCGAGTTGTTTGGAGAAGACGCCGCCGGTATAGATGCCGCCAAGCATGAAGCCGCCGTCGATCACGGCGCCGCCGAGTTGGCCGAGCAACGCGTTCTGAAATTTCTTGCTGTAGTGACTCATATTCACGTGGGCGAGCTCGTGGCCGATGATGGTGGCGAGGTCGGCGTCGCTGCGCGCCACCCGCAGGATGCCGGACTGCACGACAATTCTCTCATCGTCGGTGGAGGCGCCGGGCTTCGGATCGATGACGAAATGAATCGGGATGGCGCAGCCGATGACCGGAAGGAGCACAGTCGTTCGATCGATGCCATCGCGCCGCAGCACGACCGTGAGCGTCCGCGTGCCATTGCGCCGCAGTCGATCGCTGATCCAGCCCATGGGACGGGTCGGCGGAACGGGTGCATTGTCAAGGGTGAGGATCTGGTCGCCGGTCTTGATCCCGGCGGCGGCTGCCGGCGAGTCAGCAGCCACCGCGATCACCGTCGGCCTGGTCCAGCTGACATTGAGCGCCTCGACCGAATAGGAACGGTATTTGCGCGGCAGGCTCCGCACCGTGGCCACGGTGAGTCCGATACTCGGGGCGACCCGCTCCTTGCAGGCGGTGCGATTGGCGACGCGGATGCGGTAGGCGATGCGGTCGACGCGGGCAACCCGGGCATAATAGTCGCGGATCTGGGCGATCTGCTGCCGGCGCAGTTCGGCGGCGATCGTGGCGGCGTCGAGTTCGGGCAGCCGGGCGGCTGGCTCGGCGCAGCCGGCGCAAAGCCATACACTACCCAAGACCGCGCCCCAGCGATGCCCACGCACGAGCCGACCCCCGAAACTGCCCGCAAAGCATGCGCCAGGCCTGCAATCAGTTCAAGCAAAAGTTGTGTTGATGGAAAAAACAACTATGCGGCATCAATTCTTGAGCTGGCCGATCAGGCCGTAGACGTCACCGAGCACGTAGAGGTCGCGCACCCTGGGGCCCTCAAAGGTGAACATCGGCATGCCGGTCCACCACACGTGCTGGCCGGTCGGCGCCACGCCGAACAGGTCCTGGCGGTCGATGCCGTGGAAGCGCATCTTGCCGCTCACGCGGTTGCCTTGCTCGAGCATGACCAGGATGTCGGTGGTGCAATCGCCGAGCGCGCCGGTCACCCGGTCTACATAGCCGCCAAATTCCTCATAGCCGACGAGCGTCGGCCCGAGCGAGCCGCGGAATGTGAAGCCGGGATGGAAGAGCTGCGGAATCAGGCTGTTGTCGGCAGGGTCCCACATCTCCTTGCAGAACACGCGCACCACTTCCTTCTGCGGGGACAGCGTGACGCCTTCGAAGCTGAGTGCAGGCTCGTCCATGGCCGCAAGGCTGGCGCATTACACCGGATCAACGAGCGGGTCGCGGGCTGGTTCTGCCCGCGCGGGTCGCTACACCTGCCGTTCGACCATCGCCTTTTTCAATTCGGCAATCTGCTTGGCCGGATTGAGGCTCTTCGGGCAGGCCTTCGAGCAGTTCAGGATGGTGTGGCAACGGTAAAGCCGGAACGGGTCCTCGAGATTGTCGAGCCGCTCGCCGGTGCCCTCGTCGCGCGTGTCCTGCACCCAGCGGTTGGCCTGCAACAGCGCCGCCGGGCCGAGATAGCGGTCGGAATTCCACCAATAACTCGGGCACGAGGTCGAGCAGCAGGCGCACAGGATGCACTCGTACATGCCGTCGAGTTTCGTCCGGTCGTCGTGGCTCTGCTGCCATTCCTTCTGCGGCGTCGGCGACACCGTTTTCAGCCACGGCTCGATCGAGGCGTACTGGGCGTAGAAGTTGGTCAGGTCCGGCACCAGGTCCTTGACCACCGGCTGGTGCGGCAGCGGATAGATGCGTAGCGGCGCCTTGGCCTCGTCGATCGCCTTGGTGCAGGCGAGCGTATTGGTGCCGTCGATGTTCATGGCGCAGGAGCCGCAGACGCCCTCGCGGCAGGAGCGGCGGAAGGTCAGCGTGGGGTCGATGTTGTTCTTGATCCAGATCAGCGCGTCGAGAACCATCGGCCCGCAGTCGTCGCGGTCGACGTAATAGGTGTCGAGCCGTGGATTTTCGCTGTCGTCCGGATTCCAGCGGTAGACGCGGAACTCGGTTTCGTGCGCGGCCGTCGGCTTGCTCGGCCAGGTTTTGCCCTGGGTGATCCGGGAGTTCTTCGGCAGTGTGAATTCGACCATGTGAATAGTCCGCAGTTGATATGACAGCGGGCGACGTCAGTAGACGCGCGCCTTCGGCTCGACATAAGCGACGTCGTTGGTCATCGTGTAAGTGTGCACCGGGCGGTAATCGAGCGTCACCTTGCCCGCGTCGTTCAGCCAGGCCAGCGTGTGCTTCATCCAGTCCTTGTCGTCACGGTCGGGGAAGTCCTCGCGCGCATGCGCCCCGCGGCTTTCGGTGCGGTTGCGCGCCGAGTCCATTGTCACCACCGCCTGTGCCAGCAGGTTGTCGAGCTCGAGTGTCTCGACCAGATCGGAATTCCAGATCAGGGAGCGGTCGCTGATGGCGATGTCAGGCATGCCGGCATAGACGTCGTGAATCAGCTTGTGGCCTTCCTCCAGCACTTCGCCGGTGCGGAAGACGGAGCAATTGTTCTGCATCACCTTCTGCATCTTCAGCCGCAGTTCGGCGGTCGGCGTGCCACCGGCGGCGTGGCGGAACTTGTCGAGTCGCGTCAGCGCGCGCTCGGCGGAATCCTTCGGCAATTCGGGCTGACTTTCGCCGGGGGTGAGCAATTCGGCGGCGCGATGCGCCGCCGCGCGGCCGAACACCACCAGGTCAATCAGCGAATTGGAGCCGAGCCGGTTGGCGCCGTGCACCGATACGCAGGCCGCTTCGCCCAACGCCATCAGACCGGGGATGACGGTATCGGCGTCGCCGTTCTTCTTGGTCAGCGCCTCGCCGTGATAATTGGTGGCGATGCCGCCCATATTGTAATGCACCGTCGGCAGCACCGGGATCGGTTCGCGGGTGACGTCGACGCCGGCGAAGATGCGCGAGGATTCCGCGATACCCGGCAGCCGCTCGTGGATCACAGCGGGGTCGAGATGGTCGAGGTGCAGGTAGATGTGGTCCCTTTCCTTGCCGACGCCGCGGCCCTCACGAATCTCGATGGTCATTGAACGCGAGACCACGTCGCGCGAGGCGAGATCCTTGGCCGATGGTGCGTAGCGCTCCATGAAGCGCTCGCCTTCCGAGTTGACCAGGTAGCCGCCTTCGCCGCGCACGCCCTCGGTGATCAGGCAACCAGCGCCGTAGATCCCGGTCGGGTGGAACTGGACGAACTCCATGTCCTGCAGCGGCAAGCCGGCACGCAACGCCATGGCGTTGCCGTCGCCGGTCTGGGTGTGGGCGCCGGTGCAGGTGAAATAGGCGCGGCCGTAGCCGCCGGTGGCGATCATGGTCATGTTGGCGCTGAAGCGGTGGATGCTGCCGTCCTCGAGATTGAGCGCCACCACCCCGCGGCAGCGTCCCTCCTCGTCCATGATCAGGTCGATGGCGAAATACTCGATGAGGAACTGCGCCGAATGGCGCAGCGCCTGCCCGTACAAGGTATGCAGCATGGCATGCCCGGTGCGGTCAGCCGCCGCGCAGGTGCGCTGCGCGGTGCCCTTGCCGAAATGGGTGGTCATGCCGCCGAACGGGCGCTGATAGATCTTGCCATCTTCCTCGCGACGCGAGAACGGCAGGCCCCAGTGCTCGAGCTCGTAGACCGCTTCAGGCGCGTTGCGGCAGAGATATTCGATGGCGTCCTGGTCGCCGAGCCAGTCGGCGCCCTTGACGGTGTCGTACATATGCCATCGCCAGTCGTCCTCGCCCATGTTGCCGAGGGCAGCGGCGATGCCGCCCTGCGCCGCCACCGTGTGCGAGCGAGTTGGAAACACCTTGGTGATGCAGGCGGTGCGCAGGCCTGCTTCCGAGCAGCCGACCACGGCGCGCAGGCCGGAGCCGCCGGCGCCGATCACCACCACGTCATAGGTGTGATCCTCGATCGGATAGGCGCGGCCGTTGACCTTGGGCGCGCCGCCGTTTCCTTGACCATTCCCGATCATGCCTAGACTCCGAACGAAAGCTTGAGGATCGCGAAACAGGAGGCGAATGCCATCGCGAACACGAAGAAGGTATTGCCCAGCAGACACGCGTATTTGAGCCCCTCATCGTGGACGTAGTCGACGATGATCTCCTGCATGCCGATCCACATGTGATACGCGATGGTGGCTATGAACAGCAGCATGGTGACGGCGACCAGCGGCGAACCGAGGATCTGCACCGGCCGCGTGGCTGTGGCCGAGCAGGGCCACCGCGATCACCATCGCCGCGATGGTCAGCGGCACGCCAGCCACCGAGGTGATGCGCTGATGCCAGAAGGCCGTGGTACCGGAACGCGCGGCCCCCAGGCCGCGCACCCGGCGCGCGGGCGTGACGATACGGCGGGGCGCGTTCATCGCGAGCCTCCCATGGCGAGATAGCCGATGACCCATAGAATGAGGGTGAAGGCGACGGAGCCGACGATGGTGGCGAGCGCCAGCATCTCGCGCTCGGACGGCTCGAAGCCGCGGCCGGTGTCCCAGATCAGATGGCGGATGCCACCGAGCATGTGGTGGATCAGCGCCCAGCTATAGCCGAACAGCACCAGCCGGCCGATCCAGCCGCCGATGAACCATTCGAAATCGGCATAGGCGTTGGGTCCGGAGGCGGCCGCAACCAGCCACCAGGCCACCAGCAGCATGCCAAAATACAGCGCGAAGCCGGATATCCGGTGGAACCCGGACATTACAAATGTCAGCATCATGCGGTAGACCTGCAGATGCGGCGACAGCGGACGCGGCCTGTGTGCGCCGCCACCGGCTCGCGCCTCCAATTCGGCCATCGTCTTCTCCTCAATGTTTATAGCTTGGACGTCCTGCGGGTCGCGGACGGCTACCTATCGGACCTTGCCTGCTGCCGCAACGCACCTGCCCGAGCAGGGTGATGCATTCACGACGGCAGCACGATTTCTGTCGTCCGTACACGGCCGAGCCGTAAGCGTCAGATTTGCCCCGCCCGGCCGCGGAGGGGCAGCCTGGCAGCCAGCTTCTTCAAATACGAAGCTTGTACTGGTAGAGTACCCGGTGCAATATGTCCTTTACGTAGCCTGCCTTCGTCAATTAAGAAGGCTAGGACGCCCATGCGCTTTGACCTCACCGACCTCAGCCTGTTCCGCCACATCGTCGAGGCAGGCAGCATCACCCATGGCGCTGCGCGCGCCAATCTGGCACTGGCCGCTGCATCCACCCGCATCCGCAAGATGGAACTTGGCTTCGGCGCCGAATTGCTGGTGCGCGGGCGGCAGGGTGTGACGCCGACCCAGGCCGGCCGCACCTTGTTGCAGCACGCGCGTGCCATCCTGGCGCAGACAGAGCGCCTGAACGAGGACCTCACCCCCTATGCCCGCGGGCTTGCCGGCCAGGTGCGGGTGCTGTCCAACACCAATGCGCTCACCGAATTTCTGCCCGAGACGCTGAGCTCGTTTCTCACCGCCTACCCCGACATCAGCGTCGACCTGGAGGAACGGCTGTCCGACGAGATCGTCGGCCTCATCGCCGAGGGCAGCGGCGATGTCGGCATCGTCGCCGGAACGGTCGATTTCGGCGCGCTGCATACCTTTCCGTTCCGGAGCGACCGGTTCGTACTGGTGGTCGGACGCAATCATGCGCTTGCCGGCCGTGCCCGCATTGGCTTTGCCGAGGTGCTCGACTACGACATGGTCGGACTCGACCGTGCCAGCGCGATCCAGCGATTCCTTGCCGACAAGGCGAGCCGTATCGGCCGTCCTCTGCGGCTGCGCGTGCAGTTGCGCAGTTTCGACGCCATTTGCCGGCTGGTTGAATGCCACGTCGGCGTCGGCATCGTTCCGGAGACCACTGTACATCGCAGCGCCGGCAACATGGCGATCGAGGCGGTCCGTCTCACCGACCCCTGGGCGCTGCGCGAACTGACGATCTGCGTGCGGGATGAAGACGCGTTGCCGCCCTATGCACGGCAGCTGGTTGATCATCTGCGCGCCAGTGCGTAGCGCGTTATCGCGGCACCGCCACCCAATAATCCAGGTCGAGGATCACCGCGGGATCGTAGCCGTCGTCGTCCTTGAGCGGGAAATCCGGGCACGGCCGGTCCTTGGTGGCCACCGTGCGCAGGCGCAGGGCGCCGATATCTTTGCGCTCCGGCAGTTCGGCGGTCTCCAGCACTTCCGACCAGGCGAATACCGTGCAGCCGGCAAACAGCGGCGCCACATGGCGCCCGCCATTGATCGCCGTGACATGGAAGGCGTTGGCCAACCCGTTGAACGACAGCGCGCGGGCCAGCGAGATGACGTGGCCGCCATAGATCAGCCGCCGGCCGAAGCGCCCTTGCGCTTCGCTGAACTGGTTGAAATGCACCCGCGCGGTGTTGTGGTAGAGCCGCGTCGCGATCATGTGCTCGGCTTCCTCCACGGTGATGCCGTCGACATGATCGATCTTTTCGCCCGCCTGGTAGTCGGCGAACCGATGGGGGCCGCCGGCCAGGACGGTGTCATAGGCGGCGGGCTTGAGTGGCGGACAGGCGGTGCCGAGCTGCGCCGGCGTAACGGTCTTGGG